>Ga0302319_10019116_pt1 | contig 12452 bp, 8 predicted proteins | sample Bog_T0_2_FD_203319 | JGI IMG/M metagenome (GOLD analysis project Ga0302319, IMG submission 203319) | Peat permafrost microbial communities from Stordalen Mire near Abisko, Sweden - Bog_T0_2 | ecosystem: Environmental > Terrestrial > Soil > Wetlands > Peat | place: Sweden: Abisko, Stordalen Mire... | reverse complement strand
AGGAGCGAGACGTATTCGTGCGAACTTTCGATATTGTCGAACGGAGTCACAGCCTGACGGTTTTGCATCGGACCTCCGACCCTGATATCTTCGCACAAGCTCACGCTGGATTTGGAGGCCTGCCCTCAGCCGAACCGCGAGCGCGACAGCGCGGCCGCTTAGTTGTGCACGGGCACCAGGGTCGAATTGCTCGTTGCAGATCCACTCATCTGCGTCACTTCCAGAGTGTGATTCCCATTGCTCGTTCCCGGGGGAATCTGAATGTTCATCTGATACAAACCGACCTGTCCGGGAGAAAGGCCGGCAAACGCGACTGGAATCGGGTTTCCATCGAATGTAACCACGGGCGTCGGAGACGTATAGGCGAGCGGATTCGCAGGTGCCCCCGCGCCTGAGAGGACATTGGCAGTGGTCGCGCCCATACCCGCGACGAATGCCGCCATATACTCGCCCGGTTTGGCCGGCGATGCCGTAGTCAAGAGAGAACCGTCCGCAGCGTGTTCCGCCAGAATCGTGCTGTCCCCATAGGTGGCTATGCCCGGATTCGCAGCCGTCAACACCAGCGGCTGCGGCGTCGTAAGTGCGCCGTTGTTCGAGACGACAACCTGATACTGCAGCGTAGGATCCAGTTCGAAAGGAATCTGGACGTTAATCTGCCCCGGCGAAACGTAGTAGAGCGGCGCCGCGATCCCGCCGATGAAAACCTGTGTACCTCCCGCAGTGGACGGCAACGGCACGGTCGCCGGTTGAACAGTGCCGGCTGAAAGGTAGGACCCATACATCGCGGCCGCTGTGCCAGGCGCAAGGGGATCGCCGGTGTCGGGATTGAACACGTTCAGCACCGCGTAGGCGTTAAGAGAGGGTTCCGTGTTAGGGAGGACTTCGCCTACCAGTGCGGCGGTCGCGGCAGCATACCCCGTGACGTTAGCCGTGGTGTTGATAGTAACCTGAGCTGTGGTGTGGCGCGGGGTCCACGTGGACGCATACAATCCGCTGCCGGCATTGGCGAGCGGCAGCGATAACGGGGGGTCGCCGTTGGTAAATGTGGCAACTACCTGGCCGTTGGATACCGCGTTACCGCAATTGTCCACCAATGTCACCGCAAGAGGAACGGGCCAGGACGCCGCAGCCGAGAAATTGCTGACCAATCCTGTCTGTGCAATCGCAACCGTGGAGGAGGAACACACAACCGGTGGCTCCGTGGCCCCGGACCTCCCCGCCGACCCACGTTGCACCTCGCTTTCGGGGGCGGATCCGGTCGCCGTCGCGGTTACCACTAACGTCACATTGACGCTGCGAACGGCAGCGCCGGCGAATGCATAACTCACCGCGCCGGAATAAACACCGGGCCCAAGCCCCGCGGGGTTGGCGGTCACAGTTGTGGAAGCCGGCACAGCCGTGGAGCTATTTCCCGCCGCTGGCGACACCGTAAGCCAGGAACCTCCCGAGGCAGTCTGCGCCGCGGCCTGCCAAGCCACCGGCGCTGTCGAGGGTGCCATCACGCTCACGGAACCGCTCGCCTTGATTCCGGTGGTGGTGGTCAGTATCAGTCCGGCTGGCGAAAGCTGCGGACGGACCGGATCCGTCGGCTGGCTCACTACGAGAATTACGCGGAACTCCTCGGGCGAATTCGTGGTTCCGCTCGACGTGACCTTAACAGCGCCGTAATAGGTCTTTGAAGCCAGACCCGACACGACCCCCGGATTGAGGGAGTACTGGATCGTAGCGGGCTGGGTTGGCGATGCCGTGCCAGTCTGCGTATTGACCACCAGCCACGAAGGAGTAGCCGAGGCACTGGCCGACCAGCTATAGGATCCCCCGGTGGCCGTAAGCGTAAAAGAACCGGAAGCGCCCGCCGGAACACCGCCGAAGGGCGCGGTGAATTGAGCGCCCGCCACCGGTAATCCCATCGAAGGCTTCTGGAGCACCAGCAACGTAACCGGCGTTGAGATTGTGCCCGCCGAAGAACTCACGGTCACCTTGGTGCTGTGAATGCCCGCCACTAGAGACCCCGGCGTCACTGTGATCGGAACAGTAGAGATCACGCCACCGGCGATGGAAGCGGGGAATGCGCCCTGCGTACACCATGTTGTCAGACAGTTGACGCTCGTAACGGTCAAAGGCTGGCCGCCACCGTTACGAATCTGAAGCTGCGCGGTCAACGGTGCGTTCGGGGCCGAAGGATCGGTCGTCAGCGCGATGACATCGTTAAGCACCTTGATTGTGGCTGGTGCCAGGCTGACGGTTAGCGTAACCGGGATGGTCAGGGGTGTAAGCGGGCATCCGGTGGTCGTGCACTGAACATTCACGGTTGCGGAATAAGTCCCCGGCGCAAGTGAGAGTGCCTCGCTCGTGAGCGAGAAACTCAGCGTTCCCGGCGTTGTCGACCCGCCGCTGACGCTGAGCCAGGGGACGATCACCGGAGTCGTCGCCGTATACGCCAACTGCTGGGAAACAACGCTCGACTGAATCTGTACCGTCTGCGCCGACGGAAAAGCGCCCGCACCCTGCGAGAGGGAAAACGATATGCTGCCGCTTGAGAGCAACAAATTCGTCGAAGCCGGCTGAATCGTCATCGACAATTTGGCAGAGGCTTTGTTGCCGGCGGAGTCCGTGACCCCGATAGTTATCTGATAGGCCCCCGCAGCGGCAGGCGTGCCGCTGATGGTTCCGTTACTCAAAATCATGCCCGAGGGCAAACTGCCCCCGGTGAGCGCGAATGTATAGGGCGAGACTCCACCCGACGCGGCCAGAATCCTGTGCGGGTATTCAGTACCTGCGATGCCTGCCGTCAATGAAGTGGTGGTAATCGAGAGCGGCTTCGGATTGATCTGAATGGAAAATGTCGAAAAAGCGGTATTGCCCGTTGCGTCCCTTACCGTCACGCCAAATTGCGCCGGTCCGGCTGTGGCTGTCGTCGGTGTCCCTGAGATGGCGCCGCCGGAACTTAACGATAGTCCCGTCGGCAGGCTTCCGCCCAGGGTCCACGTGTACACGAGTCCTGTTCCACCGGTTGCCGCAAGGACTTCGGAATATGTAGTTCCTACCGTGCCGCTCGGCAAGGTGCCGGAGGAAACGATCGTCAGCGTGGCAGCCCGGGAGAGCGGGGCGAATCCCAGAACCAGGCCGACAAGGGCAAGCCCTGCCAGCCCCGACTGACGACTCCGGGCGCGAATTGCAGCAACTTCCCGCATACCGACCACTATGTTACCGGAAGGTGCGAAGCGTTACACTTGCGCCACGTGCCTTGCCCGCATCAGCCGACCGATTCCGCCCCTGAGTTTCAATCCGTCAGCCCTGCTTTCGCCCGCTTCTTCCCCTAGATATCGTCGATTTAGCTCGTCCTTCCCCTCGTCTTCCAAATCCGAAAACCCCAACCTTCGCATCGTGTCAGCCAGTTCCTGCGAACGAAAAAACAACCGGAACGGCTCCCCCATCGACGCGACCTTCTTCGCCAGATGATCCAGCGCCAGCCTTTCAAAAATTCCCAACTCCGAGCGTTCGACGGCATAATCGAAAGTCACGCCGCCGCCCGGAGGGAGGCTGCCCATGAAGGCAACTGTGGATTCGAAGGCTTCCCGGGTCAGGTACATCGTCACGCCAAGCCAGGAAAAATACGCGGGCAGGTCCGCCCGGAATCCGGCGGAATGTAGCCCCTCCGCCAACGTCTGCGATTCGAAATCGACCGGCGCAAAGGTCAGTGACCGAGGGATCTCCATCCCCACATTGACCAACCTCTGCTTCTTCCAGTGTTGCGTGGCCGGATAGTCCACCTCGAACACCCGCAGGCCGGCAAAGGGATTACGCCACGCGAACGTATCGAGGCCGGCGCCCAGCACGACGTACTGGGTCACGCCTCGCGCCACCGCCGCGGCAAGTTCGTCTTCCGAACACCGGCTCCGAACAGCCATGAACGCACGAAATGAACTCGACACTCGCCCCTCCGCCCTGGCAAGCGTCGCCGCAGCCGCATCCGGCCCGATAATCGTCATCGCAAACGGATCTTCGAACACGAGGGGACGGTCCAGCAGTTGGTGCGCGGCCCGCCGCACGGCGACTCTCTGCGCTGTACGGCTGGGCCGCCCTTCGTTCATCGGATCGGCTCCATCCCTTCGTTGAGAATCGCCAGATACGGTTCGTAGACGAACATACGATGTCTCTGCTTGCCCGTTAGTTCCCGAACGATTCCGAGTTGGCGCAGGTGTTCCAGAGACTTTGCGACAGTCGTAGCCGAAATACCAATCTTCGGAGCTGCATTCACGATCGAGAGGATGGGCGTCCGCTGCAAATGTCGGTACACCAGCAGCACGGAAGCCGCCGGACGCCCCAGCGTCTCAATCCGCTTCCGGTGCTCGCCAAAGAGGGCCATCATACGTCGCGCCGCATCGGCAGCCTCGTTGGCGGTCTCCTTCACGCCCGTCAGGAAAAAGTGCAGCCAGGCTTCCCAGTCTCCCTCGGTCCGGACCCGGTCAAGCAAATGGTAGTAAGCCGTCCGATGCTGCTTGAAATAGAGGCTGAGATACAGGATCGGTTCGGTCATCACGCCGCGGGCACAAAGCAGCATCGTGATCAGTAAGCGCCCAATCCGGCCATTACCATCGAGAAACGGATGGATGGATTCGAACTGCACGTGCGCCAGCGCGGCCTGGACCAGCACGGGCAAATCCGGCCGTTGCTCGTGGAGAAACAGTTCCAGACTCCCCATGCAGTCTGGTACCAGTTCCGGCGGCGGCGGCACATATGCTGCGTTGCCCGGCCGACTCCCTCCGATCCAGTTCTGGCTGCGGCGGAACTCGCCCGGTTGCTGGTTGGAGCCCCGTCCACGGGACAGCAGAATTTCATGCATCTCCCGAATCAGGCGCAGCGACAGCGGAAAACCGGAGCGCATCCGTGTCAACCCATGGCTCAGCGCGGCAACGTAGTTCGAGACGTCCTGTACGTCATGCACCGGCACGCCCGGCGCATCCCCGTTCTCAAACAGCATCAGATCGGAGAGCGACGATTGCGTTCCCTCAATTTGAGAGGAAAGGACTGCGTCCTTGCGGACCCACGAGTAAATATAAAGCGCCAGGTCGGGGAAAGCTCCCGTTAGTCCGTCCAACCGGCCTACAGCATGATTCGCCTGCTCCAGCAGTGTCTGGAGCCCGTCCAACCTCAGCGCTGGCTCAGGCGGCAATGCGGGAGGAACGTACGCCCGGACCGTCTCGGACCCGTAGGGGGTCTCCACGTACCGCCCCACAACGCGCGATCCTTTCGTTACAAACTCCACAACAAAAGAATATCACATCATCCTTTCGTTACTAGAATCCTAACGAAAGGTTTCTACGCCTGTGCCGCCAACTGTCTCAAAACAAATGGCAATATCCCGCCATTCCGGAAGTATTCGGCCTCCTGGGGCGTATCCACACGTGGCACTGCCTCAAAACTCACCGTTCCGCCACCATCGGCAATCGCGGTGACCTTCACCCGCTTACCGGTCTCAACGGCGTCCTTCACGCCTTCTATGTGGAAGCTCTCGCGCCCGGTAAGTCCCAGCGATGCAGCATTTTCGCCCGGTGCAAACTGCAGCGGCAACACGCCCATACCCACAAGATTCGTCCGGTGAATGCGTTCAAAGCTCTCCGCAATCACGGCCTTCACGCCCAGCAGCATCACGCCCTTGGCCGCCCAATCCCGCGACGACCCGGACCCGTACTCCTTGCCCGCGATAATCAGCAACGGCACGCCGTCTTTCTGGTACTTCACCGAAGCGTCGTAAATGAACATCTGCTCGCCATCCGGCAGGTGCACGGTATAACCGCCTTCGGTTCCCGGGGCCATTTGATTCCTCAGCCGTACATTGGCCAACGTTCCGCGCACCATGACTTCATGGTTGCCGCGACGCGCGCCGTACGAATTGAAGTCCTTCGGCGACACACCCAGGCTGACCAGATACTGACCCGCCGGACTCCCCGCGGCAAACGACCCCGCCGGAGAAATATGATCCGTCGTGATCGAATCGCCCAGCAGCGCCAAAGTCCGCAAGCCCTTCAGGTCCGCGATCGGCGCATTCGGATCGTTCATCGCGTCGAAATAAGGCGGCCGCTTGATGTAGGTCGATTTCTCATCCCATGCGAAGATGTCGCCCGCCGGAACCGGCAGATTCCGCCAGTTCGCGTCGCCCTGAAACGCCTGCTCGTAAGAGGTCCGGAACATCTCGGCGTCGATCGTCGAGCGAATCGCCGCATCCACTTCTTCGGGCGTCGGCCAAATGTCTTTCAGATAGACCGGCGCGCCGTCCGATCCGATGCCCAGAGGATCGGATGCTATGTCGATGTCGACCGTCCCGGCCAACGCATAAGCCACCACAAGGGGCGGCGAGGCCAGGTAATTTGCCTTCACCTGCGGATTCACGCGGCCTTCGAAATTTCGATTGCCGCTCAAGACCGCAGCCACCACAAGGTCATCCGTCTTCACTGCGGCCGACACTTCATCGGGCAACGGCCCGCTGTTACCAATGCAGGTGGTGCAGCCGTAACCCACCAGATTGAACTTAAGCGCTTCGAGCGGGGCCATCAGGCCCGCCTTCGTCAGGTAATCGAACACCACCTTCGACCCCGGCGCGAGACTCGTTTTCACCCAGGGCTTGCTCGTCAAACCTTTGGCAACGGCCTTCTTCGCCAGCAAACCTGCGCCCATCATGACCGAGGGATTCGACGTATTTGTGCAACTCGTAATTGCCGCGATCACAACGGCGCCGCTTCCCAATTCACCGGTTTGCCCCGCCACGGTGACCGTCGTCTTCTTCGACGGAGCATCCTTAAATGCGTCCCGGAAGTTGCCCTGCACCTGCGGCAGCGTGAGCCGATCCTGCGGCCGTTTCGGGCCCGCCATCGAAGGCACTACAGTCCCGAGGTCGAGTTCCAGCGTCGCGGAGAACTCAGGATCGGGCGTCTCATCGGTGCGGAACAGCGTCTGCTCCTTGGAATAGGCTTCCACCAGTTGAACAAGGTGCGGATCGCGATTCGACGTCCGCAGGTAATCGAGCGTGCCGTTATCCACCGGGAAAAAGCCGATCGTCGCGCCGTACTCCGGCGCCATATTGGCGATCGTCGCCCGATCCGCCACGCTCAGGGCGCTCAGACCCGCGCCATAAAACTCGACGAATTTTCCAACCACGCCCTTCTTGCGCAGCATTTGCGTCACAGTCAGGACCAGATCGGTGGCTGTGCAGCCGGCCGGTAATTTACCGTGCAGCTTAAAGCCCACAACCGGCGGCAACAGCATCGAAATTGGCTGGCCCAGCATGCACGCTTCGGCCTCAATTCCGCCGACGCCCCAACCGACAACGCCCAACCCATTGATCATCGTGGTATGCGAATCCGTGCCCACCAGCGTGTCGGGATAAGCCGTCAACACGCCGTCCGCACCCTTCGCCCGAAATACCACATCGGCAAGGTATTCCAGGTTGACCTGGTGCACGATGCCGGTATCCGGCGGAACCACGCGGAAATTCTGAAATGCCGTCTGCCCCCAGCGCAGCAGCATGTAGCGCTCCCGGTTGCGCTGAAATTCCATCAGCGCATTGAAATCGAACGCGCCCGTGGTACCGTATTCGTCTACCTGAACAGAGTGGTCGATCACCAGGTCCGCCGGCATCAGAGGATTGGCCTTCTTCGCGTCCTTGCCCATGGCAAGCAGGGCGTCACGCATAGCCGCGAGGTCCACTACGCACGGCACGCCGGTGAAATCCTGCAGCAGTACACGCGCCGGCATGAACTGAATCTCCTTCGCGGCATCGCCCACCTGCCCTTTGGCAACGGCTTCCACGTCAGAGGCCTGCACCTTTCGCCCGTCTTCGCATCGCAAAAGATTCTCGAGCAAAATTCGGTGCGATACGGGCATGCGCGCAATATTGGCGATGCCTTTCTTCTCAAGAGCGGTCAGACTGAAATAACGGTAATCCGCGCCTGCGACCCGCAAAGTAGAAGCTGCGCCAAAGGTATTGTGACTCATGGGGGTAAATCTCAATATATCGCCCATGCCCCCGCGAGTTGCCAAAGGCTTAGTCACTCCCCGTTCCAAAACTGCACCGCCGATCTCGGTCTCCGGCTCGTGTATCGTGAAGCCATGGCACCCTTTCACCCCCGCGGAATCGCACCGTTCCGGACAACTGCACCGTCGCGGAGCGTGCCCCGACTACGATCTTCCCCAATAACGTTGCCACTGCTGCTCCTTTTCGCGGCGGTAGTTGGCGTTCAGGCCCAGGCAACACGCAGCCATGCCCTTCCCGATTTCAGCGCTGCCATTGAAGAACTCTGCGCTTCCGCCAGCCCGGCTGTGGTTCAGATCGAAGTGCGCACGCGAACTCTGGTGTCCGGCGAAGACTCGCGTGATGCCGGGCTGTTCGCCAAACAATCGGCCAGCGGCTCAGGCGTCATCGTCGACCCGTCCGGATACATCGTCACCAACGCCCACGTGGCTGAGGGTTCGCGCGAAATCGACATAAGCGTCGCCGACCCTTCAGATGCCGCACATAAAGATGCCCACCGGCATTACCCCGCCCGCATCGTAGGCACGGATAAAGATACGGATCTCGCCATCCTGAAGATCGACGCTACCAATCTCCCAACCCTCCATTTTCGCGATTCCGACACCCTCAAACAGGGGCAGATCGTCCTCGCGCTCGGCAGTCCGCTCGGCCTCGAAAATACTCTCACCGTGGGTTTCATCAGCGCGACCGCGCGCCAGTTGAATCCCGGTCAACCGACTGCTTATATTCAAACCGACGCGCCCATCAACCCCGGCAATAGCGGCGGGCCGCTGCTGGACACGGATGGCAATATCGCGGGCATCAACACCATGATTTACTCCCGATCCGGCGGCAGCGAGGGAATCGGTTTTGCCATCCCTTCCAACATTGTGCGGAGTGTCTATGAGCAGATCCGCAAAGAAGGCCACGTGCATCGGGGAACCATTGGCGTAGTCGCTCAGGATATCGATCCGCTGATGTCTCAGGCCCTGGGGCTCAATCGCCATCCCGGTGTGATCCTTGCGGACGTGCTGCCGAGCGGGTCGGCTCACGCAGCTGGCCTCGAACAAGGCGATGTCGTGCTGGCGGCCGGCGGCCATCCGGTCACCCTGGCACGCCAAATCCAGGCGGAAGTCCTCAAAACCGCCATCGGAGATAAGCTGCCGCTCGACATTCTGAGAAATGGTACGCCGATGAAAATATTCGTGGCGGTTCTTGAGCGGCCGAACTCCCCGCTCGTGCTCGCCGACCTCGTGAATAACCAGGCCAACCTGGTCCGCGAACTCGGAATCCTGGCCATTACTCTCGACGAAAAAATCACGCCGGATCTCCCCGAGACGCGCCGGCTTTATGGCGTTGTCGTTGCCGCCATACCCGCGGAATTCGCCGCCCTCAATCCGGGCCTCGCCCCGGGTGACGTCATCTACGAACTCAACGGAAACAAGATTCGGACGCTGGCGGAACTGCGTACGGCCCTCTCGACGCTGCACGCGGGGAATCCAGTCACTCTGCTCGTGGAGCACGACAGCACCCTTGGCTACGTGCCCTTCACGTTCGAATAAAACGCGCGGCCGGCGCAGCCATCAACTGCGTCTGACAAGCGCCAGCGCCAGCATGGCGCCGAGCCAGCAGGCAATCCACCCCACCAGAACGCTGGACACCCCGTATACCCATGCGAGCGGCGAGCCGGACCGGCCCAGGGCAAACACTTCCCACTCGAATGCGGAAAACGTAGTGTAACCGCCAAGCAATCCGGTAACCAGTAATGGCCGGAAGTTCGGATGCAGCAATTCCTTGTGGTCGCTCCACACCATAAGCAGCCCGATCAGAAAAGAGCCCGTAATGTTGATGGCAAAGGTTGCCAGCGGGAAATGCCCGTCATATCTTTCATTGACGGCCCTCGTCACGACGAAACGGAGGAGCGACCCCACGGCCCCGCCGCACATTACCGAGATGTACCTGAGAAGCAATTCCCGATTTTACACAAGTTCGTGAGCCGGGCGTGGAGGTATTTGGAATGTATATCCCAGGTGGCCGCGCGTAAATAGGCGGGGCCCCGGGCAGAGGCAAGGTTGTCGCCCGGGCGCCCGGAACGCCAATACTTTGATAAGCTTGTACACAGCAGTCTCCTATGCCATCCCGAACCAGTCGCGACCTTACCACTACGCTTGTAGCCGGACTTAAGCAGATGATTTCCGATGGCGATCTGCACCACGGCGCGAAACTCCCTCCGGAACGCGATCTCGCAAAGCGGTTCAGCGTCAATCGCGCGTCAGTCCGTCAGGCGCTCAAAGCCCTGGAAGTCATGGGAGTTGTCCGTCAGCGTGTGGGCGATGGAACGTATCTGACCAAGGACGCTTCCTCCACGCTCAGCGCGCCTCTCGAATTCCTGTTGCTGGTCGATGGCATCACCACCGGGGAACTTTATGAAGCGAGGCGGATTTTTGAACCGGAACTCGCAGCCCGCGCGGCGCGCCGTCACACCGCCGACGAACTCCAGCAGTTGGAGGAATCCGTCAGCGACATGAAGCGCCTGTTTGAATCGGGTTCCCTCGCCGAGGTCGCCGCCTGTGACCAGCGCTTCCATCGCCTGATCTGGGAAATGGCAGGTAATCGAGTCTGCCTGCGAATGTTTGTTCCGCTGCATCGGACCATGACCAACAGCTTCGCGGTCAGTTGGTCGGTTCACGATTATGCCGCCGCCATCAGTTCCCACACCGGGATCATCGAGGCCATTCGCGCCGGCGATGCCGAGGCCGCGAGGCGCAGCATGAACGAGCATCTGGACCGCGCCGAATCCATCCACCTGAGTAACGCCAAACAGGATGTCGTCGTCGCGCAAACCACGACTGCTGCCTGACGACGCGGTCTTCCCGCGTCTCAACGCATGTACATGCCGCCGTTCACGTCCAGTACGTGCCCGGTGATATAGCCCGCCTCCTCGCTGCAAAGGAAACGCACAGCGGTGGCAACGTCTTCAGCCCGGCCAAACCGCTTCAGCGGAATCGTGTTCAGCACCGTGGCTTTGACCTCGTCCTTTAACACTGCGGTCATGTCGGTCTCGATGAATCCCGGAGCCACCGCGTTGACCGTAATCGTTCTCGATGCCAGTTCCTGGGCCAGCGCCTTGGTCAGCCCGATCACGCCGGCCTTCGATGCGACGTAGTTCGCCTGTCCCGCGTTGCCCGATTCGCCCACCACGGACGAAACGTTCACGATTCGCCCCCAGCGTTCCTTAAGCATCGGAGACATTACCTGCTGGATGCAAAAAAACGTCCCCGACAAATTCGTCTGAATCACGCTGTCCCAATCCGTAACCTTCATCCGGAGCGCCAGACCGTCTCGCGTTACCGCCGCATTGTTTACAAGGATGTTCACCGTTCCAAAATCCTTTGCCACCAGAGCGAAGGCTTCTTTGATGGATTCGTGCGAACTCAGATCCATCGGAACCACGAACGCCGTACCCCCCATCGCGCGAATCTCCCCGGCAACTTCCTCCAGTTTGTCCACCTGACGGGCCGCCAACGCCACCTTCGCGCCCGCCTTCGCCAACTCCAGAGCACACGCGCGCCCGATGCCTCGGCTGGCTCCCGTTACCATTGCAATGCGATTAGTCATATGAACTTGCAATCATAGTAGATCGGGGTCGTTCCCGGACAGACGGCACACCACATGGCACACAAAGATCTGCGCGACTTCATTCGCGCCCTTGAAAACAACAACGAATTGAAGCGCATCCCGTTTGAAGTGGATACGCGCCTTGAGATCACCGAGTTCGCCGATCGTTCGGTGAAATCGGGCGGCCCGGCCCTGCTGTTCGAAAAGCCTCGCCTCGCCAGCGGCGCCATTTCCCGCCTCCCCGTCCTGATCAACTCCTTCGCGAGCATGCGCCGCATGGAACTCGCCCTCGAAGTCGGGTCGGTCGATGAAGTTGCGAAGCGCATAGCCGAGTACCTCGAAATGCGCATGCCCGAAGGCTTGCTCGGCAAGCTCAAAATGCTGCCCAAACTCGCCGAAATGGGAGCCTTCTTCCCGAAGATCGTTTCTAAAGGCGCTTGCCAGGAAGTAATCAAAACCTCCGGCTTCTCGCTTCACGATTACCCCGTGCTCACCTGCTGGCCCGGCGATGGCGGCCCCTTCGTCACTCTGCCCATGGTCTTCACCCGCAACCCCGAAACCGGCAAGCGCAACTGCGGCATGTACCGCATGCAGATCTTCGATGAACGCACCACCGGCATGCACTGGCAGACCCATAAGCAGGGCGCGGAACACTACCGCCGGCGCGTCGCGGAAGGCCAATTCACAGAGGGTAGCGCCACTCGCATGGACGTCGCCGTAGCCATCGGCTCCGACCCCGCCGCCATGTATTCCGCCATCCTCCCCCTGCCTCCCGACCTCGACGAAATGATGATCGCGGGCTTTCTTCGTGGCAGTCCCGTCA
>Ga0302319_10019114_pt1 | contig 12453 bp, 13 predicted proteins | sample Bog_T0_2_FD_203319 | JGI IMG/M metagenome (GOLD analysis project Ga0302319, IMG submission 203319) | Peat permafrost microbial communities from Stordalen Mire near Abisko, Sweden - Bog_T0_2 | ecosystem: Environmental > Terrestrial > Soil > Wetlands > Peat | place: Sweden: Abisko, Stordalen Mire... | reverse complement strand
TTCTCCACAGCTTGCAGGAGCCCTTATGGCCCCGCCCCGTCCTCTACGCGCTGGTCATCAACACGGTCTGCATTCTCATTCGCCTGGCCTGGATTTTCCCCGGCGCCTATCTCCCGCGCCTCTTCAAAAAGATTCGGGAAACGGAGCCGCCACCCGACTGGCGCCATGTCGCCATCGTCGGCTGGTGCGGAATGCGCGGCATCGTTTCGCTCGCCGCCGCGCTGACCCTCGAAGGCTATCCCGAATTCCCGCATCGCCATCTCGTCCAATTCATCGCCTTCAGCGTCATTCTCACCACACTCGTCTTCCAGGGCCTCACGCTTCCCGCCTTGATCCAATTCCTGGGCATCGGCGACGACGGCATCTCCGCCCGCGAGGAAATCGAGGCCCGCAAACACATCTCCGACGTGGTCTTCGCCAAGATCGCCGAGGTGCGCCGCGACGAGGAATTTCCCGCCTCCGCCATCGACACCATCGAAAATTCCTACCGCGAGCGCTCCCTCGTCCTGGGTGACGCTCTGGCGGATGAACTCGGCTGGAGCCACCAGCGCCACCACGTCCTCAGCACCCGCCGCCTTCGCCACCTGATGATCGCCGCCCAGCGCCGCGCCCTCGTGGCCCTGCGGCGCACCGGAAGCATCGGCGACGATGTCATGCACAAGATCGAGCACGAACTCGACTTGGAGGAAGCCCGGCTGAAAAACTAAATGCCGCCTCGCTCTCGGCACAGTCAGGCTCACTTTTTTTGAACCAAAACCCGCCCGGAAACGTCTCATTCAATAATGAAAAAGCATTTCATTTGCCTGTTCCCCGCGCTCGTGTTGCTTTTTGCCTCATCACTGGCCGGGCGCGCCGACCAGTTTACTCAAATCCAGAACAGTCCCTACACCTACTGGGTGCCCGCGCCCACCCCGCCGCCGCCCGGTTATGTCGCGGGACCTCCGCCTTATTACTACGGCCCCCCACCCGGCTATTATGGCCCGCCGCCGTCTCGTCCTCCTGTCGTCATCATCCCGCGCTTCTTCATCGGCTTTCACTTCCATTGATGTGGGTAGGGACGGCAGTCCCTTGCCGTCTCATTTAATTATTTTAGGGACGCGATGGGACTCGCGTCCCTACCCGGTGCGCCCCACAAACGCCAGCTTCTCCCCCCACGAAAGCGCCCGGAACTCCCGCAGCGTCTCCTGCCGCAAATCGATCGGCACCCGCCGCAGCCGCCGTAAAAATCCGAGCGCGCAACGCTGCGCCGCGCCATACCGCGCCCGCAGTCGTGCATTCGCAAATCGTCGATGGCTTTGATCAAATAATTGCCTTCGCAGCCAAATCCCCACGGATGGAGAAATTTTCCCCTTCCCGCACAGCAAATGGGCAAATTTACTCAGTACGAGATACGTATCGATCCGGGCCTGCGCCTCCAGATTCCGCGCGTAAGCCTCGCTCCCGATCTCCCGCTCGCCCTCATAAAAAAGCAGCGCCGCCTGCACACCGTGCGCGATTTCCTCAATAAACGTAATCAGCGCCGAGATATTTCGCTCATTCAGCGCCTGGCGCGGATCATTCGCCTCTAGCTCCGCAATCACCGGTCGCGAATAAAAAATCGCCACGTAAAGCGAATCGCCCGCCTGCCGCAGAAACGTCCGCCCTCCCGGCGCCAGGTGCGACGCGCTTTCCCCCGCCATCCGGTTCAAAACCGCGCAGCGGCTTTCCCCGATCACACACGATTCCAGATTAATCGAAACCGGGGCGTAAGTCCGCTCCAGCAGCATCTGGATTTCCCTCAGCAGCGTCATAAACAGATCAGCTCGGTCGAATCAAAATCGAAGGTGTTTCGTGCAGATGAAAAAGCGTATCGGCCAGGCTGTTCAGCGCCACGCGCACCCGCCGGAACTCGCCCCCCAGCAGCCGGAAAATCTCCTGCAATTCCGTCCGCCGCGCCTGTGGATGGTCCGCCATCGAGAGGTAAGTCGCTTGCCCCACCGCCTCGTAAAAACTCAGACCCGGCGCGCCCCGCCGCTGCACATGCGCATTCACCCGCTCGGCAAACATCCCGCTTAGAAAAAGCGAATAATCGGCCATGTGCACCCGCACCAGGAAAGCCTCCTCCGGCGCGCAATGGCTCGCCTGCATCATCAGGTCCGAGATATAGGTAAAACTCCGCGACGTCGGACCCTGCTCGCCCGGCGCGCGCAATTGATTGATATGCGAAAAAGCCAGCAGCAGCGCCGCCACATAGTCGCTCAATGCCCGCTCGTCGAGCGACACCCGCCGCAAAACGCGACGCGTCAGGATATAGAAATAAAACGCCGCGGAAACCTTCAGGCAACCCGCGTCGTCCACCACCGAGTTATAAATCAAATCGTGATCGAGAATCGCATCCCGCTCGGCCTCGTCGCTCAGCAGCGACACCAGCGAAACGGCATCGCGCTGCGACTTGGCGAGCACCCGCACCACGAACGAAAAATCATCGGCGGTGAATTGTGCGCGGCAGTTCGCTTGAATCACGTCCTTACCTGTAGCATAGCCAATGCCAGCTTAACTGAGGAAGAAACCGGCCTTTCGAAAAATTGGAAGAGTCAGTGCCGCATCCCCTTTCAAAATTCCGTTAATTTGGAAAATTTGGTAATTCCGTCATTTCCCCTCAGCCAACCTCGGCGGCTCCCACTTCTTGAAATCAGGCGGCGTGCGGCCCTCGTCGAGATCGATGAAATCGAACATCGTCACCGCTTCCTTGTCGCGATTCTCTATCCCCGATTCCTTCAGCCGGAAAACGATCCGCTCGCTCGCCTCGTCGCGCCAGCCCCGCTTCATCATGAAGCCGTTCCACGTCTCAATGTCCTCCTCGGTCGGCTTGCGGCCATTTGCCAGGCACCAATCGAGCACCTTCTCGTCCGGCTCGCCCGCCAGCACCCGCTTCTTCACGTCCTCATACTTCACGCCGAGCAAATTCAGGCACCGCCCGTCGAATCCGCTTCCCAGATGCGGCAGATAAAGCTTAGGTAAAACGCCCGCCTCATTCAGCCGGATCTTGTCGAGCATCCGGGCGAAATAAACCAGACCCTTCACGGTATCATACGGACTGCGGGGAAATGAATCAGCCATTTCCCATTCTATTCCGCCGGACGCGCTTTGCAACCCGCGATGAGCGCAGCACCTGTTTGGAGGGTCGGACTCCGTCCCGACCCTGATTCTGCTTCTGATCTTTCGCACAGAGGACAAAAGAGCAGGCGAAGAGCACTGCCAGTTAAAGGCAGCGACTTTCCGTTTTCGAATTCTTCATCACCTCTTCAGCCGCCTCTTCGGCCCTCCGTGCGAAACCTGCCTTCTGCCTTAATTTGGAAATTGGGTCCTGATACCTACCGCCCTCCGCCGGAGCTTCCGTTTTGACATGCGCGAGCCGCGGGCTAATCAGAAGGAAAGGGGATCGCGGTATGTGGACCAGAAAAATTCCAATTGCAACGTGGGTCATCGCGTTTTGTCTTTTCACCGGCCTCCTCGCCCGCGCCGATGATTCCGCGCCGCCGCGTCCCTCCGCCGATGCCCTGGCCGCCATCGTGGCTTCGCTCAAATGGCAGACCGGCACCATCACCATCAAGGACGGCCTCGCCAAGTTCAACCTCACCGATGACTTCCGCTTCCTCGGCAGCGACGACGCCCGCAAGGTCCCCACCAGGTCTGGAACAATCCCGACGACCCCGAACTTCTCGGCATGGTTTTTCCCAAGGACAAAGGCCCGCTCGATGACGATAGCTGGGCCGTGCTCATCAATTATGAGCAGGACGGCTACGTGAAGGACGACGACGCTGAAAAAATCAATTACGACGACCTCCTCAAATCGATGCAGAAGGAAACGGAGGATGCCAACCCCGAGCGCGAAAAGGAGGGCTATCCCGCGCTTGAACTCGTCAACTGGGCCGCCCCGCCCCGTTACGACAAGGCCAACCACAAGCTCTACTGGGCCAAGGAAATCAAGGTTGCGGGCAACACCGAGAACACCCTCAACTACGACATCCGCATCCTCGGTCGCCGCGGCGTCCTCGTCCTCGAGACCATCTCTTCCATGGCGGAATTCCCCGCCATCGACCAGAAAACACCCGAAATCCTCGCCATGGTCGACTTCCAACCCGGCAACACCTACGCCGATTTCGATCCCAAGGTCGACAAAATCGCCGAGTACGGCCTCGCCACCCTCATCGCGGGCGGCGCGCTCGCGGGAGCCGCCAAACTCGGTCTCCTGGGCGCCTTCTTCAAATACATCGTCGTCATCGTCCTCGCGCTCAAAAAATTCGCCATCATCGCCATCGCGGCCGTTGCGGCTGGCGTCAAAAAAATCTGGAGCAAAGCCACCGGCAAATCCAAAACGCCCGACCATCTCCTCCCTCCGCCCGGCAATCCGCCCCCGCCTTCCGCTCCTTAACCGCTTGAGACCAAGCGGCTAACGTCTGAAGTTTGACCCGTTTCCTTTTTCCCGTTGACGCAGGCGGGTGACGGCCTAATTTCTGCTACGCCCTCTGGCACCTTTATCACACTTAATTCACCAAAAGAGAGAAAATCACTATGACAAAAATCGGCATTAACGGCTTCGGGCGCATCGGACGACTGGTCTTTCGCGCCATCGCGGAACAAGGATTACTCGGCACCAAAGTCGATGTTGTCGCGGTGAATGATCTCGTCCCAGCGGATAACCTTGCCTACCTCCTCAAATACGACTCCACCCAGGGCAAATTCAGCGGCACCGTCTCCAGCGAAAAATCGTCTCCCGAAGTCCCCGAGGATGACGTCCTCGTCGTCAACGGCTACAAGATCAAATGCCTCGCCGTCCGCGAAGGCCCCGCCGCTCTCCCCTGGGGCAAGCTCGGCGTCGAATACGTCATCGAGTCCACCGGCCTCTACACCGAAGCCGAAAAGGCCAAGGGCCACCTCAGCGCGGGTGCCAAGAAAGTCATCATCTCCGCTCCGGCCAAGGGTGAGGACATCACCGTCGTCATCGGCGTCAACGACGACAAGCTCGACGTCACCAAGCACAACATCATCTCCAACGCCAGCTGCACCACCAACTGCCTCGCCCCCATCGTCCACGTCCTCCTCAAGGAAGGCTTCGGCGTCGAGGAAGGCATCATGACCACGGTCCACAGCTACACCGCCACCCAGAAGACCGTCGACGGCCCTTCCAAGAAGGACTGGAAAGGTGGACGCTCCGCCGCCATCAACATCATCCCCTCCACCACCGGCGCCGCCAAGGCCGTGGCCCTCGTCCTCCCCTCCATCAAAGGCAAGCTCACCGGCATGTCCTTCCGCGTCCCCACCCCCACGGTCTCCGTGGTCGACCTCACCGTCAAGACGACCAAGGAAACCAGCTACGCCGAAATCAAGGCGGCCATGAAAAAGGCGAGCGAAACCTACCTCAAGGGCATCCTGGCCTACACCGAGGACGAAGTCACCTCCTCCGACTTCATCCACGACACCCACTCCAGCATCTTCGACGCCGGGTCCGGCATCGAGCTCAACAGCAAATTCTTCAAGCTCATCAGCTGGTACGACAACGAATGGGGCTACTCCAACCGTTGCGTCGACCTCCTCAAACTCATCATCAAATAATTCCTTTGAGTGTAGCGGCGGTCTATGACCGTCGCTGCATTCTTGACAAGAAGCAGCCGGAAAACATACGCGAACCAACCCTGCCTTTTCTCAAAAATAATTCCGTTAATTTGGTGGAAATCCCGTTAATTCCGTCAAAATTGGTCCCGCCTTTTACCCTTTAACTTTTACCCTCTCACTCCCATGGCCAAAATCACCATCCGCGACCTCTCCCTCAAGGGCAAACGCGTCCTCGTCCGCGTCGATTACAACGTCCCCCTCCAGGAAAAGGACGGCGTCCAGGTCATCACCAACGACAAGCGCATCAAGGAAACCGTCCCCACCATCAAATACCTCATCGAGCAGGGCGCGCGCATCCTCCTCTGCGCCCACCTCGGCCGTCCCAAGGGCAAGCGCGACCCGAAGCAAAGCCTCGCCCCCGTCGTCCCCGCCCTCTCCGCCCTGATCGGCGTGCCCGTCAAATTCGTCGATGATTGCATCGGCGAAGTGGCCGAAAAAGCCGCCGCCGAACTCAAGGACGGCCAAGTCGCCTTGCTCGAAAACCTCCGCTACCACAACGAAGAGGAAGCCAACGACGACGCCTTCAGCCAGAAGCTCGCCAAACTCGCCGACGTCTACGTCAACGACGCCTTCGGGGCCGCCCACCGCGCCCATTCCTCCACCGCCGGCATCGCCAAGTTCGTCCCCGTGCGCGGCATCGGCTTCCTCATGGAACGCGAGCTTAAATATCTCGGCGACGAACTCGAAAAACCGCAGCGCCCCTTCGTCGTCATCCTCGGCGGGGCCAAAGTCTCCGACAAAATCAAGGTCATCGACCGCCTCCTCGACAAGGCCGACACCATCCTCATCGGCGGCGCCATGGCCTACACCTTTGCGCTCGCCCAGGGCAGGAAAATCGGCAAGTCGCTCTCCGAACCCGACAAGATCGACACCGCCAAACAAGCCCTCGAAAAGGCCAAAGCCAAGGGCGTCAAATTCCTTCTCCCCATCGACACCTACGTCGTCGAGCACTTCGACTTCAAGACCAAGACCGTTTCACCCGGCGGCAAATACCTCCAGCCCGGTCTGGACATCCCCGACGGCTGGGAAGGCGTCGATATCGGTCCCGAAACCGTCAAGCTCTTCTCCGCCGAAGTTGCCTCCGCCAAGACCATCCTCTGGAACGGTCCCATGGGCGTCTTTGAAGTCGCCGAATGCGCCGTCGGGACCTTCGCCATCGCCAAGGCCATCGCCGCCAACAGCGGGGCCATCAGCATCATCGGTGGCGGCGACTCGGTCTCCGCCATCAAAAAGGCGGGCGTCTCCGACAAAGTCTCCTTCATCTCGACCGGTGGCGGCGCCTCGCTCGAATTCCTCGAAGGTCAGGAACTCCCCGGCGTGGCCAGCATACCCGACAAAAAATAGTATCGCGACCTTCCGTTCAAGTGACCAGACTAGCCTCCAACCCGTCTGAACAGGAATGAAATATATACGGCTCAAATGGAACCACACCAACCCCGATGAACCCGTCTGGATTTTCAGTGAAGTCGATTCCAACGGCAAGGAAGTCCGCAAAATCGAATGTTTCCCCAATGGATTTTGCGATGTCGCCAACGCCACGGTCTCCTCAGGATCGGCCCGCCTTATGACCCTGCCCTTGCCCGACCTTCGGCAACTCGCCCGCCGTGACCCCGAATTCATCCCCGTCGAGATCACCCCGCAGGAATTTGAAGAAGTCTGGGTAAATAGACGCTACAAGGCAGCCTAGAGCCCAACAACATCCTTATGATCAACCGCAAAAAAATCATCGCCGGAAACTGGAAAATGAACAAGACGCAGGCCGAGGCCCGCGTCCTCGTCGCCGACCTCCTCCGCGAAATCGGCCGCTTCGACGATGCGGAAATCGTCCTCTGTCCCCCCTTCACCGCCCTGGCCGCCGTCAGCGAACTGCTCAGTCCCGTCTCCAACATCCGCCTCGGCGCGCAAAACCTCCACGAAGCCGCCTCCGGTGCCTACACCGGCGAAATCTCCGCCGGAATGCTCCGCGAACTCTACGTCCGCTACGTCATCATCGGCCACTCCGAGCGCCGCCAGTATTTTCACGAGGACAACGCCACCGTCAACCGCAAGACCAAGGCCGCCCTCGCCGCCGAATTGCGCCCCATCATCTGCATCGGCGAAACCCTCCCCGAACGCGAATCGGACCAATGGAAAAAAGTGCTCGAGACCCAGCTGCTCGAAGGCCTCGTCGGGTTCACCGACAAGGAACTGGCCGACATCGTCTTTGCCTATGAACCCGTCTGGGCCATCGGCACCGGCAAGACCGCCTCGCCCGCCCAGGCGGAGGAGGCCCACCAGTGGATCCGCAAAATCATCGGCACCCGCTTCAGCAACGCCGCCGCCGAACGCGTCCGCATCCAGTACGGTGGCAGCGTTAAACCCGAGAACGCCAAAGAGCTCCTCTCCAAGCCCGACATCGACGGCGCGCTCGTCGGGGGTGCCAGCCTCGACGCCCGGGGCTTCACCGCCATCATCAAAAATGCTTGCGCCGAGTAGCCTCCCGCGCAATCCTAGGCCCCCCTTATGTGGAACAGTACCTTTCTCACCAACGCCGCCATTGACGTCCTGCTCTTCTTCTACGTGATCGATTGCATCTTCATGGGCTTCGTCATCATGATGCAGCGCAGCAAGCAGGAAGGTCTCGGCGCCGCCTTCGGTGGTGGATTCACCGAATCGATCTGGGGCGCGCAAACCTCCAACGTCCTGGTCAAGGCCACCGTTTGGGCCGCCATCTTCTTCTTTGTCGCCAGCATCCTCCTCGCCCGGCTCTACTCCGAGCGCGCCACGCTCCTCGGCCAGGGCTCCAGCGTGCAGCAAATGCTGGAAAAACCTGTCGCGCCTCTCGTCGCGCCCGCCGCTCCGGCCCCGACTCTCACCAACGCCGTCCTCCAGCCCGCCATTCCCACCGCCCCGGCGACTCCCGCTCCTGCTTCACCCGCAGCGAACAAATCACCCAGTCCCGCCAAGCCGTAGCCGAACTCGTAAAAGCGTGGCCTTAAGCGGCGTGGGCTAATGCTTTTTTGCCGGAAGGAACAACATCGCGACGGCGGTTGAAGTAGGCCAATTCCTGGGTCGGAGTCATCTTGGCAATCTTGCGGCTAACGCGTTCACGCCACTTACGTGACTCGGCCAACGCATCAAACGCTTTTGCTTTAGGGCGCATAGATCAATTCCAATGGACTCATTATACGGACGGAAGCGTAGCCTGCAACAGATTGATGGCGTTAAATCCCGCCTCTCGCTCGACATTCCAAGTGCCGGAAGTTCCAGCTGACCAAATGCGTGATCCCGGCCACCGCGCAAACCGCCACATGCCGGGCATCGGAAAGATATTTGGGCGTCACCACCCCTTGTTGCACATAAAGTCCAGCTAACTCGATGGCAGCCATGGAGAGTGCCAAACGATTTTCTCCTGGGAAGGTCTGCGCATAGAGACGTCGCACCTGTTCCGGGGCAGGCTCGATCTCCTCTTCCACCACCACGGAAGAGACGAAGCGGTACCGCCCCGACTTCCATAAATCCCCAAGCTGGCGGGATTCCTTTTGATATTCTTTGTCAAAGTACCCTCCCACAACCGAGGTATCTAGATAAAGCGCCCGTAAGCTCACGCACTATACTCTAGCCTTTCGACGTGAAAAATGAATCCTCAAAAGCCACGGATTGATTCTCCGTGGCTTTTGCCCGATCCCTGCTTTAGCGCCGCAACGCCTTCTTCCGGCGCATGATCCGCTTTCCCACCACCACATTTCGCGGCGCCGCCCAGCCATCGCTCTGGAACGCACGAATCAAATCCCGCATCGCCCGCGCATTTTTGGCCGCGCAACGAGCCCACACAAACCTCGTCTCAATCCGGCTGTCATCGATCATGGCTGTATTCATAAGGATCCTTTTTTCCGTAGATACAGGCAGGCTCCATGCCATTCCTTAAAGGGTCTTTGCCCGCCCGCCATTTACAGAGGCAAATCCCCCTCAAAAAGTTGATTTTTGGCTTGCTCCACCGATGCTATCGAAGGGAGATTTTGTCCTCAAAAAGCAAAAATGGGTCAATCCGTCCCTGCACATTGCAAACATGAGCCACTTGTAACGTGGCGAAAAAGGCGTTCGTGATAAATTGTCAGACTTAGATACCTACATGAAAATTCTCCTCTTGGAAGACGACGCCAAAATCGCCTCTTTTGTCGCCAAAGGACTGCGCGAGGGCGGTTACATCGTCGATATCAGCGCCAACGGCGAGGAAGGCTGCGAGATGGGCCGTAAAAACTCCTACGATGCCGCCATCGTCGACCTCATGCTCCCCAAACTCGACGGCCTCGAAGTCATCGAACGCTGGCGCACCGAGCAAATCAAAATTCCCGTCCTCATTCTCAGCGCCAAACGCTCGCTCGACGACCGCATCACCGGCCTCCAGCGCGGCGGCGACGATTACCTCACCAAACCCTTCTCCTTCGCGGAACTCCTCGCCCGCCTCCAGGCCCTCATCCGCCGCTCCGGCTCCTCGGCCATCGTCACCAACCTCACCTTCTCCGATCTCAAGATGGACCTCCTCACCCGCGAAGTCTGGCGCGGCACCACCAAGATCGATCTCCAGGCCCGCGAATTTCTCCTCCTGGAATACCTCCTGCGGAACCAGAACAAAGTCGTCTCCAAGACCATGATCCTCGAACATGTCTGGAATTATCATTTCGATCCCCAGACCAACGTCGTCGACGTCCTCGTCTGCCGCCTCCGCAATAAAATCGACCGCGACTTCGATCCCAAGCTCATCCACACCCTGCGCGGCGCCGGATACAGCCTGCGGTTGCCCTAGAAAAGTTAGAAGTATGAAGGTAGAAGATAGAAGTAAGGCAGAATTTCCCTACTTCTAACTTCGACCTTCTTCCCTCTACCTTTCCAAGATGCTCGCTCCCCGCAAACCCACCGGCTCGGCCCCGGCATTTGTCGACAAAAGCGAGCGCATCACTCTCCCCTACCATCCTTTCCTCGAGCCGCTCGGCTTCAGCCTGCGCCTCAACCTCTGGTACACCGCCTTCTTCATCGCCGGGGCTTTTCTCCTCTTCTCCCTCGCCTACATCCTCCTGGGCCGGGAACTGCGCGAAAACGACCAGGAAGTCGTCAAAGCCAAACTCGACGCCTGCCGCGCCTGGTACCTCGGCGGCGGCATCCCGGCCCTCGCCAACCATTTTCAGGGCCAGAGTAACTGGGAAAAAGAATCGACCTTTCTCGAAGTCGTCAGCGCCACCGACGAATTCAAATTCATCCGCTCACCCGAGAAGGACGAGGCCACCCTGACTCACCTCAGCAGCAACCTCGCCTCGCACAAGATCGACTGGCTCAGCAACATCCCCTCTTCCGAGCAGCACCGCATCTGGAACATCGCCTGGGCCCCGCTCCCCGACGGCTCCATCATGTACGTCGGCTGCACCACCGAGGACCGCGACGACATGCTCCGCCATTTCCGCTCCATCTTCCTCTTCGTCATGGTCCCCATGGTCGGCTTCGGCTTCTGTGTCGGCGCCTTCATCACCTACCGCGCGCTCGGCCCCATCCGCGACATCATCGCCGCCGTGCGCGGCATCATCCAGACCGGCAACCTCCGCGCCCGCGTCCACGACCCCCGCACCAAGGACGAAATCAACGAACTCGTCACCCTCTTCAACCGCATGCTCGAGCGCAACGAGGCGCTCATCGGCGCCATGCGCGACTCCCTCGATAACGTCGCCCACGATCTCCGCACCCCGCTCACCCGCCTCCAGGCCGGCGCCCAGCTCGCCCTCCAGCAGGAGGATCACGAACAAATCAAGGAGGCGCTCGCCGACGCCGTCGAGGAAGCCGAGCGCCTCAACGCCATGCTCTGCACCATCATGGACATCTCCGAGGTCCAAGCCGGCGCCCTCAAGCTCGACCTCAAAACCTTCCCGCTCAAACCCGCCGTCGACGTCCTCGTCGAACTCTACGACGAAGTCGCCCAGGAAAAAAACATCACCCTCCACTCCAACATCGACCCCGCCGGGCAAATCACCGCCGACCGCAACCGGCTTCAACTCCTCCTCAGCAACCTCCTCGACAACGCCGTCAAATACACGCCCAACGGTGGCCGCGTCGACATCGCCGCCGACTTCGCCCCCAAGGAAGTCCGCATCACCGTCCGCGATTCCGGCATCGGCATCGACCCCGCCGATCTCCCCCGCATCTGGGACCGCCTTTATCGCGCCGACAAAAGCCGTTCCCAGCGCGGCCTCGGTCTCGGCCTCAGCCTCGTCAAAGCCTTCGTCGAGGCCCACGGCGGCACCGCCGTCGTCAGCAGCCAATCCGGCCGCGGTTCCATTTTCACCGTCACCTTCCCCCGCAAATAACCGCCGCCTCTCTTCTGGAGGGTCGACGACAGGCGAGCCTGCTGTCCCGACCCATTCCTTGCCTTCCTCCTGTGGTAGCCGTCGGCCTACCTACACACTCTAGAACGTCGCGACTATCCGCCTGAAGCGCCTCGCAATCAAGCTGAACTCGCGAAAATCAGGTCTAACTCCGGACCGCTCTTTTAGTCGCATTTTTGGTCGCAGTGGTCGCAAATTCGGTCGCACCCAAGACTGAATAAGGTTCGATTAGTAAAAGTTTCATCTTAGGCTTAACGCGACCTATGAACCTCCGCGGCGGACTGTCAGCTTTTCTTGGATTAGCGGGCCTATGGATGCTATTGCTTGCGTTATTTGCGGGCTGGCCGGGTTTTATTTTCGTAATCGTTGGTATCATCTGTCTCGGCGCGTTAGCGATTCGATACAGATCTCATCCCGCTATCGTAGCGGTTTGGATTCCTGCAATGGT
>Ga0302319_10019113_pt1 | contig 12453 bp, 8 predicted proteins | sample Bog_T0_2_FD_203319 | JGI IMG/M metagenome (GOLD analysis project Ga0302319, IMG submission 203319) | Peat permafrost microbial communities from Stordalen Mire near Abisko, Sweden - Bog_T0_2 | ecosystem: Environmental > Terrestrial > Soil > Wetlands > Peat | place: Sweden: Abisko, Stordalen Mire... | reverse complement strand
TCGAGCGGAACAGGATCTGTTTGCCGTCGGGAGTCCAGCCCACCACACGGTCGGCCGCCGGGTGGAAGGTGATGCGCTTCGGCGTGCCGCCGGCTGCCGGGATCGTGAAGACATCGGTGTTTCCGTCGTATTCGCCCGAAAACGCAATGAGCGAGCCATCGGGAGAGAAGGCCGCGTCGGTTTCAAATCCCTGACCGGTGGTGAGGCGCTGAGACATGCCGCCCTGGCGGGGCACGCTCCACAGATCGCTCGCATAGGAGAAAACGATCGCGTCTTTGTTCATGGCGGGTTTCTGGAGAAGATGCAGGCTGGCGGGTTGGCCGAAAAGCGCCGTTGCGCCCAGACAGGTAAGTCCGGCGAGTTTACTAAAGTTCACGGGGTACTCCTTAGGTTAATCTTGCGTTTCCGTTAGTCTAGCGCGGTAGTATTGGTGGTACCAATAGAAATCTGACGTGCGCAGAATCTTCAGGATATTGCCAGTGGCGTGCGCAGGAGTTATCCTGGCCGTGCTGGTCTGGTTCGCCGTTGCGTGCAAACCGCACAACATTCCGGTGGTACGCGTTGGCGTGGACCAGTCGCCGCCCTTCTATTCCATTGAGCCCGATGGCTCGGTGCGCGGGCTCGCCGTGGATGTGCTCAACGAAGCGGCGCGCCGCACCGGCATCCGGCTGCGCTGGGTTCCCCTCCACGACATCCCCCTCGAGGAAGCGCTCAAGAAACGCGTAGTCGATCTGTGGCCGCTGGTCGGGATTACGCCCGAACGCCGGACGGCGCTGCATCTTACAAAGCCCTGGATTGAGAGCGAGTACGTGCTGGTTTCCCTTCGCGACGCTCCGGTACGAAACCCGAATGAGGCAGCCGGAAAATCGGTCGCCCACGCGCGCCTTAAATTCACCGGGCTGATCGCGAAGCAATTCCTTTCCCGCAGCATCATGGTGGTGCGGCATCTGCGGGCAGACGCAGTGCAGTCGGTGTGCGATGGCTCCGCCTCGGCGGCCCTGATCGAGAGCAACACCCTCGATGCGATTATGCTGTCCCGCCCTCCGGGTTGCGAGAGCGCCCAGTTCCAGGTGGCCAACCTGACCGGCGCCACCACTCCCCTGACCATGGCGGCCGTTCCGGAGGTGGCTCAAACGGCGGAGATGCTGCGTTCTGCCATCGCGGACATGGGCCAGGACGGATTTCTCAGCGCACGATTCGACGAGTGGTCGCCATTCTCGGCGCAGGGGACCCGCTCCATCATTGCGGAGGAAGCCGCCAACCGCCGCAGCAGAATCTATAGCTCATGGCTGACGGCTATCATGGTTCTCAGTTCCGTGCTCGCGTGGGTCGCTTATCGCGCCTGGCGCCTGAGAAGAGCGGCTGAACGCGCCGAAGCCGGACGGATCGAAATTCAGCGCCGGTTCACGGCGTTTATGGATCACAGTCCCGCCCTGGCTTTTATGAAGGATGCGGCCGGGCGGCTTCTATACGTCAATCGCGCCTGGACTCAGGTCTTCCGGATGGCGCCCGAAGAAGTGTACGGCAAGACCGATTTCGACCTGTGGCCGAAGTCCACCGCGCGTCGGCTGCGGGCTACCGACGAGGCTCTGCTCGAAGGAAATCAGCCTTGCCAGGTGGTCGAACAGGTACCGGCGGCAGGGATGGTCACGCGCGACTGGCTCATCGTTAAATTTCCGTTTTCGAACCCCGCCGGCGAGCGGTTCGTCGGCGGCACAGCGATCGACATCACCGAGCGCGAATCGGCCATTCGCAACCTCGAAGCCAGCGAGAAGCGATATCGCGATCTCTTCGAGCATAACCCCCTTCCCGCCTGGGTCTACGATCGCGAAACGCTTGCGTTCCTGACTGTGAACGAGGCGGCCGTGAAGCGTTACGGCTGGACCCGCGAGGATTTTCTTTCAGGCATGACTCTGTGCGACGTCATCAGTTTCGATGAACCCTGTCTCCCTTCGGGTGACGGCGCGGTCATCGATGCGGCGCACAGCGAGTGCCGTTCCTGGCGACACCTGACCAAAGACGGGCTGCACCTTCGCGTCGACGTCACCAGTTACGAGTTGGAATACAACCAGCGGTCGGCCCGCCTCACCATCATGCGCGATCTCACCGAACATGAGCGCATGTATGAACAGTTGCGCACCAGCGAAGAACGCTGGCAACTGGCTTTGCGCGGCGCCGGCGATGCCCTGTGGGACTGGGATATCGCATCCGGCCATGTCTATCGATCGTCGCGCTGGTCCGCCATGCTCGGCTATCATGACGCAGAGATTGGCGACACACGCGAAGACTTTCTGCGCCTATTGCATCCGGACGATGTCAGCCACACCCTGACGGCGATCGACAACCATCTCGCGCAAAGGACCGCCGACGGGTATTCGGCCGAGTACCGGCTTCGCCACAAAGACGGATCCTGGCGCTGGGTAATGGATCGCGGCCAGGCTGTTTGGGACGAGCGCGGCCGCCCCACTCGCATGGCCGGGTCGCATACCGATATCACCTCCCGCAAGGCCGCTGAATCGCTTCTCACTCTTCAGGCCAGAACCGATGCGCTGACCGGAGTGGCAAACCGGCGCGAATTCGAGCGACTCTTTGCCGACCATTTCCGGCAGGCGAAGAACAGCTCGCGCATCCTCAGCGTTTGCATCTGCGATCTGGACCATTTCAAAGACGTCAACGATATTTACGGTCACGCCGCCGGAGACCGCGTGCTGATTGCGTTCACGGGCATCCTGCGCGCATCCCTGCGAAAGGCGGATCTGCTGGCGCGCATCGGCGGCGATGAATTCGTAATGTCCATGCCCGATACGCCGGCGGACGAAGCTACACTGCTGGTGGAAAAAATGCGGCAGGAACTCCGCTCGCTGCCTTTTGAAGGTGCCGCAGGCGTATTTTCGGTAACCAGTTCCTTCGGTGTGGCTGAACTCCAGACCGATCACCCCGATTCTCAGGCGCTGCTGGCGGATGCGGATCGTCTGCTCTACGACGCCAAGGGCAGCGGACGGGATCGTACGTTAGCGGCTTAGTTCTTCTCTCGCCGCCTGGAGAAATAATTCTAACGGCGTCCACGTCCGGCATAATTGCGGTAAAATTTCGGACGATCGGACGCATGAAGATCCCACGAAAGACCGCTGCGATACTGTTCCTGTCCGTTTTCTGTTACGCCCAGGACGAGCCTCTCTCGAAAGAGACGATCATTCAGATGACAAAGGCCGGCCTGCCCGAGGACGTCATTGTTAACAACATCAAAAGCGAGTCACGGCCGCCCAAGATGGGCGCGAGCGACTTGATTGCTCTGAAGGCCGCGGGCGTGAGCGATGGAGTGCTCAGGGCTTTGGTTCGCCCCGTTCCGGTTGCGGAGTCGCCCGGCATGAGCCTGACCGTCAACCACGGACCGAGTGACCCGCTTGCACCGCATGATCCCGGTATCTACATGGTGAAGAATACGGAAGAAGATGGCAGGAAACTCGTGTTGATGGAGCGGGAGGCGGCAGGGCATGAAAAGACGACCAACCTCTGGGCCTATATGTTTTCCTACGGCATTGCGAAGATGAGCGTCAAGGCCCAGATTCCGGGTCCCCGCGCTGACCTGCGAACCACGGAAACGAACCCGGTGTTTTACATGTATTTCCCGGCTACAGGGAACCTGGGCGCCGGTGACGCGATCTCCAGCCCCTCGCAGTTTTCGTTACTCTCTCTCGAGGAGATGAAAGACCATCGGGAGACGGCGGTCGCGAAGATGGGCATGGGTACGGTCAACGAAGGTAATGACGACAAGAGAACGATCAGGCTGAATTCGGAGAAGATCCGTCCCTACGCCTACATGATCACTCCGGATGTCAGTCTGAAGGCCGGAGAGTACGCCTTCGTGGCGGCCAGCGGCATGGGCGGTTCCGGCGCCTCAGGGGCAGTCGTCATATTCGATTTTGGGGTTGACGCCCAATAGCATCTGAGGCAAGCGCTACCGACTGCCCGCGTGGCCCGTCGGCCGCGCTTTTTGTCGCACGGCAGAGCTTTCATCGCCCAATTCGTGGACACTACACCAGACCGGGCCTCACAGTCCCGCGTGGGAGAGCATTTCCAGTAACTGACGGCGGGTTCTCATATCGATCGCCTGTACCGCAAGTTTGCCTTCGCGGTCGTGAACAAAAGTCTTCGGAATACCATCGACCGCCATCAGCTTGTTCACCTTCCCGCCAGGATCGAGCAGGATCGGGTAACTGTACTTCTTCTCGGCGATGAACGGATTCACCTTCGCCGCGTCTTCGTCCGAAATGGCCAGAATCACCAGGCCTTTCGCACTGAATTCTTTATAGAGCGCTTCGAGATCCGGCATCTCCTTCCGGCAGGGAGGGCACCAGGTAGCCCAGAAGTTGACCAGCACAACCTTGCCTTTCAATCCATGAAGAGTCCATGACCTGCCCGTGATATCGCTGAGCGTGAAATCGGCCTTTGCCCGGTTTTGCTCATCCACCTGCAGCCGTGCCATAGCGGCATTCAGCAGTGGATCGTCCAGCGGAACTTTCGCGCCTTCATAGCGGACCAGTTGCGCGAGCGTGATGTACGGCTGTTCCGGCATTCCGCTGGTGGATGCGGCGGCCTGTTCGCGCAGAGTGTCGTAAAGCGTTGTCGCCACTTCCTGCAGCGTCTGCCTGCCGAAGTCGCCCTCGGTAGACAGATTTGCCAGGCTGCCGGCCAGCATCAGCTTATGCTGCGATGCAGGCAGCGCACGAATGTCGAGCGCGATCTTTGTGGTAACAGCGCCGCGACTGGCGTCCGGAACGTCACGCAGCTTCCGGATCTGTTCGAAGATGGGTTGTTCTCGCTCGGAGAGCTTCATTGTCTTTTTGTCCTGCGCAAGCAGCGCAATGCCCACCAACATGAGAATCCATAAACGTTTTGTCATCTGTTAAGCAGCCTCCGCTAAAACTTTCGCCAGCACATACGGACCTTCGGGAATGACGGCCACCCTCGCGCCCTCGGGAAGCCCGTCCAGCAGCGCGTTCACCGCAAACTGCAGATTGTCGAATGCGTCGCCCCAGAGCTGCGCGCGCAGTTCGGCGGCAAGGCCGGGAACGCAATAAGACACCGCAACTCGTCTTGCCACCAGTGCCAGTTTTTCCAGTTGCCACTGGTCCACAATGACGGGCGAATCTTCAATGGCGCGCAGAAATCCCCGGGGATCGGGATGCCGGGCGATGAGATCGGTAAACTCGGTCGAACCGCATCCCTCCTCGCACGCGCCCACCAACAGGATGCGGCCCTCGTTGCGAACGATGTGCGAGGCAGCGGTGATGCCTTTGATGCACTGGTAGTAAGTGAGATCGAGCGGGTAACCCGCTCCAGTAGTGATCCCGGCGTCTACGGGCTTCGCCAGGCTCTGCAACAGCGTGTCCGAGACGAACTCGACACCGCGCCGGTGGGTGGCGACCGGCTCTCCCGCGAACACGGCCGCGATCCGGCGGTCTCGCGACAACGCCACGTCCACCATGAAATGATGTCCTGCCATCGCGGCAATCTCGACCAGTTCGCGATGCAGAGGATTATCGGTGATCGACCCTTCAATCGCCGCCGGTTCGCGCATGAAGCGCGGGCTGTGAATCACCTTGATCGTTTCCTGCGCCGCCAGACCCGGCACGACCAGCTTGCGGCCACCGGAAAATCCCGCCATAAGATGCGGCTCGATAAATCCCAGCGTGATCCGGACATCGGCGCTTACAAACCGTTCATCGATGTATACGGCTGTGCCCGCCGCGGTGGATTGCAGATATCGATGCTGATCGATGCGGCGCGCGTCATGGTTTTCGACCCGATAGCGCTCGGCGATTTCAGGGCCCACGATCTCGCGAATCTCCTCGACCGTCGCGCCGCGGTGCAGACCCGTGGCGATCAGAATCACGATGTTCGCGCGGTCAATGCCGGAAGCTTCGAGTCGCCGAAGCACGGGCGGCAGCACAATGCGATTCGGGGCGGGTCGCGTAATGTCGCAGACGGAAATGGCCGCGGTGCGCTTACCCTGCGCCAGTTCGACCAGGGGCGGCCCGGCCATTGGCCGGTCGAGCGCCGCTTCAATTGCCGTTGTCGGATCGGCAAGCGCATCGGCCGATTTGGCATCGAGAACCACGTAATCAAAGCCATCCGGCAACGCGATTCCGGCGCCTTGTTTCCCGAAAGCCAGTTTGAGACGGAGCGGCATCGATTCAGCGGCCTGTAAACGAGGGAGGGCGCTTCTCCACAAAATGCGCCACGCCCTCTTTGAAATCTTCGCACTTCAAACTCGCCGCCACTTCCTGCTCCGATAACCGGAAGGCGTCGTCGAGCGACTGATGCAGTCCCGCGAACACCTGGCGTTTGATAATGCGGGTCGAACGAGGGCTCACGCTGTTAGCCAGTTCGGCAGCATATTTGTGAGCGGCTGCGGCGAAATCAGCGTCCGGAATCACGCTGCTCACAAGGCCGATTTCCTTTGCTTCAGCGGCCGTCGCAAGGCGCGCGGTGAGCAGCAGATCGAGCGCGTTTCCCAGGCCGCAGATGCGCGGCAGCATCCAGGCAAGTCCGAATTCGGCCACCAGGCCACGGCGCGCGAAAGCCGTACCGAACTGCGCGGACTGCGCAGCCATGCGGATATCGCAGAAGACAGTAAGGGCAAATCCCAGCCCCACGGCAGGACCATTAACAGCAGCGATCACGGGTTTCGAAACCGCCGGAATCGGCGCACGGGCGCTCGGCGGCGTATCCTCCGGCGTCAATGTCCCTTCTACAATCGTGGCGAGCAGCGACATATCGGCGCCCGCGCAAAATCCCCGCCCCGCCCCGGTCAGTACGATCGCGCGAACAGACTCGTCCGCATCGGCGGTCTCGAATGCAGCCTTCACTTCAACCGCCATAACAGCCGTCCAGGCGTTCAACTTCGCCGGACGGTTCAGAGTGATCGTGGCGACTCGATCCGCGACTTCGTACAACGCTTCCATGTCACCGGCAGTATGGCATATTCGGTCGCTGACCGGATCGTCACCCTTCAGTCATTCCGATGTAACTCTTACGCGATAAATTTTACGGTTCATGAATAATTCGATTCGAAACCTCCTGTTCGCTTTAGGGCTCGGCGCACTGGCCCACGCGCAGACCACCACGCCGATTCAGCACGTCGTCGTAATCTTCGGCGAGAACAATTCGTTCGACCATTACTTCGGGACCTACCCGAACGCGCTCAACCCCATCGGCGAGCCGGCATTCACGCCGTCGCCAAGTACCCCGGTTCCGAACGGACTGACGCCCGTGATGATCGCCAACAATCCGAACTCGGTGAAGCCTCATCGTCTCGATCGCAGCATGGCCTCGACCTGCGACAACGATAATCACTACGCCGACGAACAGAAGGCCTATCACGCCGGTCTGCTCGACAAATTCCCGGAAAGCACCAATGCGACCGTGTCCGCGACCTGCCCGGACGGCCTGGTAATGGGCTACTACGATGGCAACACGGTAACCGGGCTTTGGAATTACGCGCAGAACTTCGCGATGAGCGATAACTTCTTCGATACCGAATTCGGCACCACCGTGATGGGCCACTTGAATCTGATCTCCGGCCAGACACACCAGACCAGCGTGCAGACGATTTCCGCCAAGGTGGCGAACGGTTCCGTGATCGCCAATGTGGAAGCCGGCTTCGACGACTGCGTCACCACTGCCACGGGAACCCCGGTTCAGATGACCAGCAAGAACATCGGCGATCTGCTGAACGCGAAGAACGTAACCTGGGGCTGGTTCTACGCAGATTTTCCGCAATCCACCAACAGCCAGCCGATTCCGTTCGGGTCGTGCCCCTCAACATACAACAGCCATTACGATCCGTTTCACGTACTACAAAAGCACTTCCAACATCCACCATCTGCCCCCGAGTTCCACGGCCGTGATCGGCACTTCAACCGATCAGGCCAACCACAATTACGCCCTCACCGATTTCTGGAACGCGGCCAACAGCGGAAACCTCCCGTCCGTTAGTTTCATCAAAGCCAGCAAGCCTTACACTGGCCACCCTTCCAACTCCACCCCGCTGCTCGAACAGCAGTTTCTGGTTCAGACCATAAACGCCCTGCAGCAGTTGCCGCAGTGGAAATCTATGGCCATCCTCATCACCTATGACGATTCCGACGGCTGGTACGACCACGTCATGCCGCCCATCGTGAATCAATCCAACGACCCTGCCCAGGATGCCCTGCTCGGTACTTCGGGCATGTGCGGAAACCCCGTTGCCGGCGCATATCTGGATCGCTGCGGTTATGGAACTCGCCTCCCCCTCATCGCGATCTCGCCCTACGCGAAGCAGAACTATGTCAGCCACTCGCTCGCCGATCTGACGTCCGTCACCCGTTTTATCGAAGACAACTGGGATCTCGGCCGGCTGGGAGATCAGTCGTTCGACTCCATGGCAGGCAGCATTCTCGACCTGTTCGATATGACCACCGCGCCGCGCACGAAGAAGGTTCTGCTGAACGAGACCACGGGCGAACCGATGGGCAAAAAGTAGTTCAGACCGTGTGAGTGCAGAAAGGGTCGGACGCGTACGGGTTCCCCGTGGACTCGAACGCGCGGGCCCGTGAGCCTCCGCAAAGCATGTGGAACTGGCATCGGCCGCAGCGTCCTTCTAACTGAGTCGGATCGTGAAGCACCCGGAACGCCGGAGCATTTCGGTAAATGTCCGCCAGACGATCCTCGCGAACGTTGCCAACCGTCAGAGGCAGGAATCCCGCCGGAGTGATCTCGCCGATGTGGGAGACGAAGACGATTCCATGCCCATCGCGAATTCCGAAACTGCGGAATGACGGACTGCGTTTGATCTGCTCCGCCGTCATCCCTTCCGAGCGCATTTCCTCCAGCGCGACCCGGCGATAGGCAGGCGCTTCGGTGGTGGCGACCGTGAACGGCGCAATGCGCGATGTTCGATAAATCCAGCCCATCAGCTTCTCGCCCTCTTCGGCGGACAGCGGCTGAAGCACTTTGCCCCGCCCCACCGAGATCAGGAAGAACAGGCTCCAGCGGGCAATGCCAAAAGATTTCAGTAGCTCATAAACCGCGGGCAGTTGCGGCGCCGTTTCTTCCGACACCAGCGTGTTCACCTGAAGGGGAATCTCCAGTTCCTGCGCCCACCTCATCGCCTGGATGGTTCGCGCAAAGGTCCCGGGCACGCCGCGAATCGAATCGTGCAGGTTGGCTGTAGCTGCGTCGAGGCTCAGGCCCAGCCCTTCAATCCCGTGCGCTTTCAGTTCCACCAGAACCTCGCGCGTCAAAGCATCCGTGGCCGCCGGCGTGATCGAACAGCCAATGCCCATCCGGCGCGCCTCGTCAATCAGCGGGAACAGGTCGGGCCGTTCGAGGGGATCTCCGCCCGTGAGGATGAGCTGAGGCAGCGGACTGCCGAACTCCTTGATCTGCTTCATCAGCTCAAGGCCTTCGGTAAAGCTGAGTTGGGCAGGGTCGGGTTCCGGAGAGGCTTCGGCGCGGCAATGCCGACAGGCAAGAGCGCAGGCGCGCGTGATTTCCCAATAAACGTTGACCGGGGTGCGGGCATAGTCTCGCGGTGCATGGTTTGCCAGTGTCCGGGGTTGCGGTTGCGTCAGCGTCTCCATGACGATGAGCGGTGCACTTCCCTTGCCGTCTGAAACAACCGCAAATACAATGCTTCCCGCGAAGCACTGCGCGATTTGGCGCGGAAAACTGCGCCGAACCACCCGCGCCCTCTTCGCAATTTACAGATGGCATCTCTCCGCGTCGTTTAGCTAAGCTAGCCGGGTCGGTCGTTGTAGGTCACATTCGAAAAATGCCTTATACACCGCTCGGGGTTAGTTCTGCGATCGTAACGTTGCATCCAGGTCGGCGCAGGAAGCCAATCGGCTTCCGGGCTCGCTCGAATGGCCTTCGGGGCGCGGCCGCGGGGCTCCATGTTCGCGGCAGATGACGACTTTCGTTCAACAGCAAAGGGGTCAGCCAGCTGAGGATGAGATATTACAGATGGCTTTCCTGACGCCCCGACGAGGTACCAGCCTGCGGAATACTTCCTGAAAATGACTGTCTTTGGTAGTCACAGCCGCGAAAGCCACTTCGGTTAGAATCCGCCGCTTGGACCCCTTGCCTTTCGGCGACCGATTACCCGTGGCTTGCCCGGCGCGTTTCGGCGCCCGAGACAGGCTACCCCACTGGCTACTTTCTCGCCTGCGGCAAACGCCGCGGCCTTTTAGCCAGATCTGGGCGGCGATCTGTGCTGCCGAATCGGGTCCTACTCCCGGAATCTCCGACAGCCTTTGAATGGCATCGGAATACGGCTCCCTCTCTGTCGCCAAAGCCTGATTCAGATACTGAGTCTGGCTGTTGATCAGATCCAGACGCGTGAGCTTCAGCAACAGAGTGCAGAGGCGTGAGCGAACCCCGCAGCGCTTAGTCCGGAAGATTGCAAATCAGAGGGAGGGACTGCAAGAGCAAGGGCGTCTCAGGTTCACCAGCGTCGCAACGGATTTGTTCGGATTCAGCAGTCTGAGAATTCTGCGCGCAGTGGTTAGGCCCGAGGACGATGCAGTGAAGCCGGCCGACAAACGGCTCGGCGTTCGGGACAAAACTGAGTGTCAGGTCTCCTGAGAGCGGTCGGCGCGCTATTCGCTCTGCGTCCCAAAGGTCGGAATTACGCCCTCGCGGCTCCAGATTCGACCGAGCCTCCTTGCTTCAAGCCTTTCCGCCGTTCTGTCAGCGCCGAGCGACCGTGCTGAACGGCCTTCCCTCGAAATAAAAGCCTTCTGTCACCCCGCTGACCGCAACTACCGGAAACTTCGTGTGAACGTCAATCCCTGCCGGGTTGCGATTCCTATCGGCGCGTCAAGCAGCAGGCCGAGCGGAACGCAGACTGATACGAAGACACATTCTCGCTCTGCCCGCTCCGCAAAAGGGTACAGCATGTGCTGATCCACTCAACTCCCGCATTCCCATCAAGCAACGTTACGGCTTCAAGAATCTCCAGCGCCCGGCCGACCTGTTCGCAACGGCTGCACTGATTCGGTCCGATCCGGATTCAAAGTGCTCGAGCGCCCGCTCGTTTAGTGCCCTCCGCGACCTACGGGGAAGGGCGTGGAATGTCACCGGACTCGGCTGTGGGCGGCGTTCGGCAAAAAGCTCTGCGCGGCGCTTGAGCACTATGACCGCGTCCCGGACGCTTCGCGGACCAACTCGAAAGTGTCGATATCAAGATCCCGAATCGACGCCTCTCGCATTTGCCGCATGGCAGCAACTCGGAAGAGCTTCTCACACCCGCCGCAGCTTCGTCACCCGCCCGACTTCAACCCACTCCACCACAAAAACATTGCCGTTGTGGTCGAAGCAAGCCCCGTGCGGACAAACAAATTTCCCCGGCGTGAAATGGTCGCGCGTCTGCTTCCGCAAATCGCTCAGATCGTTCAGCGACTTCGCCCCGTAATCCCCCAGGTGCTCGATCACCTTGTTGTCTCGATCCATCAGGGTCACCTTGCCCTGCAGATCCGGGATCACCACATCGCCCTTATACTCGTCGAAATGGCAAGGCAGCGTCACCCCACCGATTACATCGATCGGCTGACCCTCCAGCGTGAAACGCTGCAGCCGGTTATTCTGCCGATCGGCCACCGTCAGAATCGGCTTACCCGTCCGCATATCCATCCAGATGCCATGCGGCTGATTGAGTTGGCCTAACTCTTTCCCCTTGCCGCCGAACGTACGAATGTAATCGCCCTTCGAGCTGTATTGATTCACGTAGCTGGAACCGTAGCCATCGGCCACGTACACATCGCCATTGGGGGCGATGGCGAGATTGGTCGGATTGTAGGGACTCGACTTGTACTGATCGATTTGGGGCGCGCCCGCGATCTTCCATACAATCTCGCCCTTCAACGTCGACTTCACCACGATCGCCTGCATCGCGGGTTGCGGATCCATCTTTGGCGATGCCGCGTTCGCCGTCAGATAAAGATACTCCGTCGACCCTTCCTTGAGAATGCTCAGGCCATGCGCGACCCCCTGAAACTCCCTGCCCCACGACCGCACGAACTTCCCCTTCGCATCGAACACCACCATCGTGTCGTGCGATTCGCTCGCTTTGTTCACCGTGTGGTGGACATAGATATTGCCCTGCGAATCTTCCACCACGCCGTGCGTGTTTCCATACAGAATCGACGAGGGAAGCTCTCCCCAGTCGTGCGTCACTTCATAGATGTGAGCGCCCTCGCCCACCACCGGTTTCGCCGAACCCGACTTATTCTGCGCACCCAGAATCAAAGGGGCCGCAAGGCCGGTCATGAACACGCGCCGGGTCGATTCCATAGCGGCGAGTTTATCATCGTTGCATGGTGCGTCCTGAACGAAGACGCGATGTTCTAACGGGTGGAAGACCCGTCCGGGTAAGCGCCGGAGCGCCCGGTAGCAGACTCCCGACAGGAG
>Ga0302319_10019111_pt1 | contig 12454 bp, 14 predicted proteins | sample Bog_T0_2_FD_203319 | JGI IMG/M metagenome (GOLD analysis project Ga0302319, IMG submission 203319) | Peat permafrost microbial communities from Stordalen Mire near Abisko, Sweden - Bog_T0_2 | ecosystem: Environmental > Terrestrial > Soil > Wetlands > Peat | place: Sweden: Abisko, Stordalen Mire... | reverse complement strand
TTTAGCAGCGGCATGGGCCATGGTTGTGCGAATCCCCCGTAGCGGCGGCCTACGGGAGTGCCTCCAAGATGAATTTGGTGACCGACTCGAGCGAGTTATCGAAATCACTGCGATCGGCAAGCACCTCACCCAGCAAACCGGCGGCGTTCACCGGCCGCCCGCCCAGCAGGCTCTCGCAGAACTCGAGAAAGAGCTGCCCGTTGCGGTAATAGACATCGACGGAATAGCGTGTGGGATGCACGTGGTGAAGCGCGAGCGGCAGGCTCCACGGCAGCTTCTTCGTCGGAAAGCCGCGCGCGACGGCGGCCAACGGCAGGGCATAGTCCCACCAGGGCTCGCCGATGCAGTACTCCTCAGGCACCAATCGCTCCGCAATGACCGATTTGATGAATGCCGCCGGCATGAGAAAGCAGTCATACCCCTGCGCGAAGACGCCTTTCTCGGTGAGGTTTCCCGGGCTGCGGGGGTCGCGCGCGACATCGACGCGATTCGCGTAATAGACCACGTCCGGATCGAGTTCCGGCAGCATTTCGCAGAACCGGTCGGTCAACAGAATGTCGGCGTTGGTCAGCAGCAGGTGCTCTCCGGCTTGCGCCGTCCCGCCGGCGAGCATCTGCAGGATGCTCGGTCGCCGTTTCGTCTTGACCCACTGAATTCCATCCGGCGGCCGGATCTCCGCAACGGAAACCACCGGACACCCAGGTTTACGCCAGGAATTCAGGCAATTCCGAAACCATTCCGGGCCGAAGTCGGTGCCGTCCGGCAGGCGTCGCTGCAGCGTGCCGCCCATCGATGTGATCACGGCGGCGGTCTTGATCGCGCCACGCCGGGCCGGGCCACGCCGGGCCGGGCCGCCGCCCGCGTTGGCGCTCCCTGGCGCGGCCCGGCCGGCAGTGTCGGGCCTCGAGAAAATCACACACCCTTGGTCCGCGGTTCCCGGTTCATTGCCACCGCAACCGTCGGATGGCAGCGGCGGTTCCTGGTATAAGCCAACCTGCGCGAGGACGGTTGCGTCGGCGGCGCACCGGTCGCCCGTTGCCTCGCCGCAGACGGCGCAAGAGCGGCGGACGCCAAGCAGCTGCGCGTGGGCGATCAGCGGCAGGTGATGATCGATGGCTTCGTCGTCTCCCGGTTCGATCGCCAGCGCTTCGATGCCTGGCATATCCTGAGTGGCGAAAGGTTCGCCCATCACGCGCGAGCGGGCGAGGGGAATCCACCGCGGGTCGTTACGAGAGCCTGCGAGCAGGCGGAGGTACGAGGCGGTGTCCGCGGCCGCGGAATAGATCGTGCCCTTGAAGCCGAGACGCCGCAGTTCCGATGCAAACTGAGCCGATCGGCAGCCGATTTCGAGCACCCGGTCGATATTCGCCCGCTGCAGGTGGGCGGCGAAGACACGGAGGTAAGGTGGGGGATCCTCCTCGACAGTCCTCGCGCTCAACACACGGCTGCAACAATGGTCGATGGCGAAGCCATTTTATTGACGTTTGGAAGTTTCTTGACGCGGGAATCGCTGCGCCGCGGGCCGACCGGAGAAATTCTGCTCATGCGTTGTACTATGCATCCGCCGTGCCAGCGCCCCGGCCCCATTCATCCCGCCGCGCTCACATGTCGCGCCGCCCCGCTCTATCCGGTGCGGGGCAGACGCGCCGGGTCGTGGCGCATCATGCGATTGCGTCCGCACCGCTTGGCTTCATAGACCGCACGGTCCGCCGCCTCTACGAGCTGCGCCGCGCTCGAAAAGGGCGCCTCGGGGGTATGGGTCGCGAGGCCCAGCGAGGCCGTGACGGTGAGCGCCTTTCCGGCGACATCGTGCCGGGATGCGCGGAACCGGCCGAGCAGCCGGTCGCAGAACACGGCCGCGCCCTCCGCGGGCAGCCCGGGCAGCACGACGACGAATTCCTCGCCGCCATAGCGGGCGACCACATCGGTCTCCCGCGCAGCCTTTTGCAGCAGCTGCGCGGCGCCGGCGAGAACCGCGTCCCCGGCGGCGTGGCCATGGGTGTCGTTGATGAGTTTGAAGCGGTCGAGATCGACGAATACGACCGAGAGCGGCCAGCGCCCGAGGAGTGCGGCCTGGAATTCCTGCTCCAGGACGACGTCGAGATGGCCACGGTTGAATACGCCGGTGAGGCTGTCGCGCCGATGCTGCCCCTGGAGGGCGATGGTGCGTGCCTCGAGATGCTCGGTGGTCTGGCGCAATGCGTTCACCTGCTCGAATGCCTGGAGATTGCGGATCATGAGCAGCTCCCGCGCCTGATCCAGGATGCCGCCGGCGGCATCGGCTGAGACGAGGTCGGTCTCGAAGAGCCGCTCGATCTCCGGAATTCCCTCGACCACGCGCCCCATGACCTCGGAGAGGGTTTCATCATTCCATCCGAGCCAGGCGGCGGCGTGCGCGGACAGATCCTTGAGCGCAGCCGGGGTGCCGGCGGTCATGAGTATTTCCGCGCACTCGGTGCCGAGTGCGACACAGCGCGCCGCCTGCCCCACACGGGTCGCAGGATCGAGGGCGGCGGGGTCATGGCTCGACTCGACGGTCTGCACCAGAATCTCCGGCAGCTGCCAGTGATTCAACAGCCATGCGCCGAAGCCGGCATGATCGATGCCGAGCCGTGCGCGCTCGAATGCCACGAGTTGCGCATGGCCGGCCTGCGGCGGCAGGTCGCGGTAGAAATCGGCCTGGACCCGGTCGATGGCGAGGACCGCAATTTCCTCGAGCAGCGCGGCGAGAAACACATCGTCCGATTGGCGGTTGCCCTGATGGACGGCAATGACGCGCGCCGCCGACGCGGCGAGGATGGCCCGCCGCCAATATCGATTGTAATCCATGCCGGTGCCATCGACCTTCTTGTAGGCACCCACCAAGGAGAAGCTCAAGGCCAGCGTCGTGGCGCCGTTCAAGCCGAGAACGACGAGAGCCTGGCGCAAGTTCTCGCTCTTGCGCTGGTGCGAATAGAGCGGCGAATTGGCAACCCGCAGCACCTTGGCCGTCAGGCCTGGATCATTGCCGATGGCCTTGGCCACCCGCGCCACGTCGACTTGCGGGTCGGCGGCGAGGGCTACGATCTGCTGCGCAACAGCCGGTGGACTTGGAAAGTTGACCGCTGTCTTCAGTTTCTGTTTGAGTTGTTCAAGCACTCGCGATTCCGGAGCGGACCACACGATGGGCCATTTAGCGGCGCGGTTGGAAAAATCTTGAGGGTTTGGATGAAAGAGAGTTCATGGGCAGCCTGATTCAGGCTGCGGCAATGGCGGGTGCTATATTATGTAAAATAACAAAGGCGTGGGTTGCGGCTGCGTCGACAAAATTTTGCGGCCCCGGCCGCGGCGCGTCATGATCACGGGCATGTCCGACCTGAAGCAATACATCGCGGCGGTCCCTGATTTTCCGCGCGCCGGCATTCTGTTCCGGGATATCTCGCCGCTCCTGCGCGATCATTTCGAGGACACCGTGCAGGCACTCGAGATGCTGTTGCCCGCGGCAGAATGGCAGGCAATCGACGCAGTGGCGGGAATCGAGTCACGCGGCTTCATCCTGGGGGCGGCCTTGGCGGCTCGGCGCGGCAAGGGTTTCGTGCTGGTGCGCAAGCAGGGCAAGCTGCCGCCTCCGGTGGTGGAGATGCCGTATGCCCTCGAATATGGCATGGGCGTCCTCGAGATGCAGCGTGGCCGGGGTCGGTTGCTGCTGGTGGACGATGTTCTCGCCACCGGCGGGACGATGACTGCGTCCGCGGATCTGTGCGAACGGGCCGGCTATCGGGTCGAAGCTCTCATGGCCTTGGTTGACCTGCATTTGGTGAGCGAATACGGCTGGCGGGGGCTCCGGGTGCGGGTCGCGATTCACTTCTGAACAACGAGATGGGGATACCACTATGATCGGATATGTCACGATCGGAACGAACGATTTGCCGCGCGCGGCCGCGTTCTACGATGCGCTGTTCGCTGAAATCGGCGCGAAACGCATCATGGAGACGACGGAATTCGTGGCGTGGAGCGTCGAACCGGGCAAACCGGGCCTCGGCGTGACCCGGCCGTTCGACAAGCGGCCCGCCACGGTGGGCAATGGCGTGATGGTGGCTCTCGAGGCCGCGAATCCGGCACAGGTCGCGGCGCTGCATCGCAAGGCGCTCGAACTCGGAGCCGCCGATGAGGGGGCGCCCGGTGCGCGCGGCGAGGAGGGCTTCTACGCCGCTTATTTTCGCGATCTCGACGGCAACAAGCTGAATTTCTTTTCTTACGGCTGAACGAGCAAGCAGGCCGCCTGGCCAGATGTACGACCGGTCATGCCTGTCTCCCAGGACTTTCTGCATTACGTTCTTGAACAGCTTGCCCCGCTGGATGGCGTGTCGGCGCGGCGCATGTTCGGCGGGGTCGGCCTGTTCCGCGGCGGCACCATGTTCGGATTCGTTGCCGCTGACGTGCTGTACTACAAGGTCGATCATTCGAACCGCGGCGAATTCGAGTCGCGCGGCATGGCGAGATTCCGCCCGTTTGCGGATCGCGAGCATCTGAGCATGAGCTATTACGAGGTCCCGGCGGACGTGCTGGAGGACGCGGAGGACTGCGCCGCCTGGGCCGGCCGTTCGGCGGCGATCGCCAGCGCGAAGCAGGGCCGGCGCCGCAATCCCGCCGCACGGCAGCCGTACGCCCGCAAACGTCCAGACAGCAAAACCGTGCGCGGCAAGTGAGCAGATGAATCTCAACATTTCCGGCCTTCCGGCGCTGATCGTTCAAGTGGGGTTCATCGTGGTTTTCGCGGCGCCGGTGTGGCTCGCGGCGCGGGTGGTCGGCGCGCAGAATGCGACCATGCTGCGCGCCATCGCGTCCCTGATCCTCGGCGTCCTTGGCGCGTTCGCCGGCATCCTCGTCGGGGGCGGTTGGGCCTTGCTGCTCGCGCCGCTCGCGTTTCTGTTTGCTTTCAAGTGGGTGCTCGGTACCTCCTTTCTGGGCTCGATCGGCCTCGCTTTGGTCGCGCTGTTCGGCTACTGGGCGATGGTGCATTTCATCGGTTCCGCATTCACGGTGACCGGCAGCGGCCCGGTCACGACCACGATCTGACCATGAGGCAGGGCTGCGACCCTGAGGCACGGCGCCTCGGCGGCGAACCTGCGGCCACACCGAGCGGCGGCGATGGACAGTCACGCTGGGCGGGGATATCGCAATGTTTCGAGCAACACCGTGAAAGCAGCCGTCGCCTGGCGACGGCTCGGATAGTACAAATGGTATCCGGCGAAGGGTGGGGTCCAGTCCGGGAATGCGCCGAGCTTGGCCGCGGCGCGGGTGAAACTCAGTTCGCGTGCCACCTCGATGAAGCCGAGCAAGTCGTCCAGGCCGCGGCGCTGCATTAATGAGCCTCGTTCACTAGTCCATGCGCGTTATAGCAGCTAATCAAGCGAATCGGGGCGGCTTATGATCTCTCTCGAACCAATCATCCGTGTCCCCGAGAGGTTACAGTCATGCAAATCAAACGCGCCGGATCCCAACCCTCCAGCAGGGGCCCCGCTGAGTATTTCACGGGATCGGTCCGAATCGATCCGCTATACGCCGCCGCCGAGCCGGCGCGGGTGTCGTGCGCCTATGTCACATTCGAGCCCGGTGCCCGGTCGGCGTGGCACACGCACCCGCTCGGCCAGACACTCATCGTTACCGCCGGCTGCGGTTGGACCCAATGTGAGGGCGAGAATATCGTGGAGATTCGTGCCGGCGATGTCATCTGGTGTCCTCCCGGCCACAAGCACTGGCACGGCGCGACGTCCATCACCGCGATGACGCACATTGCGGTCCAAGAGTCCCTGAATGGCAAAAGCGTGGAGTGGCTGGAGAAAGTGACCGACGAGGAATATCTGCGTGGCGTACTCCGTGCCGCCGCAAACTGATGTTCAAAGCGTCTCGCCCGCGTTCGCCGCATATACGGAAACCACGAGTGAACAGGATCATAAGCATTCGCGTGAACGACGTCTGCCCCGGACTCAGCCGCACGCCGATGAGCGACAAGATGGAGGCCGAAGGACAGGGTGATGCGCTGAAAGCGATGGTGGAACACTTCGTACCGATGAAGCGCGAGGGCCGGCCCGAGGAGATCGCGAACACGGTGCTGTTTTTGTGCAGCGATGCGGCGAGCTACATCACCGGCCAGTCGATCTCCGTCGATGGCGGCTTTGTGATGCGCTAGGAGCCTGTCTGAGTAAGTTTCATGGCCGCGCGCTTCCGTGGCTCACACGAGCTGCGCGCTCTGCGCGAGGTTGGCGCTTTGCCAAAGGTAGAGCGCGACGAGGGGCTGTGCCGCGGTTCGCATGGCATGAGTCTCTTCGCTCGCATGAACGATCAGCGTGCCGGGCGCGCGGCTGCGCCAGACGCCGTCGCCCTGCTGCCACTCGGCCTCGCCGAAAATCGGAATGTAGAATTCACGGGCTTCGTGGCTGTGGCATGGATAGAGCGTGCGCGGCCCGAGGAGAAGGAACCCGCAGGCGAATTGGTCGGAGGCGAGCCGCCCGCGCGGGCCGATGAGTTCGCTCCATCCGTAGTTCGCCATGAAATGCGCCGGCATTGTCCCGGCGCGGTAGGTCTGGCGCCAGGCCAGCTGAGGCGCCGCCGCACTGAGCGTGGCGACCAGCGCGGCGCCGTGGGGCGGCGTGTCCACGGGCGGGGTTCCGAGGCGGAGCGGCAGCGGCGGAGAGATCTTCGCCAGCCACTCCACGACGGGAAGCGACGCCGGTGTATCGGGGCGCCGCGGTGCGGGCCGGGGCCATGCGTCCAGGAACGAGCGGAGCGCCGGTTCCGGCCGGCCGGCGAGCAGACGCCGCGTCGCGTCGGCGAGCGTCACGATGGGATCGGTCGGTGGCGTTGGCACGGTCGGCGTATTCTAACCCGTCGCGGCGAAAGCTGCGCACGGCACGGGCGGGAGGGAGGGAAGGCGGATGGGCTCGTTGGACACACCGGGCATGCTCGATATATTATGTCAATATGGTTGACCTATACCCAGGGGCTGATGTCAGGCTGCGTGAGGCGATCGAGCTTTTTTATTTCGCCTACCGTGCGTTCACCGCCGGCCCCGACGGGATCCTGGGCGAGCGTGGCCTGGGACGCGTCCATCATCGCATTCTTTACTTCGTCGGCCGTAATCCGCAGATTGCGGTCAACGAACTGCTCGCGATCCTGGCCGTTTCCAAGCAGGCTCTCAACGGCCCTTTGCGCCGGTTGGTTGGCGCCGAGCTCGTGCGTGTGCGGTCCGACGCGCACGATCGGCGCTTCAAACGGCTGTCGTTGACGGCGCGGGGGAGGAGTCTCGAGCGGCGCCTCACCGGCACCCAAATGCGCCACCTCGCGGGGGTCTTTGCGAGGGCGGGCGCCGGTAGCGAGGCAAGCTGGAAGTCCGTGATGCGGGCGATACACGGGCAATGAGCGAATACGTCTCAATGAAGGGGGAATGACGTGTACGAGTTATACATTGCCAACAAGAACTATTCGTCGTGGTCGTTGCGGCCATGGGTGCTCATGCGGGAGCTGGGCATCGACTTCGCCGAGCGCCTGCTGCAATTCGGGCAGACTGCCGCCTGGGAGTCCTACCGGCAAATCGCCCCGAGCGGCACGGTGCCCTGTTTGGTCGACGGCGCCGCGAAGGTCTGGGATTCTCTGGCGATCGCCGAGTATCTCGCCGAACGCCACGCCGGCGTCTGGCCGGAAGACGCGGCGGCACGCGCCTGGGCGCGCAGCGCGTCCGCGGAGATGCACTCTGGCTTTGCCGAACTGCGCACACGGTGTTCCATGAGTTGCGGCATTCGCGTGCGGCTCCACGAAATACCGCCGCCGCTCGAACGCGACCTCGTCCGGCTCGGTTCGCTCTGGGATGAGGGATTGGAGCGCTTCGGCGGCCCGTTTCTGGCGGATGCCGCATTCACGGCGGTGGACGCATTTTTTGCGCCGGTGGCCTTCCGGATTCAAACGTACGCTCCGCCGCTCGCCGCCGCCGCGGCCGCGTATGCCGCGCGACTGTTGTCGCTTCCTGCGATGCAGGCGTGGTATGCGGATGCGCTGCAAGAGCGGTTTCGCGACGAAGCGCACGAGCGGGAGGTTCCCCGTTTCGGCCTTGTGACCCAGGATCTGCGGCTCGCCTGACAAAATCTTCGCGTGCGTGCGTCCGACTGGTTCTTACGCCGAGATCACCCCCAACACCTCGCGCGACACGCGCTCGTCGATCTCGGCGGCGTGCTGCAGATTCACCGGGTAGCGTATCAGCGCGTCGACGCCGGTCGCGGAGAAGCGCAACTGCACGCGCGGGTCGGCATCGCCGGCTGCGGAAAGCGTGGTTCGGCGAATTTCCTGGGTCTGGCGGGCGATCTCGGCGCTGTAGTCACCGAGTGCATGGATGACGGCGGCGAGGATGCGCTCCTTGAGAGCGCCATAGTCGGCGCCCGCAGGCAGGGCCACGGTCATGTCGTGCCAGGCGAAATTCACGCCGGGGATCTGCTTGAAGATACCGCCCGCGACGCTGAAAACGATCGAATTGGCGAACGCCACCACCCGGCCGGTCGGTCCCTGGGCGCCATGGGCGCCGAGTTCCATGAGGTACAACCGCACCAGTCCGACGTCGATGACCTCGCCCGTGACGTCGCCGATCTGCACGCGGTCGCCGACGCGGATGCCATATTTTCCGATGAGAAAGAAATATCCGACGATCGACACGAGAACGCTCTGCATGGCCACCGCGACCCCGGCGGTGATCAAGCCCGCAAAGGTGGCGACGGAGCCGAGTTCGCTCGCGAATGCCAGGCCGACGATGATGATGACGAGGGACCACAGGACGATCCGGCGCATCAGGAGCAATTGGTGGCTGCGCCGGGCATCCTTGATGTAGCGGAACACCGCGCGCCTCCATGCCTCGGCCGCGACATATACCGCAGACAGGATCACCAGCAACACGAGGAGCCGTACGCCGAGGGTCTGCAGCGCCCCGTGGATCTGGTTCTTGACGTTTACCCGCCACGTGGCGAGATTGCGCCGGTATTGCTTGAGCAGCACGTCTTCCTTGGAGAGCGGGACGAGCAGCGTCGAGGTCTGCGTGAACTGCGCGGAGAGTGCCTCGAACCCGCCGCGCATGGACGCGAGTTCCGCGCCATTGGCCGATCCGGCCGCCGCTGCGAGAGCATCGCCCCGGGCGACCAACCCCTTCATGGCGTCGATGAGGGGCGCCCGTAGTTTGCCGAGGCTCTCCTGGAGCGCCACCGTGCGCTGGTCCACATCCGAAATGGTGCCATCCTTCTCCCAGAGTCTGATCACTTCGGCCGCAAGGTCCCAAAGGCCGAAGCGGGACTCGGGCGCTGCGGTTGCGGCCGGCTGTAGCGGACGCGTCGCTGTGGCGCCGGCGGACGCGCCCGCGCCGGCAACGGCCGCCGCACCGTTGCCGGCGTTGCCGCCGCTGCCGCCGTTCCCATTGGCCGCCGGCAGGGCGATCGCCATCGCATCGATCTGGGTCTTGAGCGCGCTGCTGCTCTGTCCTGAACCGTTGCTGCTCAGCAAATCCGCCATGGTGTCGAGCAGCTTGGTGCGTGCATCGAGCAGGTCGAGTTCGCCCTGCAGTTCGGAGATCTTGGCCGCGATGTTCGCTCTTTGCGAGGCGCGGCTGCCGGCCAGATCGCTCCGCGCCGCCTCGATTTCCTGCTGGACTGCTTGGTGCTGCGCTGCATCCTTGGCCTGATATTGCTGCAGGGTTTGCATCGAGGTGGGGTCGGTGTCGGCCGCTGCCGGAGCGGTCGCTTGTTTGGCGAGGATTGCCGCATTGGCTCGCGCGATCTCAAAGGCGAGCTTGAGGACTTGATCCGCCGTCTGGCGGTTCTCCGCGAGGACCAGCCAATCGCTCGGCTCGGTGGCACTTTGCTGCTGGATGGCGAGGGTCCGGTACCAGTCGACGCTCTGGTCCAGCGTATCGATGACCTCATCTGCGGTCATGGGTGGGGGCTGGGCCGCCGGGGCCGCGGGTGCTGCGGGTGCTGTGGGTGCTGTGGGGGCCGCCGGGGCCGCGGGGGCGCAGCGCCCTTCGTGGGCGGCAACAACCACCATGCACACCAGCCAGGCGACGAGCTTCTTCATGCGCGGATCCTACCCGAACTGTGCGCAAACGCTTCTTGCAGGGCACCGCGAGGGTCTGCCAAGGGGCCAATCAGCGATCAAATCAGCGTTCTGGGGTGTTTTTCGAGCATTTGTCCAGTAAACCGAATAATAATGAGACATTAAACCCGAATAATAATACAGCATTAAAACCGAATTAATGACAATCAATAAAACCTAAATCAAGTAAAACCGAAAAACCTAACAAGACTAAACTGTGATTCCCAAGGCCTTTAGCTGCTCATGGCGACACTGTCGAACAAATTGGCACGGTCGCTCGCCGCGCGGCGCGCTCTCGAGGATCAGGGTTTGATCGCGATCCCGTCCGCCCGCTTGAGCCGCACCCACCGGCAACGGTTGCTGCTAACGGGGTTCATTCGCGAAGTGATGAAAGGCTGGTATCGGTTTTGCTCGCCCGACGAGCCGGACGACCCCACTGGGTGGGCGGCGCTCTACTGGACGTTTATTGCGGACTATCTTCGACAGCGCTTCGGGACTGCCTGGTGCCTCGGCCCGGAGGAGTCCCTACGGCTTTGGGCGGGGGATTGGACTGTTCCGTCACGGCTGCTGGTCCGTTCCCCGCGAGGCGGCAACAAGCCCACAAACCTCCCGCACGGCACGGTACTGCTCGACCTGCGGCTCAAGGCGCCCGAAGCGGGCGACCTCGAAATTCGGGAGGGGCTGCGCCTGATGGCGTTGCCGGCCGCCCTGATCGGCGCTGCGCCGGGGTACTTTGCCGCGCATCCCGACTCGGCGCGGGCGGCGCTCGCCCTGCTGGGCGCCGATGGCCATCTCGGCCGGCGCCTGCGGGAAGGCGGTCATAGCGTCATTGCCGGACGTCTCGCCGGCGCGTTGCGCAACGTCGGCAGCATCGAGACGGCGGATCGACTCGTCGGGACGATGCGTGCGGCTGGGTATTCGGTCAACGAGCGGGATCCCTTCGACGATCCCACGCCGGCCGGGAGCTTGATTGCGCTGGATGCGCCGGAGGCGAATCGCCTGCGTCTCGCCTGGCGGCGCCAGCGGGCCGCCGTCATCGCGAGCTTTCCGCGGCCGCCGCCACGGGTCGCGGCTCCGTCGGCTTTTCTCGACGCCATCGACGCCGGTTACTGCGTGGATGCATTCCATGCGCTGTCGCTGGAGGGTTATCAGGTCACGACGGACTTGATCGAGCGGGCGCGCGCGACCGACTGGAGCGACCGGCTTGTACCTGTGGAGGTTCCCTTGGGCGCGTCGAGTCCTGCGCCGCCCGCGCGCCGAGACGCCCTCGCGGCACGCGGCTACTGGCTGTGTTTTCAGGCCGCCCGCCAGAGCCTCGAACTGATTCTCGCCGGGGAAAACCCCGGGGCGATCATCACCGAACACCTCGCGAGCTGGTATCGGGCCCTGTATGCCCCGCAACTTGCACAAGGTTTACAGGCAGGCGCCCCGCGGGATGGCTTCCGGCACGGGCCCGGGGCCCGGCGTTTCGCACGCCATGTGCCGCCGCACGCCGCGGCGGTGCCACCCATGATGCGCGCCCTGTTCGATCTGCTGCGCGCTGAGACGGATCCGGCGGTGCGTGTCGTGTCGGGGCATCTTGCGTTCCTGCAAATTCAGCCATTCATCGAAGGCAATGGCCCAATTGCGCGGTTGTTGATGAATCTCTTGCGGGTGGCCGGCGGCTATCCCTGGCTGGTGATTCCGCTGAGCCGGCGCGTCGATTATCGACTCGCACTGGAGCGGGCCCATCTCGACGGCGATATCGCAGCGTTGGCGCGCTTTCTCGCGGGCTAGGAGCCAGCCTGACTGAGTTGCATGGAGCCTCCTATAATGCGCGGCTGCTCGCCGGCCGTCACATGAAGGCACTCTCGTTGGGACCCTACGTCGATTCCATCACATCCGACGAAGAGCTGCCCGCCGCCACCGGCGTGGTCATCGTCGGCGGCGGCATCATCGGCACCTCGGCGGCGCTCGAGTTGTCCCGTCGCGGGATCGCAGTGGTGTTGTGTGAAAAGGGGCACATCGCGGGCGAGCAGTCGAGCCGCAACTGGGGATGGTGCCGTCAGGCGGGCCGGGACGCGCGGGAAATGCCGCTGATCGTGCAGAGCCTCGCGCTGTGGCGCGAAATGGACCGCCGCACCGGCGAAGCGACCGGATTTCGCGAGTGCGGTGTTCTGTATGTGGGTGAGACCGAGGCCGATGAGCAGCGCTTCGCCGCCTGGGTTGACATGGCGCGTCCTTGCGAGACCGGGGCGCGGCTGGTGCGTGCCGAGGCCTTGCATGCATTGATGCCGGGCGCGATGCGATCGTTCCGCTGCGGCCTGCACGTGCCAAGTGATGGCTGTGCCGAACCGCAGAAGGCGGCGCC
>Ga0302319_10019110_pt1 | contig 12454 bp, 9 predicted proteins | sample Bog_T0_2_FD_203319 | JGI IMG/M metagenome (GOLD analysis project Ga0302319, IMG submission 203319) | Peat permafrost microbial communities from Stordalen Mire near Abisko, Sweden - Bog_T0_2 | ecosystem: Environmental > Terrestrial > Soil > Wetlands > Peat | place: Sweden: Abisko, Stordalen Mire... | reverse complement strand
GGTATCTCCATATTAACTGCCTTTCATCGTGTTAAAAATCGACCCCACCACATAACCCAGCCAGACCGCAATCAAACAAAGCACTACGGACAAGATAACATTGCCCCCCGCGTAAAGCCACTCGCGGTCCTGCGCCAATCGCAGTGTTTGCAGGCTGAAGGACGAAAACGTGGTGTAACCGCCGCAAATGCCCACCATGAAAAACTGGCGGAATCCGGGAGAGGTCGAGAGGCGGCCCTCCGGATCGCTGCACGCCGCAAAAACGCCAATAAGAAAAGACCCGCTCACATTGATGACCATGGTGCCCAGGGGAAAGACCTCGGCAAATTTTACGGACACGAGGTTGTTAAGCCAAAAACGGCCCACACTGCCAATCGCGCCGCCCAACGCCACCCACAAATACGCAAGATTCATAATTTCGTGTTAATGGAACTGCCCGCAAACCGGATGTCCGTCATCCAAGCCCATGACAAACGTGCTTTTCAATTGTTTGCAGGAGTTATCAGCACTGAAACAGTCAGGCGGTTTTCCCTCTCGGGACGGCAAACCCCATTGCCAGCCCCCAGTTTGATCACTCAAAACCTGGATGCAATCCAAAAAAAATCTCACGGCACAACTTGTAGGATCACCACCGTGTCGCTGCATCCCCATGATTCCAGCTCCGTCTTGTTCGACGGAGTCGGTGTCAACCATTGGCCCCAGGAAATGTTATCCGGCCGCCGCACCGCCCAGGCCGCTTGCGCGTTGCTCCGCAGCCAGTCCAAATATTCCCCGGACAGATGCTGGTCGACCATGAAGTGTGTCATCCAGCGGATAAAAATCCCGTTGAAGCCCGCCAGATCCCCCATGTGGTTGTAAGGTGGCAAGATCCGGCCTGCTGGCGAGTTCGTGCAAAGTCGCTCACGGGTAAAATCCGCCGCCGCCTTCGCATCGTCCACGCGTCCCAACAAATTGCACGCCCCGATATAGGTCCCCTCGTTATACGTAAACGAAAAACGCCCGATGTGACCGTTGGTATTAATATTGTCGAAAATTTTCCCCCGCCCGTTCGAGAGCACCGATTTTTCCCAATCCATCATGAGGGCGGCTTTATTGGAATAGCTCGTATCCCCGTATATTCTCCACAACAGGCACGCGGCAATCGCCGCCGGACCGTTCACGCAGGAATTTTTAGTCTTGTTGTCTACCTTCCAGAAAAGGCCGCCCCCCAGGAAATTCGTATCCCAGGCTCGCGCAAAACAGAGGTCAAAATTCGTCCGCCCCATATCCCGATACTGTTCCTGGCCGGTCAACTGATACGCCCGCAAACTGGCAATGCACATCCACACGATGTCGTCGTTAAAGGGGTTATTCGTCCAGATCGTCCCGTAAGTCTTTTCAAAACCTTTGATCAATCGCGCAATCTGTTTCTCGTGGGCGGACGATGGATAATGTTCCTGGGCATCGTCCACCATTTCGATTTCCTCGGCAAATTTCCAGAAATCCGCCGGCCGCGAATTTATCGTACTATGCCGAAAGTACCCCTTCGAAAAATGATGCGAGTAAAAAGCGTGATTAAATGCATCCAAACTTTTCTCCGCCGCCACCCCCACCCCCACCGTGCCATTCGTGCCGGAGTCGAATTTGAGCTCCCCCGCGACATTGGTCTCCGCTCCTAAAGCGGCCAAACCAAACCACATGGGAATCAAAATCCCCACCATGAGCGCGACGCGTTTCATCGCCGCCAAGATGCCGAGCCCCAACCGAAAAGCAAGGGCCGAGCCCTGAGAAAGGTTGAATTATGAAGGAGGAATTATGAATACCAAAACCCGGCGTCCCTGAGCTCTTCCATGATAATTCACCCTTCAAACCTCATAATTCCGCCTTCTTTCCATTTCATCTTTCATCCTTCAACCTTCATAATTTCTAGCGTTTCCTTGACTCGTTCCGTCGAAAACTTATGATTCTCCCGGTAATTTTCAGTTTGCGTAACAATCCATTTTATATGACCAACATCCAAAGTATCCAGGCGCGCGAGATTCTCGATTCGCGCGGCAACCCCACCGTCGAAGTCGATGTCACCCTCACCGGTGGCGCGGTCGGCCGCGCCGCGGTGCCCAGCGGCGCCAGCACCGGCGAACATGAGGCCATCGAACTCCGCGACGGCGACAAAAAACGTTTTCTCGGCAAAGGCGTGCAAAAGGCCGTCAAAAACGTCACCGATAAGATCGCCCCCGCCCTCATCGGCCTCGATTCCCTCGACCAACTGACCGTCGATCGCGTCATGCTGGACCTCGACGGCACCGAAACCAAATCCAAGCTCGGCGCCAACGCCATCCTGGCTGTCTCCCTGGCGAACGCCAAGGCCGCCGCCGCCATTCTCAATCAGCCCCTTTTCAAGTACCTCGGTGGACCCAATGCCAAAATCCTCCCCGTCCCCATGGCCAATGTCATCAACGGCGGCGCTCATTCCGATGCGCCAATCGATTTCCAGGAATTCATGATCATGCCGCTCGGTCTGCCCACCTTCAGCGAAGGTCTGCGCTCGATCACCGAAACCTTTCACGCCCTCAAGGCCGTGTTAAAGAAAAAAGGTTGCAGCACCGCCGTCGGCGATGAAGGCGGTTTCGCCCCGAAACTCGGCAGCGTGGAAGAAGCCCTCGAAACCATCATCCAGGCGATCAAAGACGCCGGCTACAAACCCGGCAAAGATATCTATCTGACCCTGGATCCCGCCGCGTCGGAATTCTATGACGGCAACGGAAAATATACTTTCAAGAAAAGCACCGGCGAAACCGTTACCGGCGACGACCTCGTGGAATTCTATGCGAAGCTCGTGGCAAAATATCCGATCGTCTCCATCGAAGACGGTTGCGGCGAAAGCGATTGGACGACGTGGAAGAAACTCACCGACAAGATTGGCGACAAGGTCCAGCTCGTCGGCGACGATCTGTTCGTCACCAACGTCAAGTTCCTCCAAAAGGGCATCGATACCGGCACGGCCAATTCCATCCTGGTGAAAGTGAACCAGATTGGTTCTTTGACCGAAACGTTGGACGCCGTTCAGCTCGCCCAATTCCATGGCTATACCGCCGTCCTCTCGCATCGCTCCGGCGAAACCGAAGATGCCACCATCGCGGACATCGCGGTCGCCACCAACTGCGGCCAGATCAAGACCGGTTCCCTGAGCCGCTCCGATCGCCTGGCGAAATACAACCAATTGCTCCGCATCGAGCAATTGCTCGGCAAAAACGCCGTGTACGCCGGCTCGACCGTCCTGCCCAAAGGGCGTTAATCAATTGCCAAACTTATCAACCGGAGGCCTAAGGCTTCCGGTTTTTTGTTTAAAACTTCCGAGCAAAACCCGATTCTTAACGCGGGACTGCCGACGCTTGCCGGGTTGCACCTTAAGTCTACGCCATTGTCTGGCCAGTTCATTTCTTGGCCCGGCGGCCTTTCGTTGCGGCTGGGCTGCGTTTCCGAACCAGCACATGTCCTTTTTTGGGTAAAGATGCGGTGCTCGCCGTCAGACTCACTACAACACTGTCGTGCTCATTGGGCTGGGTGGGAGACCGGTAGCTGATCGTCAGTGTCCCGGCCTGGCTGTTCGTCATGTCGACGGTAATAGTGAGATAACCGAAATCAATCACCGGGGGTACGACTAACGTATAATCGCCATTGGTTGTTCCCGCCCGGGGTGAGCCGTACTGCGGCGGCGTGGCCGCAAACCCGCCGCTGCCGGAAACCACATACGGGATGCTGCGTCCCAACCCCGGGACCCTCCGGGAAAATCGCTGGTAAAGATGGGCATGCCCGGACAACACCGCATCCGGCCAAAGATCGGCGGCTTTGCAGCACGTATCGATATCATTCGCCAAACCAACGGTTCCACCGTGTACACTATCGACGGAGGCCGGCGGGTGATGAACCGCAATGATCACTGCCTGCTGTCCTGCGTCGTGCGCCGGCTTTAACCGGGCCAGCTCCGATTTCAGGAAACTCAGTTGGTCGTCATTCATGGTCGGGTAAGCGCCACCCTGCGAGGAGATAACGCCTGGCCCCTCCAGCACATTACTGTAAAGACCGATGATGGACACAAACGGAGCATCGAGCGTGAAATAAACCCCCGGCTGGGTCATGACACTCCGCACCAGTCCACCGGAATCCGGGGAAGGCCCCGCTGCCGAAGCGCAAAAATTACGGAGAAATGCCTGAAGCGTGGGAACTTGAGGCGTATCCGGATTGTTGCCGAAAACCACGCCATCATGATTGCCGGGAATGGCGAAGATGGGCCGGTCGTAAGCGCGAAACGGTTCGTAGAATTGATCGTAATAATATATACCTTCGCCAAAATTGTAGATGACGTCACCCAGATGGAAGAAGAAGCAGGGAGCGTCCGGCCCCGGTTGCCGCACATCCGCTGCCATCGCGTCCGCAACGCTGGCCTCATGCGCAATGGCGACGGCGGCTGGCTGCCCGGCGCTCACCTTGGCCGCCCCGGTATCGCCCACCGCATGAAAGCTGATTCGCTTCGCGGCTTGTATCTGTTTGACCATGGCGCTCCCCACCACGTCGGCCAAGTTTATGTTTAAATTGGCGCTTTGCGGTGGCGGCACGGTCTGGAGCTGATTTTGATGCAGTTTATAATAGGGTGAATTGTAATAAGCGCTGCTGGTATTATCCACCTGGAACGTGGTCTCATCGGCGCCAGGTTTTGGGTCCGCAAACAACCTTCCACCATTGCCAACCAAATTGTGAGTCCCGAGCGGTGATTTCTTTTTCATTGGTTATTTTCCCGGCTGGCTGGGTGTTTACCCTCCGAAAGCCGCCAAAAGTTTGGCGCCGTTAGGACTGCCCCATCCCGTGCACGCATCCCAGCCTTTGCCGGCCGAATAACCGCCGACGTGGCCCGTGGTGTCGTTGTGCCCTTTGATAATGTCGTGAAATGAACCCGAGGGCCCGAGCTTGCTGTAAAGTAACGGACTGAAAAATCCGACCGGGGTCCCCAATTTCTGGTTTATTCTGGCGATCAGCCCGGCCCAGAGCGGAGCCACCGCGCTGGTGCCACCCACCACGTTGGGTTGTCCGCCGTAGAATATCTGATAACCTGACGCGGGGTCGGCATCGCCGCAAACATCCGGAACCCCCCGGCCAATCTGGTGATTGGGATTCACCGATTGCGGGACAATGCCCTTCTGCCAGCTGGGCAGCGGATTCATCTCACTGATGCCTCCCCCGCCGCCGGATCCAGACTGGTTCCAAACCACTTCGCTCCGAATTTTATTACTCACAGCCCCTAACTTGGTGCCCCCGCATCCCAGAACGTAGGGGCTGGAAGCGGGAAAATCCACATGCGCCAGGCCATCATTGATTCCATCGCTGGAACCGTTGTCCCCGGAGGCGGCACAGACCGTCACCCCCATCGCGGCGGCGGCCTGCAATGCTTCGTTTACCGCGTCCACCGTTTGTTGGGTCCACTCGAAACCTTGCACCGGTTCACCCTCGGCAAACCCCCAACTGATCGAGATCACGGAGGGTTTGTTCGTGCTGTCATGTATCGCCGTCGTCAAGGCGTCGACCCAGCCTTGTTCCGTGAACGGAGCAAAATAAACCACGATCCTGGCCCCCGGGGCAATCGCCCCGGCGACTTCAATGTCCAATGCCACTTCAGGATCGGCATTGGCATCCCCCGGGCTGTTGCTAACCCCATCCACCGTGACACTGGAAACTAATGGAGAATTTGTTCCCAATTGAGAGAAATATTTCGCCAAATCGCTGGGGTTATAGCCGCCACCAAATTCCAGAATACCAATGCATTCACCGGTACCGTCCAAACTCGTGGGAAAATCATAAAGCTCTGCCAATTGAAGCGCCGTAAAGGTGGACGAACCCTTGGCGTGCTCAGCTCCGGATTGACCTGAACCTACGAAATGGGGTACGGCCATGCGGCGATTGTCCAAACCAAATACGCCCTGCACAATCGGAATGAGATCCGCCGGCAAATGGACCCGACCAATGCGGCCGCGGTAATTGCCTTGCGGGTGCTCATATTCCATCAATTTAACTTGAAACGCGGCGCTCAAAGCCGCGGCCGAACCCGACAGAACGACGTTGCGTTGGGCTTGACTGACGGACACGACCGCCAGCCCGTTCTTTTTGGCAAACGATTTGATTTTAGCCACATCGGCTGGATCCGCACCGTAGCTGGCGGCAAATTGTTCACGGCTAAGGTATCGCCGTTTGAGCGGTGGTAGTGCCCCGATCTTGTCGGCGTCGAAGGGCTTTTTGTTGCCTGAGCGGAGCCGTACCGTCACTTCGATACGATCCGCGCCATTGACCGGACCGATGAGTTTCGATTCCGATCGCAGAGCCCGTGCGCTGCCCGCGAGTGGGTGGAGAATTTTATTGGATGCCATGGATGACTCCTTTCTTTCTAGGTGGTGGATTTTTGAGTAGCTCTGACCGACAAAATTCGTGGATTCCGGTGTCCTGAACTGTTGGAAGTCGATTGGCGGATAATATCAGAACGGGAGAACAGCTTGCCCGTTTCCCCGGAGCTGGCCTCGGCCCGTCGATCATCAGGGAGCTTTTGCGCCTCATAAAGCATGCCGATTTCCCATACACAATTGAATTCGCTCCTTCCCGGAAGAATTCCGCTCGATAAATATCGCAAAGAGAATTTTTTTGCAAGGTTTATTATTAATGAATTCAATTCGTAACACCAATGCAACTTTTCGCCATAATGCTTGAGTTTTTAAGGGTTTGACGGGTAAAGGCACGCCATCACGTGCAAAGATCAAAATTGCGCCTCCTTGATTCGGAGACGTAATATCGTTGCGAATATCGCGCAATCGCCAGGCAAAAACGCCGTCTAAGCCAGCCGGACCGCCCTGAAGAAAGGCTGATCTTTGGTTAATCAAACAAAACCGGAAGCTTGACGGCTTCCGGTTTCGCCTGTGAATACAACAGAACTTCGCACCTTACTTCTTCGGCTCCAGGGGAAGCACTTTGATATTCCGGAACGAGATCGCGCCATGATCACCTTGCAAGGCGATGAAACCCGTCGCCGACTTCGCAAAAAACGGCATGCTGTGGAATTTGCTCTTGGCCACGCGCGCATTGAAATCGTCGCTGCCGAGGACATAGTCAAAATATTTCACGCCGTTGATCTCATGCACACATTTGTCCGGGCTGATGACCAACCGAACATGATTCCACTCGCCCACGGGTTTCGTGGCATCCAAAGTTTTGCCCGTGGCCGGATCGATCGGCGGTTGATACAGCGCATACAGCCAGCCGCACCGAACCGGATCCGCCGCCTTCACATTGTCCTCCAATTGAAATTCCGGTCCCGTCGCCCACACGCGGTCGCCGTCATTCGTCACGTGAAACATGATACCGCTGTTGCCCGCTTCAGAAATGTTGTAGTCCAGCTGCAATTCAAACCAGCCGAACTGATTCGAGGTCACAATATCGCCGGCATTATGCGGATCCACGCAAACGAGCGAACCATCCTTAACCTGCCAGCCGGATTGGACCCCATCCTCCTTGAAATTATGCCAGCCTGCAAACGTCTGGCCGTCAAACAGCAACTGCCAACCCGCCCCTTTTTCCGCATCCGTGAGGGTGTTGATCGGCGCATCTGCCGCCGCCGCCAGTTGGAGGGTCAGACCGAGCGCCAGCGCAAAAAGAGACAATTGTTTCATACCGTAATCTCTAACCCAACCCCGCCCCAACGACAACAACGAATTAGTGCTAAACTGGGAGGGCGCCGGACCAAGTCCTTCGGTTGATCCAAATTATGGCGAACCTGGAGCCGAATCGCCCTGACGCCGCAGGCGTCACCGAGAGTGGCCTGGGTTCTTCGTTCTCGGCGTTCTTTTGCGGCTACCAATTCCGTCTGCGAATTGAATCCTCCAGGACCTTCTCAATATCCATTCCGCACCAGCCACCATACCCCCGCAATAATCGCAACGCTCACCAGCGACATGATCAACGCCGGTAGAAAAAAAGAAGCCGCTGTCATCGCCGCCCCGCCCAAAAAAGGAATCGCCGCCCGCTGGCGCCAACCATAGATGATATACCCGCTCGCCACGGCTCCCCATATCACCGAAGCCCACAAAAAATGCTGGTCCAACAGACTCGGATTCATTTCACCTTGAAAATTTCCATCAGCTTCTGCCGGCGATAGTTGAATATTTTCTTAACATCCCGCCGTACCACCAGGAAGTCCACCAGCCAGCCCCCCGGTACCGCATAGTGAACGTCGTCCGAACAGAGCGTCCCGCCGTCCTTGGTTTCAAAGCGATGCTCATGGTGCCACTGCCGGTATGGCCCCTTGATTTGGCGGTCGGCAAAACGAAACGGCGGCTGCCACTGACGAATCTCCGTCTGCCACGCCACGGGAAATCCATGAATTTTCAGCCGGTAATCAATTAGGGCACCCACCCGCATCACGATGGGCTGGGGGGTGAGAATCTCAAAATTCAGCCACGGCGGGGTCAAAGTCTCCAGATTGCCCGCGTCAGCGAAGAAGGCAAAAATGTCGTGACGGTCATTCGGCAACCATAGCTCGGCTTTATATTCAAAAATCCTCATATTCTGGTGCCACCGTAGTAATACTATGGACGAAAAATTCCCTCACGGCAACTCTTGGCTTTTTGCCATGCGCATGGTAGCTTCAATTTGTGAGTCGATTTTTCAAGCCAAACATTGACCATCGCGGGCGGATCGCCCGGGGTGTCATTGGCTCAATTTGTCTCATTGGCGGCATCATTACCGTGGATTTTTCCCTCTGGGCCGGTCTGGTTCTCGTAATTTCCGGGCTGTTTGCCATTTACGAGGCCATTCAGGGATGGTGCCTTGCGCGTGCCTGTGGCATTCGCACTAAAATGTGAGATAAAGTGCCAAAAAAAACTTCAACGAAGTCGCTTCGTTGAAGACCGCAATTCTTTTTTCTAAGGGCCTGTCACGAAATCGCTTCCAGACACCTCAATAACGGTTTTCCATCCGACGTGGCCGCTTGCACGAACTGGTGGATGACTGGCAGCGCATTCGCCCACCAGTTGGCTAGCGGCGGTTGCAGCGCCTCCTTCAATTCCGCCGGTTCGGTTATCCGATGTTCCGCAGCCAGGGCGCACGCAAATCCAAACGTCGCCTCCAGCAAAACCGGCCGGGCCTCTTCATCAAATCCGCCGTCGCCCAGGACGCGCGCCATTTTCAGCTTGCGGGCGGCTCGTTCACGATGCGCTTTCGCCCGGGCCACTTCTTCCGCCGACAAAGGCGCAACTCCGGCCGCGTCCGACTCAGGAAACAGCGGACGAACCGCACGCGTGGTCTTTGAAATCAACCCGGCGGCGATCAGGCGTTGAATGGCTTCGTCCGTGGCGCGGTCGATCACTTCCAACTGCACGGGTGCAAGCGGGTCCGTTTTGCCCGGCCCAAACAGATTCGCGTGCAGCAAAGCCAGCGATTCCCGCCATTGTTCGGAATCCCGTTCCACCACCACCACGAGTGTCGAATGCCGCCCGTTTTTGGGATAACGTTCCTCGCAGCGGACGAGGGCGCCATTGATGCGCTCCGCCGCCATTTGCGTGAAAGCCAGGACCGGGTCGGACGGAAGTTTTGTCTTTAGGTCGGCCGCCGCCGCCGGAGTCTGGCCGGGCGGCACCGTTGCGGGAGTGACCAGCTGCTGCAACCGCTCGGCAAATGCCTGCCGTCCGCTCCGCAGCTTGATCGCCTTCACTTCCGGCTTGTCGAGGACGCTCATGGCCACCGACTGTTTCAACGCCAGCGTGTCCAGCATTCGGTGTTCAATCGTGTTTTCTGAAATCAGATTGTACACCGTCACCGGCCGGGTTTGCTGTTTCCGCCAAGCGCGGGCGATGCGCTGCTCCAGTTTGGCGGGATTCCAAGGCAGATCGCAATTGATGACGACGCTGGCATTCTGGAGGTTCAGGCCGGTGGCGCCGCAATCCGTGCTGAGGAAAACCCGGCATTCCGGATCGTTCTTGAACGAATTGATTTCGGCCCGGCGGCGCTGCTGGGGAACGCTGCCCGTGTGCCAGGCGTGCCCGATGCCGAGTTCTTCGCATCGATCACGCACCAGCTGAAGCATTCGCTCCCATTCGGAAAAAACAATGACTTTGGCGCCGTTGGCCACGCATTCCTCCAGCAGCTTTTCCAATTCCGCGAGTTTGGGACACGTCCGATCGTTCTGGTCAAGAATGTAATTCGTGTCGCAAACCATGCGCATCATGGCCAGTTCCCGCTGGAGCATCTCCTGCTCCTGTTTGCTCAGCGGACGGCGCATCGCCTGGCTGGCGAGCTTCATTACCTTCTGCTCGTGCTCGGCGTAATTCTCCTTCTGCAATGGGTGCAACGGGACGAAGCGATTATGATCCGTGCGCTGGGGCAGCTCGGTTTCCACCTCCAGTTTGCGCCGGCGGAGCATGAACGGCTGGATGCGCGCATGCAGGAGATCCAGGTTGCAATAACCAGTCGGACGGCCGCGCTCATCCAGTTCATAGAAATCGCGGTTGAAACGAAACAGCGGGCCGAGTACCGCTGGATTCAGGAAATCCATCAGCGAATGCAACTCGTCAATGCGGTTCTCAATCGGCGTGCCGGTAAGGACAAAGGCGTACCGGCTGCGAAGACGTTTTACCGCCTGGGCGGTTTTCGTGCTCCAGTTTTTAATGCGCTGGGCTTCATCCAGCACCACCACGTCCGGCGCGAGCCGTGCATTGACGTCCAGCGTGTCCGCCACCATCTGCTCATAGTTGACAATCGTGAAAAAAGGCGTGGCCGGACTCTGGGCATAGGCCGCGAGCCGACGATGCTTGCTGCCAAAAACCAGCTGGTAATTCAAGGTCGTAAACTTCCGGATCTGCTCCTCCCATTCCGTTTTGAGTGACGCCGGTGTCACGACCAGCACCCGGCGCGCCTGCCCCAGACGGTGCAACAGCGCGCAGGCGGCGATGGCCTGGATGGTCTTGCCGAGCCCCATTTCATCCGCCAGTAACGCGCGTTCGGTAAACGCCAGATGCAACATCCCTTCGCGCTGGTAGGGAAAGAGTGGCACCGTGGTTTCGTGGGCCGGCCACTCGCCGCTTTGCACTTTTAGTTCGTACTCGTGGCGCAGCTCAAGCCGCTCGCTGATGCGGCGGCGATTTTCCAGCCACGGCCCCACTTCCTGCGAAATGCGGATTTCCGGATGGTCTGCCTCCCGCAACCGGTTCAGCGCCTCCACCGCCGCTTCCGGCGAATCACTCACCAAACGGCCGCTGGCGTCAAACCATTTGCCGACTCCGGGGGGAAGTTTGCCGCGGCCCTTGGACAGGCGCAAAGTGTCCGCCCCCGCGTCCATCGTCACCTCAATCCGATCCGACCCGCCCGCCGACGCGGATTTGAACCGCTTCTTATGGCGCGCCTGGAGATAAAAAAGCACCGCTTCCGTATGTTTGCAAAGCGCCAGGCCGTTGGTCCGAAAATCCACACAATCGCAGGCACAGTGCTGGCCATCCAATTGCCGGACCTCAACGGAATAGGTCAAACCGCTGGCAGACTTGACGCGAAAATTGGAGAAAATGGGATGCCGCGCGTCCGTATTCGTAATGACAAAAGATTCCTCGCGGGCGCGTTGACGGCGTTTGTTGATCTCGTCAGCATCCGTCGTGCGCCAATCATGGGCGGACGGCAGCTTGACCTTCTGATTTGACTCGGTGCGCTTGGCCATGGAGGTAAAAGAATTATGATTCGCCTGCTTTCGTCAACGCTAATCCGCAGTGGCTCTGCAACCGCAGTTTTAAAACGGTCCATTCGGCAGGCGCCAATCGCGGTTAAAGGAAGGTTTTTGTTTCGCCGGAATTGAGTCCCGTGGATTCTCCTTCGCGTGCTTGGCGCGTTCTTCATCGCTGGCGTAAAATTGCAGCCAAAGGTGCATTTCATCTTCACCCCAGCTTCCGAGAAAATCGTGAAACCAGCCGCCGCGAGAATTGCGGCGTGGTAAATGAGCCGGTTCTCGCAGACCGCGCCCCCAAAGTTCGGCATCGAGTTCGCGATCGCTGAAATGGTCGGTATGCAAAACGTAGAAACCGCGCAAGGACAGGTTATGCGGCAATTCCCAGAGAATGGGGATGAGCGTCTCGTCGCTAATTTCAGCCGGCGGCAACAATGGGATGTTTTCCTCAACGAGTTGTTGCGCCGGCGGCGTCCAGTTCTGCGGTTCGGAGGCGCGAAGTTGGACTTCGAGGGCGGAATCCGGCTCATCCGGCGGGTCATCGTCGGGTGTCGATTCGGCGTTGGCGGCGGCAATTTCCCGGTCCACCTCGCTGCGCCCCAGCGGTTCGGATTCGCCGTTTTCGTGCGGGTTATCGTCGCCCGGCAGCCCACCGGCATGCGCTTCGAGTGGTATCGGCGCCGTGGGAAGAAAGCGGTCGCGATCATGGGGCGGATCTTCGTGTGGCGGAAAAAC
>Ga0302319_10019109_pt1 | contig 12455 bp, 4 predicted proteins | sample Bog_T0_2_FD_203319 | JGI IMG/M metagenome (GOLD analysis project Ga0302319, IMG submission 203319) | Peat permafrost microbial communities from Stordalen Mire near Abisko, Sweden - Bog_T0_2 | ecosystem: Environmental > Terrestrial > Soil > Wetlands > Peat | place: Sweden: Abisko, Stordalen Mire... | reverse complement strand
GAGCAGGACCGCACCAACCCCTTTTACCGCTACGATCCTGACCAGTGCATTCTCTGCGGCCGCTGCGTAGAAGCCTGCCAGAACGTGCAAGTCAACGAGACCCTCACCATCGACTGGACCTCCGCCAACCCCCGCGTCCTCTGGGATGGAGGCCACGAAATCGCCGGATCCAGCTGCGTCTCCTGCGGCCACTGCGTCACCGTTTGCCCCTGCAACGCGCTCATGGAAAAGTCCATGATTGGCCGCGCGGGCTACTTCACCGACCTCTCGCCCGACACGCTCAACGACATGATCCAGGTCGTCAAAGACGTGGAGCCGCAGATCGGCTACGGCCCCATCCTCTCTCTCTCAGAGCTCGAAGCCGACATGCGCGAACTCCGCGTCAAGAAGACCAAAACTGTCTGCACCTACTGCGGAGTAGGCTGCAGCTTCGACGTCTGGACAAAGGATCGCCACATCCTGAAAATCGAACCCGGCCCCGGTCCCGCCAACGGCATCTCCACCTGCGTCAAGGGCAAGTTCGCCTGGGACTACATCAACTCTGACGACCGCCTCACCGTTCCCCTCATCCGCAAGGGCGACCAGTTCGTCAAGTCAACGTGGGAAGAAGCCCTCACCCTCATCGCCTCCAAATTCTCCGAGATCAAATCCACCCACGGCCCCGACGCTCTAGGCTTCATCGCCTCTTCGAAGTGTACGAACGAAGAGAGCTACCTAATGCAGAAGCTAGCTCGAGCCGTCATCGGCACGAACAACGTAGACAACTGCTCGCGCTACTGCCAAACCCCCGCCACCATGGGTCTTTCGCGCACCGTCAAGTACGGTGGAGACGCCGGCTCCATCTCCGACGTCGAAAAAGCCGGCCTAGTCCTCATCATCGGATCCAACACCTCCGAGAGCCATCCCGTCCTGGCCACCCGCGTCAAGCGTTCGCACAAACTTCGCGGCCAGCGCCTCATCGTAGCCGACCTCCGCAAGCACGAGATGGCCGAGCGAGCCGACCTCTTCGTCCGCCCCAACCCCTCCACCGATCCCGTCTGGATCAACGCCGTAGCCAAGTACCTCCTCGACAACGACCTCGCCAAACTAGACTTCGTCCACCAGTGGGTCAACAACTTCGAAGCCTTCAAGGAATCGCTCCAACCCTTCACCCTCGCGTACGCCGAGCGCATCACCAACATCCCCGCCGCCGACATCGAAACCATCGCCCGCGAAATCGCCAAGGCTGACGGCACCTGCATCCTCTGGGCCATGGGCGTCACCCAGCATTGCGGAGGCTCCGACACCTCCACCGCCATCTCCAACCTCCTCCTCCTCTCCGGCAATTACATGCGCGAAGGAGCCGGAGCCTATCCCCTCCGCGGCCACAATAACGTCCAGGGCGCCAGCGACTTCGGCTCGATGCCCAACCTCTATCCCGGCTATCAGCCCGCCGCCGACGCCACCGTCCGCGCCAAGTTCGAAGCAGCCTGGGAGGTCACCCTTCCCACCACCACCGGCCTCGACAATCGCATGATGATGGATGCCATCCACAACAACAAGCTCCACGCCCTCTACATCAAAGGCGAAGACACTATCACCTCCGACGCCAACGCCAACGACGTAGAAATCGCCCTCCGCAAACTCGACTTCCTCGTCGTCCAGGACGTCAACATGTCCGTGACCGCGCAATACGCCGACGTCGTCCTCCCCGCCTCCCCCTCGCTCGAGAAGGAAGGAACCTTCACCAACACCGAGCGCCGCATCCAGCGCATCTACAAAGCCCTCGAACCCCTCGGCGAATCCAAACCCGACTGGGTGATCATCCAGCTCATTGCCCAGCGTCTCGGCGCCAACTGGAACTACCTACACCCCTCCGAGATCATGGCCGAAGTAGCCAGCCTAACCCCCATGTTCGCCGGAGTCAGCTACGAGCGCCTCGAAGGCTACCGCTCCCTCCAATGGCCCGTCGCCAAAGACGGCACCGACACGCCGCTGCTCTTCAAAGACAAGTTCCCCTTCCCCGACGGCAAGGCAAAATTCCATCCCGTCGAGTGGATCGAGCCCTCGGAAGAAACAACCTCGGAGTTCGACCTGCACCTCAACAACGGTCGCCTCCTCGAGCATTTCGAGCAGGGCAGCATGACCTATCGCACCGCCGGCATCAAGCGCATGACCCCGCGCACCTTCGTCGAAGTCTCGCACGAACTAGCCCAAGAGCGCGGAGTCCAGGACGGCAGCTTCGTCCAACTCCGCTCCCCCTACGGCCAGGTCAAAGTCCAGGTCCTCGTCACCGATCGAGTCCATGGCAAAGAGCTCTACATGCCCATGAACTCCGTGCTCGAGCCGGTCAACAAAATGACCAGCAGCCACCTCGACCGCGCCACCCACACCCCCGCCTTCAAAGAGCTCTCCGTGCAAATGGTCGTCCTCAACGAAACCGGCCCCAACCCACTCCCGCGAGAAAACTTCCGCTGGGGCCATCGCACCCCGCAAGAGGGAGTCGAAGTAGAAAATAAGTGGCAGCGCTCCGACTACTACGTCCCCGGCACCAAGCCCCGCGACGAGCTAGTTCAGATCAAAACCACCACCGTCTAACGCAATGTGTTTAAATTCGCAATGTGTTTAAATTTCGTTGATTTCGCTAAGCGCCGAAGGCCCGCTCTATCACAGCCTGGGGCGCAGCCCCAGGTTGTGATGGCATCAAGAAGTGAGGGCTGAAAGCCCGATCCATGCTGCAACGAACGCTAAACTCAGGACACCACCACCAGCAAGCAGGAGACGCACGATGGCAAACCCAATTCATTATGTCCCGAAGGTCGATCCGCAGTTGGAGCTGAAGCGCCGACTCGAGGCCGCTCCCGAGCAGCACGCCGAAGCCCTCCTCGTCCTCTTCGACGTCATCCAGGAAGCCCACGACCAAGGCATGCTCGATCTCCTGCAAGGAGCCCTCGGCAGCAAGAACGCCATCGCCGGCAAGCTAGCTTTCTACGCCAAGCAGCCGCTAAGCACACAAGCGATCCGCAACCTCTTAATCTTCGGCGAAATGCTAGGCAGCTTCGACCCAACGATCCTCGCCGACACCAAGAAAGAAGTCTTCGACCACCACCAGGAGCCCCCCTCGATGTGGCAGCTATTCCGCCGCGCCATTAGCGCCGACGGCCGCCGCGGCATGGGCATGTTCTTAGGCTTAGTCTGCGGCATAGGCAAATCCTCCCGAACCTCCGACACCTAACCTCTTGCTGAATCGCGCCGAAAGCAGTCGCCTCTCAGGGCCGGGGGCCCTCTCTATATCAGCGTGGAACTCGCCTCTCAGGGCCGGATGCCCTCTCTATACCAGCGTGGAACTCGCCTCTCAGGGCCGGAGGCCCGCCCTATACCAGCGTGGGGCGCAGCCCCACGTAGCCAGCCGCGAAACACCGGAGGGCCGGAGGCCCGATCCATAGAGCTACAACGACCGCGAAAAGGTTCGACCCTGCGCAACAGGCACAACCCGCAACCCAAGTCCACGCTGTAGGCGGTTGCATCTAATCCGCAGCACCATGGATCATGGTTGCGGAGCACAACACCCTGTGGCACCACGCAAAAAGACCGGGATATCCAAATCGCCGCCAGGCGACGCCACCCCTACGCCCGACGCCCTCGACCTCTTCCACCCCATCACGGCCGAATGGTTCCGAGCCGTCTTCGAATCCGCCACCTCCCCGCAACGCGAAGGCTGGCCCGCGATCTCCCGCGGCGAATCAACCCTGATCCTCGCCCCGACCGGCACCGGCAAAACCCTAACGGCGTTCCTCTGGTGCCTTGACAAACTAATGCTCCGCGAGCCCTCCACCACCAAGGGCTGCCGAGTCCTCTACATCTCCCCGCTAAAAGCTCTCGCGGTAGACGTAGAGCGAAACCTCCGCTCCCCGCTAGCCGGAATCGCCAACATGGCCCAGCGCCAAGGCATCCCCGTCCACATGCCGGAGATCAGCGTCCGCACCGGCGACACGTCCCCAAGAGACCGCGCCCGTTTCAAAACCCACCCCGGCGAAATCCTAATCACCACCCCCGAATCCCTCTACCTCCTCCTAACCTCCGACGCCGGAGAATCCCTCCGCTCCGTCGAAACCATCATCATCGACGAGATCCACGCGCTAGTCCCCACCAAGCGAGGAGCCCACCTCGCCCTCTCGCTAGAGCGCCTCGAAGCCCTCGCCGGCCACCCCATCCAACGCATCGGCTTAAGCGCCACCCAGCGCCCGCTCGAAGAAGTAGCCCGCTTCTTAGCCGGAGCCGAAGGCATCGGCACCACCCCCACCAAGCATCTCCCCATCGAAAGTGAAATCAGCACCGACGGCGTCCTCAAAGAAGTCCACGACGACACGACAGCCACCGGTCCCCGCTACCGCCCCGTAACCATCGTCAACGCCGGAGCCCGCAAAACCCTAGAGCTCACCGTCGAAGTCCCGGTAGAAGACATGGCTCGCCTGGGCGAGATCGACGACCTCCCGTCCGGCCCCGCCTCGCAAGGCCCCAAGCGCACCAGCATCTGGCAAAGCATCCACCCGCGCCTGCTAGAAATCGTGCGCAGCCGCACCTCCACCCTCATCTTCGTCAACGCTCGCCGAGTAGCCGAGCGCCTCGCCGGAGCCCTCAACGAGCTAGCCAACGAGCCCATCGCTCGAGCCCACCACGGCTCGCTAGCGGCCGCACAGCGCAGCGAAATCGAAGAGCTCCTCAAAGCCGGCAAGATTAAAGCGCTAGTCTGCACCTCGTCCCTAGAGCTCGGCATCGACATGGGAGCCGTAGATCTAGTAGTCCAAATCGAAGCCCCACCCAGCGTAGCCAGCGGCATGCAGCGCATTGGCCGAGCAGGCCATCAGGTAGGCGCTCCCTCCACCGGCATCATCTTCCCCAAGTACCGAGCCGATCTAGTAGCCTGCGCAGCCGTAACCCAAGCCATGCACGAAGGCCACGTCGAATCCACGCGCTTCCTCCGAAACCCGCTCGACGTCCTCGCCCAGCAAATGGTCGCCACCATCGCGCATCCGCCGCTCCCCGCCGCAGAAGTAGCCCGCCGCCGCAAGCTCAAATCCACCGACGAAGAAGAAGCCCCCGGCATCTCCTACGAAGCTCTCCTCGCGCTAGTCCGCAGCGCCGCGCCCTTCGCCGCGCTCACTCCCGCCGTATTCGACGGCGTCCTCGACATGCTAGCCGGCCGCTATCCCTCCGACGAGTTCGCCGAGCTCCGCCCCCGCGTCACCTGGGACCGCACCCGCAACTGGATCACGCCCCGCCAAGGCGTCAAGCGCATCGCCATCCTCAACGGCGGAACCATCCCCGACCGCGGCCTCTACGGCGTCTTCCTCAGCGGCTCCACCAAGCCTCTCCGTGTCGGCGAGCTCGACGAAGAAATGGTCTTCGAAGCCCGCACCGGCGACACGTTTGTGTTGGGTGCATCGACGTGGAGAATAGACGAAATCACCCACGACCGAGTCCTCGTAACCCCCGCTCCGGGCGAGCCCGGCAAGATGCCGTTTTGGCACGGCGACCGCCCCGGCCGCCCCATCGAATTCGGTCGCCGCATCGGAGCCCTCATGCGCGAACTCCGCGCCATGCCGCGCTCTGCCGCCATCACCAAGCTAACCAAAGAGCACGACCTCGACCCACAAGCCGCCGAAAACGTTCTCCGCTTTCTAGTCGATCAGGAGCTAGCCACCACCGAAGTTCCCGACGACCGCACCATCGTCATCGAGCGTGTCCGCGACGAGCTAGGCGACTGGCGCGTCTGCGTCCTAACCCCGCTCGGCAGCCGTATCCACGCACCCTGGGCGATGGCCGCCACCGCCAAACTCAAAGCCAACGGCCTCGACGTAGAAACCATGTGGAGCGAAGACGGCTTCGTCCTTCGCTTCCCCGAAACCGACGCGCCACCCGACATCGACGCCCTCCTCATGGACCCCGAAGAAGCCGCGCAGCTCGTCATGCAGCAGCTAGGATCCACCGCCCTCTTCGCCGCAAAATTCCGCGAAGCCGCCTCCCGCGCGCTGCTCCTTCCGCGTCGCCGCGCAGACGGTCGCACGCCTCTCTGGCAGCAGCGCAAGCGCGCCTACGACCTCCTCAGCGTAGCCTCGCGCTACCCCAGTTTCCCCATGTTGCTCGAGGCCTATCGCGAATGTCTCCGCGACGTATTCGACATGCCCGCGCTCATGGAAACCCTCCGCGCCACGGCCAATCGCACCATCCGCGTCCACGTCACCGACTCGCGCACCCCCTCGCCCTTCGCCGCCTCGCTCCTCTTCAGCTACGTCGCCAACTACATCTACGACGGCGACGCCCCGCTAGCCGAACGCCGCGCCCAGGCCCTCAGCATCGATCAGGATCAGCTCCGCGAACTACTAGGCGACGCCGACCTCCGCGAACTCCTCGACCTGGGCGCGATCGAAGAGGTAGAAGAGCAACTCCAGTGCGTAGTCGACCCCTACAAAGCCCGCTCGATGGACGGCGTCCACGACCTCCTCCTTCGCCTCGGCGACATGACTCGCGCAGAAATCGCAGCGCGCAGCACCAGCGAAGAAGTCGCCACCAGCGTCGACCGCCTCATCAAAGCCCGTCGAGCCCTAGAACTAATGGTCGCCGGCGAGAAGCGCGTCATCGCAGTAGAAGACGTAGCCCGCTTCCGCGACGCGCTAGGCGTCCCCCTCCCCCCCGGCCTCCCCGCAGCCTTCCTCGAACCCGTACCCGACGCGCAACTCGACCTTATCCGCCGTTACGCCCGCACCCACGGCCCCTTCACCACCAACGACGTCGCCCAGCGTTACCAACTCCCGAAGCCCTCCATCGAAGCCACGTTACAGCGCCTGGTAGGTCTAGGCCGCATCGCCGAAGGAGGCTTCCGTCCCGGCGGAGTCAATCGCGAGTGGATCGACGCCGAAGTCCTCCGCTCCATTAGCCGCAAGTCCCTCGCCAAGCTCCGCAAAGAAATCGAGCCAGTAGAGCAGCGCACCCTAGCGCGCCTCTTCACCCGCTGGCAGGGAACGGTTCAGCCTCGCCGAGGCCTCGACGCCCTCCTCGACGTCATCGAAAATCTGCAAGGCGCGCCACTCCCCGCCAGCCTCCTCGAAACCGAAATCCTCCCCGCCCGCATCACCGACTACAAACCCGCCGACCTAGACACTCTCATCGCCGCAGGCGAAGTCGTCTGGGTAGGCCTCGAACCACTAGGCGAGCGCGACGGCCGAGTAGCCCTCTACCTGGCCGAAAAACTTCCACTCCTCTGGCCCCCAAATCCGGGTGCCCCCCATCTCGATTCTGAGATGTGGGTTGTAAACGGAGACAATCCCCTAAGCGCCCGCGAATCCCAAATCATTACCTACCTCCAGCGCAACGGAGCCTCCTTTTTCCAACCCCTCCACGACAGCACAGGAGGCGGCTACCCCGGCGAAACCCTCGAAGCCCTCTGGTCCTTAGTCTGGCGAGGCCTCCTCACCAACGACGCCCTCCACGCCCTCCGCGCCTACTGCGAAAAGCCCACCACCAGCGGTCGCAACGCGAAGCCCACGCGCCGCGTCCACAACCAAACCAGCTTCCGCAGCCGCCGCACCACGCCACCCACCGCGCAAGGTCGCTGGAGCCTTAACCTCGTAGCTTTCGACGAAACCCGCAACACCTCCGCCGCGCAAACCGAATGGTCCCACGCCATCGCGCAGCAACTCCTCACCCGCTACGGCGTAGTCTTCCGCGAAACCGCGCACGCCGAAAATCTTCCCGGTGGCTTCTCCGCCGTCTACGACGTCCTCAAGGCCCTCGAAGAATCCGGCCGCGTCCGTCGCGGCTACTTCGCCGCCGATCTCGGCGCCACCCAGTTCGCCATGCCCGCCGCCGTCGATCTCCTTCGCTCTCTCCGCATCACGCAGCAAGACCAAACCGAAGTCGTCATGCTAGCCGCCACCGACCCCGCCAACCCCTACGGCGCCCTCCTCCGCTGGCCCTCCGCCCCCGAAGAAGGTTCATCCCTCACCCGCAGCGTGGGAGCCCGCGTAGTGCTAGTCGACGGAGCCCTCACCGCCTACCTCCGCCGCGGCAATCCCAACATCCAGGTTCTTCTCCCCGAAGAAGAGCCGCAGCGTTCCCAAGCCGCGCGCACCCTGGCCGAGTTCCTCGTCTATCAAGTTCAACGCAGCGACAACCCGGAACACCGCGGCCGAAACAGCATGTTCATCACGCAAGTCAACGGTGTCAACGTAGCCGAGCACCCACTAGCCCGCTTCCTCCTCGACGCAGGCTTCCAGGCCGCCCCGCTAGGCTTCAACGTCCGCCGCAATCTCCCGCCACTGCCCGACCACTCCGCCGAGACAAGACCCAATGCCTGAAGGCGACACAATCTATCGCGCGGCCCGCGCCCTCCAGAAAGCCCTCGGCGGCAAAGTAGTCACCGCCTTCGACACTGGCCTCGCAACACTAGCGAGCGTCGACGACGACACACCGCTGATCGGCCGCACCATCGAAAAAGTAGAAGCCCGCGGCAAGTGGTCCCTCCTCTTCTTCAGCGGCGACCTCATCCTGGTAACCCACATGCTCATGTCCGGCTCCTGGCACATCTACAAGACGGGCGAAAAGTGGTGGATGCCCCGCAGCAAGATGCGAGTAGCCCTCTCCACCGCCGACTACCAGGCCGTAGCCTTCAACGTCCCCATCGCCGAGTTCCACACCGCCCGCTCCCTCGAACGCAACTCCCAAGTCCCCAAGCTAGGCCCCGACATTCTCCACGACGAGTTCTCCATCGAAACTGGCGTCCAAGCCCTCCGCAGTCGAGCCGCCACCAACCCCACCGACGAGATCGCCGTAGTCCTCCTCAACCAGCGAGTAGTCGCCGGCCTCGGCAACGTCTACAAAAGCGAGGTAGCCTTCGCCGCCGGCGTCAACCCCTTCCGCCCCATGAGCTCCATCACCGACCGCGAGATGAACACCATGATCGAGGCCTCCCAAAAATACATGAAGGCAAACGTCCTCGACGGCTCCGGAGACGGCATCGTCACCTACTCCGGTAATCGCCGCACCACCCATTCCATGAACGCCAGCGACCGCCTCTGGGTCTACCGCCGCCAAGGCCAGGAGTGTCGCCGATGCGGTGCCACCATCCTCTCCCGCAAGCAAGGAGAGCAAGCTCGCTCCACCTACTGGTGCCCCAACTGCCAGCCATTTACAGACGCCCCGCGCATCACCTAACCCATGTATCTAGCAGATACATTTGGAGTCACCTATCTTACGTCTCTGGCAGATACATGCAAAAGCTGATCAACACCTCTCCAAAATCAGCTAAACACGTCGATTTGTAACCCGAAACAGGGCTGAGTCATACACAGAACGAACGCTTATTCGCTTATTGGACCTTCCAGCGAGTAGACAGAGCCGCCATCTTTTCGTCCATCGAAAGTGCCGGAGCAGCTTGAACTTTCACCCGCGGTTTCACCGTCTGAACAGCCTCAACACGCCGCACTGCCGGCACCATAAGCGCCTTCATCGACAGCGCAATGCGTTTTGTAACAAAATCAGCAGAAATAACCCGAACTTTCACGATTTGCCCAGCTTTTACGGCCTCATTGGGATCTTTGATATACCGATTTGAAAGCTCAGAAATGTGCACCAACCCATCCTGATGCACCCCAATGTCCACAAATGCCCCAAATTTCGTAACATTCGTAACAACGCCCTCAAGCACCATATCCGCCTGAACATCAGCAAACTCGCGAACCCCCTCATGAAACACCGGCGCAACGAACGTATCGCGAGGATCCCGCCCAGGCTTTCGCAACTCTTCCAGTATGTCGTTGAAAGTAAAGGCGCCCACGGTAAATTTCGAGCGATCAACATGATCCAAAAGTTTCGGATCGGCAATGATTTCCTGCACCGGGGCGCCAACAGCAGCCGCGATCTGCTCCACCAGTTCATAGCTTTCCGGATGAACCCCAGTAGAATCAAGAGGTTGCGAGCCTCCCCGAATGCGCAAAAATCCAGCAGCCTGCTCGAAAGTCTTAGCCCCAACTCCCGAAACCTTCTTCAATTGCGCCCGCGACGTAAAACGGCCATTTTCATCGCGAAATTGCACAATATTCAAAGCCATACGCTCAGTAATTCCAGCAACATACCGCAGCAAAGTCCACGAAGAAGTATTAAGGTCGACGCCCACCTTATTCACGCAGCTTTCGATCGTAACTTCAAGAGATTGTTGCAGTTGCCGCTGATCAACATCGTGCTGATACTGCCCCACTCCAATGGATTTTGGGTCAACTTTCACCAATTCCGACAGCGGATCCTGCAGTCGGCGCGCGATCGAAATCGCCCCACGAACAGTAAGGTCCAGATCCGGAAACTCCTGCCTCGCCACGTCCGACGCCGAGTAAATACTGGCACCAGATTCCGATACCATCACCTTGAAAATATCAGTAAGTTTCTGCTCAGCCAGAAAGTCGCGGACGAAAGCATCCGTCTCGCGCGAAGCCGTGCCGTTGCCGATAGCTATAGCGCGCACCTGATGCTGTCGAACGAGTTGACCCATTGTTTGGTTAGACTTAGCGGTCTGCCCGGTGTGCGGATAAATGACGTCATGCGCAAGAAATTTGCCCGTTTCGTCGACCACCGCGATCTTGCACCCCGTCCTTAGCCCAGGATCGATCCCAAGAACCGAGATGGGTCCGGCCGGTGGCGCCAGCAGCAAATTGTTGAGGTTATCCCGGAAAACTTGGATGGCGTCTAGGTCCGAGCGCTTCTTCAACTCGAGACGAAGCTCGCTCTGAATACTCGAAGAAAGCAACCGGTTCCAGCAATCCTCAATGGCGAGTTCGAGTTGCGGGGTCCAGTCGCCATTGGTGCCGAGAATATGGCGACGCAGGATGCCGGTAGCACGCAGTGGATCGACCTCAATGAGGAAATACAGCACTTCTTCAGCTTCTCCGCGGCGAATGGCGAGCATGCGGTGAGACGGAATCGTCTTCACGGTCTCGCGGTAGTCGTAATACATCTTGAACTTTTCCTGCAAATCGACGGCATCGAAGGCTTTTCGACTCACGATCACGCCTTCATCATTGAGTAATTGCCGTAGCGATTTGCGAACTTCAGCAGTCTCAGCGATGCGTTCAGCCACAATGTGTCGCGCACCCTCCAGAGCCTCGGCGAGTGTGCTGACCTCCTTCGTTTCGTCGATGAAGGTAGCAGCTAACTCGAGTAAAGTCTGGGTGGTGGATTGCTGAGACCAGATATAGTCGGCGAGCGGTTCGAGTCCGCGGTCGCGCGCGATGGTCGCCTTAGTACGACGCTTTGGACGATAGGGAAGGTAGAGGTCTTCGAGTTCGCCCTTATCCAGTGTGGTTTCAATCTTATGTCGGAGTTCGTCGGTGAGCTTCTGCTGTTCGGCGATGGAAGCCAGGACAGTCTCGCGGCGGCTGAGTAACTCTCGAAAATAGGCGAGTTGCTCCTCGATATCGCGGATCTTTACCTCGTCGAGCGCGCCAGTTGCTTCCTTACGATAGCGAGCAATAAAGGGTATAGTTCCGCCTTCATCCAGCAGGGTGATAGTAGCGACGAGAGAACCCAGAGGCACATTCAACAGTTTTGCAATGTGAAGAAGAATTTCCGAAGGGAGAGGTTTGGTTTGGGTCATGTTCTATCTCATCGTAGATGCAGGATGAGAGGAAAACCGAACCGCGACCGATGTCGCTCCAGTCGCCTAAGAGAACGGGCTTAGAGGCTGTCGCGCCGAATTCACACGTTGGTTCGCCCACCTGCACGAAGAGGGTAAAGTTGCAGAGGACATAAATCTGCTCGAAAAAGCCAACTGCGAAACTAGGCAGAATGATGGCTTATCTGCTGATTTGGAGTGATTTATGAAGGAAAAAATTGGAGGCGCGGGTCGGGATCGAACCGACGCATAAAGGTTTTGCAGACCTCTCCCTTACCACTTGGGTACCGCGCCATCGGCAGAACAAGCTCCCAAGCTACACCCTCCGCGGCCAGAACACAGAACCGTTGTGTGCAGTTTAAGACTGCCAAGCCGTAAGTGGTTGAGATTGAGGTGTTGGAGCGGGAGACCGGGGTCGAACCGGCGACATCTTCCTTGGCAAGGAAGCACTCTACCACTGAGCTACTCCCGCCCTGCCAAGCACAAGTATAGCGACCCCTCATCCCTTTTGCAACGCACTATTCAGGCGCACCTGCTGCTGTACCTTTGCGGCTCATGGCAAGACGTCGACTGGTCACTTGTATGCGCCCAGTTCGGACGATGTGAGGGGTGATAGTAATCAGAAGTTCCGTCGAACTCTTCTGACGATCCTGATCCGTACCCTGGAAACCGGGTAGTTCGCTCAGGCCCGGCAATCCAGTTAGATCCTTTAGCTCGTTCGAACTGACGAGCGTTGCAAGCATCGCCGTGTGTCCTGCCGGGACCGTAATGGTCGAAGTCATCGCGCGGTTGTTCAAGATCGGAATGTTGTCGA
>Ga0302319_10019107_pt1 | contig 12456 bp, 10 predicted proteins | sample Bog_T0_2_FD_203319 | JGI IMG/M metagenome (GOLD analysis project Ga0302319, IMG submission 203319) | Peat permafrost microbial communities from Stordalen Mire near Abisko, Sweden - Bog_T0_2 | ecosystem: Environmental > Terrestrial > Soil > Wetlands > Peat | place: Sweden: Abisko, Stordalen Mire... | reverse complement strand
GCTGGCCGTGGATTCGTAACCGGACGTCATTCGGGCCGTTTCCTCATTTATTTGTTGCAACGATTAATTTCGGCCTGAATCCAACAAAAAGGAGGAGACCCACTATGAGCACTACCGCAACCGCACCTGCCGCCACCACCACCTGGACCATCGACCCGGTCCACTCGATCGCCGAATTCCGCGTCAAGCACCTGATGATCTCGAACGTCCGCGGCCAGTTCACCGGCGTTACCGGCAAGCTGACCTTCAACCCTGCGGACATCGCGAAATCGCAGGTCGAGGCGTCCATCGACGTCACCACCATCGACACCCGCGACCCGCAGCGCGACACGCACCTCAAGAGTCCCGACTTTTTCGATGCCGAGAAGTTCCCTGCCCTGACTTTCAGCTCCTCCCGCGTGACGCGGACCGCTCACGGAACCACCCTGGTTTCGGGCCCTCTGACCATTCATGGAGTCACGCGCGAAGTCGAGTTCACCGTGGAAGGACCGACCCCGCCCGTCAAGGATCCCTGGGGCAACACCCGTGTAGGCGTGGCCGCCTCGACGAAGATTGACCGCAGGGAGTTCGGGCTTACGTTCAACGCTGCGATGGAAACTGGCGGCGTGATGGTCGGCGAAGAAGTAGCGATCACGCTCGAACTCGAGTTCGTCCAAGGCTGAACCGGCCCGTCAAGGTGGGCCCATTCAAGCCCGTCTTTGCTTGAGTGGGCAAGTTCCATCGCAGAACCATCTGTCCCCAGCCGGTTGGGAATCGCCTGTGAAACTATGATCGTCAGGATCCGAGGGAGCACCGGCGATTCCCGACAGCGCGACAATTCGAATCCAGTTGCGCGTTCGCGGCGTTGTCCAGGGGGTCGGATTTCGTCCCTATGTCTACAAGCTGGCAAGCCGTCATGGCCTTGCGGGATTTGTCCTCAACTCCTCTCGCGGGGTTTTTATTGAGGTGGAAGGAACTCCCGCGACAGTGGACGCGTTCGTCGCGGCGCTGCCCGCCGAAGCTCCTCCGCTCGTCCGCATCGATGCGTTAACACGGACGGAGATTCCCCCCATCAGCGACACGTCCTTCGTTATTCACGAAAGCGATGCCGCCGGTTCCGCCTTTGCCCTTGTCCCACCGGATATTTGCGTCTGTGATGACTGCCTCGCCGAGACACGCGATCCCGCCAATCGCCGCCACGACTATCCCTTCACCAACTGCACCAACTGCGGGCCCCGCTACAGCATCATCCTCGATGTTCCTTATGACCGCCCCCTGACCACCATGGCAGGATTCGCCATGTGCGAAAACTGCCGGCGCGAGTACGAGAATCCGGAAGATCGGCGCTTTCACGCCCAGCCGAATGCCTGCCCGGTGTGCGGCCCACGCCTCATTCTGGTCGAACCCGGCCAACCGGCATTGTCGCAACAGACCTCTCGCGCCATCCTCGAACGAATCGCCGACATTCTGCGCGCCGGCGGCATCGTCGCATGGAAAGGACTCGGCGGGTATCAGCTGGCCTGCGACGCCCGTCAGCCCTCGGCCGTCGAAGAGCTGCGCCAGCGCAAGCGGCGAAGCGAAAAGCCGTTCGCCATCATGGTCGCCGATGCAGATGTTGCGGAATCTTTATGCTTCGTTTCCGAGCAGGAGCGCGCTGCCCTTCTCAGCCGCGAGCGGCCGATCGTCCTGCTGCGCCGAAGGCCTGCACCTCAGGCAGGCGCGGGCCTCGCGGAGGCCGTTTCTCCGGGCAATCCCGCGACCGGCGTGATGCTGCCCTGCACGCCGATGCACGATCTGCTCTTCCGCATCCTGCGCGAGCGCTGGGGTCACGATGCGGCGCTGGTCATGACCAGCGGCAACATCAGCGAAGAGCCCATCGTGATTGATAATGCCGAAGCCGAAAGACAGCTCGGCGGCATCGCCGACGCATTCGCCCACCACAACCGCCCGATCCACACCCGCGTCGACGACTCCGTCGTGCGCGTTGTCTCCGGCGAGACCATGCTGCTGCGCCGAGCCCGCGGCTACGCTCCGCAACCGGTCTGGCTGGGCCGCGGCGAGGCCGAGGTTCTGGCCTGCGGCGGGCAGCAGAAGAACACGCTGTGCCTCACGCGCGCGGGCTATGCTCTGCCCAGCCAGCATCTCGGCGACCTCGAAAACTTCGAGACGCTGCGCTTCTTTGAGGAGACGCTGGAGCGCATGGCGCGCCTCTTCCACGTCCAGCCGACCATGGTCGCCCACGACCTTCACCCCAGCTACCTCAGCACGCAATTTGCATTGAAGATGGAAGGCGTCCGCCGCGTCGGCGTCCAGCATCATCACGCACACATCGCCAGCTGTATGGCCGAGCATCGACTCGAAGGCCGCGTCATCGGCGTCGCGTGGGATGGCACGGGCTTCGGCACCGACGGCACCATCTGGGGCGGCGAATTTCTTTCCGCGGAGTATCTCGGCTTCGATCGCTACGCGCGCCTCCGCCCTGTGCTCCTCGCTGGCGGCGACGCCGGGGTCCGCGAGCCGTGGCGCGTTGCGCGCAGCTATCTTCTCGATACGTATGGCGAGATTCCCCACGATGCGCGATGGAACGATATGGCGTCACCTGAGCCGCTGCGGATCGTCGATGCCCTGCTGCAGCGGCGTGTCAACACCATTCCGACTTCTTCCGCCGGACGGCTGTTCGACGCGGTCGCCTCGCTGATCGGCGTGCGCCACTCCGTTTCGTTTGAAGGCCAGGCTGCCATGATGCTGGAGGCCACAGCGGAGGTGAGTAGCCCGCTCACCCAGGACCCTTACAACTTCAAACTCGCCGGCGCCGCTCCGGCGGACATCGATCTGCGACCGATGATCCGGCAGATCGTCGAGGATCTCGATCGAGGAGAGACGCAGGCGCACATTGGAGCGCGTTTTCACTGCACGCTGGTCGCGGTCATCGTCGAAGTTTGCCAGCGCATGCGCACCGAGCTTGAGCTGAACCGTGTCTGCCTCAGCGGCGGCTGCTTCCAAAACGCCCTCCTGCTGGCAGGCTGCCTGGAAGAGCTGCGCGAGGCAGGCTTTGAAGTCTTCGCGCAGCGCGAGGTCCCCGCCAACGACGGAGGAATTTCTCTGGGCCAGGCAGCGGTCGCCTGCGAAGTCCTGCGCAGCGGCGGCTAGCGGTCATCACGGATGCCGCGGCCTGACCCGCTTACCCGGGGATCGCGGCCACCTCCGCAGGGCTTAACTCCTTCATCATCCATCAATACCTCGATAGTGGTTAGCACAAGAGTAACTGCAGCCATCAGGGCCCGTTAAGCGCTGCAGGCTCACTCTCCCGCATCAAATGCGACCCTTCGGGATATCAGACTGCTCAACCCTGCCCCCTTGGCATGTAAATAGATCAACCTTGGCTATAAATTTTTCATCCCCTGGATGCAAAATTTTCCTAATCTGCAATTGGTTGCTTCCCAGGGCAAACTTTAGTTTGAATTGACCCAAAAAAGGGATTGGTTTCACAGAGGTTGTCTGTACTATTCGATTATTAATTGACTGAAATCTTCCAACCCACGTGTCGTGATCGTGGACGCGCGGGGGCGGACTTAAGCGGTTAACCGCCCTGCCAGCCTATACCTGCAGTGTGGCTATCCGTCGGGATCGGGCTCTTAGGAGTCCCCTTGAGGCCAGTCTGCACGACCAATTCATCCGCGCCGGGGAATTTTCCATGAATTCGCTCCAAAAGCTCTCGATTGGCTCGTCAGTACTCGCACTGCTGGCCAGCTCCGCATTCGCAGGCGTCACCGTCAGCAGCCCCGGCAACGGAGCTCAAGTCTCCTCTCCCTTTACCCTTTCGGCCGATGCCGCCAGCTGCTCGTCACAGAATGTCGCGGCCATGGGCTATTCGTTCGACAGCAGCCCGAACACCACGATTGTGAATGGGACGTCCATTCAGGCCTCCGTATCGTCGACCGCGGGCTCCCACACCCTGCACGTGAAGGCCTGGGGTAACCAGGGCTCCTCCTGCGTCACCGATGTCGCCCTCAGTGTCGGCGCGATCCCAGTCAACTCCGCTCTGACCATTCCCTCCGGCGCCATCTCCGTCAGCAGCATCCAGGCCATGGGCAACTGGGTGGCCGTCAACGACACCGCTGGCGCCGGCAGCTCCAATGGGTGGACGACGACCGTCAGCTCGCCGTCCATGAGCGGCAGCACCCGGAGGTTTGTAACCAACTTCTCCAACAGTGGCGACGAACGCTACAGCGTCTCCTTCGGCGACGACACAACTTCGACGAATTTCCTCTACGACGCATTCGTCTACCTGGACGGCTCCTCGTCGAAGATCGCCAACATTGAGATGGATCTGAATCAGGTGATGGCCAATGGACAGACCGTCATCTTTGGATTCCAGTGCGATGGTTATTCCAACACCTGGGATTACACAGCGAATCATGGCACGCCGAGCAACCCCGTCGACGTCTGGGTGCACACCAGCAATTACTGCAACCCGCGCACCTGGAGCACCAACGTCTGGCACCATGTGCAGATCAGCTACTCCCGCAACAACTCGGGCCAGGTCACCTACTACGCGGTCTATCTCGACGGGCTCGAAATGCCCGTCAATGCGACGGTCTCGTCGGCCTTTGCGCTGGGATGGACTCCGACTCTGATCACGAACTTCCAAATCGATGGGCTCGGTGCGGGCGGGACGGCGTCAGCGTACGTCGACCACCTGACCGTCTATCGCTGGTAAAGACCATTCGCCGCGCCGGCGTGCCCATCATGCCAGCGCGGCCCTTCTTACACATCGAGCCGATTGGCGGCAGCCACGCGGCCGTACCAAAGCCCTGAATCTTTGATCGTCCGCTTCTGGTTGCGGAAGTCCGTATAGATCAACCCATAGCGCTCGGTATATCCCTCCGCCCACTGGAAGTTGTCGAGAAGCGTCCAGGCATGAAAAGCGCGCACCCGCGCTCCATCGGCGATCGCGCGCGCCAACTCCGCGAGCACTTCGCGATACCACTGGATGCGCCGCTGGTCTGGGATACGGCCGTCCTGCTCTTCATCGGGAGCATCGAGATAACCGCATCCGCTCTCGGTGATTTCGATGATGGGATGGTTGTAATCCACGGAAATCTTTGAGACCAGGTCGTACATCCCCTTCGGCCACACTTCCAGCCCGGCATCGGTGAGTGGACCCTCCGCCGGCATCGCAGCGCGGAAGCGCGTGTAAGGATCGCGGCCGCCTGGGGAGTTGTTCTCAATCTCTGTGCCGCTGAATTTCCCTCCTCCCAGGAATTGCTCCTTGCTCGCATCCGATACGATGCGGCGGGTGTAGTAGTGAAAGCCCACCCAGTCCAGCGGCGCGTAGAGACGCTTTTCGTCGCCCGCTTTGAAGCCCATCAGCTCCAGGGGCGGTTCGCCCACGAAGGCGTTCGGGTAACGGCCATGCATGGCCGCCTCCAGGAAGAAGACGTTGTTCATCGCATGATAGCGAGCAGCGGCCGCCCGATCGTCCTCCGAGTCCGTCTTCGGGTAGGCGGGGGCCATCTCATACGCGCTGCCCACCGTTGCCTGGGGAGAGGCCGCCTTCACCGCGCGGTGCGCCTCCCCCTGCGCCAGGGCCAGCGTGTGCGCGGCTTTCAGAAAATCGTTGAAGCTGGTTCGGCACGGAGGAAAGGCGCCCGCGGCATAGCCCATGAAGGCAATCGCCCAGGGCATGTTAAAAGGCGCCCAGACCGTGACGCGATCACCGAGATGTTTGGCAAGAATACCGGCGTAATCCGCGAAGTAGCCGGCCAGGTCACGATTAGGCCAGCCTCCCTCGTCTTCGAGTGCCTGCGGAAGATCCCAGTGATACATCGTGCACCAGGGCCGGATGCCCGCCCCCAACAGAGCATCGACGAAGCGGCTGTAGTGATCCACCCCCTTCATGTTCGGGGCGCCGGTTCCCGCAGGCTGAATCCGCGGCCAGGAGATGGAGAAACGCTGGCTCTTCTGGTTGAGGCGTTTGGCCAGGGCGATGTCCTGCGGATACAGGTGATACTGATCGCAGGCAACGTCGCCGGTCACTCCACCGCGCACTTTCCCGGTCGTATGCGTGAATCGATCCCAAATCGATTCGCCCTTGCCATCTTCATTCCACGCGCCCTCCACCTGATAGGAGGCGGTGGCTGCGCCCCAGAGAAACCCCTCCGGAAAACGCACCTTGTTGATCAGATCTTCTGACACCGAACCAGGAACCCGTTCTTCGGAGAAAGCAGCCGCGGCGTAGCTCGCAGGGCGTTGCAGCACAGCCCCTGCGGCTGCCGCAAGGGAACGAGTTGCAAATTGACGACGATTCATGATGAGCCCTTTCTTCGCTAAGAAGGGTACCCCACAGAGCGCGCGTCCTGATGAGCAGGGTTTCTTTTTCCTGAACGTGTCTGCCGGAGATCATTCCGTTCAACGCACGCCGGCCGCATCGCCCGGCTTCCAGATGTAGGCATCCGGCTGCGGAAGCTCGCAATGGGCGAGGACACGGCAGACGAACTGATGCGCCATCTCCGTTGAATCGATGGGGTGGTTATAAAAGGTCGGGATCATCGGATAAATCGTCGCTCCGGCATCGGCGGCCAAACCCATATTGCGAATGTGAATCCTGTTGAAAGGCGTTTCGCGCAGGCAGAGGATCAGCGGCCGCCGCTCCTTCAGACAAACGTCGGCGGCGCGCTCGATCAGATTGCCCGCCATGCCGTTCGCGATGCCGGCCAGGGTTCCCATGCTGCACGGCAGAACAATCATGCCCGTCGACGGATAGCTGCCACTGGCGATGGCGGCGCCGATGTCGTTCTCGCTGTGCTGCGAGATTTTGGCAGAAGCATGGCCGAGCAGTTTCTCGACCAGCTCGTTGCGTCCGGAGATCGCCATCTCTTCAGCAAGGACGCGGAGCGAGCTGTCCGACGCAACCAGGTGGATGCGCGCGACACGCGTGTCGGCTTCGAGTGCGCGCATAAGCATCTGCGCGAAAACCACGCCGCTGGCGCCCGTCACGGCGACGGTCAGATTGCCGGAGAGACCCGCGGCGGCATGAGAGTCGGATGGCATCGGTGCGGGCAGCCTCCGCTGCCTCTCCCATCGTGACACGAAAGAGGGAAACCAGGCTGCCGCTATACTCAACGGAAGTGCCATCGCACTGCGCCCGGCATCTCGCTCTACGTACGCGGACGTGGTGGCCATCGAGGAAACGACGCCTTGCTGGCATCTCTGCGATTCGTCTGGAATGCGACCAGCGGCCATCGTCTGCGGCCCTGGCGCAGCCCCTATCTCCGGTGGCGGATTGAAACCTACTCCGGCAAACATGCCGAGGATCTGACCGGCCGCGACGTGCTGGGCTTTATCTGGCAGGAGAAGGGGAACCTGCTGCGCTTTCTGCATTGGACCCATCGCATGGAGGCGTGGAAGAAGAAGCTGGAAGTAACGGACAGCGAGCAGGAATAAGGACAGCGGGATGGCAGGCAGGAGCACGAAAACAAGGCGCGAATTTCTGAAGGATGTGGCTGCCGCCGCCGTTGCTGGAGGCGTCGCCGCGTCTCTGCCGCTGGGCTGCGGCCACGCGAAGACTGGGCCGGGAAGCCAGGTGAAGGCGCCGACGCTCTCAGCCGTGAATGGCCCGCGCTCGCTGCGGGCGCATGCAGCCGCTCACGGCCTGCTCGTCGGGTGCGCTGTGAATCCCGACCGACTTGATGGCGAGCCGGAGTACGCGACCACCGTGGCCGACCAGGCCAACATCGTGGTTCCCGAAAACGCCTTGAAATGGGCGGCGCTGCGGCCGACGCCCCAGCAATTCGATTTTCGCAAAGCCGACGACGTTGTGGTCTTCGCGCTTTCACACGACCAGAAGGTGCGGGGGCACAACCTCTGCTGGCACGAGGCGCTTCCCTCCTGGTTCGCCGGCGCCGTGAACAAGAGCAACGCGGCCCAATTCCTGACGGATCATATTCGAGCCGTCGCCGGCCGCTACGCGGGCAAGATGCACTCGTGGGATGTCGTCAACGAGGCGGTCGACGTGAAGAGCGGGAGGCCCGATGGACTGCGCGATTCCCTGTGGCTCCAACTGATCGGCCCGGGCTATCTCGAGCTGGCCTTCCGCACCGCGCGCCAGGCGGATGCCTCGGCACTGCTCACCTATAACGATTACGGCATCGAGCTGGACACGCCCGAGCAGATCGACAAACGCGGCCAGGTGATGATGCTGGTGCGGCGGCTCAAGGCGCGCGGCGTTCCCATCGATGCCGTCGGCGTCCAGAGTCATCTGAGCGCGGGCGATGCGCCTGGAACCGGACTGCTGCATTTCGTGCGCGAGCTCCACGATATGGGCCTCCAGGTCTTCATCACGGAACTCGACGTCAACGACCGCAAGTTGCCGGACTCTGTACCGGAACGGGACGCCGCCATAGCCAAAACCTATCGTGACTACCTCACCATGATGCTGGCCGAGCCGAACGTCAACGTGGCGCTCACCTGGGGCATCACCGATCGCTACACGTGGCTCAACAGCTCAAAAGATGGACGCCCTGACGGCAAGCCTGAGCGCCCGCTTCCCTTCGACTACGACTACAACCCAACACCGGCCTTCTTTGCCGAGCGCGATACCATCGACAGCCGTCGGCGCATGGCTCTGCCTGGCAGGGATCCCTACGCTCCGTTCAACCCGAGCAGTGTGCCGCGCAGCCAGAACGAGGGATGAGTTCGGCTGGCTGGCCCGGGTCTCGATTTTGAGACCCTGGGAATCACAAAAGTCAGCGACGAGGCATCAGGAGCCCGGTTGACCCGGCTCTCGCCCTGGAGACCCCGGGGACTCACAGCGAAGTCCAGTCGTCGTCCGTAGGGTCGTCTCGACCGTCTGTCTGATGTAATGAAAAATATGTGGCCGAGCCGGGATTCCGCTGTGCGCCTGTTGATTATCTTCAGCCTCGCCGCGCCGCTTTGCGCCGCCCAGCAGCCTTTCCCCGGTGAACCACCCAGCCAGCCCCAACCGGCACAACCACAGCAGCAGGCTGAACCATTCCCCGGCGAGCCGGCGCAACAGCCACCCAGCCAGCAGCCAACGCCCCAGGACTTCCCTGCCGATCCCAATCTCAACCTGCCCACCTTTCGGGTCAGCACGAGCGTGGTCATCGTGCCCACCCTGGTTGAAAAGGCCAGCGGTGAAGTGTTTTACGGACTTAAACCCCAGGATTTTTCCGTCTTCGACAACGGCGTCGAGCAGAAAGTCCACGTCGATGACGACCTCGATACCCAACCGGTCTCGCTGGTTGTTTGCCTCGAGCGCGGACGCGACGCTCCACTCGAATTCGACAAGATCGCCAAACTGGGTCCGCTGCTTGAACTGTTCACTCGGAACGGGCGCGGCGACATCGCCCTCGTTGCCTTCGATTCCAGAGCCACATGGGTCGAACCTTTCAGCCAGGATACCGACTCCATCTCGCACGACCTGAGACAGATGCCCGCGGGGGATGGCGGCGCGGCGATTCTCGACGCGGTCGGCTACTCGGTCAATCTGCTGGAACAGCAGCCCCCGGATCATCGCCGCGTCCTGCTGCTCATCAGCGAATCGCGGGATCACGGCAGCCGGCATTTCAATATTCCGCAGCTGGTCGAGCGCATCGGGACCAGCAACACCCTCGTACTGAGCCTGGTCTTCTCCCCCTCCAAAGCGGAGATTATCGACTGGGGCAGGGGCAACGCCGAGGGCGGCAGCGAGTTGAACATCCTCGCGCCTCTGCTGATGACGATGAATGCCATGCGCCGCAACACGCCGAAAACGCTCGCGGAGCTGAGCGGCGGCGAGTACGACCCTTTCACGAAGGAAAAGGGCTTTGAGATGCGGGTGGCGGAGGTGGCCAGCCATGCGCGGAATCGCTACATCCTCAGCTTTCATCCAACCGACCCGACACCGGGGCTGCATTCGGTCCAGGTGAAGCTCACGCAGGATTACGGGGCGCACGTCGTTGCCCGCAACAGCTACTGGGCGATCGTGCGCGACGACGACCCTGCGGCCCGATGACCTTTTTTGAGGAGAATCGCAAATCGTATGGGTGAAAACGTAAAGATTCAGGCGGCCGACGGTCATGAACTGGATGCGTACGTTGCGCGTCCGCAGGGCGAGCCCATCGCCGGACTGGTCGTGGTGCAGGAAGCCTTCGGCGTCAACAGCCATATTCGCTCCGTAACCGATAGCTGGGCCAAAGACGGATTCTTCGCCGTCGCACCGGCGCTTTTTGACCGCATCGAGCGCGGCGTCGAGCTGGGCTACACGTCCGAAGACCTGCAGAGAGGGGTGGCGCTGATTCGTCGCGGCGACACAGGCGACCGTCTCAAGGACGTTGCCGCCGCCCTCGACTACGCGCGTCGCGAGACCGGCAAGAAAGTGGGCGTGATTGGCTACTGCCTTGGCGGAACGATGGCATGGCTGGCGGCTGCGCGTCTCGATCCCGACGCGGCGGTCGGTTACTACGGCGGCCAGATCGTGCAATACGCTCGAGAAAAACCCAAAGCGCCGATCATGCTGCACTTCGGCAAAGAGGACAGTCACATTCCGAAGGACGAGATCGACAGCAAGGTCGCTGCTGCGCATCCCGAGGTGCCGATCTTCTGGTACGAGGGCGCCGGCCACGGCTTCAGCTGCAACGATCGCGCCAGCTACAACCCCGAGGCCGCGAAGCTCGCACGCGAGCGGTCGCTCGAATTCCTCAAAGAGCATCTGACCAGCTAATGAGAATCGAGTTCAAGAAAAAATTGCGCAACCTCTGAAGATGGCTACCGGACCGACCCAGCAAAATCCCACGCCCGTATCGCCGTCTCCCGCGAGCGATTACTCGCACGCCTGGCGCGCGCTGCGCCACAGGAATTTCCGCCTCTTCTTTGGCGGCCAGACCATTTCGCTCGTCGGCACATGGATGACCCGCATCGCCACCTCCTGGCTGGTCTACCGGCTCACGAAATCGGCGCTGCTGCTGGGTACGGTGAGTTTCGCCGGGCAGATTCCCACGTTCCTGCTCGCGCCGCTCGCCGGTGTGCTGGTCGACCGCTCCGATCGCCGCCGCGTCCTGGTATGGACCCAGACGCTGGCCATGGCGCAGTCGCTCCTGCTGGCCTGGCTCACGTTGTCGCACCGCATCAACATCGCGGAAGTCCTGGTGCTCAGCTCGCTCCAGGGCCTGATCAACGCCTTCGACATGCCCGCCCGCCAGTCCTTCATGGTGCAGATGGTGGAGGATCGCAAAGACCTCTCCAACGCCATCGCCATCAACTCCTCGATGGTCAACGTCGCCCGGCTTGTCGGTCCGTCGCTCGCCGGCCTCGTGATCGCAGCCAGCAGCGAAGGATGGTGCTTTCTCATCGACGGCATCAGCTACATCGCCGTCATCGTCTCGCTGCTGATGATGCACCTCGATGTCGCCGCCGTAAAACGAGCAACCACTTCTATGTTCGAACAGATGCGCGAGGGGTGGTCGTACGTGTCGACCTTTACCCCGGTACGCACCATTCTCACCCTCTTCGCTCTGATCAGCCTGATGGGCATGCCCTACATGGTGCTGATGCCGCTGTTCGCCGGGAACGTTCTGCAAGGCGGAGCGCACACCCTCGGGTTTCTGATGGGCGCGGCGGGTGCGGGCGCTCTGGTCTCTGCTTTTTCTCTCGTGCTGCGGCGCTCGGTGCGCGGCCTCACCCGCATGATTCCCATCGCCGCCATTGTCTTCGGCGCGAGCCTCGTGCTGTTCGGGCTTTCCCGCTGGCTGTGGCTCTCTCTGGTGCTCATGCTGTTTACCGGTTTTGGAATGATGCAGGGCATGACCACCAGCAACACCATCGTTCAGACCCTGGTACCGGAAGATAAACGCGGCCGCGTGATGAGTTATTACACCGCGGCGTTTATGGGGATGGCGCCCTTCGGCAGCCTCCTGGCCGGAACGCTGGCCCACTGGATGGGCGCGCCCCGTACCGTGATGGTCACCGGCTCCTGCTGCATCGCCGGAGGAGTCTGGTTCTGGTCGCGGCTTCCCGGGATTCGCCGCGAGATGCGGCCCATTTATGAGCAGCTCGGCATTATTCCCCCACTCGCGCAGCCCGTCGATGAAGCCCCGGCCCACTGACTCGTCCGGCGGCCCACTGAATCCGACCCATCCCCAACAAAGAACCACCCCAAAAAAAAATTCCCCGATCGCATCGGGGGCGACCGGGGCTTCACAGGAGGTTGCAATTGATTTCATCCTGAGAATAGGCGGTTGCGCCTCGCTCGTCTTCGGGCGGAAGATCGCATTTTTTCTACAACTTTGGGAGGAGCCCATGAGGCTCTCGAAGTATTTGAGCGATAGAGGCTTAGGGGCATTCTAAGGTCAGGCTTCCCAAAACGGGAAGCTTTTCCCAAAATGGGCAACCGAGCACTCCGGTGTTCCGGTCCCCAGGGAAAAGGCCTTGACCATGAGCGTCCGCCTCCTACAACTCGTTCTCGGGGTCGCCAACTGC
>Ga0302319_10019106_pt1 | contig 12456 bp, 22 predicted proteins | sample Bog_T0_2_FD_203319 | JGI IMG/M metagenome (GOLD analysis project Ga0302319, IMG submission 203319) | Peat permafrost microbial communities from Stordalen Mire near Abisko, Sweden - Bog_T0_2 | ecosystem: Environmental > Terrestrial > Soil > Wetlands > Peat | place: Sweden: Abisko, Stordalen Mire... | reverse complement strand
CGCATTCGTGCGGAGAGATGGCCGAGTGGCTTAAGGCGCACGCTTGGAAAGCGTGTATACCGCAAGGTATCCAGAGTTCGAATCTCTGTCTCTCCGCCATTCCTTTTACTTACCCCCTCATAATCAGCTATTTAGACCATAACATTCCCACTATCACTACTTACGTGGTATCCATAAATCTCGGTAAAATCGCCCTATTGGGGAGTTTTCGCTCATTTCGGGTCACTTTTGGATACCATGGATACCATGGATTTGAGGCTTTCCGCCATGGGACGGGATTACTGAATTACGCATTCATGGTATCCAACTCCGAAGAGAGGCGTGAGTTCCCTGCCCGACCTTATTAGTGGGGCCGACAGTTGCCGACTTAGGAGCGTTCCTGTTGACCGACCCAAGAGATGTGTCGGTTTCAAGGCTGCTATCCAAGATCGTCTCCGCGTGGGTTGACCGACCTGAATTTGTAATCATCAGGATGCGCAGATAGATTCGGATCGGTGGCAGCCTCCAGTCGCCGCGCCCAAGTGTTGTCTCGTCGGGCGGTGATCGAGTTTCTGCAATGCCCACAAACGGTATATTGATCCCATGCTCCCAGGACAGCGTACTGCCCTTCTCCTCGCGATCATCTGCGTTCTCCGTCCCGCTGCCGCCCAGCAGTACGATCTCCTCATCCGCAACGGCCACATCGTCGATGGCACCGGCTCCCCCTGGTACAGCGGAGACATCGCCATCCAGAACGGCCACATTGTCGCCATTGGCCCACTCCCCAACGCCTCTGCGAAGCAAACCATCGACGCCCACGGCCTCACCGTTGCCCCCGGCTTCATCGACATGCTTGGCCAGTCGGAAACCTCCATCCTCGTCGATCCCCATCTTCCCTCGAAGATATTCCAGGGCATCACCACCGAGATTACCGGCGAAGGCGAATCGATCGCTCCCACCAACGACCGGATCAACGCCGCGAACCAGTCGACCTACACGCACTACGGAATCCCCCCCGACTGGCACTCCCTCGCCGACTACTTCAACCGCATCGAGCGCCAGGGCATAGGCATCAACCTCGCCAGCTACGTTGGCGCTGCAACCGTTCGCCGCATCGTCATCGGCGACGTCAACCGCCCACCCACGCCAGCCGAACTTGGCCGCATGTAGGCCCTTGTTCTGGACGCCATGCACCAGTGAGCGGTCGGCCTCTCCACCGCCCTCCAGTACGTCCCTGCGCCCTACGCCAGCACCGAAGAGTTGATCGCTCTCGCCTCGACGGCTTCCAGCGCCGGTGGAATCTATGCCACCCACATGCGCTCTGAGGGCAACCAAATCGACGCGGCGCTCGACGAGACCTTCCGCATCTCGCGCGAGGCGAAGATTCCCGCAGTCATCTGGCACCTCAAAATCTCGGGCAAATCAAACTGGGGAAAGCTGCCTGAAATCGTCGCCCGCATCGACGCCGCACGCGCCTCCGGCCTCGACATCACCGCCAACACTTACGCCTACACCGCCGCCTCCAACTCCTCTCTGCCTTCGTTCCTCCCTGGGCGCACGACGGAGGCGACGCCGCCATGGTCGCCCGCATCCACGACCCCGCCCAGCGTGCCCGCATCCGCGACGCCATCGAGCGCGACACAAGTTGGGGCAACGAGTGGCTCCAGGTTGAAGGCCCGGCCAGCTTCCTCCTTACCTCGACCACAAATCCCGACCTCCAACCGCTCCTCGGAAAAAGCCTCGCCGAGATCGCCGCCGCGCAGCACAAAGACCCCATCGACTGCGCCCTCGACCTCATCGCCGCCGATCCCGCCCTCAACATCGCCATGTTTGTCATGTCCGAACCCGACGTTGCCTTGGCGCTCAAGCAACCCGGGGTCTCAATCGTCAACGACAATTCCGGCACTTCGATCGATGGCATCCTGGGCAGAGACCATCCGCATCCCCGGGCCTACGGAACCTTCCCCCACATCCTCCGCAAGTACGTCCGCGAGGACCATCTCCTCACCCTGCCCGACGCGATCCGCAAATTCACCGCGCTGCCCGCCCAGACCATGCACCTGGCGGACCGGGGCGTCTTGAAGGCAGGCATGTGGGCCGACATCGTCATCTTCGATCCTGACAAGATCGCCGACCTCGCAACCTACGCCAACCCCAACCAGTACTCCGTGGGGATGAATTACGTGCTGGTGAACGGAACGCCCGTGATCGCCAACGGTAAGATGCCCCAGGCGCTGCCAGGCAAGGTGCTGCGCGGCCCCGGCTACGTGCCTCCGTTGCCTGACTGACAGACGATTGTGGGGCGTGCGTGGCATCATTGCTCATGGATGCCCCTCGCGAGTCACGTATCAGTTACTCGGACCGTATGGACAATGGCATTGTGGTCGGCTTTGACGATGGCAATACCGCGTACTACTCCGCCGCGCTTCTACACGCCACGCTTCCCCAAGCGCAGATGATGCCCTCGGATTCTGAAGATGGCGGCCTGCCTCAAGGCGAGTGACCGTCGCTAGTCCGCCGCCCGACCGTCTGCGCGACGTCTTGGGTGCCGCGACGCCTGTGCGGCAGGACACCGACACAAAGTCTCGGGAGTCGTACGCTTTAATTATGCAAGGTCGCAGAGAGTTCAATCGGCTTCAACATGACTTGAAGCCTCGGGACGCAGTAATCAGCTTCCAATGCGCTTCCCCTGGCATCCTCCAGGTCACTGAGATGATCGACGGAGAACGCATCCATCATCGGGAGTTCCCACTAGACCCGGGTATTGTGACCGAAATAGAAGAGAGATACATCTTCTTTGCGAAACAGGCAGACATCGCGAGGGAACAAGTCGGGCTTGGCCACTCCTGCCAATTCAACGTCTACCTTCGGGAGCCCTAATGGCTGACCCACGGGATGCTTCGGCCTCGAAGCTGCTTTCCAAGATCGTCTGCGCAATGGTTGACCGGCCCGAGTTCGTCGTCATCAACGCGCACGCGGCAGAAGAGGGCGCGAGTTTCTCCATCGATGTTCATCCGGATGACGTCGGAAAGATCATCGGCAGGCAGGGGCGCAACGCTAAGTCCCTCCGCATCATCGTTAGTGCTGTAGGACAGAAGCTGCACCGGCGGTATGTCCTCGTGGTTGATGAGGGAGCCTCCTACAGATAGCTAGGCGTTCCACAAATTTCGCCTATGGGTGGGGAGCGAGCATCGACAACGCGAATGAGACTGTCGGGTCAGATTTGTTGCGCATGCAAGACAACGCTCCATCCTGAACCCAACCAGAAGCCGCGAGAACGGTACTGCAAGCGATGTGCGCCCCGACACCGGGTCTACATGCAGTTCAGCTCGGCGAAAGAAGGCTGGTTAGTCACCTTCGTAGAAGAGAACCTCAATACTTCCCTGCCCCGCCGGTTCGTATTCCAGAACGACGTCAAGATTCTTGATCTGGTAGGCGCGGAGGAGCTGAGTTCAACCTTGCCGGGCGTCAAGCGATCGAGCAAGGAATCTCCATGGGCAGAGGGGCTGTCTGGCTCAGCCTGACGCGAGAGCAGTATGCCAAACTGCGGGGCTGAGATACTGGATCAGCAAGTCATATGAGGGCATTGAAGATGGGAAGGACGCAATGATCTACGATTCCATCAAGACGTATAGAATTCAACTCGACCCCGTGGGGACCATTCCGAACATCGACGTTGGTGTCCGGGTGGATGGGAGGGACATTCCTGATGCACGGGTAAACTACGTTGCCATGATCTTCGTGGATCGTGTGGTCCACACGCTGGAGGAGCTTTTTGGCTTAGACAAACCCAAAGTGGACAGTATTCGTGAAGACCTTGAAGCAGGCCGTCCCGTACATATTGAGGTGCAGGCCTTGCGCACCCAACTGATCCAGAATGAAATACGAGTGGCCGAACTAACGCCTAGGCCTTCCTTCCGGCGAACTACCGGAAGTCGTCCAGCTCCAACCTGCGATTGCATTGTTGCTCCATGACTTAGAGACCGATGGTAGCCTTGGGACAGCATGCCTATACCTTCCAAGCCCTGTAAGGGGGAGCTCAGCCAAGAAACGCAGCAGGTGCTCCGCAAGAATAGAAGCCGGGCGCAATGGGGCACCTACCGATGTGGGGGTTGCGGACGAAATGTCGGTGTTCAGGAAGTCGGCGGGCAATGGATTCCAGAGCAGCATTGGCCTTCGATCGTATATGTACCCAGAGGCAAAGACGGGCGCACGGTGAAGCCTGCTGGCGGCTCGCCTACGGGAAAGCGGCGAACAGATTCCGGAGTCCAACCCTAAGCCGATGGGGCTGTCGTTCAATGAGCCTTAACAAGTGGCAGCCGAGACAAATACTTCCTTCCCGTTGGGCACATCCGGGCGAAAATACCGAACCTCTATTATGGCGGGCCAGCCAACCAACGAAAGGAGGGCACTCAGTTGGCAGATTATAAGGGTACGGTGAAGTGGTTCAACAACGCGAAAGGTTACGGCTTTCTCGGGCGCGAAGGCGGAGCAGAAGTCTTTGTTCATTTCAGCTCCATTCAGATCGATGGCTACAAAAGTCTGAAGGAAGGTGACGAGGTCGAGTTCGACATCATCCAAGGCACGAAGGGACCGCAGGCCGACCAGGTCGTCCGCCTACGCGAGGGTGGCGGTCCTTCATAACAATTGACCGGCGGAAGCCGCTCAGTTCCAGGATTCCTACTGTGCGAGCGCAATCCGGACGTTGATCGTCGGTCCAGGCACACACCTGGAAATGCCAGAGATAGATCCCCAGATTGATCGAGCAGACCAGCACGCCACAAACCGCAATCACAGATTCAGATGCGTTCGGCTAAATTCAGCCATGGCCCTATCCAGGCGATTGCGGAAGCAAGTCACCAATATCTTCAAGCTCATGGTGGACAAACCGGATGACGTATCTGTAGAGGTTGTCCCGGTGCCCGGCGGAATGGTTCTCCGCTACTCGGTGACTCCGGCGATATCGGCAAGCTTATCGGTGCGCGAGGGCGCAACGCCAGGTCGCTACGGCTAATCGTAGCGGCGATTGATATGGGAGCGAAGCTGCGGATCAGCCTGGACATTCCGGGATGATCAGTGGACCGCTCTGGTCAAGTTGAACGCGCAGCTCGGGAAAGGATCCCCCGCGCGGGTCTCACTGCTTCTCCACTAAGGTCGCCAGCTCGATCATCTGCTCCGGCCCACTTCTGCCGATACCGTCACCACGCTCCGAGAATTAGTTGGGTTCATTCAGATCGCTCACCGTATACCAACTCCTGCCAGAACTCCCACACGTTGGCCGCGATTAACCCCACCATCACTATCGGCCTCCGCCGCAGCCACCGCCGCAGCCTCCGCGACGCATCCCCCCCCGCGGTTACCCGCCACCAAACCTGCCGTCGCTACAAAACCGTCATCCTGAGCGGAGGTCGCACCGCGACCGTATTCGAAGGACCTGCCACTCATCCTGCGTCACCGCAACCAGCCGCACCTTTCTGCCAACCAGACCGCCTTCAACTAGCAACTAGGATCTCCCTCACTGCCGCAACTCCACCTCTGTCGCCCCTTGCCCGCCCTGGTTATGCGGCGGCTCGGTCATCTGAGCAGCATGTATTCATGCCGATGCATGCAGTATCCTGAAGGTCAAGTAGTGATTTTGGTTAGAGTGGATCAGAAGTTCACCACACTAACGAACGCCGGACTTGCGGATAGCGCCAGAGGGCACATGTTGGCTGCCCGCTCCCCTTACCAGTGGTGATTGAATGAAGCGCCATTTCGGCATTCTTATTGTGATCGTTGGGTGTGTGCTTACTCAGCCAGCCTCGGCGAGCGACTTGATCATTTCGCGTGCGGTGCTGGAAGATGCGACTGGCTCCCTGACAATTGCGGATGTGGCGGGGCGCGTGACCGCCCCTGCTGCACCAACACTCTCTATGAACAGCACAGATTCCGTGCATTGGCTGTGCTTGCACGTGCGTGCACCTGCCGACGGCAGCAAGGTTGTGCTCTTCATTCGCCCTACCTATCTCAATGAAGTGCGGCTCTACGAGGCAGGTTCCGGCAATCCGCTGACCTGGAAGACGCGAGTTACCGGCAATGACTACCCCTATGGCGATCGCGATCGCGCCAGTATCTCCCTGGGGTTTCTTGTCAACATTGACGCTCCCGAGGCAACTTACTATCTTCGCCTCAAGACCAGAAGCCCAGCGCAGTTCACTGTGGAAGCCCTCGAACCGGCTGAGGCGGAGCGCAAGGACCACCAGCGCGACCTGGTGGAAGTGTTTTTCGTCACCGCCATGCTCTGCCTGCTGTTCTGGGCAATCCTTAGCTATCTTTTGGACCGGCTACCAGTAGTGGGGCTGTTTGCCGTTCATCAAGCCGTTTACACCCTATTCGGCGTCGTCGCCACCGGTTACCTGGCACCCTTGTCTCCCGCCAGCTTTCCGAAGCTGGTGGATTGGGTGAACGCCATTCTTTACTTGGCCATCAATTTCACGACCTTGCTATTTTGCCGCGAGTTATTCAAACCCTATAAGCCGCCGCCGGTGCTGATGCGCGGACTCAAGCTCCTGCTCTGGGCGTATCCCGTTCTGCTTCTGGCACTCGCCCTGGGCTACAACGCTCTTGCGATAAACACCAATGCCGCGCTCATTAAGATCACTTGGCTATATTTTGTCTTCGTCGCCTTTGCCCTCCGTGCGGAAGGTACTCCACACCGGCGTTTCATGCGAGCATTCTTCGTGCTTGTCTTGATGAACAATGCGATCTTCTGGATCGTCAGCCGCAACAGTCGGATCGCTTCCAAAATCAATCTCAGTGCTATACAACAGCTGATTGTCGACGGTCTGATCATAGGCGGATCGTTTGCGATGATGTTGCACGCGCGGGCACGTCTGGCCCGGCAGGAGGCGCAGGAATCTGCGCTGAATCTGCTTCTGGTGCAGAAGAAATTCGAAATCGAACAGGAACTTAAGAACCAAGCAGAGCTTCGAGCCCAAACTGACTATTTGACCGGGCAGCCCAACCGCCGTCGTTTCGTCGAGTTGGCTGAGCGTGAACTTGCGCGTGCGATTCGTTTCCAGAGACCATTCACATTACTGATGATCGATGTCGACCACTTCAAAGCGGTCAACGACACCTGGGGGCACAACGCAGGCGACGCAGTTCTACAGAAAGTGGCTGGTTTGATTCGCAAGGCACTGCGTGATGAGGACGTGTTCGGTCGCATAGGTGGAGAGGAATTTTCCGCCGTGATTGTTGAAGTGGACAGAAATAATGCCATCGAGGTTGCGCAAAGGCTTTGCTCGATCGTGGCGGACGCCATGATCGTCCAACCTGAGACAGGACGCATCGAGCTTACCCTTTCGATCGGGCTTTCTCAGTTGAAGGGTCGAAACATCCCGCTTACCAGCTTGCTTAATGAGGCGGATCGGGCGATGTACGACGCCAAACAAGCCGGACGCAACAGGCTAGCAGTCTGCGAATAGGAATCGGCGCGGAACTCCGATCGGAGGCGGCGAATTGCGGCAAAGTCTGGGATCGGCGGAGCGCTCCCGGTTCTTTATTGTCCATAGCCGCCAGGACACTTATATGGAATCGTAGGCTCTAATTACGCCAGGAAGACGACCACTCCTGCTTGTATTTCAGTCCTTTAGACCATCGTGATGTCTGACCTTGACGCCAACGGCAGCAGCTCTCTTCAGGGCCGCTTCTGATTGCCTCGGTCCGCTTTCCACGAGAGGAGCACTCACTGAATTCTGCTCGAAGGCCCGATCGTGAAGAATCACATTGAGCAGCGACTTATGAACCCGGATGCGCCCGTTGTATTCAATAAAGCCGTGCTCACGAAAGCGATTCATAAAGAAACTGACGCGGGACCGGGTGGTCCCAATCATCTCCGCCAGAGTCTCCTGTGTGATATCCGGAATCAGCGTCTCCGGTTCACCGGGCTTGCCGAACTCCGCCAGCAGCAGCAGAATGCGGGCAAGGCGCTTCTCGCTGGAGTTAAAGAGCTGGTCGACCAGGTCGGCCTGGGTCCGCATCGCACGGGCGAGCAGGAACTTGACGAACAGGTCGGAAAAGCCATGCTGCTCGTGCATGACGCGGATCATCTCGTCGCGCCTAATCCTGAGCGCGGTGCATGCGGTGACTGCGGTGGCGGTGGCCAGGCGCAGACCGGGGACGCTAGCGATCGACTCTTCTCCAATGAATTCGCCGGGGGCGATCAGGGTGATGGTCGCCTCCTTGCCGCCTTCGGAGACGACGGTGAGCTTGGCACGGCCGGTCTGTAGGTAGAAGACGCAATCGGCTGGGTTTCCCTGCGAGAAGAAGGGCGCTTTGGCCTTCAGGCTAATAAGCGTTCGTCCCAGTCCCGCGTTGGCCAGGAAGGCTACTGGATCAAAATCCTCGGAAACGGTCATGGCGATGGCCTTAGTGCGGATTGGACTGCGCGGGACGGTACTCCAACGTGCGTCGCCGCGTGCAGTTCGGAATCGGCACTGGATTGCGCTATGGGTCTTGGTGCATTGGCCCCGGGATCGCCGAATGGCCTAAGTGTCCAAATGGCCCATTACCCTGAAAACCGGATGCCCTAGAAACCGGGACTCCCGTTAACGGAGATGTCTAAATGTAGTCCTTGCGACACAGCGATGTGTAAATTACTTGAATAAATTGCGCCAGCACGCTGTCCGCCGACTACTGTTCGCTGAAACACAGACGCGCTCTGCGCTTCCATGCCACGATTTCTTGTGGGAAAACGTCCCGATCCTCGAATCATTAAATCTGACAGGCTGGAGAACGCCATCGTCGTCGCATTTGCCGACGGTAACACCGCCCTGTATTCAGCCGCTCTGCTGTATGCCACACTTTCGCAAGCGCGGTTGTTAGAGCCTTCGGCCTCTGAAAGTGAAGATACACCTCATAGCTCCTTGAAGCCTTGAAGCGCTGCTCCAGTGGGCCTCGGCGTTGTCGCAGCAATGGAGGGGTTTCGAACAGTATTGACAAGACCTTGAACGGCGTCGGTAACTCGCTGACCAACGCAGTCGCGTAAACCTACGCTACCCTGTCACGGCACTCCCAGACAGAAGTGCTCAAGCCGCATCCCGTAGCCCACGGACGAACACTCCAAACAGGAAGGCGAGGTCAACCAATACCTGATACTTCTCGTCCGCCGTTTTTTCTTGGGATGTCGTGTTGTATTCGCCGCCAAACAAGATTAGCTCACTATGTCGCATAGCAGGCGTATAGTCCAAGCAAAGTTATTCCTTGGGGTACTCAGAGAGCGAGGATGACGCTATGCGAGGAAACAAGAAACCTGCAATCTCCGATAACGATTTCGCCCGCTATCTCACGCCGTCAGGACGACTCGACTTAGATCGCCTTCTAAGCGAGCGCTGGAAAGTTGAGCGCCCAAGCTCTATTGAGCCAGCACCGCGATCTCTTCGTAGCTCCAAACGTGGTCGGACAGATCAGCGGCCATCGCTGGGATGATTCGGAGTGCCTTGTGAATCCGGGCGAAGTTGTGGTGGATGAAATGCAGGGCGACTGCCGCTGCGTGATTCTCCACCTTCCTTGAGAAGGCATTGGTCAACCGGGTAAACCGCCGCGCGGGGATACCGGAAGCCTTAATCACGCAGAATGCACACAACCAATGGAGGAAGCTGCAAACAGCCTAAGCGAAAGAAGAGCCCTCATCCTGCCTCAGTCATTCGAGGGGAATGGGGGCTCTTGATGTTTGTGTTCACACCTCAGTCATAACGCCTTCTTACTCGCCCAGTCCGCCCAGCGAACCTTCGCGGCCATCTGCGCAATCTCTCTGCGGGGGTCGGGGGCGAGACTTTCGGAGCGCACCTTGACTCCCTTTGGGGCAGCTTCGTTATTCTCCTGGGGAACCAATAGTCCCTCAGGCACAATCGCTAACGTCTTGACGGCGTTCTTCGTCAGATGAGTTTGGCAACTTGGCTTGGCCCACTTCGGCGGTTTGTTTTGGCCCACCCCTTGGGACGTTGATGTTGGGGGAGTTGGGCTCTGCTGGAGCGTAGCCCGGAGGGCGTAGCGGAAGCAGAACCTAACTCCCAGGGCTTACTCTTTGATCTTCTTCCGCAGTGTTCTACGGAAGCGATAGGACTCCGATCCGGTCTCGATGATGTGCGCCTGATCGGTGAGGCGATCGAGCACTGCCTTGCAGAGCCGGGCGTTGGTGAAGACCTGAGGCCACTCGGAGAAGGGCAGGTTGGTGGTCACGATGATGGCGGCCTTCTCGGCCCTCTCGGCGATAACCTGGAAAAGCAGTTCGGCAGCGACTTCGGCAAGCGGGACATAGCCGAGTTCGTCGATGACGATCAACTCCACGCGGGACCAGCGTGCCAGCATACGGCTCAGGCTCTGTTCCCGTTGCGCCTCGACGAGCTGGTTGACTAGTGCGGCGGCAGTGGTAAAGCGCACTCGCTTGCGTTGACGGCAGGCAGCGATCGCCAGGCCGGTGGCAAGATGACTCTTGCCTGTGCCTGGATCGCCAACCAGCAGGACTGGCTCGGCGCGTTCGAGGTATCTACTAGCGCTCTCCGTTCTGATGACAGTCGCGACCGTCCGCTACACCCTCTGGCCGGAAGACCATAATCTCCGCGTCGCCTTTATCTCCATCGTTGCCATCGCCACCGCAGTTTGCAGCGCCACGCTGCTCTTTCGCTCTCTCCGCGACGGCGCAAAGACCTCCACCGTCGTCATGGGCATCCTCTTCAGCCTGTACGCGACCACCAACACCGTCCGCCTCCTCGACGTCTGGAGGTTGTCGCAACAAAGCTTTGTCCACATCTGGCTCGATCGGACCATCATTGCCGCCCTCAGCTTCGGCTTCCTGTGGATGACGACCACTCGTCTCAGTGACAATCTCGAACGGCTTGCTGGCACGGATGCCCTCACCGGCACGCTCAACCGTCGCGCCGTCGAGTGCGAGATCGCACAGGTTTTCACTCGCAGCCGTGAGCGCAATGCCAGCATCGCAGCACTCATGCTCGACATCGACTGCTTCAAACAGATCAACGACAGCTACGGCCACCAGGCTGGCGACCTAGCCCTCTGCGCCGTCGCCGACTGCCTCCGCAGCACCATGCGCACCGGAGACCTCATAGCCCGCCTCGGCGGTGACGAGTTCTTGGTGATGATGCCTAATACCGACACCGGCGCGGCCTACCTCGCCGCCGACCGCATCAAGACCCAACTCGCCGGGCTCCGCGTTGCCTGCGACATCGGCGAGTTCGGTCTGCGTGCAAGCATCGGCATTGCCTCCATCGACGGCGGCGACCTCGCCCTCGAAGACTTGCTGAGACTGGGCGATCGAGCACTTTACGCTGCCAAGGCCACCAGCCGCCGGGATCTTACTGGACAGTCCTCACTCATCTCTCTGGATAGAGACCAGAGATTACGATCGGCCTTAACAACATAGTTATAGTTGGACCCCGGGCTTCTAGAGCAGGTGCGGCTCGCTCTTTGTAAACCCCGCTCCCACCTTTGGGGCATGTACTGCATTAGCCTCCGCGCCTACGGTGTTCTAATGAAGCAGTTCATCACAAAACTCGCCACTGATGAGGCCGGACAGGATTTGATTGAATATGCTCTGGTCGCCGCCCTCGTGGGACTTGGTGCGGTCGCAGCAATGAAGGGACTCTCCACCAAGGTTGGCAATACTTTCAACTCTACGGGCAACTCTCTGACCAACGCCGTCGCGTAAAGTTACGTTACCGTAGTGACTATTGACCTGCACTCTATTCCGCCTATCATGGGGAACTGATGCGAGCGCAGGCTCGCTCGAAAGACCAACTGAGTGAGCCATCCCTGTACACCGGGGATGGTTCTTTTTTGCTGTGTTCATCCGTGTGCCTGCGAGCTAGTGCATGAAATACGGGGCAGGGGTTATCGGTAAAGACGCCCTATCCGAGATTTCCTTCATCTACCACAAGAACATACCGCCGGTGCAGCTTTTGCCCCATAGCACTCACGATGGTGCGGAGTGACTTAACGTTGCGCCCCTGTCTCCCGATAATCTTTCCGGTGTCATCCGAATGAACATCGATGGCGAAACTCGCACCGTCTTCTGCCACGAGTGTCTTGATGACTACGAACTCAGGCCGATCAACCATCGCACAGACAATCTTGTGCAGCAGCTTACAGACCGTGATATCTCGTAGACCGGCGTCATCCACCTTCTTCTCCTTCGCGCTATTGGGCCTTTGCCACGTCCGCCAGTGTCCCGGTTAGAGACGCGAGGCGCATCAGGGCTTCGTAGTGCTCATCCGGGGTCGTCTGTTCAGAGTCGAGGATCTCGCATAGTTGTTGCTTGCGCAGGTCAAGTAGATTGAGGACTCGGTCGAGAACTAAGGCATTGCGCGGGGAAGACATAAGATGTACCGCCAGTCGGCTTCGATTGGAAGCGTTTACGTAGTGTGCCCTGAGACCAACAAGGTCGCAGTGTCCGCCGTCACGAGAGACCAACTATCTTTC
>Ga0302319_10019105_pt1 | contig 12456 bp, 9 predicted proteins | sample Bog_T0_2_FD_203319 | JGI IMG/M metagenome (GOLD analysis project Ga0302319, IMG submission 203319) | Peat permafrost microbial communities from Stordalen Mire near Abisko, Sweden - Bog_T0_2 | ecosystem: Environmental > Terrestrial > Soil > Wetlands > Peat | place: Sweden: Abisko, Stordalen Mire... | reverse complement strand
ATCCTCAGATTACCGTCGGCCTTTGACACCGCCTGCGTGGGGCAACGGATCCGCTGCTATACCGCAGCCAAAACGTCCAACGAGATTAACCCGGCTACAATAATCGTGTGGAGGTGCCGGTGACGTCCGAGACCCGATCGGCAACTATGGAGCCGGATCTGGATGATCTGGTGCAGTCTGAGGTCTCGCCCCGGAAGTTCGCTGCCGACCAGGCGGGTGGGTTTTCCTTCCCCAAAGTCTTAAGACGCCGACTCGACAGGTTCTTTTCCGACCAGGACCTTTCTCCCAAAGCCGATCGTACGATGTGGGTCAAGATCGCCGCGGGTTTAACAGTGCTGGCTGGCAGTTGGATCGCTCTCTACGCCTTCAGGCCCGATGCCTGGAAGTTTATTGGCCTCTATCTTTTGGGGGGAGTCGCCCAGACGTTCCTCTTGCTGAACATCGCCCACGACAGCAACCACAATGCCATCTCGTCCTCGCCTTCGGTCAACAAAGCCCTGAATTACGTCTTCGATGTTTGTGGAATCAACTCGTATATGTGGCGTATCCTCCATCATCGAGGCCACCATTCCTGCATCAATCTCCACGGGGAAGACGATGCGCTTGCCGGACGCGGAATCTTTCGGTTTACGCCCCATGAACCCCGCGCGCGTTTGCACCGCTTCCAGCACATCTACGCCCTGTTTTTTTACTCGATGTTCTCACTCGACTATGTCTTCGTTCGGGATTTTGAAGCCTTCTTATTCCCGTCCCACGGATATCTAACACGCACCCGACACCCGGCGCGAGAATACGTCATCCTCTTTGCGGGCAAAGGGCTCTACATGACCTACATGCTCATCTTGCCGGTGTTGGTGCTGGGGAAATCACCTCTGCTGGTAGCCGTGGCCTTCCTGCTGAATCATTTGATGGTCGGTTTGACCGTGTCGCTGGTGTTCCAGACCACACACACGATCGACAGCACATATTTCCCCACAGACCGCGGCGAGTTCGACAACGGGGTGTATCACATTTTCGCGACAACGGCCGATTATGCGACGGGTAACCCAATAGTAGGTTGGCTCGTGGGCGGGCTCAATCACCACATCGTCCATCATTTGTGCCCTTTCGTGTGCCACACCCACTATGCTCCGCTGACACGGATCGTGAAGGAGACCGCTGAAGAGTTCGGCGTTCCGTATAGGCAACATCCCACGATGACGCGGGCAATCGTGCATCATCTGATACTTTTGAAACAGTTGGGACGCGAAAACTGATATCAGTAGCGAATCCTTCACGTGATGGCTGCTCAACCGCTTGAGGCAAACCACTTGCAATTCCCCGCGGTTCTACACGTCCAACCGAATAAGGAGGTGTGATCTTGCCCACCCCCATCCCCATAGTTTCGCGGACGCGCTCCTTTGTGGATTCCCGCGCGATGGTCTCCAATCCCGTCCAGGTGTTATCCAAATACACTGCGACTTTCGGCGACACATTTCGCTTCTACCTGGGCGGCATTAAAGAAGCCATCGTTACGATCGATCCCGCTGTCATTCAGCATGTGTTGAAGACCAATGCGGAGAATTACCAAAAGTCCGAAATTCAGGTAAAGCGGATGGGCCACTTCCTGGGCAAAGGTCTCCTTACCACCCACGGGGAGGCCTGGCGCACACAGCGACGGCTCATTCAGAAGGGTTTCGATCGAAAGCAACTCGAGGCTCTATCCGCCATCATGCAGGACTCCCTTGCCGAGTCGCTGATGGACTTCGACCGCCAGATCCATCGCGGCGACGTCGATATTTATCCCCAACTGATGAAAATGACTTTTGCGATGGTCGCCCGTTCGCTTTTCGGAGCCAAGCTGAAGGGCGAAGACATTGACCTCGTCAGCCATACCATCTGCACCGTCCAGGAATTTATTGTTCGGCAGACCCTCCAGCCCTACTTGAATCCCTGGTTTCAGGTCTCAGGCGCACTACGCAAACACGAGGACATGCGCGCCCGTGCTGACAGCATTCTGCTCGAATACATCAAGAGACGCCGCCATCAGGAACCGGGCCACGATTTGCTGCAGACCTTGATGGACGCCCGCTACGGCGACGGCAAAGGCATGAGCGACGAACTGGTCTTGAGCGAAAGCATGCAACTGCTGGTCGCCGGCCATGAAACATCCTCGAATGCTCTGTCGTGGCTTCTGTATCTTTTGAGCTCGCGTCCGGATTGTCTGGAGAGGATACGGCAGGAGTTCGATGCTGTATTAGGCGACGCGCCTCTCACTATCAGCGACGTTCCCAGATTCGAGTTTGCCACTCAGGTCATTCAGGAGGCGCTTCGACTTTACCCGCCGTTCTGGATGATTGACCGCGAGGCCATCGCGGACGACCTCGCAGGAGATGTCGCGATACCCCGAGGATCGACGGTCATTGTGCACGTTTACGGCGCCCACCATGCCCCGCGCTATTGGCAGGACCCGGAGCGTTTCGACCCCGCGCGCTTCACCAAAACGAATCAGGCGCAGCACGCGCCCTTCACCTACCTCCCCTTTGGGGGCGGACCGCGGGGATGCATCGGCGGAAATTACGCGATGCTCCAGATCCTCATGATTCTGAGCGATCTGCTCAGAAAATACGACTTCCAGTTGTCCCCGGGCCAGACGATTGAAGCGCGTCCGATGGTAATCCTTCGACCAAAGCACGGAATCCGCATGACCTTCACTCAGACAACTGCCCGCGATCGCCATTCAATCATCCAGGGATAAAGGCAATCAGACGACCGAGGTGGAAGGCCGTCACGACTAGTTCCTTGAACATCGCCTCGTCCATTCAGTCCATACACATGCGGATCCGGGGCGATGTGCCCATTATGCCATCAATGTGCTCCCCTGTTGAGCGAATTGATTCTCCATGCCTGCGCGCGGGTCCCTGAGCGCAAGGGTCGCAGAGCATCGTCACCTGATCGATGTCATTGTCGACCAACTCAAGGCGGTGCAGACGGTGCCGCTACAGCTTCCTAACCTGACCGACCAAGAGCACAGCGGCTTGCGGAATTACTGAATGCCAATCCCGGAAATCGGCAGTCCCTCGCTCGTATCTGCAGAACGGTGGGCGCGAGCGGGAGAACCGTGGAGAAGCTTTTTCAGGAAGAAACAGGAATGACCCTGGGAAAATGGCGGAAGCAACTTCGCCTGATGCAGGCCATGCGCCTGCTTGGCGAGGGCGCCAAGGTCACTCACGCAGCACTTGAAGCCGGCTATAGTACCCCAAGCGCTTTTATCGCAGCCTTCAGAAAGTCTCTTGGGACAACTCCGGCAGCCTACTTCGAGGTTTCCCGGAATGGGAGACGAGGACACTTGAATTTGAGATGTTCGACTTGAAGCCATCCACGGATTGATCCCCAGGGGTCGGCATTGCTCCATGGATTCTGGTTTGGAGCGCAATTCCGAATGGAAGTCGCCATCGGCGTTTACCATTACCGGTCCTGCTAACGGGGGTTTCCTGCGGCGCTGGAAACGTGCGTCGGCGATTTACCACTCATTCGGAATTCGATGCACAGTCTCCTATTGACATCCGATACGAGATAGGTTCAATCTATGTATAGGATGTCGATAGGACAAGCTCCATGAGTTCCAGTCAAACTAATCTCCTCCAAGGCACCCTCGATTTGCTTATCCTCAAATCGCTAAAGACCGGCGAACTGCACGGACTCGGTGTCTCTCACCGCATCGAGCAGATAACCCGCGGTGCCTTTCAGGTGAAACCTGGATCGCTGTTTCCGGCGCTCCACCGTCTCGAAGAAGCCGGCTGGCTAAGCTCCTTCTGGGGAGAGTCGGAAAATAACCGTCGCGCCCGGTTCTACCGCCTCACCAAAGGCGGCGAGCGGCAGTTGGGACATGAAGCCGAAGAATGGCAAAAGATCGCCGCCGCCATGTCGCACGCCCTGAAGGCAACCTAGGAGGTTCGCGATGCAGTTCCTCTCTCGCCTCGAAAGCCTGATGCGCAATCTTCTCCGCAAACACGAGGTCGATGCCGATCTTGAAGAAGAACTTGAGAGCTATGCCACAATGCGCGCGGACGAAAGGGTCGCCGGGGGCATCTCTCGTTCAGAAGCTCGCCGCAGCACACTCGCTGAACTCGGAGGCATCGAGCATATCAAGCAATCCGTGCGTGACGGGCGCACCGGCATTACCTTCGAGCTCCTCTGGCAAGACGTACGCTTCGCGCTGCGCCAACTTCGCCGTTCTCCCGGCTTCACGATCACTGCCGTTTTGACATTGACGCTGGCCATCGGCGCCAACGCCGTCGTCTTCGGCGTATTGAACGCGCTCATCCTGCGCCCGCTGAATGTGCCTCAGGCAGAGAGCCTTTTCGTAGTCCAGCATGGGAGCGGCGTCGCGTCCCACTCCTATCCCGATTATCTCGATCTTCGCCAGCGCAACCGCAGCTTCGACGATGTCGCTGTCTTTGTTATCTCTCAATCAGGGCTGGATACGGGCATAGATCCATCCAATGTCTGGGAATACGAAACCAGCGGAAACTACTTTGACGTATTGCGCATTCAACCATACCTTGGGCGATTCTTCCACGCTTCCGATGAGCATGGCCCAAACAGCGCGCCGTATGTCGTGCTCTCCTACGCATATTGGCACACCCATTTTCAGGATGATCGCACCGTGGTGGGCCGCGTTGTTCGGCTCAACAGGCATCCATTCACCATCCTTGGCGTGGCGCCTCCAGGGTTCCAGGGGACCGTCTTGTTTTTCGCTTCGGATATCTTCGTGCCCATCGTGGACCATGAGCAGTTATCCGGCGACAAGATGATATTGAACGCGCGCGGCACCCGTTGGATGTTTGAGATGGTGGGACGTCTGAGGCCGGGAGTCACTCCGGCGCAGGCCAATGCCGATCTGAACTCCGTGGACTCGTATCTGAAAAAAAGCTATCCAAGAGACGAGAGTAATGACCCTTATACGCTGGCGCGGCCCGGTCTTCATGGCGACTATTTGAGCGGACCAACGCGGGCTTTTCTCACCGGGTTGATGCTTCTTTCCGGCTTGATACTGCTGGCGGCCTGTGCCAACCTGGGCAGCCTGTTTGCGGCGCGGGCCGCCGATCGTTCTCGCGAACTGGCCTTGCGCCTGGCTCTTGGTTCCAGCCGCAATTGCATTTTGCGCCAGCTGTTCACCGAATCCATGCTGCTTTCGCTCGCTGGAGGCGCAGCGGGACTCACGGCGAGCATTCTGCTTTTGCGCCGGCTCAGCGTGTGGCAGCCATTTCCGCGATTCCCCCTCCATGTGCCGGTAAGTCCGGATGCTAACGTTTATTTGGTAGCTTTGGTCTTGGCGTTGGTCAGCGGAGTTCTATTCGCAATTGTCCCCGTGCGCCAGATTCTCCGGGCCAATCCGTACGAGATCGTCAAAGCGGGATCGACAGGCGCGTTCGGGCGCCGATTTATCGTGCGAGACGTATTGCTTGTCGTCCAAATTGCGATCTGTGCCGTGGTCACTTCGTCGATGGTTGCTGTGCGTGGACTCATGCGCTCCATGCACAGCAACTTCGGTTTTGAGCCGCAGAACGCGATGTTGGTCGATACCGATCTGACGACAGCAGGCTACAGCGGCGAAAGAGTACCCGCAATGCAACGGCGCATGATCGATGCCATCCAAGCGATTCCTGGCGTAGATTCCGTAGGATCGGTGAATTATCCGCCGTTAGAACCTCCCGGTAGTTGGCAGGGGACCGTCTATACCGACACAACCACAGATCTGAGCCCATCGAATGCCGCGGCCGACCCTTATTGGTTCAACGTAAGTCCGGACTACTTCCGCGCATCCGGGACATCGTGGTTGGCGGGCAGGGCCTTCACATGGCATGACGACACAAACGCCCCGCGCGTAGCAGTGGTGAACCGGGAGTTCGCACGCAAGATCCTGGGCTCCGTACCGGACGCTGTCGGCCGGCATTTCAAGCTGCGAGATGGAACGCGCGTGCGAGTGGTCGGTCTGGTCGAAGACGGAAAATACGTGAACCTCACCGAAGGCCAGCGGCCCGCGATGTTCTTCCCCCTCCTGCAGTCGCCGGCTAGTTGGATATGGATGGTGGTGCGCTCGAGCCGCGACCCACAGCAACTTGCCGCAGCCATGAGAAGTGTGCTCCGGAACATCGACCCTGCGATGGTTCTGGCGATTCGCCCGTGGAGCACAGAACTGGGTGGAACTTTGTTCCCCTCGCGCATGGCAACCGTGGCGCTGGGAGTGCTCGGCATCATGGGCGCCATGCTGTCGATTACCGGCATCTTCGGAATGGCGGCGTACTCGGTGAGCAAGCGGCTGCGCGAATTGGGAATTCGCTTGGCCCTGGGCGCAAAGAGGAAGGAAGTGCTTCAGGCGGCGTTGGGACGCGCAGTCAAATTGCTGGCTATCGGTTCGGGGATTGGATTGGTTCTGGGTCTGCTTGCGACAAAGGTGCTGGCCTTCATCGTGTATCAGGCAACGCCGCGCGATCCGCTGGTCTTGGTGGGTGTTGTCCTGGCGATGCTGCTGCTGGGCCTCGTGGCCACTTGGATTCCGGCGCAGCGTGCGCTAGGGGTCAATCCTCTGATTCTGCTGCGCGAGGAGTGAGTCGGGGTTCGCTTCTACGTTGCCGTACAACGGGCTTCTCGGCCCATTAGCAATTCCATCTGACAAGGAGAACCGCGTTCAGCATTTTCAGTTGACGCTAAATCGCTAAATCACTCGTCGACGGCAGATTAGTCGGAAGTGACCCTCCGGCTGGTACCATGCCTGCCATGAACAAACTTGCGCCATTCCTCTGGTTCAATGACAATGCCGAAGAGGCCGCCGAGCTTTACCTCAGTGTCTTCCCGGATGCGCGCAAGCTCGATGAACTGCGTTCCAAAGGTGTCGGTCCCTGGCCGGTGGGCGAAATTGCCACGATCACCGTCGAGCTCGAAGGCCAGGAGATGGTCTTTCTCAACGTCGGCGCCGCTTGTCAGCTCAAGCCGGCGTTCTCGTTCTTCGTTCGCTACGACTCCCAGGAAGAGATCGACAGCTATTGGGATACGCTAGTTGAGGACGGCAAACCCATGGCCTGCGGCTGGCTCGCTGACCGCTTCGGCCCGTGCTGGCAGATTGTGCCACGCAATATTCAAGAGTTGATTAGTCACCCCAAAGCGATGGAAGCCATGATGGGAATGATCAAGATGGACTTTCCCGCGCTGGAGGCCGCCGCGCGAGAGAACTGATTGCCTTCTCTTGCCATTTCCACTCAGATCCTTTGCTTGTTTGAGACTGTTACGGGATGTTGAATCTGCAATCCTAGCGATCGGTGTTGCTAAAGCGTTTTGAGGACCTAACTCCCGAGCATCCGGAATTGAGTTCAAAATCAGTTTGGGGATGAGTCACCGCGCGCTGAGGCAACAATGCCTTTTACTCTGCCAACCTAACATCAGCCGGCCAACGCTGCTGCGCCTGCCTCGGCGACTGCATGGTCCTGTTCGCCTGAGCCGCCGCTTACGCCAATCGCACCAACTACTTTTCCATCGCGCTTCAAGGGAATGCCACCCGCGAAGATCATGATCCGGCCATCATTCGACGCATGAATCCCGAAGAACTGGCCACCCGACTGAGAGTGCTCTGCCAAATCTTTGGTCGAGATGTCGAAGGCTCGCGAGGTATATGCCTTCTTGATCGAGATGTCGATACTGCCCAGCCACGCTCCATCCATACGCACATGGGCAATCAGATTTCCGCCCGCGTCCGCCACCGCAATGTTCATTGGTTGGCCAATCTCAGCTGCCTTGCTTTCTGCGGCTCCAATAATCTTTCGCGCATCCTTCAAAGTAATCATGATCATCTCCTAAGGTTCAAGTGGGGAATTGGCGCACTGCCAGATTTTTGCTGGAGAGTTGCCTCAGCAGTGCCTTCAGCATTTGGATGTCAGTATCGCAGGCGAAGCCGGCAGATCGTTCAGAGGAATTCTCCGAAGACGTTGAAATCTTCAGTCAGCCTGGTTCGGGGATCGTTTTTGTGTGGTATTCGTTGATGGTGAATACTCGGCTTCCATCCGATGGCGAGATCGGATATTGCATTGGGTTCGATCAGAGTCACAGGCGCTGACTTACTGAGATCAAGTGGTACTTGCATGTCGGGCGGTCGGCGCATCTCAAGAGCGAGCCTGGGAACGATGATCGCCGTCGCGAACGGCGTTTTGGGGACTAATCCTCTGGAACTCGCTGCCGACTGAAATTCATCAGCATCCCGACGAATCTCATTGGGATAACAACAACCTGTGAAAACAAGTCTCAACTAATGCCAAAGGTCACTCGGCGTGGAGTGTAGCGATCGGATCGAGCCGCATGGCGCGCAGCGCAGGAGCGTAACTGGCAGCGATGGCGACGGCGGTGAGCACGGCGGTTACGCCCGAAAAGGTGAAAAGATCGTAGGGCGAGACACCGTAAAGCAGGCCGGCCATGAGATGAGAAACAATCAGCGCGCCAACCAGGCCTACGCCGGCGCCGGCCGCCGCCAGAGTGAGGCCCTGGCGCAAAACCATCTTGAGGATAGCGCGCCTTTGCGCGCCCAGCGCGAGGCGAATAGCGATCTCACGCGATTGCTCATTGACCAGAAAGGAGATGGTTCCATAAATTCCCAAGGCCGCGAGCAGCAGGGCAGTTGCGGCAAACAACGCCACCATTTCCATTGAGAATCGCCGCACAGAAAGCGATGAGGAGAGAACGTCGTCCAAGGTCTCCTTGCGGAAGACGGGAAGCTCCGCATCGACGGACTGGATTTGTGTGCGCACCTGCGCGGAGATGGCGGCTGGATCAACCTGTCCACGCACGTAGAACGCAAGAAACTTGGCGGGGCGCTGGTAGATGTCGAGATAGATCTGCGGAACGCCGGCGTCCGCGAGCGATTCTGTGCGTGCATCGCCAATAACGCCGACGATGGTGGTCCAGTCCGGGTTGGCACGGCCCAAACGTCCTAACAAAAGGACTCGCTTACCGACCGGATCCTCGCCCTTCCCATCTTTGCCCGGCCAGTACACGCGGGCCGCGGCCTGGTTGATCACTGCCACCAAGGGCGTGTCTTCAACGTCTTGGTCGACAAAGGGGCGTCCACGCATGAGCGTCATGCCCAGCAGATGGAAGTATTCCGGTGAGACGATCGATGTGTCGATCAGCGGAGGCTGGTTGCTCTGCGCTTCCTGGCCCTCGCGAAACAAGGGAACCGCTCTACGATCGTTCTGGCTATGGCCGAGGGGAATGGCCGCCCGATCACTGACGGCGGTTTCTTCCACGCCCGGAATCGTCCGGCTGCGGCGCAGAACTTCGCGCAGCAACACGGCTTCCTGCGTGGCGGTGTGGTAAATGTCGGTCTTGGGATCGTTGGGATTCGGCAGCGACGTCTCGATTGCCACCACCCGGGTGGGATTGAAGCCGAGTTGCACCTTGAACAAGTCCCAGAAACTGCGCAGCAGCAGGCCGGCGGCGATCATCAGAACCAGGGAGAGCGCTAATTCACCAATCACCAGGGCATGGCGCAAGCGCGAGCGCCGCTGAGAACCGTTGGAGCCACGGCCTTCCTGCCGCAGCGTCGCATTCAAATTAAGGCGGCTTGTCAGCCACGCGGGGGCAAGCCCGAAGATGGTTCCGGCGGCGACAGAGACGACGACAGCAAACGCCAGCACACCCCAACTGATGGATATGTCATTGAGACGCGGCAGGCTTTCCGGAACAAATTGAAGCAGGAATTTCCGGGCGCAAAAGAGAACCGCGAAACCAGTAATGCCGCCCAGCACGAAGAGTAACAAGCTCTCGGTGAGGAGCTGGCGAATCAGGCGCATTCTTGCCGCTCCCAATGCCTGCCGAACCGCCATCTCGCGTCCTCGCGCGCTGGCACGGGCAAGCAGCAAGTTGGCGACGTTGACGCAACTGATCAGCAGCACCAGGCCCACCGCGCCGAATAGCAGAATGAGCGATTGGCGAACCTTGCCGACAAGCGTTTCGGCCAGGGGAGTTAGGTGGATAGTCCAACCGCCTTGCGTCGGATAATCCGCCGGATATTGCTTCTTCAACTGCGCAATCAAAGCGTCGAGGCGTCCCTGCGCGGCTTCGGGCGAGAGACCAGGCTGAAGGCGCGCGATGGTCTCGAAAGGGAATCGCGTGGCGCGCATCGGCGGTGGGGCGGGGTCCCCGTAAAATCCGGCCGCCGCCCACAAATCGGTACTGCGCTCGTCGCTGGTTTGGCCCTGGTCCCGAAAGCTGGCGGGCATGACGCCCATAACATGATAGACATCGTTGTCAAGGCGCAGACTCTTGCCGAGAATGTGCGGGTCGGCGCCAAATTCGCGCTTCCAAAGCCCATCGCTGATGACTACATCAGGGAGGAAGCCGGGTGTGGCGTCGTGCGGATCCCACGTGCGGCCCAGCTGCGCGTCCACGCCGAGCGCCGCGAAGTAGCTCGGTGAGACCGACTTTGAGGAGATGCTCGCGGGCTGGGTGCTGCCCGTGAGATTGTTGGTGCCGTAAAAGGATAGGGACACATATTGGAAGACTCCCGAGTTTTGAAGGTCTCGCAACTCAGGAATGGAAAGGCCAATATCGTGCGCCCCCACGCCGGTAAGGTTGGCTTCAAGTCGCACCAGTTCGCTGGGGTTGGGGTAGGGCAATGGATGCAGCAGCGTTGCGTCGATGATGCTGTAGATGGCGGTCGTGGCTCCGACGCCAAGGGCAATCGTGGCGATGGCAATCAGTGAAAATCCGGGAGACCGGTGCAGCCTGCGAAACGCATAGCGGATATCGAGCAGAAGATTCTCAGCAAGCGGAAGACTCTGCTCGGCGTTGTGGTGCTCGCGTATGGCCTGCGCCGCGCCAAGCTTCAGGGCCGCCTGGCGCCGTGCCTCCGAGGGCGACATGCCGGCACGTAGATTTTCCTCGGTCTGCAAGGCAAGATGCTCGGCCATCTCTTCCTGCAGGCGCTGGTCGGCGCGCCTTCCGGTGCTGAAGTTCGAGAGGCGAATGAAAAAGCGGCGCAGGAATTTCATGGCAGGTCCTCCGCTTTGACCTCAAAGAAGCGTGCGATGATAGCCGCGGTCTGATTCCAGTCGCGGGTCTCCGTCTGCAGCTGTTTGCGGCCCGTCACGGTAATGCGATAGAAGCGGGCGCGGCGGTTGTTCTCCGACGCGCCCCATTGCGAAACGATCGAGCCCTCATGCTCAAGCTTGAGCAGCAGCGGATAAAGCGTGCCCTGGTTGAGAGCCAAAATGTCTCCGCTGATCTGTTCAATCCGTCGGGCGATGCCGTAGCCGTGCTGCGGGCCCAGAACATCGAGGGTTTTGAGCACCATCAGCGCTAGCGTTCCTTGCAAAACGTCCGGCTTTTCCTTCATGGAGAGACCAACCTTTAGGTTTCCTACAGGAAGGATGCCACGGTTCCTTTTGGAAAGCAACAGGAAATTTTGCGCGATCTTTCGACGCCAAGCCCAGAAGAATTGTCAGGAAACTGCCGGGAGACTGTTTATTGAGGACGGCGTAGTCGTGATTAGAAGCTCGGCAGCGGAGATATGCTCGATGACACACATCTTTCCTCCGCACTTCGGACAACGCCATGAACTCGAGCGAGATTCGCAGGCTGCTGATACTCCCGCAACCTATTTAATGCAAATGACTTGAATTGATCTTTAAAACTTGACAACACCACATAACACCATTGAAGCCGAAATGGACACATCAACACGACAGAGCCTGGCCTGATGAAGATCCATAGCCAGCGGTATCAGTAGGGCAGTGTGCGTAAAGTACCTCGCGCCCACTGATTTGCGTGGGAGTTCCGCTACACTATACGGACGAAGAATGGGGTCAGATCAACCGCAACCTTAAGAATGCAACTCCGTTCTTTACTCGAATATAAATCCATGTGTAACCTTAGCTGATCACGAAGAACGTGATCTTGGTTTTGCGATTCTGCACGCAAGTCGCCAGGGGTTGGCCTCGGGAAGGCAGTCAGATACCTCGCAGGACCCAATTCCCAGCAGCGAAAGGAGTTCCCCTCCGCTTGGGCGCAAAAGAAATCGAAGGAGGTCAACTGTGAACAACATCGAGACCGTCAAGCAAATCTATGAAGCATTTGGCCGCGGAGACGTCCCGGCAATCATCGGCAAATTGGACCCGAATGTCGAGTGGGACGTTGAGATTTCCACGCCCGGTGTTCCGTGGCTGCAGCCGCGTCGCGGGGCCGCAAATATCCCGGCATTCTTCGAGAGCCTGGCGCCGCTCACGTTCCAGCGATTCGAGCCGCACACGTTCTTCGCGAATGGCAACAAGGTTTTCGTGCTCGTCGCGTTCGATGTAACCCACGTTGCAAGCGGCAATCAATACACATTTCCCTACGAGGGCCACCTGTGGGTCTTCAATGACACTGGAAAGGTCGTGAAGTACCAGCACGTGACCGACACAGCGCTGCACGAGCGCGCTGCCAAGG
>Ga0302319_10019104_pt1 | contig 12457 bp, 12 predicted proteins | sample Bog_T0_2_FD_203319 | JGI IMG/M metagenome (GOLD analysis project Ga0302319, IMG submission 203319) | Peat permafrost microbial communities from Stordalen Mire near Abisko, Sweden - Bog_T0_2 | ecosystem: Environmental > Terrestrial > Soil > Wetlands > Peat | place: Sweden: Abisko, Stordalen Mire... | reverse complement strand
GTTTCCTTTTGAGGTGTCAATTCTTTGCGGCAGCGGGCGCGACGGGCGCTGCATTTGAAGGAACGCTTTGCGGGTTCCGAGAGTACTGAACATTTTCAAGGTACACGCAGGTGTCAAGCGGCGAATTGAGTTTTTGGCTGGAAGTGGTTGAAAACAATGAACCGATTTTTGGAAATCTTCGGTGACTGAAAAATGATGGGTTGAAAAGAAGGCTTTCGCCGCGATTGGCGCGTCTGAGCTAATGTTCTTTGTGTTTACGGGAAGGGCGAATGATTGTAGGCGAACCTGAGGTCTTTGCTATCGAGTCGAAAATCTTCAAAGCCTATGCGAGGCTGAGCTGGCGAGCGCTCGGGTGCTTTGTAATCCACGTGGGTGGCAAACGATACGGAGTCTGGGAAGCGGAAGCCACGATGCTGGCCTGCTCATTGGATGCGGTTAGACGCCGCCTCAAACACCGTGGACTCCATATCGCGCCATTCGCTTGTGAGTCACACGGTGGCGAAATCGCTGATGCCTATCGCAATGCAAGATTTGCCGACGAGCAGAAAGAGAGTTTCTTTGGCATCAAGCTTGACGATTTCTTAGCTCTCTTCCGGCGGAACAATCTTACTTGGGCACCGGATGGCGATGAAGCTTTCGACGACGGAAGCTATGTGCTTCAGTTCGACGTGGGAGATAAAGTACGTCTGATCGCGTTCAAGTCTGGAAGCAGTTTCCTTCACGATCCTCAGACGATTCGCGATCTGTGGGTCGACGCGGAGACGTACTACTCGGTTTTGGAACTGTGGCAAGAGGCGTTCGAAGCGGAGTGGAAAGGCTTGCCGAAGGAAGATATTTAGGCGACCTTGCCCGCTTGTGAAGGTATGGCAGGGGACACTGGGGCTGTGTTGCGCTTTTTCCATCAGGTAGTGGAAGCCGAGCTGGAGTTTGATTGAGTTGGTGGATTTGCCGTTGGGATGGGTGGCGGAACGGGAAAAGCCCGGAGTTCCGTAGGTGGGCGAACAGCACGGGCCTGCAGAAGCGGAGGAATGATTTTAGGATCATGGAGCGGGTCTGAAGACCCGCGCGGCCTAAAGTCCGCCCTCCGCTGACGGACTGCGCGCCAGTCGAGGCTGCTGTGATGTCACCGCAAAGACACTTGTGAGCGTCCGCACCAGGCGGTTAGGATGCTTTCGGAGGGTCTTTTGTCCATATCAATTTTCACAAGGGTGGTTGCCCTGGCGTCGTTGCTGGTTGTGGGACCGGCATTCGCGCAGTCGTCGTCGGACGAAGCTTGGTACCGCAGTTTTATCCATAGCATTGGCAAAACACTTTTCTTTTGCGCGTGGCCGACGGATACTTACGATCACATGGAATTCGGCAGTATTGCTTGGAAGTCGAATGGCGCGGACGTTTCGGTGGTGCTTTACGGCGACAGCTGGCTGGAAGGAAAAGTGTGGACGGAGGTGGTGACAGAGATTCGCAACGGCTCGGTGACGAACCTGCGCTTTGGGCGGAACAACAGCCTCATCAAACCGGGAACGACGATCAAAGTGACGGCGCAGGCACTAGCGTCGATGAATGACGAATACCAACGTCAACAGCGGGCCCAAGCGGGGGCGCCGCCGCCGAGGACGCAGACGCCGACGTTCGAGAGTACGCCGATCTCCGTCGTTTGCCTCAGCAATCCGACCGTAGGGCCGATTGTGTATTCGATGCCGTCGGAGCAAGTGAGCTGGAAGACGCTCGATGCAAATGGGACGTGGATGTTTTGGCACGATGGTGCGGGGGATTTTACGGTGGCGTTCGCCGGTGACAGAAATTCGAACGTGCAAAAGACGGTTCGTGTGAAGGGCGAGATGCAGGCAGTTAAGCCGGCGTCGTGCGATCAACGGATGACTTACGATTTTGTGCTGAACGAGCAGCAGGTGGGACTATCGCCGCGCGTTTGGGTGGAAGGCACGGAGCACGCGTTCATTCCGAACCTGCTGCGCGCGGATACAGATGGCAAGTGGACTTGCGCGGCTGGCTATAAATGGGCCGAGCCGGAAAACGTGAACAGCACGACCTGCATTTCGAACAGCACCGGGTTATTGGGATTCGAGTTGCAGACGGACGCGGCGGTCGGGTTTCCGAAGATTATGAGTGTGCGGCCGGGGGGATCGGCGGAGCGGGCGGGCGTGCCGGCAGGTTCGTATATTTTACGGGTGAATGGCGAATCGATGGAGGGCTTGACGATTGATCAAGTGGTGGCGCGGACGAGAGGGCCGATGTATTCATCGGTGCGGATTGCGGTGGCGGCGCCGGGCAACGATCAGGTGCAGTATTTTGATTTGACGCGGCAGTGACGGCTAGTCTGTAGCGGCGCTACTTTAGGAAAGCGCGGAGCATGAGCATGGTCTTCGTCGTCTTCGAAACGCTGATGCGTTTGTTGAGAACGGCGTAGTTTGATTTCTCAATGCGTGTTAGTAAACGCGTGTAAACTTCGCGCAGGGCCCAAAGGGAACGGCGGCTCTTCTTCTCAATCAGATCGCTGAGCGGTTCCGATTCTTCATAGCAGGCCCAGGCGCGGCTAGCTTCGAATTTCATCATGCTGCGAAAACGATCGTTCTCCATGCCGAGGCGGAGTTGTTCAGCATTCACGCCAAAGCGGCGGAGATCTTCACGCGGCAGATAGACGCGGCCCATGTCGGCGTCTTCGCGCACGTCACGCAGAATGTTCGTGAGCTGAAACGCCACACCACATTTTTCCGCCAGCAGCAGGGCGCGAACCGATTCGAAGCCGAAAATATGGATGATGGTCATGCCCACCACCGATGCCACTTGATAGCAATAGCGGTATAGTTCTTCCCACGTTTCGATTTCGCGCGGTTCGATATCGGACATCACACCGTCGATCATCTCGTGGAAGAAGCGGTGCGGAATGTTGTAGCGTTGCACGGTATCGCAGAAGGCCGGCCAGATGGGGCTGTCGCCAAATCTGCCTTTGAGCGAATTGTCCAAATCCATTCGCCAAAGGGAAAGACTGGTGTGAATGGCCATTTTATCGGTGGAGTCAGGATCGTCGCTCAAATCGTCGCAATGGCGCATGAAGGCATAGATGGCGCACATGCCATCGCGCTGGGCGGGGTCGAGGAGGCGGAAGGCGTAATAGAAATTTTTGGCGCGATTCTTCGCTAGCTTGCGGCAGTAACGGTAAGATTCCTTGACTGCTGCTGCTTGGCTTAGGATTGAAGAAGTCGCGGTAGACATTTGATTAGAAGTAGCGTGCGCTCCGCCTTCGAAATATGCGGACGCCGGTGAAGTACGTTGTAGTTCTGGTCTTTAATTTTCTCTAAAATTTTCAGTCCGCCCCGGCTGAACAAAGTGATGTCCAGCGCCAAGCGGCGGTCAAGAGTTTTAATCAGCGGCAAGCCTTTGTGAAACAAGTCTTCCGCCACTACGACGGCCTCGCGCATGATATCGCGAAACCGCTGGTCTTCCTTTCCTTCAAATAACTCATCGACCGTATAGCCATGTTTTTCGAACAGATTCAGCGGTAGGTAGACACGATCTTTTTGCAGGTCCACGCTGACGTCCTGCCAGAAATTGGCGAGTTGCAAACCGGTGCAGGTGAAATCGGAGAGAGCCTGGCGCTCGGCGTCGCGGTAGCCAGCGAGATAGAGAACGAGATGGCCCACCGGATTGGCGGAATTCACACAATAGGCCAGGACTTCATCCCAGTTGGCATAGCGGGTGACGGTTTGGTCGTGCTCAAAGGCAGTAATAAGGTTGGCGAAAGGGGTGATCGGAATGCTCAAACGTTCTACAGTGCCGCGCAGAGCAACGAAGACGGGATGAGCGGTTTCGCCGCGGTACATAGCTTCGAGCTCCGAACGCCACCACGCCAGCAAACGCAGGCTTTCCTGGGTATCGCCAATTTCATCGCCCAAATCGTCCGCCCAACGGCAGAAACTATAGACGTTATAAAAATCCTGATGAAGCTTCTTCGGCAGCAGGAAGCTGACTACATGAAAATTCTCGTAGTGGTGCGTGGCAAGCCAGCGGGTGTACTCCAGCGACTCGGTCGAGGAATAGCCCGTGGTGCCTAGCGGTACGCTCCGAACGTACTCTTTCGGCTGTAGGTAAGAGACTGCCACGTCTGATTTAACTATTGTCTTATAGCTAAGGTATTATGGCAGTCTTTATTTGACCGTTCCGGCGGTGGGCTAGATCGTGGAGAACTTGCGGGAGCTGGCTGAGCGGTTCCTCGTGATTGACCAGGAAACTGGCGTTGACTTTGCCTTGCGCCAAGAACTCGAGTGAACGGCGGATGTGCGCCGGTGTGTGGTGGAAACTGGCTTTGCACGTGATCTCTGAATAGTGCAAAAGTCCCGTATCGAGGCCGACTTTGGTGCCTGAGGGGCAACCGCCGAAAAAGTTGATCGTACCGCCTTTACGTACCAATTGAGTGGCGAGTTCCCAGGACTCAGGTTGGCCAATGGCTTCGATGACGACATCGGCACCGCGGCCACCGGTATGGCGCTTGAGTTCGGTGAGGAGATCTTGGCGGTCGCCCATTAAAATTCCCTCATCTGCGCCTAAGCGCTTGGCGCGCTCGACCTGTTCGATCCGGCGGGCTAAGGCAATGACGTGAGCACCATAGGCATATTTCGCCAAGCGCACAAACATGAGGCCGATGGGGCCGAGCCCCATGACGGCGATGGTATCGCCGGGATGCAAGTTGCTTTCGTCCAGGCCGCGAACGGCGCAGGCCAAAGGTTCGACTAAGGCGGCGTCTTTATATTCGAGGCTTTCTGGAATGACGTAGGTGTTTTTCTGCACAATGCGCGCAGGCAGCCGGATGTATTCGGCATAAGCGCCATTGTTGAAGAGCAAATCCTGGCAAAGATTTTGTTGGCCGTGACGGCAAAAGAAGCAATGATCGCAGGGGGCCGAATTGGCCGCAACAATGCGCTGACCAGCGCGAAAATGAAAAACGCCTTCACCCACGGCCACCACATCGCCAGCCATCTCATGACCGAACAAAGCGGGGGGGCGAATCATTTTGGCGTGATAGCCACGCCGGAACACTTTCACATCAGTGCCACAGGTAAGTGCCGTTCGAACGCGAACGAGCATTTCGCCGGGGCCGATGGCAGGGACAGGGACGGATTCGAGACGAACGTCCTCTTTTCCATACAAAACGGCGGCCTGCATAGTATCGATAGCTATTGGCATGAAATCCGCTCCTGCGGATGTACGACCACTTTTAACGAACGATCTCCTGGCTTCAGGGCAATGGAGATACCGCGTTCAATCTCACCAAGAGAGACGCGATCTGAGATGAGTTGTTGCAAGGGCAACTGACCTGAGAAAACCAACCGGGCGGATTCGGCCTGTAAATCAACATCGGCGCTATAGGAGCCGAACAACATACGCTCACCTACACATACGTCAGCGCCGGAGATTTCGATTCTTTCTGTTGAGGAAGTTTGGGCGAAAAGCAGAATTTTGGCGCCGGGCCGGGAAATGCGGACCGCTTGTTCTACTAGTCCTTTGACACTGGTCGCTAAAATCACAGCATCTACGCCCCGTCCGCTAGTTTGGGATTTGGCGTTAGTTTCGAACGTCGGATCGCGCGGGTCTGTCGAAGTGGCGCCGAAGAGGGTAGATAAGTCCCGGCGGTGCTGAATGCCATCCGTAGTCAAAACGGTGACGCCTCGCAAACGAAGCAGCATGGTGAAAATGAGGCCGATAGGGCCTTGGCCAAGAACAGCGACCACGTCACCACGGCGCGGTGAGAGCAGTTCCACACCCTTCAGGCAAGTGTTCACGGGTTCGACCCAGCAAGCTTGGTCGAAGGAAACGCCTTCCGGGATTTTTTCGACGCCGCGTTCAACAATCCAATCCATGATGCGGATGTATTGCGCAAAGCCGCCACCGGCTGGTTCGAAACCGGCGGTGATGCCTACCTTCTTATAGACGGGACACTGGGCGTAAAGGCGGCGCTCGCAATAAAAACACGCGCCACACGGAATATGGTGAAACGCTATGACGCGATCGCCCACTTTGTACTTAGTAACGCCTTCGCCAGTGGCGGCGACAACGCCAGCGGTTTCGTGGCCATAGATGCGAGGGGGCGCAAGGAGGTCGTACTCAATCTTCTTGAGGTCGGTGTGGCAGACGCCGCACGATTCGACACGAACGAGAATTTCGCCTCGCCCAATGGTGGGCGTGGGTACAGATTGCACGGCTATCTGGCTTTTGCCTAGATAGACGGCGGCCTGCATTTCGTGAGGAACGTGCTCACTCGTCGCTGGTGCTGTTTGTAATGTCCGATCCGATTCGGCAACTGACAAGAAACTCCCCTAACACCTGCGCAGCCTCTTCTGTCCGGCGCTTGAGACGAAACAAGCCGGGAAGCAGATTCGGATGCACTAAGGCATGAACTATGATTTTCCCACGTGCCACTCTTCCCTCGGCAGTCCGCATGCGGTTCAGGTCAAGACCGAAGGATTCCGTCGCAACATCGGAAATTACTTTGATGCAGTAAAAGGGTAATCCGGCGCGTTTTGCGCGAGCCGCGACGCCAGCCGCTTCCATTTCCACAGCCGAAGCACCCGTTTTCGCGAACAACTGCTGCTTTTCGGCTATGTCGTTAGCAATTCTATCCTGTGAAAGCACTACTCCCTGTTTCTTATCCAGATCCAACACACTGCAAGGAAAGCTTTCACCCGTGGCTGAATCCAGTACTTCGTGAGCCACCACAATATCGCTAAGTTTCAAAGCGGGATCTAAAGCGCCGGCGTACCCAGTAGAAATGACAGCTTCCAGCTGGGAAGAGGAGAGGTCGGCGTTGGTGACGGCACGAATGGCGACTTCGGTGGCCCGGGTGGCCAGTTTGGGGCCAGCACCGTTCGCGGCGAGGATAAAGCGACGGCCACCGGTGATGCCTTCATAGGCGTAGTCGATGGGCCAGTTTAGTTTGCGCAGGTTTTCGAGATGGCTGGCCAGGGGCTCAAGTTCAGCGGCTTCGGAGGCAACGAAGAGAATGGACATACGCTTAGCAGCGACCGCTTTCTTTGAACCAGTCGATGGCACGTTGAAGAGCGACGTCAACGGAGCCGGGCGCGAAACCCAGTTCGCGAGCCGCTTTGGCGTGAGTGACAAACATTTTTTTGCGGGCCATGCGCACAGCTTCGATCGGCGCGCGGGGTTCTTTGCCAGTGAGGCTCGCGAGCCCGGTTGAAACAAGGCCAGCGACATAAGCCACTGCATAGGGCAGTTTCACTTTGGGCGCGGGTTTGTTGGAAAGCTTAGCAAGGCGCTGCAAGATTTGTTCGAGGGTGAGATTTTCGCAGCCAAGAATATAGCGCTCGCCGGGCTTACCTTTTTCGGCGGCCAGAAGGTGACCCTGCGCAACATCACGGGCATCCACCAAATTGAGGCCGGTGTCGACAAACGCGGGTAAGCGGTCGGAAAGAAATTCGCAAACGATTTTGCCGGTAGGGGTGGGCTTCCAATCGTGATCGCCGATAGGGGCGGTGGGATTCACTATAACGATCGGCGCACCGGCACGGGCTTTTTCCAGGGCGACTTGTTCGGCTCGCCATTTAGAAAGCTTGTAGTGGCCGGTCATGTCGGATTCGGAGACCGGCGTATTTTCGTCACCTAACTGGCCGTTGTGCATGCCGATGCAGCCGACGGTGCTGGTGTAGACAATGCGCTGAACGCCGGCGCGAATCGCAACATCAAGCAGATTGCGGGTGCCTTCGACATTAGCGGCGTAAAGATCTGCGGGATGCTTTGACCAAAGGCGGTAATCGGCGGCCACGTGATACACGCGGTCGCAACCTTCGACTGCACGCGAAAGAGACGCAGCGTCGCGCAGATCGCCTGTGATTCGCTCTACATCTAATTCGCGGATTTCACTGGTGGGACGGCACAGTGCACGAACACGCTGACCTTGCTCCGTGAGGAGTTTAGCGACGTGCCAACCCAAGAATCCGCTCGCGCCTGTGACGAGTGTGAGGGACACGTGGATTTAAGCGAGCGCTTTCACAAACGTAGAAAGGGCTAGCAGCGGAAAAGTGTTGCGATAGTCCGTATAAGCGAGATAGAAGACACGCGGGAAACCAGTACCCGTGCAGAAAGGCTCGTCCCAGTGGCCTTCGGGTAACTGAGTGCGCGTGAGATATTCGACGCCGTTGTAGAGACTAGGGCTGCGCAAATCGCCGCCCGCTAAGAGCGCGAGCAAGGCCCAAGCGGTTTGCGAAGGCGTGCTCTCCGCGGGAACAAAACAATTTTCGTCGTAACTGGCGCAACTTTCGCCCCAGCCGCCATCGCGGTTTTGATAAGCGCGAATGAATTCCAGGCCGCGTTGAATACTCGGTTCGTTTTCGCTCAAACCAGCGGCGCGCAAGCCGCGTACCGCCAGGAACGTACCGTAAATATAGTTCACACCCCAGCGCCCGAACCAGCTACCGTCTTGTTCCTGTACGCGCAGCAGATAGTCAACGCCTTTGCGAATGGCGGGATGATTGGCCTTAACGCCGCTGCGCATGAGCGCTTCCATCACGCGCCCGGTGATGTCAGGGCAGGAAGGATCGAGCATCGCATTGTGATCGGCGAAGGGAACGTAACTAAGAAGTTTCCAATTGTTATCGACGTCGAAGGCAGCCCAACCGCCATCTTTGCCTTGCATAGCGAAAAGCCAATCGACAGCGCGCTTCTCACAGGCGTTCTGTTTAGTCTGATCGGTGGCGCGCGCTTTTTGGAACGCAAGCAGGACCATGGCTGTATCGTCAACGTCGGGATAAAACTCGTTGTTGAATTCGAACGCCCAGCCAGAGGGTTCAACATTGGGCCGTTTTACAGACCAATCACCTTTGCGGCGCACTTCTTTCGAAAGCATCCAGTCGGCGGAACGGCGCAGATCATCGAGCGGAGGATTTTCGGTTTCGCCTAAGGCGTAGGCGGCGATGGAGGTGTCCCAGATAGGCGAGAAGCACGGCTGCATGTAGAAGCCCGCTTGCTCGTTATCCACCATCAGCTTTTTGAATTCCGCTTCGGCCTGCACACGTAACGGATGGCTGGCGTCATAACCCAGAACATCGAGCGCCATGACGGCGTACTGCATGGACGGATAAATGGCGCCCAGCCCATCGGAGTGCTCGAAGTGCTGAATCATCCATTCGGCGCACTTCTTGATGGCGTGGCGTTGAATGAGGCGCGGGCTGACTTTCTCCCAAAGTTTGAGGAACCAATCAATGGCCAGGAAGCAGTTGCGACCAGTGAGAAGTTGTGGATCGCGCTGCGGATGCATCGGCGCACCCGGCAAATAAAGCTCTTCTACATTGAACCCGGCCGGCACGGGACGCTGAACGTTAGCGGCATGCAGAATGGCCAGCGGAATCACGATGGCGCGCGTCCACGAAGACATCTGATAGATGAAGTTGAACGGCAGCAGAATGATTTCGGGTGGAATGGATGGACAAGCTTCGCGCGGAAAAAGGCCGAAGAGGCTGAGGTTCACGCGCACATAGCTATTGGCGCCTTGCAAACCGCCGAGTTCGATAATGCGGTCACGCAGGCGGCCCATGCGCACATCGTCGGGAGAAACGCCAGCCACTTTCAAAGCAAAATAGGCTTTAATGGACGCGTTGATTTCAGACGGGCCCTTTAGATAGATGTTAAAGCCACCATCAGGCAACTGACGAGCAAAAATGGAAACCACGGCACGCTCAATCTGCGGACGTGTGGGCGGGTTCCAAACGCCATCCACGGGCGGATGGAGCCACAATTCCATCAGAATGAAATCGGATTCCAGCGTACTATCGGCCCGCAGATCAGCCCACCAGAATCCCTCGGCTGTCTGCTTTTTGAGAAGCGAGGCCGTGGCTTTACGAATCGCTTCGCTGGCGGCAAGGGTTACGGTTTCAATTGTTTGCAGGCCCGACATTATCGATTAAGATACTCTATGCCCGAACCGGATGAAGCCGGGGCGTGAACTTTTCCAGATCGGAAGGTAGCGTGAAACGGACGTCCTCTTCTTTGATTTCCACTTCCTCTAAATTCGTGAAGCCATTCTTACGAAGATGTTCGATGAGCTCTTCCACCAGGTGTTCCGGGGCGGATGCACCCGCGGTAACGGCCACCGTGTTCACGCCAGTCAACATGCGCGCTTCCACCTCTCCACAATCGTCCAGCAAATACGCCGGAATGCCGGCTTTTTCGCAAACTTCTACCAAACGCCGCGAATTAGAACTGTTTTGCGAACCAACCACCAGCAGCGTATCGCACATGGGCGCTACGGCTTTGACGGCAAGCTGGCGGTTTTCGGTTGCATAACAAATGTCCTGCGTTTTGGGACCGACGATCTTGGGAAAGCGTTCCAGCAGGCGGGTGACGATATCTTTCGTTTCGTCAAGCGAGAGAGTAGTCTGTGTCAGATAAGAAACGCGGTCAGGATTCTTCAACTGAAGCTTGTCGACATCTTCAACGTCCGAGACAAGAATAGTGCTTTCCGGCGCCTCACCCAGAGTGCCGATCACCTCGTCGTGATCGCGATGGCCGATAAGGACAATGGTGAATCCCTGTTTGGCCAGTTTGACGGCTTCGAGATGGACTTTGGTCACGAGTGGGCAAGTGGCGTCAATCACCAGAAGCTTGCGCGCGACGGCTTCTTCGCGAACGGCCGGGGAAACGCCGTGGGCACTGAATATGACACGTGCTCCTTGCGGCACTTCGGCCAGTTCTTCGACAAAAATGGCACCCGCCCCGCGTAATTCTTCCACCACGTGGCGGTTGTGGACGATTTCCTTGCGGACGTAAATGGGCGCGCCGTAGAGATCCAGGGCAATCTTGACTACGTCTATGGCTCGGACGACGCCCGCGCAGAAGCCGCGAGGCTTTAATAAGAGAATCTTCTTTTCTCCACCACTGGACTGGGTGCCGGAGGGCGTTTTGATGTCAAAAAGGGTATCAGCGGTAGGCATAGGAAGAAAGCTTAAGTATAACAAGCATTTATGGTTATCCGGAATAGTATTGAGTTGACTGTCGGTGTTTGCTCGTTGAACGGTCGTTACCGACATTCGATGGTTTTGATAGGCTTTTGGAGTCGCGGGTGAATCGGATTTAATTCGTGCGCGGTAAACATCCGACCGAAAAGGAAGTTAAGAGGGTATGCTGCACTTTAAAGCTCATTTCAAGAGACTCGTTCCGCTGGCCGTGATGGCGGCTGTGGTGGGTATCTTTCCGCCAGTGATGCCCGCGCAAGTCTTTGTTTCTGTTCGAATTGGACCGCCGGCGCTACCGGTTTATACCCAGCCGCCGTGCCCCACGCCCGGCTACCTGTGGACGCCCGGCTATTGGGCCTATGGCCCTATGGGCTATTACTGGGTACCTGGCGTTTGGGTATCGCCGCCACGCGTGGGCTTTCTTTGGACACCTGGATATTGGGGCTGGGCGAACGGTCTTTATGCCTGGCACGGCGGGTATTGGGGTCCGCACGTTGGCTTCTATGGTGGCGTGAACTATGGGTTTGGCTATGGCGGATTCGGTTTCGCCGGCGGTAGTTGGGTGGGCAGCGAGTTTCGTTACAACATGGCGGTGGCCCATAGCTATCCGGGACACGAGAGTTTCAATGGACCCGGCGGCGTGATGGCACAGCCACGCCCGGAAGAACGGGCCTGGGAACATGAACAGCATTTCCAACCCACCGGCCATCAACTGGCACATTTGCAAACGGCTTCGCAAGACCGCAACCAATTTGCGTCATTCAACCATGGGCGGCCGGGTGTAACGGCGATGGATTCGGTTGGTGGCCGTCGATTTACGCCGGAAGCGCGCGTGGCGAATCAACAGGAACGTATTGGCCAAGGCATTCAACGCGGCCAAATCTCGCCGGGTCAAGGCGCTAATCTGGAACGGCGTGAGCAACATATCAATCAACAGATTCACCAGGACCAGCGTGCCAATGGTGGACATTTAACGCAGCAGGAACACCGGCAGGTGAATCGGGAACAGAATCACGCGAGCCAGAAGATACATGAAGACCGGCATCCGCACGAAGGCGGACGCTGACAACGTTTCCGAAACCTAACGGAAGAGCTCCCGTGTGTCGCATGGCTACGGGAGCGCCTAAAGATACTGGCCGGGTACTTGACCTTCACTACCGATCACGAATACCATTCCCTTTTCGATTGCCCGGATTTCACGATCAACGGCCGCCGCCGTTAGGCCAAAGCCGTTTCGGTGGGCGGGTCGTGTGGCAACATTCCAAAATTCAGCGATGTTCTGCTGCGTGTAATAGAGTGTCGCTCCACCAATAGCTAATCTGGCCAGCGCCGCATCGACAACGGCGTGATCACGATCGTCGCGCCGAACAATTATCAGCAATATATTGCTGTCAATCAAGTGATCCGCGAACGGCACTAAGCATGATCCTGATAGATCATCTCCCGCGAAATCGTTTCGCCGGGCTGAGGCGGAATCT
>Ga0302319_10019102_pt1 | contig 12457 bp, 9 predicted proteins | sample Bog_T0_2_FD_203319 | JGI IMG/M metagenome (GOLD analysis project Ga0302319, IMG submission 203319) | Peat permafrost microbial communities from Stordalen Mire near Abisko, Sweden - Bog_T0_2 | ecosystem: Environmental > Terrestrial > Soil > Wetlands > Peat | place: Sweden: Abisko, Stordalen Mire... | reverse complement strand
ACGTTTACCCCGGCCAATCTTCGCTCCATCCGGCCGGGGCACGGTTTGCACACTCGCTATTTGAGCGAGGTTCTGGGTAAGCGGGCGGTTCGCGACATTGAACGGGGTACGCCCCTGAGCTGGGATTTGGTCGTTAACTCATGAGATTTGTCAGTCCAGTTTCCAAGCGAGTCGCTTTCCCCGCCCTGGCAAAAATCAGCTGCGTGAAACAGATTCCTTCCGCATGACTCGACTGACCCACGCTCCGGAACAGCCTCGCTGCGAAAGAGAGGGAACACAGGAGGTCTCCAATCTTCAAGTCTTTAACGCTCCCGATGTGGCCGCGCATTACGCCGCGCTGGATTACCTGAGTCTGTGCGAGCGGATCCTGTTCGACTCGTTTATAAAACAGGGAGATGCGATTTTGGATCTGGGCGTGGGAGGCGGCCGAACGACTCCGCATCTCTCCCGTGTGGCGTCCCGTTATGTGGGAGTGGACTATGCGCCTGCGATGATTGCAGCGTGCCGGCTGAAGTTTCCGCACCTTGAGTTTTTGGTGGCGGATGCCGCGAATCTCGCCGTGCTTGGCGATGCGAATTTCGATTCCGTGGTAATGGCATTCAACGGTATCGATTCTCTTGTCCCGGATGAATCGCGGCGGCGCTGCCTCGGGGAAATCCACCGCGTGTTGAAGGATGGAGGTGTGCTGATTTTTTCCTCGCACAATCCGCGGGCTGTCTTACTGCGGCCGGCTTGGAATCGGGCGAAAATCGAGGCGGTCGCTCAGACCCTGGCTGGGCAGCGGGAATGGTTACTCCCGCCAACGAGAATGCTTGTCTTGTGGTTGCGAGTTGCTGTGGCCCTGGCTGCATCGGTGACTGCGTCCGTTTCCCGGTTGTGCCGTCGAATTTGGCATCGCGCGTTTTGGAGCGGTGCTGGCTACATGCTCGATCCATCTCATGGTGGAGTGCTGACGCACCATGCCGTGCCCGAACGGGTAATTGCAGAAGTGGAGCAGCGAGGTTTTCAATTTCTGCGACTCGCCGGCGATGACTACCCTCGACGCAGCCGGGCTTATGTTACGGATTGGTACTACTACGTCTTCCGCAAACCCGCAGGACCTCTGGGTTCGCCATGCGAATAGTCCTGCTGCGGGAAATTCCGGACGATCCAACGCTGCTGCGGCAATGGAATGATTTAGTCGTGCAGATGGAGCGGCCCGAAGTGTTCTACACCGGCGAGTGGGCTGGTGCCGTGCAATTGGCCGGTCTGGCCTCTCCGACCCCTCTACTCTTCCTCGGCTACGACGGCGATGACTTGGTGGGAGTGGCATGTCTGAGCGCGGACCTTAATGAACGAAATCTTAGCTTTCTAGCCGGTACTACTGCGGACTACTGTGAATTCGTGAGTCATCCGCAGCGTCGAGCGGAGTTCGTCGAGGCGGTCTTTGCCGACCTTCGCCAACTGGGGGTGGGTGATCTGGCGCTTGCCAGTCTGCCGGCGGACTCGGCGACTACTCCGGCTCTGCGTGCTGCGGCAAAGAAACATGGTTTTCACTTGTACGTTCGACCGGAATTCTCGTGTCCTCAAGTAGAACTGGGTTCTGGAGTGCAACGGAGGGAATTGAAGGCCGCGGTGATGGGCAAGAGACAACTCCGCCGGCGCATGAAAGCCATGGAAGTCGAGGGGTCGGTGACGTCCGTCTGTCTTCGGTCGTGCGCGGAGATACAGGCTGCGTTACCAGGTTTTTTCGAGGCCCATGTGGCGCGCTACCAGGCTACGCGGCGCGTCAGCCCTCTCTCCGCGCCCGAGCGCCGAATCTTCTTGGAGGAACTGGCCAGGAGATTCGCCGGCACCGGCACCGTTACTATGAGCATGTTGATGATTGGGGACCGGCCAGTGGCGTGGAACTACGCGTTCCAATTCTACGGAGTCTGGTCGCTATATCAGCCAACCTTCGACATTCGCTGCCAAGACCATTCTCCGGGCTACTGCCTCACGGCGAAGATTGTGATCGAGGCCTGCGAGGAGGACAGGTTGAAAGTAGTGGACTTGGGGCTAGGATTGGAAGGGTACAAAGAGTGGTTTGCGAACGGCACCCGCCAGACTCTGCACGCTACACTCACAACGTCTCCCTTGCGTTACGTCGGCGAGATGGCACGCGATCGCGTGGCGAGCGAGGTCAAACGCTTTCCGAAACTGGAAGCTGCGATCCGAAGTGCGCGCTCCAGATTGGGGATGTGAAAATTTCGTCTCAACGGCGACATCGAGTAAAGTTGCTTTCATCCGACCCGGTCCGGCTTGGGAGGCACGTGCGGGTTTTAGGACTGATAATTAATTCTTGAAGACTCTCCTCATCCATTCCGAAGATTCCCCATGTGCGGGGCCCTGGGCCACCGAAACCTGGGACCAGATCGTAGATCTCGGGAGGGCCTCGGCGTTCACCATTGCGGCATGGCAAGAGCGCTTGCATCTTCCCATCCTGCAACTGGACTCTCTGCGCCGTGGCATTGAGGATTTTGCCTCGATACGTGAACTCCTCCAGGCAGGGCGCGGCCAACTAGTCGATGAATCGGGGCTGGATTGGTGGGATTTCAGCAGCGTTCATATTTACTCGGCACTTGAAGAGGCAGTTGTTCTGGGGCGGCTGGCTGGGGAGTTGGATCCAAAGGCGGAGTTGTACGCTACTCGCCCAGGTTGGCCTGCAAGCGGGGTTGCACAGTTGTTGAACCGTCCGCTGCGTCCCTTTCCTGAAACATCTCGCTCCTCACCATTCCGGCGCTTCAGCGACTTGCTGCGCAGATTTTCCTTCGACCAACTCGCCCAGATATTTCTGGACAAGTACGATCCGCGCTACCGCTGGCGTACTCGGTTTGTGGCTCGGGGACGTGGCTCGCCGGGCACCGTAGTCCTCTTGCCGAGCGCTTATACGAACGTGTCGCGCATGGCGGTGGCTTACGCCAGCATGCTTCCTGAGCAATCGTTTTTGCTGGTGGCGACGCGCCGCAGCGGCACCCACTTTGATGCAGCTCCGAACGTGGCCTGCGCCAGTCTCGCCGCTTATGCGGGTGAACCCGAGTCGCGGGCGGAATATTTGGACATTCTTGCCCGGTGGGGCAAACTGAAATCCAGACTCACACTGTTGCCGGAGATGGATCTGCTGAACCGCGCAGGAGTGTTCGACAAGTTCCCGGACTATTTTCGCGATGGCCTCGCCGTTCGGAACGCGTGGCGACATGTGCTCGCGCAGGAGCGAGTGGTGGCTGTGATGTGCGGCGATGACAGCAATATTTATACGCGACTTCCAGTGCTTCTGGCCCGCCAACAGGGTATCCCTACGCTGGACTTCCATCACGGGGCGCTGGACGGACGCTTCCTGATAAAAGAATTGTTTTCTGATGTTTATCTCGCCAAAGGAGAGATGGAACGCGATTATCTGCTGAGAATCTGCGGCTTGCCACCCGAGCGTGTGATGCTCGCTGGCCCTCCGCGCCCGCTGTCGATTGCGGTTCACGGACGCGCAGGGGTGGCAAAGTCGGACATTATATTTTTTTCCGAGCCCTACGAGACAGGCGGCCGGCGAACCGAAGAAATTTATCGCGAGCTTCTGCCCCCGCTCGCTAAGCTTGCACAGGAATTTGGCCGCAAGTTGGTGGTCAAGCTGCATCCTTTCGAAAGCCGCCACGAACGCCTGGCCATCATCGCGAAAGTATTGCCGCCCGCTCCGGCCTCCGCGGTGGAGGTTGTCCAAGGACCGTTCACGCCTCAACTCGTTCGCAACGCATGGTTCGCGGTCACGGTCGAGTCTACGACAGTTATTGACTGCTCGTTGCTCGGTATTCCATGTTTCCTGTGCGGGTGGTTTAACTCTGCGCCCTACGGATACACGCGTCAATATGCACGCTTTGGTGTTGGACGAATGCTTAAGAGTCCGGAACAGCTTAACGATCTCCCGGTGTTATTGATGGAGCCGGCGATTCCTTTATCCGATGACTGTCTTTTGAGACCGATGGAGCCGGACTGGCTGCGCCGAATCATCGCTACGGGAGTTTGTGCGGAAGGTCCAAAGGTGCGTGTACCGGAACAAAGTTAACGCCAGAAGTAAGTGAGCAAGCATCGACCCATAACGATCTTTACGCCCTCCCACGCCGATGTTGCCGGCACCAACGCCCAGCAACTGACGGTGAAGGAGATCGTGGCGCGGCTATCTCCACAGCGCTTTCACGTGACCATGTTCTCGGGAGAGCAACCCGATCCGCGCATCGCCTCGCGCCCCAACACAACATTCATCTCCGCACGCCCGCATGGAAATACCCGGCGCTTCCTCACGCGTTTGCTGCTGGTACGCCCCGACATTTATTTTTACCCAAGATTCGGGCCGCTGGATAATCTGTTCTTCTCGCTTCGCCGCAAGCTGGGAATGAAAACCGCCGTGGTCACGCACGTTGTGATGGTGATGAATGAAGCTACGGCAAAGTTGGCTGGCCGCTCCATTCGAGAGGCTGATGCCGTTTTTGCCAATTCGCGGTACGTGGCGGAAACCGTGCGCACCACATTTGGCATTGAGGCAAGCACGATTTACAACGGCATCGACCGCCGCTTCTTTTTTCCCTGCGAAGAAAAGCCTGCAAATCCCAGCCCACCTGTCGCTTTGTACGCCGGATCATTTCAGGCGCGCAAGCGAGTAGATCTCATTATTCAGCAAGCGGCCCTTCATCCCGAGGTAAGGTTTCGATTGGCCGGTCGCGGCGAGACCGAACCGGCTTGCCGTGCCTTGGCGAACGAGTTAGGCTGCCGCAACGTCGAGTTCGCAGGCCATCTGTCACCGGCGGATCTCGGCGTCGCAATGCGCAAATCGAGCGTGTTCCTGTTTCCGAGTATTCTGGAGGGCCATCCTCAAGTCCTGGGGCAAGCGAGCGCTTGCGGACTTCCGAGTATTGCCATGAATGTCTATCGACCCGATTACGTGGTGAATGGAGAGACCGGGTTCTTGGTAGAATCGGATGCTGAACTGTCCGAGAAACTGGAACTCCTGCTGCGCGACGCGAGCTTGCGGCAATCGATGTCGCGGGCCGCTGCTTTGCACGCCCTGAATTTTGACTGGGACCGCATTGCTCGGCAATGGGAGGAGGTGTTCGAGGCTGTGACCGCGAAGCGCTAGATCCCTCCGAATGTGTGGAATTTACGGCATCTTTGACCCGAATGCGCGGCTCGACGAGCGCTGGCTCGCATGGGCGAACCGCGCCCAGGGCCTGCTTTCTCATCGCGGCCCGGACGGTCACGGGCAGCAGTTGCTCATGGAGAACCGCTGCCTTCTCGGACACAATCGGCTGGCCATCATTGACCTCGAAGGCGGCGCCCAACCGCTGGCCAACGAAGATGATTCAGTGTGGGTGGTTTGCAACGGTGAGATCTACAACTACATCGAGCTCCGCGAAAAACTGATCGCGGCCGGACATCGTTTTCGCACGCAGAGCGACTGCGAAGTCCTGGTGCACCTTTTCGAAGACAAGGGAAAAGATCTGCTCAACGATCTGGAAGGCATGTTCGCCTTTGCTCTTTTCGACGCGCGCCGGGGAGAACTCCTGCTGGCGCGGGACCGCTTCGGCGAGAAGCCGCTCTACTGGGCCCGGCTGGCTGGTGGCGGACTCGCATTCGCTTCGGAGATGAAAGCCCTGCTGGCGTTGCCGGAAGTGGATAGGAGCCTGGATGTCGCTGCCATCGCCCAGTTTCTAGCCTTGCGCTACATCCCCGCGCCCCGCACGCATGTGCGCGGAATCGGCAAACTGCAAGCGGGCGAAGCCCTCAGTCTGGATCGCAACGCCAAGTTCGTGAGCACACGGTTTTGGATTCCAGAACTTTCCGCGAATCACAACACCAGCGTTCGAACTCCCTCCCTAGAGGAAGCGGTGGAAAGGGTTCGTGAGCGCGTGCGGCAGGCCGTGCGCATTCGCCTGCGCAGCGATGTTCCGGTCGGCGCCTTTCTTTCGGGTGGAATCGATTCCACGGCCGTTGCCTGCGCTGTCCGGGAACTGCTGCCGGCGGCGCGATTCAACACGTTCTGCGCATCGTTCGATGACAAGCAACTCGACGAAGCTCCTTTCGCCCGTCGGATTGCCTCCGAACTCGGTTCCGATCATCATGAGGTTCATTTTTCGTCGCAAGAGCTCCTGCCGCTCTTTGACGAGCTGATCGATCATTACGGCGAGCCGTTTGCGGATGTGTCGATGTTTCCGACCTTTGCGGTTTGCCGGGCTGCCCGACAGCATTGCAAAGTGATGCTCTCGGGCGACGGCGGAGATGAGTCTTTTGCCGGCTACCGGCAGACTTTTGCCTACTATCGTGGGCACAGCTTGCGCCGCATACCGGGAATAAATTTCCTGGCGGAGAAGGCCTTTCAGCATTACCCCAACGGCTGGCGTGGCCGGGGTTTGCTTAATTTTCTTCGTCAAGATGATGGGCAACTGCTTCGCAGCCATGTCCAGACCCCGCTCCTGACCTGGTTCCTTCCTCCGCATCGCGAAGAGGCGCAGTCCGGCCTGGCAGAACTGGAAGCTGCGGAACTCCATCACGCTCGGCTTCCGTACCCGCTCTCCGCGATGGAAGCGACGTTTTCTGGATATCTTCCGGAACAGATTCTGGTCAAGGTGGATCGAGCCAGTATGTACAGCGCCCTGGAATGCCGGGCACCGTTTCTGGATTCGGACTTGTTCAAGTTCGTCGCTCACTTGCCTCTGCGCTACCATTTTTCTCACGAGCAGGGAAAAGCCTTGCTGCGTAAAGCGCTTCCGTCCTGGGTTCCACCGGACATACGCTGGCGGCAGAAGCAAGGATTTACCCCTCCACTGGCGAGTTGGCTTCGTGCCGAGCTTCGCGGGCGCGTCGAGAATGATCTCGCGAACTATCCCGCGGCCTTGGAGTCGATTCTGGATCCCGCGCCAGCCCGTGAACTCTTGGCTCAACACCTTGCGGGAGTCGACTGCAGCGACCAACTTTTTCGCTGGATGGTGCTGATCCGCCGCGGGGGACAACTTTAATCAGACTTTGGTTTCCTTGCCTATGCGGCTGGCGCGCGTAATCCACAATTCGGCGGCCCTGCTGACGCTCGATATCCTGAGCAAAGCGACGCCGCTCGTCGTGTTTCCTTTCATGGTGCGCGCCCTGGGCCCAACGGCTTACGGCAAAATCGGCTTCGCCACGGCCGTGACCGGCTTCTTCGGGTTAGCGGCCTCTCCAGGTTTTTCCACCTACGCGTTGCGGGAGGCCGCCAAAGACGAGGGGCGGGTCCATTTTCTGGTTCGGCATGTGTTGGGGGCAAGAGTTGCGTTCGCCGTGGTTTCCTACGCCCTGCTCATCGCATTCGCTCTCACGCTCGCGCCGCACGACTTCACCACTCGCCTGCTGATCGTGCTCTCCGGTCTGGTACTGCTGGTGAACAGCATCGACGCGCAGTGGATATTCATGGCGCGTTCCCGCATGTGGATGGTCACACTGCGCGGAGCGGTGGGCCAGGTGATCTATGGCGCGCTCATCCTCGCTCTGATACGGCGCCCCACCGACGCCTGGATCGTGCCCGTCGCCACGGTCGTTTCGTTGCTGGCAGGCACATTGCTCATCTGGCTACCGGCGCGTCGCGAGTACCGCATCCCTTGGCCCCAGATCTCGCCCGCCGTCTGGCGCAGTTTTCTGCCGATATGCCTGATCATGGGCTTGGCCAGCATGATGTCGATGATCTACGACCAGATCGATACCGTGATGCTGAGGTATTTGCGCAGCGAAACCGAAGTGGGACTTTACGTCGCCAGTTACCGCATGATGGGAGTCGCCATATCGTTCGCGTCGATTCTCGGGCAGGTTTTTTTCCCCCTTCTCTCGGAGACGACCGGCCAGGATCGCGAGAACGAACAGCGCTATCTGGGATGGTTCGGGGAGGCCAGTGTCGGCCTCGCGCTTCCCATCGCGACTGGCGGCTTCATTCTGGCCGGACCGCTCACGCGATTCGTTCTCGGCGTACAGTACACGGGCACGGCCGTGCTCTTTCGTTGGCTCATGCTGACCATCATAGCCGGACCGCTCGCCAGCTACTTCGGATCGCAATTGATACCGGCAGCACGGGAGAAGAAATATCTGTTGTCGGTCGCGGCCGGGGCTGCGGTCAACGTGATCTTGAATCTGTTCTTGATTCCGCGCTATGGTGCGATTGCAGCCGCTTTCACCACCGCCATCAGCCAGTTTGTGGTGGCTTTCATGAACTACTACTTTGTCCGCGACCTGTCCCGTCCGAGCTTGACCGTAGCCCTTGGCCTCTCTGTGATCGCTTCCGCCGTGATGGCGGCGGGGCTGCTGTTCGCCCGCTCGCTCATTACGCTGCACGTTGTGCTTCAGATTGTGCTGGGCGCCTTGGTCTACGGTGCCGTCTACTGGGCGGGTCGAGCGTTGTCAAATCGATGGCAAACCCAGAATCGGTGAGCTTCTTTCCGCAAATAAATCTGCAACGGCACATCCTCCGAGGATGCGTTAGAATCACAGTTTTCACGCCGTGGAGGACCAGGATGAAGACCCCGCTCATGGGGAACGTAGCGAACGGCGCTCCGGAATCGAATCAGGAGTGGCAGGCTTGGGGCGAGAAAGACCCGCTGTTCGGCGTAATTCCGCAGCCCGGAAGAGAGCGGGACGGGGTCACCCCATGGACGGATGCGGATTTTTACCAGACCGGTCGCGGCGACTGGGAGGAATTCCTGCGGCGCTGGCAGCGCTATGGTCTCGAGCAGGAGAGTTGCGTCGAAATCGGTTGCGGAGCCGGACGCTTGACCCGGCACATCGCACGTGACTTCGTGGCAGTGCACGCCCTCGATGTAGCCGAGGGGATGATCGACTATGCACGGCAGCATGTCGGCCCCAATGTGCGACTGCACGTGACCGATGGCATCTCGCTTCCCGTCCCGGATAGAAGTGTAACCGCGGTGTTCTCCGTGATTGTCTTCCTACACTTTGATCGCATCGAGCATGCGGCCGCTTACTTCCGCGAGATGGCGCGGGCGTTGAAGTCGGGCGGCACGATTATGATCCAGATGCCCTTGCACCAGTGGCCGGGAAATCTTAAGCCGGCCGTGCGCAGCTGGTTTGCCGCGGCGCATAACGCCTACATGGCGCTGCGCCGCAGTAAGGGTTGGTATCACCGCTTCCGCTTGGCGCGCCGCCAGTGGAGCCCGTTCATGCAGAGCATCACCTACGATGCCGCATGGGTACACGAAACTTTGAGCTCCCTCGGGTTCGGCGATGTCGAAACCTGCTCCTTCCAACTCAGCCGCGGTGGCGCTGTTTATTCGTGGGTGTTTGCGCGAAAGGCTTCGCGGGCGTGAGTTCCACTGCGAATCATGTCGTGATTACCGGGGGAGCCGGGTTCATCGGTTCCCATGTCGCGGAAGCCCTGGTCCGGCGGGGCCTGCAAGTTTCCATCGTCGACAGTCTCGACGACTTTTACTCACCCGCCGCCAAGCGCGCAAACCTGGAAGCGGTGCGAATGGTTGGCGATTTCACCTTCTACGGAATCGACCTGTGCGATTTCGACGCGCTGCGCGAGGCCATCGCTGAAGCTCGGCCGGACGCCATTATTCACCTCGCGGCGCGAGCCGGGGTGCGGCCCTCCATCGAGAATCCACAGCTTTACGAGCGGGTCAACGTCGGCGGCACCGTAAATCTTCTCGAGTTAGCTCGGCAGCTAAGCGTAAAGCGCTTCGTTTTCGGATCGTCGAGTTCGGTGTATGGAATTACAAACAAGGTCCCCTTCGCGGAAGACGACCCTTGCCTGCGCCCGATCTCTCCTTACGCGGCTACGAAGCTTGCGGGAGAATTCTTTTGTCACACCTACGCTCATCTGTACGGCATTTCAACCCTCTGCCTGCGTTTCTTCACGGTATTCGGTCCGCGTCAACGCCCCGATCTCGCGATCCGAAAGTTCGCGACGCTGATGTTGGCGGGGAAGCCGATCCCGGTCTTCGGCGACGGTTCCACGGGCCGTGATTACACCTTTGTGGATGACATCGTGGCCGGAGTGCTGGCGGCCCTGGACTATGAATTCCCTGCGGGAGCGCCGCCTTTTGATATTTTCAACCTGGGCAATTCGCATCCCGTGTCACTGAACGAATTAATCGCAATGCTGGAGCGCGTCAGCGGCCGGGTTGCGATTCGTGAGCGTAAGGATTTGCAGCCCGGCGACGTGCCCATCACCTGGGCGAATACCGACAAAGCGGCTCGCATGTTGGGCTACCGGCCGTCGACGCCATTGGCGGAAGGCCTGGAACAGTTTGTGCGCTGGCTTCGCGTTTCGAACGCCTGATAGTGCGCACGACAGAAAGCTCAGAACAAATTGGTTACTTCGAGATCGCCGCAACACCGTTGAATCCATGACCCACAGCTCCGAACGAGAGAAATTATCGGTCGCTGTCTTGCTGTCGAGCCGGGAAAAATTCGGTCCCTATTACGGCGGCGCATGCGCGCGCTGGACTTACGAAGTGTACAGCCGCCTGCTAGGTCTCGATGTCACAGTATTTGGCTATCCGACCGCCCCTGACGACCAGTATCCGCTGCGTCACGTCACGAGTTCGGCCTGGATACTCTCCAATTTTGTCTCCCATATTCCCCGGGCTCGCCGGTACGAGGAGCATCTATGGTTGCGCGCGCTGTTCAGCCGGCTTCAGGCCTTTGACGTTATACATATTCACAACCGGCCGCAATGGGCACAGGTGCTGCGTGATTTTGGCTACAAAGGCACAATCGTGCTGCATCTGCACAACGACCATCTCGGCCACTGGACGCCGAGTATGCTGGACGAACTCGCGCGAGGCGTGGACAAGGTTGCGACGTGCAGCGAATACCTGCGCAACACGTTTGCGGGAAAGTCTCCCTCGCTGGCCTCGAAAACTGGAGTGGTTCTCAATGGCGTGAATACAGATTTGTTTTTCCCGCGCGAAGAACTGCGCGAGCCTCAGACCATCTTTTTCGTAGGCAGGCTTCATCCCGAGAAAGGCGTTTTGCAACTGGTGCACGCTTTCGCCCATGTGCTCGAAGTGCACCCCAAGGCGAAACTCGTGATCGGAGGCAGCAGCGGCTTCGGGGCTCACGCGGCGACCCCATATGTTCGCGAGGTGGAAGCTTTCGCCAGTTCGATCATCAAGAGCCATCCAGGAAGTATTCAATTCACCGGCTATCTGCACCACGACCGTGATCTGCCCAGCTGGTTCCAGAGAGCGACGCTCTTTGCTTGCCCCTCAATTTTCCAGGAGCCGTTCGGCCTGGTAAACGCGGAAGCGATGGCTTGTGGCACCTCAGTGATTGGATCACGGCGCGGCGGCATCCCTGAGGTTCTGGGTGAAACGGGTCTATTGATCGACCCCGAAGACATCGCAGGCTTCGCGGATGCAATCTGCAAACTTCTCGGCAATCCTGATTACTCGGCCAAACTTGGACGCGCCGCGCATCAGCGCTGTCTCGAAATGTTCGATTGGCAAGTCGTCGCCCAGCGCTGGAACTCTTTGCTGCAAAGCCACGCTGTTGCCTCCGCAGGTAATGTTTGAAGTGCGACACAACGCCCGAGGGAAGAAGCACGCGGGCCCGTTTACCGCTGCAACAACTGTGGTACTGTGTTATGCGATGTCACTTGCGGCACACGGGTAATATTTCTTATGGCACACGTTATCGACGAGAAGGAGCCGTCGGCCAAAGCACCGAGGGTTTCCCTAGCCATCCCGGTTTACAACGAAGAGGCGGTCGTCCCCGAGTTGGTTCGCCGGACAACGACAGTGCTGGATGCGCTTTCCGGCGGTCCGCACGAAATCGTATTCGTTGACGATGGCAGTTCCGACCGCACCGCGGAACTTCTGGAAGGTGCCGCCCGCGAAGATCCTCGTTTAATAATTGTCGCCCTGTCTCGCAATTTCGGCCATCAGACTGCGCTAAGTGCGGCACTCGATCACGTCTCCGGTGACGTTTGCGTGCTTATGGATGGCGATCTGCAGGATCCGCCGGAAGCGGTTCCCCAACTGCTGGAGGTTTACGAGCAGGGCTACGACGTCGTCTATGTAGTCCGCAGAGACCGCAAGGAATCCTGGTGGTTGCGCCTCTGTTACCGTGTTTTTTATCGGCTCATCGCGGCTCTGTCCTCGACTCACCTCCCGCTGGATTCGGGCGACTTCGGTCTGATCACGCGCCGCGTGGTTGACGAAATCCGCGCCATGCCAGAGCACCATCGTTATCTCCGCGGCCTGCGTACATGGGTCGGATTTCGGCAGATCGGCGTTCCCATCGAGCGCTCCAGACGGCACGCCGGGCGCACCAAGTATTCGCCTTGGAAATTGTTGAAACTCGCCTCCGACGGGATTTTCGCATTTTCTATCGTTCCTCTGCGCGCTGCCGCGCTTCTCGGTCTGCTCGCCATCGGTTGTGCGACTTTGTTTGCCGCCTACGCGATCTACGCCAG
>Ga0302319_10019101_pt1 | contig 12459 bp, 12 predicted proteins | sample Bog_T0_2_FD_203319 | JGI IMG/M metagenome (GOLD analysis project Ga0302319, IMG submission 203319) | Peat permafrost microbial communities from Stordalen Mire near Abisko, Sweden - Bog_T0_2 | ecosystem: Environmental > Terrestrial > Soil > Wetlands > Peat | place: Sweden: Abisko, Stordalen Mire... | reverse complement strand
CGGCTCGTCGAGAATCAGCACATTGCCGCCGCGCTTGAGGATCTTCGCGAGAATCACCCGGCTGCGTTCGCCGCCGCTTAAGAGCTGGATCTTCGAATTGATGCGGTCTTCGGTGAAAAGGAATCGCCGCAAATACCCGCGGAGAGTGATCGTCTCCTCGCCCAGTCGGACGTAATCGCCGCCCTCGCCCACTTCTTCCCAAATGGTCTTGTTGTCATCGAGGAGGAGGCGATGCTGATCGACGTAATTGATCTCGGTCCGAGCGCCGATTTCCACCTTCCCCCAGGTGGGAGCGAATTCGCCCATGATGACCTTGAGCAGCGTCGATTTTCCGGCCCCATTGCGTCCCACCACCCCCACGCGCTGGCCGGCGGCGAGGTCGAGGCTGAGTCCGTCGAAAAGAACGCGTCCTCCCAACTCCACGCCCACATCGGTCAGAGTGATCACGCGATTCGACATTTTCGACGCCGGCGGAATGATGAGTTCCACGTCGAGTTCCGGCTCGGGCGGCCCCTTCGCGGCTTCTTCGAAATAGCGTTCGATGCGGTCCACGCTCTTCGTGCGGCGCCCGCTCGGGCCGCGGCGCACCCATTCCAATTCGTGCTTCAGAAACATCTGCCGCTTGTGCTCCATCTTCTCCTCGGCGGCGTCCCGCTCCGCCTTGGAAACAAGATAATCGCTGTAGCTGCCCTCATAGTTCAGGAACGATCCCCGCGCCAGTTCGACGATGCGCGTGGCGATCCGATCCAGAAAATAGCGGTCGTGCGTCACGAACAGGCACGCCCCCGGATAGCGCGCGAGGAAATTCTCCAGCCACTCGATGCTGTCCGTATCGAGATGGTTCGTGGGTTCGTCCAGGATCAGGAAATCCGGGCGGGCAATGAGCGCGCGGCAGAGCGCGGCGCGGCGTTTTTCGCCTCCGCTCAGGGAACTGACGATCCGGTCGCGCGCGGGGGCGTGGAGATGCGTGGCGATCGATTCGATGCGATGATCGAGGTTCCATCCGTCGTAATGCTGGATCTGATCGAGCAGCGTGGCGGCGTCGTGACTTTCGGCCGGCGTGCGCTCGTATTCGTCCAGGAGCGCGAGGATGTGTTCGGCGCCGGCCCGGATGTTCGCATAAACAGTGGCGGTCTCATCCAGCGCGAAGGCTTGCGGCAGATAACCGGTGATCAATTCCCGGCGGCGCGTAAAGCCTCCGCCGTCCGGCGCCAGATCGCCCGCCGCGATGCGCAGAAACGTGGATTTCCCGCATCCATTGCGCCCGACGAGCCCAACGCGATCCCCTTCCTCGATCGCGATGGTGGCGCGATCGAGCACGGTATGCGGGCCGTAGCGGACGGTCAGTTCAGTGGCGCTGGCGATGGGGTCGGGCATGAGGAAATCACGAATGACGATTGACGAATGACGAGAGAGGCGGCGCCGGGTTTTCGGCGCAACGCGATTGGCGATTCGATGCGCGTGGAGAGCTCTGGTTTACTCGGCCGGGATTTCGAAGCGGGGAAAGAGCGGCACGGGTTTTCCGAGTTGGTGGCCATCCGGGAGACCCTGCCGGCCGCCCCACTCCGCGTCGGAAAGACGAAAGCGCTTTCCGCTGCCGGCGAGCTCCATTTTCCAGAGGAGTTGGTCGAAGATGCCGTGCGCCGCTTTCGGCAGCACGGGGGAAATAAGGATCGCCACGATGCGGAGCGTCTCGGCGAGATGATACAGGACGGCGTCGAGCTGAGGTTGTTTCCCCTGATCTTTCGCCAGCTTCCATGGCGCCGCGAGGTCGATCATCTGATTTCTTCCCGTAACCGCCTTGGCGACTTCCGAGAGAGCAGCACTGACATCGAATGGGTTGCGCCCGAGATAGGCCGAATAGGCGCCCACGCATTTTTTCAATGCCGTTTGCAATTCCCCGAGATCGATGACCCCGTTGGGACCCTCGAAACATTTACGAAATCCCGGCGGAACCGGTTCAGGCAGCTCCGGCGTTTCGGCTAAAATACCCCACTCCTCGGCGCCACGATTGATGAGTTTTCCGTCGCGATATTTCCAGGCCATGCCCAAAGAGCGATTCAGCAGATTGCCGAGGCTGTTCGCCAAATCCCCATTGTAACAAATGACGAGCCGCTCTTCGGAAAAGTCCGCGTCGCGTCCGGTCGTGATGTCGCTCATGAGATAGTAGCGCAGCGCTTCCGCGCCGTATTTGTCCGCCAGCAGGTCGGGGTCCACCACGTTCCCAAGGCTCTTGCTCATCTTGGAGCCCGCGATGTTCCACCAGCCGTGGACGAGCAGCGTGGGCATCTCGTCGTCTGAAAAGCCGAGCGCCTTCAGCATGATGGGCCAGTAGACTCCGTGCGCGGGGATGAGGATATCCTTGCCGATGACGTGGACGGCTGGCCACAGCGCCTGAAATTCCGAAGCGCGCGACGCGGCCCGCGGATCGTAGCCTGGAGCGAAACTGATGTAGTTCACGAGCGCGTCGAACCAGACGAAGGTCACAAAGGTGGGATCAAATGGGACTTCGATGCCCCAGGAAAGCCGCGCTTTTGGACGCGTGATGCAGAGATCGCCCTCGATCTTTTCCACGGCGTTCCGCAGCTCGGCGACGCGAAACTCAGGGACGACCAGCGCCTTGCCGGCAGCGCTGCGTTTGCCAATGATGTCGAGCAGCCATTGCTTATGCTCCGCCAGACGGAAGTAATAATTCTCCTCCTCGCGGAACTCCACCTGGCCCCATTCGGGGCCAAATTCACCGTCCGGCCCACGCTCCTTGTCGGTGAGAAATTGCTCCTGCCGAACGCTATAGTATCCGCCCTGCGAGGCCTTGTAGATCCAGCGGCTGGCGCCCGTGGCGGGATCCTTTTCATCCCAGAGCCGCTGCAGAATGGCCCGCACGCAGGCTTTATGGCGCTGATCCGTAGTCGCGGCCCAGTCGTCGTATTCGACGCCGAGCTTCTTCCAGAGGGCGAGAAACTTCGCGGTGACGGAATCGACAAACTCCTGCGGGGCCACGCCTTCTTTCTCCGCGGATTGCTGCACCTTCTGCCCGTGCTGATCGACCCCCGTGAGGAAGAAAACATGGTCGCCCGCGAGCCGGTGATACCGAGCGATGACATCGGCCAGCACCTTTTCGTAGGCGTGCCCGATGTGCGGCGCGCCATTGGTGTAATCAATGGCGGTCGTGATGAAAAAAGACGCGGGAGTTTGAGGATGCGGAGACACAGGCATTGGCGAATCAAGTTTTCGGGACCGTTTTGATCTTTCCTCCCCAGCTCAAAATCTTCGCCTTCGTTCCGGCGGCTTCGGCTTCGGGGATCTGTCCGTTGCGCACGTAAAAAAGCGAGAGGCTGGACCAGGCAAGCTGATCGTTGGGACGCAATTCCACGGTTTTCAGGCCGGCCGAAATCGCTTCCGGGTAGCGGCCCAATTTCATGCAGGCCATCCCGAGGGCGTGCCAGCCATCGAAGAACCCTGGATCGAGTTCGACGCAGCGGGCGTATTTCTCGACGGCGGCGTCGAGATCCCCGAGCGCAAGATCGCCGTTGGCGTCGTCAAAAAGTTCCTCGATATCGGGTGGCGCGCTCATTGCTCGAAAATTGCGTGGCGGAGGCGGGAGCGCTTCATGATCCGAGCGCGGCGCGCCTAACCACGGGGACCGGTTTTGAGTTGCGCGGCGGCGCGGCGCAGCTTCATCCATTCCTGAAAGAGGACGGTCGCCCGGATCTGGCCGACCTCCGCCACCATGCCCGATTTCTCCGCTTTGAACTTCACTTCATCGATGGGCTCCCGCTGGTCGAGATGAATCAGCACCCCGCCTTTCCCGGTCGGAATGAGCATGCTGGTCTCCCCGACGTCCACCGACGCGACGGCATGCATAATGGCGGCCGCGTCGGGCTTTTCGTCGAATTTGCCCATCTGCATATCCTCGGCGCTAAACGGCGGGAACGCCTCCGGCTTCCCGCCCGACGCGGCTTGCGCGGCATCGGCGAAGGATTTCCCGGCCTTTACTTCCGCGGCGATCTTGTCGCGGATTTCGGCGGCCTTGAGGTTCATCGCATCCTGGGCGCGCTGATGTTTCAGTTTATCCGCCAGATCCACTTTGGCCTCCTCGAAAGTCAAAGGGCGGCCCGGTATAATGTCTTCCAGTTGGAGAACGTAGTATCCGCGATCCGTGCTCAGGGCGTCACTATCCGGTTGAATCTTGGAAAGAGTGAAAGCCGCGGCGGCGACCGCGGGGATTTCCTTAAACTCCGCGGGGGGGTTCGCCCGGGAATAGGCCGGCGCCTCCTGCACCTTCACCCCGGCCTTGGCGGCGATGGCGTCGAACTTCGCGTCCTTTTCCGTCATGGCGATGGTAAAGTCTTCAGCCGCCTTTTGCAGATTCTGAAGCGCCTCCGCGCGAGCCGGGCCCGCCAGCGGCTTGTCCGTGGTCGGGAGAATAAAGGCCACATACTTCACTTTCCGCGCCTCATCCGTATTCAGCGCTTTTTTGCGTTCCTCGTAGAGCTTCTTCACATCGTCATCCGTGACTTTAACGGCCGCGAGGAAGTCATCGATCTTCAGGCGAATCACCGAGACATCGACCTTTTGGTACATGCCATCGAACGCCTCGCGCAGCTCAGCTTCGGAGGGCGGCGCGGTGGATTCAAGAAGCGCCCTGATCTTTTTCACGCGCAGATCGTCACGAATGATATCCTCCAAATCGCCGCCGGACATTCCGCGCCGGCTCAAGGCGTCGAGCACGTAATTATTGTAGACGTTTGAATCGTAGGCGCCGCGGGTCTGGAAGACCGGCATGTCCTTGATGGCGGAGACGATATCGTCCTCCGTCGGCTCAATTCCCAACACGCCGGACTCGTGCCAGAGCACCAGCGTATTCCAGAGAAAATTATCCTTCGCGTTGTTCCTGGTAATCGCCAGCCCCTGGAGCAAGTCGTTCAGGCGCAGTTCTTCCGCCACTTCAAACCTTCGCACGATCTTCTGCGCCTGGCTGACGGTGACGGGCATCCCGTAGATGGAACCCACGTGGTCCCCGCTCCCTCTGTCCATAAAACGGGCGGAATTATAGAAAGCCACGAACGAGATAATCACGAGGATCGTGATCATGATCAGCAGCGGTTGCTGAAAGCGGCGAAGAAGATGGACCATTTAGGGGAAGTTTCGGGATTGATTTCGCACGAAGCCGTCAATACGTTGCGGATCGCAGAGGCATGAAGCTACGTCCCCCCTTTTCCATCCAGCAACTCCTTTTTACCGCAGGTAGCGCATTCCTTTTCGGGGCGGCGGCGCTCGCGCAGGATACTGTCATCACGGCGGATAACCAGCAGCAGCACGTGAAAGTGGTGGGCGTTTCCCCTTCCGGTCAGCTCGAAATCCTGGTTGGCCAGGGAAAGCTCGGCCTGGCGCTCGCGAACGTCAAGGAAGTGCGGATGGCGCCGCCGCCCGAGTACAGCCAGGCCTTTCAAGCTTACCAGGCAAAGGATTTCAAAAAGGCGCTGGATCTCATGAAACCCGTCGCCGATCGGTTCAGGGGCATGCCGTCTCCCTGGGCTCAGCAGGCCCTTTCCATGGTCGGGGACCTTTATATCACGCTGAACGATCTGCCAAAAGCCGAGACCGCCTATCTCGATTTCAAAAAGCTGTATCCGACCGTCGGAATGCTCCAGGCGGATGTCGGGCTCTCGCGGCTGGCCGTGGCAAAAAAGGATTTCGACGGAGCCAAGCAGAAGATCACTCCGATTATCGAAAAAGCGTTCAAGGAAAAAGCGCCGACGATCTCCAATGCGCTGGCCTACAGTCAGGCCTTCCTGGTCAGCGGCCAGATCAAGGAAGCGGAAGGCAATTTTTCCGGCGCGCTCGAAGACTATTTGCGCACGGTCACGATTTTCTATCAAGATCGCGCCGCGGTGAGCGCCGCCCAGGATCGCGCCGATACCCTGCGGAAAGAGCACAAAGATGTCACCGTCCCCTAAATCCCAACCGGCCACGCTTTAATCCCCCCACCTTCCCTCTCTTTTATGATCCGACCTACATTCCGCCGATTCCTTCCGCTTTTGCTTTTCGTGTGCATCTATGCGCTGGCCTGCGCCTCCGGGTTGGCGCAGGATGAGGCGGCGGCGCCGGCGCCAAAGGAGGAGAACATCCTGCAGACGATCAAGGACGGCGGCCCGCTCATCATGGCCATCTGGTGCGCCATTATCGCCACCTCGGTCACGATGCTCACGCTGATCATCCAGAACATCATGTCGCTGCGGAGGGACAGGCTGGCCCCGCCCCCGCTCATTCAGGCGCTGCAGCAAACCATCGCCTCCGGGAACTACCAGGAAGCGTGGGCCACATGCCATGCGAACAGGAATTACCTCGCGAACGTGCTGAAAGCCGGCCTGAGCCGTCTCGGCCGCGGCAAGGAAGCCGCGGAAGACGCCATCGCCGAGCACGGGCTGCGCGAGGCCACGATGCTGCGCACCCGCAATAGCTATCTTTCGGTCATTGGGGTGGTTTCCCCGATGATCGGGCTGCTCGGCACCGTCATCGGGATGATGGGCGCCTTCAAGGTGCTGGCGGGCAGCGGCATCAGCGATCCGCGGGCGCTCTCCGGAAAGATCGGCGAAGTGCTCCTGGCGACCGCAAGCGGCCTGTTCATCGCCATCCCGGCCTTTGTCTCCTACTACATTTTCCGCAATATCTCGCAGATGTGCATCGTCCACGCGGACGATGTCGTGAACTCGCTCCTCGTGGACATTCCTTACGACGAATTGGGTGGCGTCCAGATCGGCGAAAATTTCAGCGCCGGCGTGCCCCAGTCCGCCGCGGCCGGCGTTCGGAAAGTATCGATCGCGTTGACCACCAATTGCCCGATCTGCAGCGGCGCCGTGACCCCCGGCTCCAATCCATGCCCGCACTGCGGCGCCACGCTGGACTGGCAGACCTGATTTGAATCATGTCCCACCGCGCGTCCCACGCCACATCCGCCCGTTCCCAGACCCGGCTCCCTCCCGAGGAGGATCCGGAGTTCCAGATCGCGCCGATGATCGATATTCTGCTCGTGCTGCTGGTCTTCTTTATGTCGATCAGCTCCACGGAAGTGCTTCAGGTCAATAAAGGCGTGACTCTGCCAGTGGCGAAAGACGCGAAGGACGCGCAGAAGGACACCAAGGGACAGACCATCATCAACGTGCTCTGGAACAAGATCAACAACGCTGGCTCGCTGGAAGTGGACGACGTCAAGTACGACCAGGCCGATCAGATGATGCCGCATCTCACCCCGAAGGTGCAGGCCAACCCAAACATGCGCATCCTCATCCGCGCGGATCGCGATGTCCGGTATGAATACCTCAAGTCCGTGATGATCGCAGCCGGGCGGGCAGGCGTGGGGCGGGTCACGTTTTCCGTGGTGGACAAGGATCCCAACGCCAAGCCGGAACCCGCCAGCGCCGAAAAATAAAGCCCGGCGCCCTCCCTTTCGAAACCCCAACCCCTAAAATCCCAATTATACCATGGCCGGCTCCGTAGGTTCAGAAGATGGCGACATCGGCTTTCAGATCGCCCCGATGGTGGACGTCGTATTTGTGCTCATGCTCTTTTTCATGGCGAGCGCAGGCTCGCAGATCGTGGAAAAAGAACTGAATATCAGCCTTCCGAGCGGCGCGACTGCCGCCTCGCCGGACACCCAAAAAACCCCGATCCTGATCGATATTTCCCCGGAGGGTCAGGTCACGATGAACAACCAGTCTTTTGGCACGCCAACCGACCGAAAGCTTCAACCGCTCCGCGAGTGGCTGAAGAACGCGATCGAACAATTCGGAGGCGAAGACCCGGTGATTATTCGTCCCAATCCGGAGACGCGGCACGAGCGCATCATCGACGTCCTGAACGCCGCGGCCGCGGCCGGCGTGAAGAATCTCACGTTTTCCTAGGCCACATCCCGCCAAGATCCCAATCATACCATGGCTGGCTCCGGAGCTTCAGAAGATAGCGACACCGGTTTTCAGATCGCGCCGATGGTCGATATCGTGTTTGTGCTCATGCTCTTTTTCATGGCGAGCGCCGGTTCGCAGATCGTCGAAAAAGAACTGAGTATCAGCCTCCTCAGCCGCCCGAGCGGCACGACCGCCAACGCGAGGGACAACCATGAAGCCCTAATCCTGATCGACATCTCCCCGGAAGGGCAGGTCACGATGAACAACCAGTCCTTTGGCACTGCGACCGATCGAAAGCTTCAGCCGCTCCGCGACTGGCTGAAGAACGCAATCGAACAATTCGGGGGCGAAGACCCGGTGATTATTCGTCCCAATCCGGAGACGCGGCATGAGCGTATCATCGACGTGCTGAATGCCGCGACCGCGGCCGGCGTGAAGAATCTCACGTTTTCCTGAACAGTTTTTCGAGAGCGCGGGGCCTCGCCGAAAGCGCCCGATCCATTTTGAAGGCGCCCGATTCATCCTTTCAGTTGTCTTTTTTTAGGCGCCGAGGTTCCGACCTGTCCAATCAAAGACGCGATATTTCCGTGAAGAAATCTCCGAGGTGGCGCGTCCTAAGACCATGGGGTTCCCATAGTTGAAAGTGAATTTGCTCTTCTGTGTTTATCGCTCGCCATCCCCGATCTCACGCCGGGTTGGGTCTCTGGCCCAATTCCTGCGGGAATGATCGGTGGGGGCAGTGATTGACAGCCCTTTCTTCAGACGTTTAGTTTTTTGCCCCAAATGAAACTGCTTCTTCCGCTCCTGACAGCGCTGGCTTTATCCGCCACCGCTCTATGCTCGGACGCTCCGAAGCTCCTCGATAAGGTGAACGTGCTGCCCCTGGCGCTGGACGACTCGTTTCAGTTTCGGAAGACGCAGACTTTTCTCTACGATCAACTGTTGAGGAAGCCCACGCCGGACCCGATGGTGAACTTCATGTGGCAGCGCATGGACTACGGCAGCGTGACCTATGAGGACCGCCGCCATCGCTACGGGCACTATTTTACGTTTTGGTGGCGGTCCAAACGCAAAGCGGATATCACCCTGCGGCTGGAATACCGGCAGCAGCTTCTCGGGTCCACCGTGCAGGCCAGGGAACTTTACTACAAAGGCGTGAAAGGCTCGGTGAAGTCCGAATTCACTGTCGTTGGCGACGATTATGAAGAAGATGGCCGGGTCACCGGCTGGCGCGCGCTTCTCATCGAAAACGGGAAGATCGTCGGCCTGAACGCTTCGTTTCTCTGGAATTGATTCGAGAGATGCAATTTTCCCAGACAGCCCTTATGCTTCCAGTAATTCAACGCCGCCGGCGCGCCTTGCCCCGGCGGGCTGGCCGCGCATCTCAAATATAATCGTGACTCCTCAGCCTTCCATTCTGGTCGGGATTGCGAGTCGCACCGTGTGGGTGCGGGTCGAAGGCAAGGGTTCATTCCTGAACAGCACGGGGTTGAAGGAATTTGCCAAGGAGATGGTCAACCGGGGATTCCGGGAGTTCGCCGTGGATTTGTGCAATTGTCCGGTGATGGATTCGACGTTCATGGGGACGCTCGCGGGGATCGCCCTGCGCCTGCGGGAACTGGGCCAGGGACAATTGCGCGTGACCAACCTCAACGAACGCAACCGGGATTTGCTGGGAAACCTGGGGCTCGATCAGCTTTTCACCATTGAGAACGGGGCCAAGCCGCCGGAGCAGGTGGCGCAGCAGCCGCTGGCGCCTGGAGCGACTGACAAAGTGGCGCAAGCGCAGACCATGCTCGAAGCGCATGAAGCTTGCGTTCAGGCCGACGAGTCCAATGCCGCAAAGTTCAAGGACGTGCTCGACTACCTGAAACAGGATCTGCACCTCGCCCGCTAGGCGCCGATGTGGGCCGCCGTTTTCTTCGCGCTGTTCGCCCTCTCGGCGGCCATGTTCGTCTCGGTCTATCGGCGGCAACGGCTGATGATCGAAGCGCTCCGGGTGGCGCGCCAGAAGATCCAGATCGAAGAGGCGCGCGTCTTTGATTTCCTGCATGGGCTGGGGATCGCGCTCACCGAGACCAGCAAGCCCTCCGATCTGCACGTGCTCATCGTGGAAGGCGCCCTGAGGATCATGGAAGCGCACGGCGGCGGGCTCTATCTCGCCGACCGCTCGAGCGATCATCTGCGCCCGGCCTTCGTCTCCCGCCATTGCCCCCCGTTTTTCGAAGTGCCGGAGAGCATCGTCCGCCAGCCGGGTTTTTCCTGGGGCAGCGATCTCCGGATTCGCGGGGCCTCCACCGGCGAAGGCGTGCTGGGGGCGGTTTGGCGGGACAAGGAACCGCTCATGATGACCGGTCAGGATCCCCGCCTCGCGATGCTGCGGGCCGGCCCGCTCAAGACGACCAGCGCGATGCTGTGTCCGCTCGTCCACGGAGGCCAGAATCTCGGCATTCTGGCCGTCGCGCGCGGCCCGGGAATCGAGCCGTTCGCCGCCAGCGATTTCCAGATCTTCAAGGCGATCTCGGAGCAATCCGCGTTTGCGCTCTACAACGCGATCATCTTTTCCGAGGCCGCCGAAAAGAAGCGGCTCGACCAGGATTTGCAGGTGGCGTATGAAATCCAGCGCATCCTTCTCCCCGCGAATGCGCCGGATATTGCCGGCTTCCAGATCAGCGGGATCAATATCCCGGCGCGGCAGGTCAGCGGCGATTACTATGACTACATCCGCGTGGACGACACCCACACCGGCATCGCCATCGCGGATGTCTCGGGAAAAGGCGTGCCCGCCTCGCTGATCATGGCGATGTGCCGCAGCGTCCTGCGCAGCCAGGCCTCCGGGCAGCAATCGGCCGCCGCGGTCCTCCGCAAGGTCAACGAGCAACTTTTTCCCGACATTAAGGAAGACATGTTCATCAGCATGGCCTACACCATCATCGATGAACAAACCGGTGGCCTCACCCTGTGCCGCGCGGGGCACGACGCGCCGCTCCTCTACTCGGCCAAGGATGGGAAGGTCACGAAGATCAATCCTCCGGGCATGGCGCTTGGGATTGACAGCGGAGGTGTGTTCAATAGATTCACGGGCGATTTTTCCCTGGCTTTGGAGCGCGACGACTGCCTCGTCCTTTACACCGATGGAGTGACGGAAGCGCTCAACAATCAGGGAGATGAATTTGGGATGGCTAACGTGATCAAAGCGATCCAGGCGAGCGCCTCCGAAGGAGCGGCCGGGATCATCACGAAGCTGACGGATGACCTGCGGGCATTCGTTGGGGCCATCCCCCAGCATGACGACATTACGCTAATAGTGATCCGGAAAAAATGAGCCAAGACACCACCAACTCCTCTCCTGCCGCTGTGGACGAAATCGCGGACCCGAAGCCCGCCGATCTCCTCGACGAGAATTCCCTGGGGCAAATTCAAGCCGATATCGAGCGTTTCCGCGACCTGGCGCTGAGGACCCAGGCGGACTTCGAGAACTTCCGCAAGCGCAGCGCGCGTGAAAGGGAAGACGCGATCAAATACGCCAACGCCTCGTTCCTCGAGCGCCTCATCCCCATTCTCGACAACTTCGAACTCGGCCTCGCCGCCGCGCGCGGCAGTTCCGAGAGTTCGGCCATCCTCTCCGGTATGGATATGGTGTCCAAACAGCTCGCGGACTTCCTGATCTCGAGCGGCGTCGAACCGGTGAACGCCGAGGGGCAGCCCTTCGATCCGAATTTGCACGAAGCCGTGGCGCAGGAAGCGAGCGCCACCGTTCCGGAAAACGTGATCGTCCGCCAACTGCGGCGCGGCTACAAACTGCGCGACCGCCTGCTGCGGCCCGCCACGGTAGTCGTCTCAAAAGGCGCGCCCGAGTGACCAGCCGCAATTCACCTGAAACCCGCCACGACTGCCGGCTGACAAATCCTTCGACCCACGCCTTGCCATCCGACCGGAATTGCGGACAAGGCAAGCGTCGTTTATTCATTGCCGGGCGTCAGTGATCCATCATCTCCTTGCATGTCCAAACGCGATTATTACGAAATCCTGGAAGTTACCCGCACGGCGACGAGCGAGGAAATCAAGCGTTCCTATCGGAAGCTCGCGGTGAAATATCATCCGGACAAAAATCCGGGAGATCACACGGCGGAAGACAAATTCAAAGAACTTGGCGAGGCGTATGACGTCCTGATGGACGACAACAAACGCCCGGCCTACGACCGCTACGGGCATGCGGCATTTGCCCAGGGCACGGGCGGGCCGCGCGGCGGCGCGGGCGGCGGATTCCACGATCCCTTCGATATTTTTCGGGAGGTCTTCGGGGCCAGCGGAGGCGGGGGCGCGGGCGGCATTTTCGAGCAGTTCTTCGGAACCGCGGCGGCCGGCAAGGCGGACCGCGATGGCAAGCAGCGGGGTTCCGATCTGCGCTACGACATGCAAATCCGCCTGGAGGAGGCGGCATTTGGATGCGAAAAGGAAATCGAAGTCTCCAAGCTGGAAACCTGTGATGTCTGCCATGGCTCCGGCGCCGAACAAGGCTCGCGCGCCGTGGCGTGCCGCGATTGCGGCG
>Ga0302319_10019100_pt1 | contig 12459 bp, 10 predicted proteins | sample Bog_T0_2_FD_203319 | JGI IMG/M metagenome (GOLD analysis project Ga0302319, IMG submission 203319) | Peat permafrost microbial communities from Stordalen Mire near Abisko, Sweden - Bog_T0_2 | ecosystem: Environmental > Terrestrial > Soil > Wetlands > Peat | place: Sweden: Abisko, Stordalen Mire... | reverse complement strand
TGCGGCGCGAGGCCAACGTGCTGGCCTATATCGACGGCTTCTGGCTGACGTTCTGGCTCGCGATCCTGACGCTGCTGGTCGTGGTTCCGATGGGCCGGGCGCCGCCGGGACCGTTCACCCCCGCGCCGTTGGGCGCGGTGCAGGCCGTGCTGCGGCGGCTCGGATGGTCGCGGAGCTAAGCCACGGAAAGCAGATCGGCCTAGAGACATCGTTGCTGCCCGAACGCTTGCCGGCAATTTCGCGAGGTCATTTCCTGAGGTCCACTTGCCAGGTGGATGCGACGGCTCCAAAATGGGAACCAACCCATGGTGAACATCACCACATATTCCAGCGCCAAGGCACGAATGCGCCGCCCAGCCTCCGGAGAGGGATTGGGTTGACCTGACGGGCCCTGTGAACGCGTGCAGCGAAGGCAGCCGACGAGGTCCGCGCCATCTGGAGTCTCGCCTTCGCCTATCTGGTGTCGGGTGCGCCGTGGTCGCATGTCATCAACGATGCCCGACAGGGCTGCCGTCGTGGTCCGCACCAGCGTGAACCTGTTGGCGCTGGCGGAGACGGTCGCATGGCCGTTCATCCCGGCGAGCGCTGACCGTGTGCTGGAAGCACTGGGCAGCGAGGCCGAACCGTCATGGCCGTGGTCAGCCGCCGAGGCATTGAACCTGATCGCGGCGGGCCGAAGGATCGACGTTCCGCCTATCCTGTTCGCGAAGCTGCCGGCGGAATGGGTTCGGATCAACACGGCGAAGTTTGCCGGAGCGAAGGGCCCGGCAGCAGGCACATAGGACGGATTGGAACCGAAGGCCGCGGGTGACGATCAGCCGCGAATCGCCGAATCCGACGCCCGTCGGCGACGTCCGTGCAATAGGAAGTAGTGCAATATCGCGACGGTGCGGCCTTCGGATCCGAGTTTGCAGATCCCGGGAGCAAAATAGCCAACAGTTCAGCGTGCAGGCATGATCGGCAACAGCCGGTCGATCATCAGCATCGAGACCATGTCGCCGCCGACCTCGAACACGCCGGAAATTGGCAGCCGGTGATCGGCGGCCACCGGATTGATGCTGTCGTAGGGAACGCTGACGATCCGCAAAACCTGATCAACGATGAGGCCGGCCACCGCGCCTTCCAGGCGCACCAGGGCACAGGGTGGCCGTTGATCCGGCGCGTCGGCCGTCGTGGCGTCGCCGAGACGCCGGCGCAGGTCGAGCACCGGCACCGGCACCTCGCCGACATCCGCCATGCCGCTGAACCCGTTGCCGCCCTGCGGCAGCGGTGAGATTGTCACGCGCGCCAGAATGCGGTCGATACGGTCCAGCGCGATGGCGAAGCGATCCTGTCCGACGCGCAGCGTCAGCACCCGCTCGGAGGCTCTATCGTCCGCCGGTCGCGTCGCGTCGACGGGCTGCGCCGGCTGCTGGGGAATAAGACCGCGGAGCCGGCCGACGACCTGGCCCATCAGCAAAGCCGAATCGATGATCCCCACTATGCCGCGGTCTGCGGTCACGAGGTAGCTGGCGATCCCCGCCGTCTGCTCGGACATTGGATACAGGTCGCCGCGATCGAAGTAGTGGATGCCCAGGGCGCGATCGACTAGCAGGGCGATAGCGCCGAGCTCGCCATGCTGGACGAACAGGGCGAGCGCGCCCGCCGTTTCGTTGCCGTGGCCGAGCAGACGCCGCGTTGCGATCGCCAAAGTCGGCGCGCCGCGCCGCTCGATCAGACCGGCCAGCCAGTCCGGCGCCCCCGGCATCGGCCGCGGCTCGCCGATCACCATCAGTTCGATCACTTCATCGCTGCGCAGCGCATAGCATTCGCCGCCGACCTCGACGAGAATGAAGGCGTCGCCTGATATTCTGGTATCGTCGGCATCGACCGCCTCGGGCTGCGGCGCCAGCGCCAGCAACGAGACGCCGTCGACATCGTCGATCGCCGGCACCGCACCGCCGGCTTCCCACAGTCCGACGAGGTCGAGTACCTGAACCGTGTGGTCCTCCCAGGCAAAGACGCCGGTGAGATGCGGCGCAATATCTTCCCCGGCATCGATCGGTACGATTTCGTCGGAGTCGATCTCCGCCATCGCCAGCACGAACGCGACCTTGAGAGCGCGAACGTCGCCATCGACGCCTGCGACCACCAGCACGCCATCGCCTTCGATTGCGAAACCAAGACACTGGGCCATGGTCATCTGCACCACCGGATAGCCCATGGCGAGGACGAGGCCGTCCAGCGCCGCGGGCGCGAACGGCAGCGGCGTCACCGGCGACGTTTCGCTGACGCCGAGCACCGCCGTCAGCGGCACCGCGATCTTAAGCGGCCCTACCCGGCAAATCAGGAATCGGACGGCTGGCATTTCAAGCGGGCTCCGGGGCGCGACGCATGACGGGATGTCTCACTTTTCGGTCAGCCGCCAAACGCCGGCCCAGTCCCGCGGTGGGTCGGCCGCGAGGGCTTCACAGCGTGCCTGCAGCAGCCTGGACGCTGAATCCCGGGCATCGAGCGAGGCGACGCGGGAAAACGCCGCCGCGGCGAGCGAGAACGAACCGGCGAGGTAGCGATCAAATGCGGCGGAGAAACGTTTGGCGCCCGACGCTGCCCTGTTGTCGAGGCGAACTTCATGAAGTTCCGTCGGCGTGTCCTGGCCCTTGACCTGGACGATGTCGATGCGGCGTGCCGATGCGGGCCGGGTCAGCCGACCCATCGTGGTGCTGCAGGCGAGGATCGAAACGCCGTAGCTCTTGGTCTGGCCTTCGAGGCGCGAGGCCAGATTGACCGCGTCGCCGATCACCGTGAAGTTCAGCCGGTCCGGCGAGCCGATCGCGCCCGCAATCACCGGCCCGGTGGCGAGGCCGATCCCGATCTGGATCGGAATCTGCCCGGATTGCACGCGGCCTTCATTGAACAGCTCCAGGGCGCGCATCATGTCCCGTGCCGCCTCGACGGCGCGATCCGCGTCGTCGCCGTGCGACAGCGGCGCGCCGAACAACGCCATCACCGCATCGCCGATATATTTGTCGATCACCCCGCCCTTGGCGCGGATGATGTCCGCCATGAAGGAAAAATACTCGTTGAGCAAAGCCACCATGCCAGCGGCGCCAAGCGCTTCCGACAGCCTGGTGAAGTCGCGCAGATCGGCGAACAGGATGGTGACCTCGCGGGTCTGCCCGGCCACGCCCGCTGCCGACGCATCGATCATCTGGTCGGCAACGCTGGACGACAGCGTCCGGTCGAGCAGCGCCTTCATGCGTCTTTCGCGACTGACGTCCTCCAGCACCACCAGCGCGCCGGTCCCGCCCGTCGGGCCGCGCAAGGGGCCGACCGTCAGGCGAAGCGGAATCCAGGTGCCCTCCGCATCGCAGATGTCGATCTCGGTCTGGCTGCGGGCGTCGCCGCGCATGCCCTCCCGGATCTGCTCGGCGATCACGGCATTGAAGTCGCAGAAGATGTCGTCGATCGGCATTCCCGCCGTGAGGCGTGTCGGATGGACCAGCCGCGCGGCGGACGGGTTGAAGGTAGTCAGCCGCCCCACGGCGTCCAAGCCCAAGACGCCGGCATCCAAAAGCTCCATCAGGGCGCCGGCAGATGGATCTTCCGCCTGGACGATGTTTTCTGCGGGCGCCGCGGGCTCCGGCGCCAGCGCGGGCAAGTTGGTCGCGCGGCGGACGGCGGCGACGATCTCCGATGCTCGGTGCTGCTTGAGGTCGAGGCTCACCGCGCCCGATGGCTTGCCGACGGCGGCGAAGGCGCCCAGCCGCAGCGCCTCGATCCGCTCGGCAGCGTCCTCTTCGGCTACCAGCGACGACAGGATCACCACCTTGGACGGCGACCGCAGCCCGAGTCGGCGCAGGGTTTCGAGCCCCGACATTTCCGGCATTTCGATATCGAGCAGGATCACATCGGGTTTCTGGCTGCGGACCATCGCCAACGCGACCTTGCCATTTTCCGCGCTGCCGCAGACGGTGAGGTCAGGATCGCTCTCGACGATCTCCTTGACGAGGCGGCGCATGATGAAGCTGTCATCGACGATGAGTACGCGGCGGCGGTGATCCGGTGTGTTCAATGTCATCGCGGCAGGTCTGCGAGCGTGAGGGGCGCGAGCGCCCGGGCCAGCCGGCGCAATTCGGCGAACGAGGCCTGCTTCGCCGCCCGGACTCGAAGCAAAAAGGCCCCGGATGCCTTGTCGTACCAGAAGCCGTCGAATATCAGGCCCAGCGGGTGTGCTGGCCGCGGAAGGGCGGCAACTTTGGCGGCATCGATATCCACCAGCCCTTCCACCTCATCGACGAGAACGATGCCGCCGATGCGGCCGCGGCTGTCGATCCACTCCACCGAAATCGCCGTTGTCGGCGGAGATGCCATGGACTGCGAACTGCCGAGCGCCATCAGCCGCGCATCGATCACCCGGCGGCGGTGCCCGGTTCGGATATCAGTTTGACGGCACAGCTCGATTGCACCGACGCTGTCGGACGGCATCAGGTAGGTCGCCTGGCCGACGCGAATCCGCAGACAACGGGTCATGCGCCGACCCCCGCGCGGGCGCTGAGCCAGGCCTCGCCGTTCAGTCGGTCGGGTGCAGTTTCAACGCCACGGGTGGCGGTGCAGCGCGCAATCTCAAAAAGATCGTCGGGATCCACCACCAGCACGATGCGGTCGAAGCCGAGCGTCGTGACGCCGCCGATTCCGGGCAACTGCGTGATGCGCGGATGGGTCTCGCGGATCAGCATTTCATGACGGCGCAAGATACGATGAATCTCGATGCCGATGCGCCGGCCGTCCCACTCGCACACCACCAGCGAAACAAAATCGGGTTGCCGCACCGGCTGGGTCGGTAGCCGCAGCAGAGCGGTCAGTTCGAAGATCGGCAGGAAGCGGCCGTGAAACAGAATCGAGCGCTGCCCATTCACCATCTGGATGTCGGACAGCGCCACCGAAGTCGCCTCCGACACCATCGCTTCCGGGAAGCCGATGGTCTGCACGGATGTTTCGACCAGCAGCATCGGCTGGATCGCCGCCGACAGCGGCATGTCGATGTGGAAAGTGGTCCCGACGTCGGGCTTCGTTTCTATATCGACGCGGCCGCCAAGCCGCGTGACGTTGACCAGCACAACATCCATGCCGACGCCGCGCCCCGATACGGTCGAGACCGAGGACGAGGTGGAGAATCCCGCGGCGAAGATGAAGCGCGCCACCTGTTGCGGTGTCAGCCGCTGGCTCTCTTCTTCCGACACCAGCCGCAGCGCCACCGCCTTGCGCCGCACGGCTTCGACATCGATGCCGCGCCCGTCATCGGAAATGGTGAGGCGAATTCGGTTGCCGTTCTGGACAGCGTCGAGCCGCAGGGTGGCCGGCACTGCCTTGCCGAGCGCCAGCCGGGTCTCCGGCGATTCCGTGCCGTGGTCGACGGCATTGCGAAGCATGTGCATCAGCGGATCGGCGAGCATTTCCGACATGCCCTTGTCGATCTTGATGCCGTTAGTCTGGCTCTCGAACCGCACCGCCTTGCCGGTTTCCCGAGCGGTGTCGCGGATCATGCGCGGAAAGCGGGCGACCAGGCTGTCGAGCGGGATCACGCGCAGCCCCAGCGTGCTCTCGTGGATCAGGCTGACGAGGCGGTTGACCTCGGCTTCGATACGGGAGACGTCGCGATGATAGCGCACCAGCCGTTCGATGTCCGGACCGATCTCCGGTGCGGTTGACACCGCGTGATCACTGAGCCGGCCGATGACATCCTGCATGCCGCCGTCGAACACCAGCACATTGAGCCAGCTGCCGACGGAGAAGAATTCGCCGACCCGGCCGAACAGCCGGTCCAGCACCTCGATGGGCACGCGGACCTGGGTCTCTTCCGGCGCCGCGACTACCGCCGCGGCCGGCGTGAACAATTTTGTCGGCGTGCCGCCGCCGACCCCGGCGACGGCCGAGGCGCGGGCAGGCAGCGCCATGGCTTCGAGAAACGCAGCCGGGTCTTCGCTGCCGCGATCGAACAGCACCGCGAGTCCCGCGCTGCCGTCGAGCAGCCGGTGCTGGGCCGCGATGACGGCCTGCTCGGCGGCCAGTCGCACCAACACCGCTTGCAGCACTGCTTCGCCGGCGTCGCTAACCAGGAATGCTTCGGCCAGGCCGGACGGCAGCTCGCGACCGATGAACGCCGATCTGAGCGAAGCGTCGGCCAGCCTCAGGCCTTCCGGCAATGAAGTGGACGCAGCCTCAAGCCATGCGACGCCATCCGCGGTGTCATCGCTGTCGATGATGTCGGGCGCCGCGGCGATCGCCTCGCGCCAGCGCACGGCGGCCGGGCTGGCTTGCCACGCGACGTCGCCGATGCGTCCGAGCAAGGCCAGAAGCGGTGCGTCGGGCGACAGCGCGGCCAGCAGATTGAAGGCGTTTTTGGCCGACGCCGGAATGCGCGGGTCGCGCGATTGCACAGCGGATGCCTCGCCGAGCGCCGTGAGCGTCAGGGGACCGAGCGGCACGGCGGTGGTCTGGTGCGACAGCCGGGCCAGTTGCTGCACGCCGCGCAGCAGCGCCACAAAGCAGGCCAGGCGATCGTCGGGCACTGCCGCACCGAGCCGTTCCGCGGCCTTGCGCAATCCGGCCAACTTCAACCGGCCGAACGCCAGCACCAGCGTTGCGATGTCATCCTGATCCACGGCGCCACGCCCGAACAAATCTTCTCCGATCGCCGGTAGCAATTCGTTGGCAAGCTCGATCAGCGCGGCCAGCAGATCGGCATCCTCGGTGATCAGGCGCCACAGCTCGAACGGGCTCGGCTCGGCGCCATGCCCACCGGGTCCCGGTCCGCCGTGGTGGTCGGCGAGTGCCCCGAGGCGGGAGAGCAGTGCCGCGTTCGCCACCCGCGCGCCCCCGAGTGTCGCCATCAGCAGGCGGTTCTCGTCGAGCGCTGCGATCAGCGCGTCCTGCACTTCGCCATCGAGCGGCCGGCGGCCGGCCCGCACGGAGCCAAGCACGGTCTCCGCGGCGTGGTTCAGCGTTTCCAGCGCGGCATCGTCCAGTACCCGGGCCAGTCCCTTCACCGAGTGGAAGCTGCGGAACAGCAGATCGACCGGCGCGTCCGCTGCCGACCAGGACGCCGCGACCACCGCGGCCTCGATGGCTGCCAGGTGCTGCTCCGCCTCGACCCTGAACTCGGCCAGAAGCGCTGGATCAATCGCCTCCGTCGTCATCCCGCAGTCTCCTTCGCCGCATCGTCCGCCGCCGCGACGAGGTGCAGTTGCCGCAACAGCGTTTCGCCGCGCAGCAATCCCATGCCGGACGATCCGCCGGACTTGAACAGAACCGATACGGCGCCCGCCTTGTACAGCGCGGTGGACTCGGCCACCGAGAGCTGCCGCGCGGCGCTGATCGCGACCACCGGCACGTCGGCGCACAGCACCATCAAGGACACCGCCGCCTCGGGAGCCGGCAGCGAGTCGGCATCGACCAGAATCAGCGTCGGCACCTGGGTCCGCAGTGCGGCCGGCGCCGCCGCGATGTCGCAAACCGCCAGCGCCTGATCGGGACGGGCGTCGATCAGCGCCTGCATCACCGCCGTGAAAGCCGGGTCGCGGCTGACCAGCAGCACGGCGAAGACGCTGGCAATGGATGCGGCGATCATGAAGCGCCTCCCGTCGCCCTGGCGTCGCGGATAAGGCGCGCGGCGATCGCGGGCGGGGTCAGGGCCTGGGCGGCATGGCATGCGGCCAGCGTCGCCGCCGGCATGCCCGCCACCACGCAACTGTCCGGCCGCTGCACGAAGACGCGGCCGCCGGCAGCCTCAATGCGCGCCGCGCCGCCGGCGCCGTCCTCGCCCATGCCGGACAGCACGACGGCATCGCAGATCAGGCTCGCCTCCGCGGCGGAACCGAACAGCATATCGATCGATGGGCGATAGGGGCCGGCCGCCGCGAGACTTTGCCTCAACACGAAGCCGGCGCGGCCGCGCGCGATGCGGTAATTCGCGCCGCCCCGCAGCACGGCGATCGACCCGGCCGCTGGAACATCGCCGGCCGCGGTTTCAATCACCCGCAATCCTGTGCGTTGCGACAGGTGATCGGAAAAAAAGCCGGTCTGGTCGGCCGGCATGTGGATGGCGACGACCGCCGGCACCGGCGGCGGTCCAAGAGCGGCGAGAAAGGCGATCAGCGCCTCCGGCCCGCCGGTCGATGCCCCGATCAGCAGCAAGGCGCGCGGCGCCAGCCGGTCGGCGACCGGCAACGGCACTGCCGGCGGCGCGGCCGAAGCGCCTTGCGCGAAGGCCTGCCTTGTACAGGCCTCGACGGCGGTGGGCAGGCTGCGTTTCAACGCCGCCACATCAAGGCGGCCGTCGTTGCAGACAGCGAGGACAGCGGCAAAGCGCGTCGCCGCGACGGCTCCCAGCCGCAGTCCGCAGCTGTCGATGGCGAGGATCGGCGGCGTGACGCCAAGCAGGCTGGCATGTGGCTGTGCTGCGCCGAGCAGCGCGGTGTCGAGCAGCACCAGGTCGATGCCGTCTTGTAGCGATTCGGCCACCAGCAGGGCAATGCTGTCCACCGGCTCGATGAGGCAGTCGCGGTCGCGCAATATCGTGTCGATCGCCAGCCGCAGGAAGCTGTTGCCGGAAACGAGGGCGAGCCGAACCGTCATGTCAGGCCGCCTCTGGCGTGGACGCGTCCGGTCGGCGACGATACAGCAGCGCGTCGGCGGGTTCCGCGGGTTCGAAGCGCTGGTCCCCTTCCGGCGTTTCGGCAGGTCCGAGCGCCAGATAACCGCCCGGCCGCAGCAGCGCGGCAAAATGATCGAGCGCGCGGCGTCGCGCCCCGGCGCTCATGTAGATGAGCGTATTGCGGCACAGGATCAGATCCAGCGCCCCGGTCGGGGCGCGTTCCAGCAGGTTGTGACGAAACAGGTGCACGGAGCGCCGCAATTCGGCGGACGGCGACCAGAGCTGCGCGGCGTCATCCAGTCCCGGAAACCGCTTCAGCTGCGACGCCGAAAGGTTGCGGAAACTGCCGAGTCCCGCGGACCTGCGATAGACCGCGCGACGCGCGATCTCCAAGGCCGCGGCGGACAGATCCGAGCCATGAATCCTGAAGCCGATATCGCCGGTGGCGAAGGCGGTGTTGGCGATCAGCGCCATCGTCCAGGTCTCCTCGCCGGTCGCACAGGACGCCGACCATATCGCCACGGCGCTGCGTTGCTGGCGACGAGCGCTTTCGCGCAGTTCGGGCAACGCCATCAGCTCGATGGCTTCGAACTGGCGCGGATGCCGGAAAAAATACGTCTCGTGGACCAGAAGATCTTCGACAAAAGCGTCCCAATGCGGCGCGGCCTGCGTGGGCGACAATGCCGCGCCGGGGTGATCGGCCAACGCCGCCTCGAGCCGCGGATCGCCGGCGGCAAAAGTCAGTCCGATCCTCCGTTCGATGTCGCCGGCAAGCGCCGTGAAGGCGGGCAGGGACAGTGAAGGTCGTTGATCGGCCGTGGCGACAGCGCTGGCCTTGCCTGGTGCGGTCGTGTCGATGCCGATCATGCGGTTTTGAAGCGCGATATCTGGCTGCGCGTCTCGTCAGCCAGACCCGCCAGATGCACCATGGTTGCCGAAATCTCCTCCGCCGCCGCGGAGTTGGAGGCGGCAATGGTCCGCAACTCGGATACGCTGCCGTCGATCCGCTTGATGGTGGCCTGCTGCTCCTCGATGGCGACCGCCACCGAGTGGATGACGTTCTTGGTCTCGGCAGTGCCGTCGGAGATCGAGTTCATGGTCATCTTGACATCGTCGGTGGCAACCTTGCCTTCCGCGGCATCGATCGCCGCCTGTTCGACGATCTCGGCAATCTGCTTGGCATTCTGGCCGGCGCTTTCGGCGAGCTTGCCGACCTCCTGCGCCACCACGACAAAACCCTTGCCATGCTCACCGGCCCGCGCCGCCTCGATCGCAGCGTTCAGCGACAGGATGTGGGTGCGGTTGGCGATCTCGCCGATGACCTGGGTGAGCTGGCTGACCTTGCGGCCGTTCAGCGCGATCGAGTGCATGATCGTGGTGAGGCGGTCCACCGACGCCAGACCCTTCTCCACCGAGCGTGACGCCATGACCGCCTTGTCAGACGCGGTGCGCGTGCCTTCCGAGACCTCGCCAATGGCGACGGAGGATTCGCCGAGCGCCACCGCGACCTGCGCGAGCTGTCCGTTCTGCGAGCGCGCCCCGTCGGACACCTGGCCGACCGCCGAACTCGCCTCGGTTACCGATACCGCGGTGGAGCGCGCCTTCTCGGTAAAGTCCCTGAAGGCGTGGTGGGTGCTTTCCAGCAGCCTGTTGACCTCCTGGCCGATGCTGAGGAGAAACCCCGTCTTGCCGTCGACGCTGACTCGTACGGTCAGGTCGCCGGCCGCGGCCCGTGAGATGATCTCGCCAATTTACTGCGTGGTCTGCTCGGCCTTGGTCATGGCCGCGATGGTGTCGGCATTGGCGGCGAATACGCCGACCGCGCGCGACATCTGGCTGAGTTCGTCATGGCCCGTCGCCCTGGGGACGTCGATCGGGGCCTCGCCGTTCGCCAGCCGCGTCATCGTCACCGTCATCTGGTTGAGAGGGCGGATGATGCTGCGCGCGATGGCCAGGGCCAGCAGGATCGCGGCGATCAGGCCGATGGCAGAAACGGAACAGATCAGCATTACCGTCCGCTGATACGTCCCGATCGATTCCGCGCGGATCTCCTCGAGCCGCGCCAGTCGCTTGGTGCGCAGCTCGGTAAACAGCGGGCTGACCTCGCGGGCGACGGCATCAACCCTGGACTGGTAGGCGGAAAGCGCCGCTTGCGGCCCTGAAGACGTCGAAAGGTCCAGCACGGACTGCAGCGTCGTCAGATATTCTTTGAATTTTCCCCGCGCCGCCTCGGCGATGGGCGCAAGCTCCGGACTCGCGTTGTCCGTGACCAGTTCGTCCATCAGCTTCGGCAGCGTCGCAAAATAATCCCTGACCCGCTTGCCGTCGTCCGCGCTGCCGGTGACAAGGTAGTTGAAGCTCCGCCCGCGCAACGAGACGAAGTCGCGCTCGATGCCCACCGTGTCGAGCGTCTTGTTGCCGGCGGCGGCATATTGGCCGAGGGACGCGTTCAGGTCGCGGACGCCGATCCAGCCGGCCAGGGCGATGGCCGCGCCGATCATCATCAACGTCGCGGCCATGCCGTAGATCTTTGCCTTGACGGTCACCGATCGGAACATGCGCGAATCCTGGCTTGAACGAGGGGGCTGGTTGAAGGTGTCCGGGCGAGATGGCGCGACGGACTATCCGGCTCGGCGCCACCGGTGCGAATCGAAGACAAGGCTGCAAAACTCTTCCGTGATTGGGCCGTCGCGCGACCGACCGGCCGATCCGGTGCGATGCAGCCAGAGTGGCCGGATAGACAGTAGCTGCGCCCAATCACGGCTGCGAGTGGCTTGCTCCTCCGCGGCGTCCGATTGCGTCTCAGACAGAAAGCGTTTTGTCCCAGATGCCTCGATTGCCGTCAGGTTCCTGTTGGCGATCGAATGGATTTGGCCTAATTGTCGGGATACGGGCGGCAATTGCCCGCGGACCGCAAAACAGGCCGGCTCGGCGAAGTCGATGTGCAGCATCGGAACAGCGCGGCGCCGGGGATCGCGGTTTGTTCGTTCCATGCAATGATCGGAGCTATTGTGTTCAACAGGCAAGCAACGCGACTGAAGAAAATGCTTTTCCGCCCCAACGCGGGTTTGGGGCCGAAACGTCGTGATGGCGGGATGTCCGACGTCGCCGAGTTGCCTGACGATCTTCTCGACCATGTCGCGGGTGGCGGCGATCAGCCGACCAACACCGCTCAGCAGACGGGATCGCCGAAGTCTGCCTCGACCCTCAACAATACCTAGGATGAAACAGGTTTTGGCCGTGTCACTGCCCGCAGGCACCGACGCCTGAGCGCTTCGGCGACGCCAGGCATCTTGCATGAAGCTCGTGACGCTGCCGAACCCGACCCAGCGTGGTTGCGCCGTTCATCTGACGTTCCCCGCCTACCGGCCGCTCCTGGCGGCGGCCAGCGGCAATGTGTCCGCGCTGATGATTGCCGACGGGGATGCGGTGGCCGCCCTGGCGCTCTGGCGATGTTCCGCAGATCGAACGCGTGCGCGGCTGTTGTCGCTGATGGTGGATCCAGGGCACCGCCGGCAAGGTCTCGCCCGGCGCCTGCTCGAGGCTTCGCCGCGGTGCCTCGGATACGGAGGCGCGGCAGTGTACTGGTCATCGCGTCTGCCGGCGGCTGCGGCTTTCGAAGCCGCGCTGCTCGGCTGCGGCTGGAGCGGCAAGCGGCTCGATCAGCGCCGCGTTTCCGGCACCGCGGCAAGCGCGCGGGCCTGGGCGGGACGGCGCGGCATGGACCGCATGCTGGTGCGCCGCGGCCTCCACTTCGACAGTTTTGCCGATCTGGACGAAGCGCAACGGCGCGACATCACGGCGCAGGCCGCCCAAGCCGGCAT
>Ga0302319_10019096_pt1 | contig 12460 bp, 14 predicted proteins | sample Bog_T0_2_FD_203319 | JGI IMG/M metagenome (GOLD analysis project Ga0302319, IMG submission 203319) | Peat permafrost microbial communities from Stordalen Mire near Abisko, Sweden - Bog_T0_2 | ecosystem: Environmental > Terrestrial > Soil > Wetlands > Peat | place: Sweden: Abisko, Stordalen Mire... | reverse complement strand
TGGGAGTTCCGAATATCGAAGGGCAGATTGCGATCGGAGACAGTGCGGTCTGGGTGACGATGACCGGCTTCCCGCTCACGAGGATCGACCCGGTTGCGGAGACGGTGGTGCAGCAGTTTTATGGCGAGGGCGGCGGCGCGATTCAGTTCACCGCGGGGCAGGCAACTGCCATTTGGCTTTCGAATCTGAATAACGGCACGCTGTGGCGCATTGACCCGAAGCGCGTGCTCGCGACACTTGCCGAATAACCCGCGGAATAACCCAGGCGGAATAAAACAACATGAAAATCGAGAAGACATTCATCGCAATGGCGGGTCTCGCCATTGGAGCTTTTGTGGGCCTTGCTCAGCAGCCGCCCGCTGCGACGCCGCCCCGCGAAGGCCAGCCGCCGCCGCAGGCAGAGCAGAAGAAGCCACGTCCGCGCCGCCCGCCGCCGCCCGGAGTGAGTACGCCCGGGGTGAAGCGCGAGATGACGACGATCACGCCGGTTGCGGTGTTTACTACCGGCGGCAATCCCGACTGGCAGGCTCTTACCGACGATGCGGTGTGGGTCTCGGCCGGTCAGCTCGATACGATTTTCCGGCTCGATGTGAAGACGAACGAAGTGGCCGCGAAGGTGGTGGTCGGCAAGCGGCCCTGCTCGGGGCTGATTGCGGGCTTTGGCAGCGTCTGGGCGCCGAGTTGCGGCGATAAGACTTTGGGGCGCGTGGATCAGAAGACCAATACTCTTGTTGCCACGATTCCCGTGGGTCCCGCGGAAAGCGAGGGCGGAATAGCGGCCAGTTCGGATGCGATCTGGCTGGTGACGGATAAGGCAGGTAAGATGTCGCGGATCGATCCGAAGACGAATGCTGTCGCCGCCACCATCGATGTGCCGGCAGGTTCCGCCTCGGTGATTTATGGGGATGACGCGGTGTGGGTGACAACGCCTGGCGCGAACATGTTGACGCGGGTGGATGCGAAAACGAACAAGGTGACCGACTCGATCGAAGTCGGCAAAGGCCCGCGGTTCGTGACTTATGGCGCGGGTTCGGTCTGGACTTTGAACCAGGGGGATGGGACCATCTCCCGAGTGGATACGAAGACCCGGAAGCTGGTGGTCAATATTGAAGCGGGCATGCCGGGAAGCGGCGGCGAGATTGGGTTTGGGTTAGGACACATATGGGCTTCAATCCCGCAGATTCCGATTGCGGAGATCGATCCGTCGACGAATACGGTGATTCGTCAGTGGACCGGCGCCGGCGGGGATTCAATTCGCGCTGGACACGGTTCGGTGTTTCTTTCGAACCTGAGCGCCCACAATGTGTGGCGCATTGATCCCTCGAAGTTCGAGTAACGCCTATTCGTTATCGGCGCGGGCTTTGCGCCCCAGATAGCCGCCATGGTGGCGGAGCCCGAAATCGTGTTTCGTGAAGCCCTTCAGTTCCATGAGCACCAGCGCGAGCGCATCGCTTATCGCGAGCATCACGGCGATGCTGGCGCTCGGCGTTAACCCATGCGGGCACGGTTCGTGCACGATGCCCATATCGACGACGATATCGCTGAGGTCGCGCAACTCGGATTCGGGATGAGAAGTGACGGCGATGACGGTGCGGAGACCGATGTGCCGACCGAGCCGAATCATCTCGATCACTTCGCGAGTCTTGCCGCTGGTGGAAAAAGCGACGATGGAATCTTCAGGACCTACGAAACCGAGGTCGCCATGGGCGGCTTCGCCGGGATGAAGGTAGGCTGCGGGAGTGCCGGTAGAGCAGAGAGTGGAGGCGAATTTTCTGGCGATGTGGCCGGCTTTGCCGATGCCGGTGGTGAGGACTTTACCCTGGGAATCCCGCAACGCGAGAACGGCTCGCTCGAAATCCGGTGTGACGCATACCGCAGAGATGGCGGCAGCCTCAGCGGCCAGGACTTCCGACATGCGCTGCTGGATGTTGAGGGACGCCAGAGTTACTTGGTTTGACCGGTAACGGTCTTAACGCGCGCGTGCAGGCGCCTCTTGTACCGGGCAGCCGTGCCACTCTTGATATAACCCTTGCGGGCGGCTTTATCGAGAAGCGAGAAGGTGCTTGCCATGGTGGCGGTGAGATCGCCGTGGTCTTTTGCCGTCAGCGCTTTGCGCATGGCGCGAATCTGGTTGCGAAGGCGGGTCTTCGCCACGCGATTGAAGTCGGTGCGGCGTTCGGTCTCGCGCACTCGCTTCAGGGCGGAAATGTGATTAGCCATAATTATCGAATTTCCAGCATAACATGGCGTTAGAGATGGGGCGTTTCGAAAGTGAGGAAGCCGACCGGGGGGGGCGGCTGCGGACCATGGGGTCCGGCCCACTAAGGGGCACACAGGGCGCTTTCGAACTTTCAGGGCAGTGCGTGCGTAATCATGCATGGAAGGCGATGTTGAGATGCTGAAGTTTCTGGTGTGGTGCCTCCTTTTGGTGGTGTGCTGGCCGCTGGCGCTGATTGCGCTGGTGCTTTATCCGGTGGTCTGGTTGCTGCTGCTGCCTTTGCGCATTGTGGGCATCGCGGTGGGCGGCGTGCTGGAACTGGTTTGGGTCTTAGTCACGCTGCCGGTGCGGATTATCCGAGGAATTGTCTGAAAGAACAGGATCAACAAAATGGAAACGACGTTCAATACGATCATCGAAGAAATCAAAGTTCTGAGCCATGACCTGGCTGATAAAGTGAAATCGCTCGTCAGCGAGGCCAACGTAAACCGGATCATCATTAAAGACGACCATGGCAATACGTTCGTCGAGATCCCGGTGTCGGTGGCTGCGGTGGGCGCGGTGTTCGCGCCTATTCTGGCGGCCGTCGCTGCGCTGGCCGCTATGGCGTCGAAATTCACCGTTGTCGTGGAGAAGAAGGAGCCTAAGGCAGAGGCCCCCCCGGCGGAACCGAAAGCCGAAACTACGTCTGTCTGACCAGTTCCCTCCGAGCCTGCCAAAGGGTGCCCCCGAATGCCGCCAGCACGATCACGGCGCCGCCGGCGAGCACCCTGGCGGCGGGCTTTTCTCCCTGCAGCAGCCACGTCCATGCCGGGTTGAAGACCGGCTCGACGAGCAACAGCGTGGCCGCTTCGAAGCCTGGCACATGGCGGATCGACCGTGTCAGGAAGACATAAGCCAGGGCTACCTGAAAAACACCCAGATAGAGCACAACGAATGCGTCTTTTGGCGCGGCCACGCTTAACGGTAGTGCCGCCGGCAGGCACACCAGGAAGGCGATCAGGTTGCCGGCGATGACGGTTGAGGTGGCGGCGCTGCCTTCGGGATCGTGCTTGCCCAGCCATCGCAGACCGGTGATCGTCCACGCCCAGGAGAAGCCGGAGAAGATCGCGATCATGTCGCCGGTGGCCAGCCCGCGGCCCGATTCGGACCCTCGCGAACCGGAAAGCAGGAGCAAAATGCCCGCGGCGATGGCGGCAAAAACAACAATGTCCGATCGTCGAATCTTCTCGCGCAGAACGAGCGGCCCCAGCACCAGCAGGTAAAGCGGCGCGGTCGCCTGGAGAAAGATCGCATTGGCCGCCGTGGTGAGCTTATTGGCGGCGACGAAAGCGATCAGGGTGGCGGCGTAGGCGATGCCCACCGCGAAAGTGCGCCAGGTCCAGTTGCGCCGGGCTCCAGGCAAAAGCGCGGCCATGCACAGCGCGGCAATCCCGGAGCGAAAACTCGCAATCTGCCACGAAGTGAGCGAGCAGGCCTTGATGGCCGCGCCGCCGGTGGAGAAGAGAAATGCCGCCAGAAAAAGCTGGAGCCTGTTGCGCGCCCGCGAAGTTTCCAACTTTATATAGTGACATCGCCTCGCACCGCATACCATGAAGTAAGGGGAAACCAGCGGAGGGCGAAGCCCGTAGTCAGGACAGGAAGAGCTACCTGCAGGAAGAGGCGCGTGCGAGTCATCATCGAAAAACCGGAGCTGGACCCGTTCATCGAAGCGCGCGTGCGGCGCTGGAGTCCGACCGTCCATTATTTGTCGCAGACCGAGGTTCATGTCTATGCGCTGGCGATTGCGGCCAGTGTGCTGCTGAGTTTTTTCCCGTTCCTGATCGTGATGGTGACGCTGTTGCGGGACGTGCTGCATCTGAAAACGGCCGAGTCGGCACTGTTCTTTGCCTTGCGGGATTATTTTCCGCCTGAACTGGCGGCGCTGATTCAGAAGAATCTGACCAAGGTGACGCATGAGCGGTTTCAGGTGACGTCGCTGGTGCTGCTGCTGTTTACCGCTAACGGGATTTTCGAGCCGCTGGAAGTGGCGCTGAATCGCGCGTGGGGTGTGGCGAAAAACCGTAGCTACCTCGGCAATCAGATCCTGAGCCTGTTTATGATCCTGCTGTGCGGCGGGCTGGCGCTGGGGTCGATTGTGCTGACCGCGCTCAATCCGGAGTTTGTGAAAGGCGATTGGCTGAAGATGTTCGCGTTCAAGATCGCCGCCATTCCGATCACGATTCTTTCGCTGTTCCTGACTTACTGGATTTTGCCGAACCGCAGGGTTCCGGTGGCGCGAGTGATTCCGGTGGCGGCGGTGGTAGGGCTGGGGATGGAAGTGCTGAAGTATGTTTTTCTGTGGGCCTGGACGTGGCTGAATGCGAAACTCCGCAACGAATACGGAGAGTTGTTTAAGTATTCGATTTCGGTGATTCTGTTCAGTATGCTGACCTCATTTCTGGTGCTGGCGGGGGCGGAATGGTCGGCGCGGCCCGAAGGGTTATCACAGAAAGAACGGCCAGCCGGTCAGTCCGAGGAAGCGAACTGATTCATCAGGCTCGGATCGAAATCCTGCCGATTTTCGCGTGACATCTTCATTTCGTACATGCGGGTGTCGGCGGTATTGCGAAGCCGGTGAGCCGATTCGCCGTCAACCGGATAAAGAGCGATTCCCACGCTCACGAAGGGCCTGATCGAAAGGCCGGCTACTTCGAGCGGAAGCGAAGCTCGCGCGATGAGCCGTGAGGCGATCTCCTGCGCTTCGGCAGGACCGGTGATGTTTTCGAGGACCGCAACGAACTCGTCGCCGCCCACCCGCGCCACCATCTCATGTCCCCTCACCACCGAGCGAAAACGCCGGGCCAGTTCTTCGAGCACCAGGTCGCCGGCGGCATGGCCGAGAGTGTCGTTGATTGGTTTGAACTGGTCCACATCGATGACCAGGACCGCGCACATCGTCCGGTTTCTTCGCGCCGCGTTCAGGACGGTTTCCAGGTGGAGGTCGAGCGACCGGCGATTGGGAAGATGGGTCAGCGGATCCGAGAGCGACTGCGCCAGGAGCTGGTTGTGCAGGTCGTGATGCTCCAGAGCCAGGGTCAGGCATTCCCGGCAGGTCTGGATCAAACCGCTGGCCCTCGCAAGGGTCGTGGCCGTGAACACGTCCGTGAACACTTCGGCATGCAGCGCGCCCGAGCCCGAGGTGACCTCAATAACGGCATCGCGCGATGAATCGGGTTCGGGGCCGATCCACTTCCATTCCCCGCCGCAACAGATTCCGACGGTGGCGCGGGACCTCTCATCGCGGCTTTCAATAATTTGGGCCACAGCGGAGGCGATATCGTCGAGGGGAGCGTTGCGGCCAATCAGTTCCAGCACCTTGCTCCGCTCAGCCTGAAGCGCGGCCGTTTCCGAAAGCAAGGCGGTCTGGCGGCGAACGCGGGCGCGCAGCATCAGTGCCCACAGTGTGCACAGCGCCGCAACGCCGCCGAGCGCCAGCGCGCTCCAAAGAAAACGAGCGCCGCTAAGCCAGGGCCCGGCATTAAGCACAACGACATCCTGCGGCGTGCGAATGAGCAGTCGAAAGCCGATCGGGACCCGCATCCGGTCGACCTGCACTTCATAGATCCCGGTAAGTTCGAGGCGCGACTCGGGAACGATTTCGGCCAGGGGCCGGGCCAAACCCGGCGCCTCCGCCGTGAAACGGATTCCCTCATCTTCAAGAGACATCGCGACGCCGTTTTCGGACTCATGGGCCTCGATCAGCCGCGCTCGCAGCTTGATCAGCAGCCAGTTGTCGTCGCCCCACGTCAGCTGGCCGGCCCGCCGCGCCAGCGGCTGGACTGGTTCCTGAGACGCGCGCCGCACCACGACAGAATCGCGGAGGACGGGGCCGAACTCGGCCGGCACGGCAAAACCCGAAACTTCCAAACGGGTCCCTACGGGTATTTTTTCCTTGTCCAGCGTCTCGATCCGAATCGCCTGATCACCGTCCTGCAGGATCAGAAATTCACCCGGGCGATCGAGGGTCAGGATTCCGCCGACTTTAATCCGGTGCGACCAGTCCTGACGCAGGCCCCAGCGAAAGATGTCGCCGAGCGGGGTTGTCGGGGCGCTCGCCGGGTTCGCGGAGGGTGGCCTGAGAATCGTGATATCTTCGGGTCTGTTCACCACGACATTAGCCCCCAGAGCCTGGCGGCGCCGGTTATACTCAACACCTACAATTCCCGCGACGCGAACCGTGGCATCGACGAACCGCGCCGGATCCAGACTGATCCCTTTTGCGACGGCGACGTGCACCGTGCCAGGGTTGAGGTCGATCACCATAAAAACGCCTGCGCCGTCTCCCAGAGTTCCGGGAGTTGTGGCGCGCACGACACCGCGAACCTCGACGAACCGGTTATCGAGTTCGCCTGAGGCCAGTTCTCTCGCGTTCGCCGGGTAGGGTCTGGGCATTCCCGCCCAGCCGGTTACCTCGACCGAGGAATCGATAATAATCGGGGCGAAACGGCCGGAGCTGGTTTTGCCGCGCACCACCACCCGCTGGCCAACCGCGAGGGGCGCTGAGTTGCCCTTTAGGTTTGCGTAGATGCCGTCCTCGCCGTCCTGCAGGTTGATTCCATAGGGCCAGCCGCCGACTCCGGTGACTGTTGCCTCGGCGAATACCGGGATCCCCTTTTGGGCCTGTTCGGGGGACAGGTGGTGAACAGCGCCGATGGAGGTGAGCGTCTGGCAAAGAGCGGAGGCGGCGCACACCCCGAGCATCCCGATTCGAATCATCAGGAGCCAAAATTGCGATTTAGGGAGGTTCTGGTTCCTGTTCATCGCCGCGGACAAGCCCGCACTTGTCTTATCGGCCAAAACAGGGAAACCCTTTAGGCGGGCTCCGACGACGGGGTCGCCAATCATCCGGAGCCGACGGACACGCGGCGGCAGCCGCGTTTCTCCTGCTCCCCAAAAACGCGGCCGTCGCCGCGTGTCCCCAGGCGCAGCTAAACTGTCAAAGATGTCCATCCACATTGCCCCGGCCACCGAATCCGACGTCCCCACGATCCTCGAAATGATTCGCGGCCTCGCCGAATACGAGAAACTCCTCCACGCCTGCACCGCAACGGAATCCCAGATCCGCGAAACGCTCTTCAGCGAACGCCCCGCCGCGGAGGTCATCCTTGCTTATAACGGGGCTTACACCGAATCCGAATGCGTGGGCATGGCCCTCTTCTTCCCCAACTATTCGACTTTCCTCGCCAAACCGGGCCTGTACCTCGAAGACCTCTTCGTCAAACCGAATGCTCGCGGACAGGGCGCCGGCGCCGCGCTCCTGAAAGAGCTCGCCCGAATCGCCAAAAGCCGCGGCTATGGCCGGGTGGAATGGGCCGTTCTCGACTGGAACGAACCATCCATCGCTTTCTACAAAAAACTCGGCGCCGTGCCCATGGAGGAATGGACCACCTTCCGCCTCGCCGGCCCGGCTCTGGACCGCCTTGCTTCCGGCTCATCTGATATCCTGTCGGTTTAGGAAATCAACGGCGCGCCAGCCCTCTTAAAACGGCAATCAGGCGCGCCCTTTTGCACGTCCGGAGTTCTCTCAACATGTCAGGTCATTCAAAGTGGGCGACGATTAAGCACAAGAAAGCCGCCACCGACGCCAAGCGCGGCAAGATCTTCACCCGCCTTATCAAAGAAATTCAGATCGCGGCCCGGTCCGGCGGCGATCCCGACGGCAATCCGCGCCTGCGCACCGCAATTGTCGCGGCTAAAGGCGTGTCGATGCCTGCCGACAATATCAAGAAAGCCATCATGCGCGGCACGGGCGAGCTTGAGGGTGGCCAGATCGACGAAATCATGTTCGAAGGCTACGGGCCCGGCGGCGCAGCCGTGCTGGTTTCAGTCGCCACCGATAACCGCAACCGCACGGTCAGCGAAATCCGCCACATGTTTTCGAAAAATGGCGGCAATCTCGGCGAACAGGGCAGTGTGGCCTGGATGTTCGAGCGCAAGAGCCAGATTGTGGTGGAGAAGGAACAGGCCGACGAAGACAAGCTCATGGGCATCGCGCTCGAGGCCGGCGCCGAAGATCTCAAAGACTCGGGCGATTCGTGGGAAGTGATTTCCGACCCCACCAGTCACGAGGCGGTTCTGGAAGCCATTCAGAAGGCCGGCATCGAGACCGTCTCCGTGGAAGCGGTCGCCATGGTGCCGAAGAATCTGATGAAGCTCGAAGGCCGCAACGCCTCCGGCATGATGAAACTCACCGACGCGCTCGAAGAGCATGACGACGTGCAGAACGTCTACTCCAACTTCGACGTCGACGAGGAAGAAGTCGAAAGCCTGGCCTGAGGATGACGCGCCGCATGCGAGTGCTGGGAATCGATTGCGGCACTGAGCGGACCGGCTACGGCATCATCGATACCGATGGCCGCATGCACCATCTGGTGGCCGCCGGTTGCATCCGCTCCTCGGCTCGCGATGCGCTTGAACTGAGGCTCCTGAATATCGCTTCGGGGCTGCGCGGGCTGTTTGCCGAATACCAGCCGCATTATGCCGCGGTGGAGGAAGTCTTCTTCGCCGTGAATGCGCGCAGCGCTTTGAAGCTTTCGCACGTGCGCGGGGTGGCGCTGCTCACGGTGGCGGAGGCGTCGCTCGAAGTGGCCGAGTATTCGCCGCTTGAAGTTAAGAAGAGCGTAGTCGGTTATGGCCGTGCGGAGAAGTCACAGGTGCAGCAGATGGTGGCTTCGATATTGCGGCTTGCCGAACCGATCGCTTCCGAAGATGCCAGCGACGCTTTAGCGATCGCGATCTGCCACGCGCACCATATTCCGCTGCTGGCGAGAAAGGTGGGCGCATGAGACTGGCTGGATTCCTCTTCCTCCTTCCTCTTATTGCTGCCGCGGCCGAACCTAAAATCACTTTTTCAAAATCCTTTCCTGGCAGCGTCCCTGCGTACGTCGAAATTACCGTGGATAAGACCGGCGCAGCCGAATACAAGGAAGATCCCAAAGACGAAGATCCTCTTAAGTTCCAACTCCAGCCGGAAGAAGCCAGCGCCATCTTCTCGCTCGGCGACCGCCTCGATCATTTCAACCACGCGATCGAATCCGGTCTCAAAGTCGCCAACATGGGGCTGAAGACTTTCCGTTACGATCCCGGCGACGGCGCGTCCCATGAGGTGAAGTTCAACTATTCCGAAGATCCCGAAGCTAAAACCCTGCTCGACTGGTTTGAACGCATCTCCGAAACCGAACGCGCGCTCATCGACCTTGAACGCGCCGTCCGCTTCGACAAACTCGGCGTGCAGGACGCCATTCTCCGCATCGAAGTCACCCGCGATCAGAAACGCCTCATCGCCGAAAAGCAGTTCCTTCCTTTGCTCGACCGTGTTGTGAAAAACGAGAGCTATCTGCACATGGCGCGGGAACGGGCGGCCGCGCTAACCGAAAGTATCCGAGCGACCAAATGAAACTGCTCTTCATCATGGTTGCCGGAAGTGTTGTCTGGGGCCAGGTAACCGCTCAGGATCTCGCGCAGCAGGAGCAAGCCGAGCTGAGCAAAGCAGTCACCGATGCCGGCAACAGCCCCATCGATTTCACCCATGCTCTCGAACGCCACCTTGCGAAATATCCGGACAGCCCGCAACGGCTCGCCATCGAGAAGGCGCTGGCGAAATCTGCCATGGATGCCAACGACCGCCCGCGCCTGATTCTCTATGGCGAACGCGTGCTCAAGGCCGAACCGAAGAGCGACGATTTCCATCTCATCGATGCCGTGACGCGAGCCCTGCTCGATGCAGGTGACGCCGAGTCCTCGAAGAAGGCCCTCGAATTCACGGTGCGCTATCAGCAGGATGTCGATTCCATGCGCACCCGCGCGTCCGAGGGCCATATGACGGAAGGGCAGTGGGCCGCCGAAGTCGACCGCGCCATGGCGCGCGTTCTGATGTTGAAGGCTCGCGCGATCGGCAATCTGGGGAATCCGGAGGAGGCGGTAAAGCTGGCGAAATCGGGCTGGGATTTATCGCCCAGCGCTGAAGGCGCCCGCGAAGCCGCTTACTGGTACGAGAAGCTCAACCGCCTTGCCCCCGCCATCGAATACTACGCCGACGCGTTCGCCATGGACGATCAGGCGAACACGCCCGCCGATCGCGTGAGCGACCGTGCGCATTTGGCGCAATTGAGCGTAAAGCTGAACGGCTCGGAAAAAGGCCTCGGAGATCAGGTGCTGGCGGCATACGACCGCGCCGCAGCGGTACGTAAGCAAATGCTGGCCGATATCAGAAAGAAAGACCCGAACGCGGGCCGCTTCGATCTTCTCGATTTCACCCTCGCCCCCGCCGACGGAGGCGAACCCGTCTCACTGGCCTCGCTCAAAGGCAAAACCGTGGTGATGGATTTCTGGGCTACCTGGTGCGTCCCCTGCAAAATCCAGCACCCCATGATCGAGAAAATCAAAGCGAAGTACGAGAAGTCCGGCAGCGTGGTCTTCCTCTCTGTCGATTCCGACGACGACCACTCGGTGGTCGCTCCGTTCCTCAAAGAAATGCACTGGGGCGGGCGAATCTTTTTCGATTCCGGACTCGGCCGATTCCTCACCATCAGTTCCATCCCCACGGTAATCGTGCTCGATAAGGACGGCAAAATCTCCAGCCGCATGGCCGGCTTCGTGCCCGACCGATTCGAAGACTTGCTGACCCAGCGGATCGAAGAAACACACCCAAACTAAGATGAGACGCACCCGAATTAATATGCGCATCCGAACTCCGGCGTTGTTTGCCCTTCTCGGTCTGCTCATTATCATCGGCAGCGCGTTCGCGTTCCAGAAGCCCTTCCGCGAGTACCCGGGCATCGAATACGAAACCTTTCCGCTGCCGCCCGATTATCAGGAAAAAACCGAATGGGTTTTCGCGCGACTCATGTACCCCGCGCTGCCTTCCTATGGCTTCCGCGGCAATCCCGACTGGAAGCACGGCAACGCCAACTGGACCATCGATTATCCGCGCTCGGACCGCCATCTTTCCGAAGCCATCCGACGCCTGACGCGGATCAGCGCGCGCTCGGTCGAGCAACCCGTCGACCTCGACGACGATGACGACGTATTCAACTATCCCTGGCTCTATGCCGTCGAAGTCGGCTACTGGAATCTCACAACCGATCAGGTGAAGAAGTTCCGCGAATACCTGCTGCGCGGCGGCTTCTTCATGTGCGACGATTTCCACGGCACCCAGGAATGGGCCGGCTTCGTCGCCACCATGAGCCGGGTTTTTCCCGACCGCCCTATCGTCGAGATCCCCAACGACGATCCCATCTTTCACGTGCTTTACGATCTGACCGACCGCTTTCAGGTGCCTGGCCTGCAGTTCGTCTATTCGCATCGCGTGGCCGAGAAAGACGGCTTCGGGGCTGAGTGGCGCGGCATATATGACGACCACGGCCGCGTTATCGCCGCCATCTGCCATAACATGGATCTGGGCGATTCCTGGGAGCATGCCGACAATCCCGAGTATCCTGAAAAGTATTCGGCGCTCGGTCTCAGGATCGGCGCCAATTACATCGTGTACGCTATGTCGCACTGAGTTTGTTATGCGAGCCCGCACCGCCATCATCACGGCTTGCGGCGCACTGGCCGCGATCGGCAGCGCGCTGGCATGGCAGGCGGAAACGCTCAGGCCTTTCCGCGAATATCCCGGCCGCGAATACGAGGATTTTCCGCTGCCACCCGATTACCTCGAAAAGACTGAATGGTGCTTCGCCCGGCTCATGTATCCGCAATTCCAGGGCATGGTGAACGGACGCGGAGGCCGGCGCTACGGCGGTTACGACACTTACAAACAAGGCCGCTCCAGTTGGACCACCGATTACCCGCGTGCAGATCGCCACCTCTCACAAGCCCTGCGCCGGCTTACGCGGGTGCACGTACGATCGGTGGAACAGCCGGTCGATTTCGACGATGGCGACGATGTCTACAACTACCCCTGGCTCTACGCCGTCGAAGTGGGACATTGGGCGCTGACTGACCAGCAGGCGCTGAAGATGCGCGATTATCTGGATCGCGGCGGCTTCTTCATGTGCGACGATTTCCACGGCACTGAAGAATGGGCCGTCTTTGTGGCCAGTATGCACAAGGTTTTTCCCGACCGGCAGATTGTCGATCTGGCGAAGAACGACGCCATCTTTCACACCATCTACGATCTCGATAACAAGTACCAGGTGCCCGGAGCTCAATACCTGCGTTCGCACAGGACCTATGAGTTCGATGGCTACGAGCCGC
>Ga0302319_10019095_pt1 | contig 12460 bp, 10 predicted proteins | sample Bog_T0_2_FD_203319 | JGI IMG/M metagenome (GOLD analysis project Ga0302319, IMG submission 203319) | Peat permafrost microbial communities from Stordalen Mire near Abisko, Sweden - Bog_T0_2 | ecosystem: Environmental > Terrestrial > Soil > Wetlands > Peat | place: Sweden: Abisko, Stordalen Mire... | reverse complement strand
TTCTTAGTGTCGGTACCGGCATCCTGAGCAGTCTTCTTCACGTCTGAACTTACATCTTGAGCCTTGGCCACCGGCAGGGCGGCCAACAGAAGTACCGAAAATGTAGCGGTCAGCATTGCCTTCAAACTTCTTTTCATAGTGTCTCCTAAGAACATGATTGGGATCGGCATAGGAGTATGCCTGAATCACACCGCCCTTGCCAAGATAATCTTGAGGTCGGCGTGTCTTGATCGGGGTCAGGCGGTTTCGTTCTCCAACTCGGTCAAGATCTCGTCGTCCACATCCCAAGTCTTCAAGATTGTGAAGATTGTCTTGGCACCGAAGCCAGCGCGGGCGAGCTGACGGAAAATGCGCGCCGTGGCTTTTTGATCTTTTGGCTTTACCAGGCGCTTCCGGCGTAGATAATCTCGCGCCTGCTGTTCTTCGCTCACGGCTGCGAAAGCGGTGTCCACGGCCTGGTCGATGACGTCGCCGTGCACGCCTTTTATCTTGAGGTCAGTGATTACGCGCAGGCGGCCGAACTTCTGATTATCCCTGCGCAGAGATGAAAAGTATGCGGCATACTGCGAATCGTTCAGGTATCCGCGATCCTTGAGGCGCCTGACGACCAGCTCGATCAACGTCTGTCCATATTCCGATTCGGCATCTTCCACGCGGGCGCGAAATAATCGCTTCAACTCCGCGACGGTGCGCATGCGCCGCGCCAGCGCGCCCACGGCGTATTCATAAAGTTCATCTTCGGAATAGGAATGCTTCTTGGGTCGAGAGAACGCCATGCGCTAACGATAGCGCGTTTTGAACTGCGGAGGACAGAGAATTGCGAACTGGAGCGCGGGATTGCACTCGTGCCGGGATCTTACTGAGCAAAACAATAGGCCTATCCCCAAGCTCGGTGAGTCTTACCGTCCGCCGAAGCCGGCCGACTGCATGGATTGCCTCGATATATCGGCAGTCGATGCAATGCCCTGCATGCGCAGCTTGAAGTCGTCGGCGTTGGAGGCATTTTCCAGAGCGGTATCGTAATTCACGAGCCCTGCCTGGAACAAATCCCACAGAGATTGATCGAAAGTCTGCATTCCGTATTGCGAAGTTCCAGCGGCAATCGCGTCGCGGATAGAGCGAGTTTTTTCCGGTACCAAGACACACTCACGGATGAAAGCCGTGTTGATCATGACTTCCACCGCGGGTACTCGCCCTTCAGCGTCGCAGCGCCGGACCAGGCGCTGGCTCACGATCGCGCGTAAAACCGCCGCCAACTGCAGGCGAATCTGCTTTTGCTCGGGCGGAGGAAAGATCGAAATGATTCGGTTGACCGTTTCCACGGCGTCGAGTGTATGCAACGTGGAGAAAACCATGTGGCCGGTTTCAGCCGCATGCAGAGCGGTGGATATGGTTTCCAGATCTCGCATTTCGCCGACCAGAATCACGTCGGGATCCTGACGCAGAGAAGCTCGCAAAGCCGCGCTGAACGAGGGCGTATCTACGCCGATCTCGCGCTGGTTTACGTAGCCTTTCTTGTCGCGATGCAGAAATTCGATTGGATCTTCGATGGTAATGATGTGTTCGGCGCGGCTGGAGTTCACCCGATCGACCATTGCGGCGAGCGTGGTCGACTTACCCGAACCGGTGACGCCAGTGACCAGCACCAGACCGCGGGGCATTTCGCAAATCTGTTCCACCACTTTCGGGAGAAATAATTCGTCGAGCGCGCGAATCTTGGTGGGGATGACGCGCAGCACCAGTCCCACGTTACCGCGCTGCTGAAAAATATTGACACGGAATCGTCCCAGCCCGGCTACACCGTAAGCCATATCGATTTCCGTTGTCTCTTTGAATTTCTGTTTCTGGCGGGCCGACATCATGCTGAAGGCCATCGTGAGCATGTCTTCAGCGCTCACCCGCGGCTGGTCGGTCAATGGGACCAGTTCGCCATCAATGCGGAGGTGGGGATAGTTGCCCACTTTCAAATGCAAGTCGGAAGACTTGCGTTCCGTTGCAATACGCAGAAGATCGTCAATATTCATGGAAGGGTTTCTCAGGCGAGACACTCGGCCTCGCAAGTTCTCCCCATCATGGACCTAATCGTCACCTTCCCCAAGATGACCTAGGTAACCGTGTTGCTCTGAAGTGCGCACACCGGCTTTGGGTGAACGGAAAGAACGACTTTACTTTCATGAATCCGAATGCCGGAGGTGTTCCGCCAATCGTAGTAGCATCTATGCAAGGCCTCGACTGAATCACGATGCCTGAAAACGCATGTCGGAACCCACTCCTCCCATGGCTTCGTCCGCCCTTGATGATTACCGGCCGCTGCCCCAGAGCCTGCCCTCGGCTCCCAAGCCGCGCTACTGGCTGCATGCGCTGTTGCTGCTGGCCACCTGCTTCACCACGCTGGTGATGGGCGCGCGCATGGAATATAACTTCCGGCACGGTCTGCCGGCGCTTTCGTTTGGCGACGAATCGATACCTTTCTTTCCCGCGGACTGGATGTTTTCCCATCCGGCGCGGCTCCTGGCCGGTCTGCCTTTCATGACCACCTTGATGTTGTTCTTCCTGGCTCATGAGATGGGGCATTACTTGTATTGCCGCCGTTACGGGGTTTACGCGACGCTGCCTTTCTTTATTCCGGTTCCAACGCCGATTGGGACGATGGGCGCGGTCATTCTTATCCGGTCGAGAATCCGCTCGCGAACTGCTTTATTCGATATCGGAATCGCCGGGCCGATCGCAGGATTTCTGGTTGCGCTCATCGCGCTTATGTTTTCACTGGCATGGTCAAAGCCACTGGGACCACCGTTGGGGCCGACGGAGTATGAACTTGGGTATCCCCTGATTTTTCATGTGGTGCACCATTTTTTGGTCGCGATGAACCTGCTGCGTGGGCCGCAAGCGGTGCCGCTAGAGCGCACGCTGCTGCACCCTACCGCGATCGCCGCTTGGGTAGGAATGTTAGCGACCTCGCTGAACTTGCTGCCGGGCGGTCAACTCGACGGCGGTCACATCATTTTTGCCATTGCTCCTCGCGCCCACAAGTTCATCTCCCGGCTCACCCTTCTGATCCTGCTTCCCATGGGATATTTCCTGTGGATGGGCTGGTTGGTGTGGGCCGTTCTTCTGCAAGTGAGTAGCCTGCGGCATCCGCAAGTCGCGGAGTGGCCGGAGGTTTCAGGAATTCGGATCTGGCTGGCCGGATTCGCTTTGCTGATGCTGGTCCTTACCCTGATACCGACTCCACTGGCGCATTCTTCGCTGATGGAATTCGTGCGGCAACTTCGCGCGCGATGAGAGTTTGTTGGTGGACTCTTCAGCGCGAGTTTTTTCTTCTGTTTCGTCACGTCAGCGTTTGTGCCGTATACTCCTTCATTCAATCGTTTTAATAGATTGATGAAAGGTGGTTTCGCTTGAAAAGGAAACCCGCTGGTCTGGCCTGCGCAGCAATGTGTTTTGCTTTTGCTCTTCTCGCCCAAGGTCAAAACATTACAGTCGACGCCTCGCATCCCACCAATCATTTCGTCCCCAAAGAAACACTGGGAGCGGGCGTGGACCGCATCGCAGCCGAAGCCATTGACAAAGATTTCTTGCAGCCGGCGCTACAGCAAACTTTGGAATCCGGCTGGCAACCCGTTACCTATCGCCAGAACACAGAACTCGCGGTGGAAGCCTGGCACTGGAATCCGCAAGGCACCTGGAGCGATACCAGCGGCAAAGGATATTTCACCGGCTCCGCCACGCCCACAGACGCCATTCGCTATTCCTATGGTTACCCGCTGCCACGCCGCGGATTCACTCGCAATGACGGCACCGATAACGTCGGCTTCTCGCGACTGACTGACGGTGACATGAATACTTTCTGGAAGAGCAATCCGTATCTGACGCAACGCTTCACCGGGGAAAGCGACACACTCCATCCGCAGTGGGTTGTGTTGGACCTGGCGCAGGTGCAGCAGATTGATAGCATACGCATTGCCTGGGGAGAGCCCTATGCGCGCCGCTATATCGTGCAGTATTGGACCGGAGAGGATCCGATTCGAGCTGTCACTCACGGCGTCTGGCAGGCATTTCCTCAAGGGAAAGTCGATGCTGGTAAGGGCCGGACCGAAACTCTGCGCCTGAATTCTTCTCCCATGGGAGTACGATTTCTGCGTATCTGGATGACGGAGTCATCCAACACCTGTGATGCGGATGGATCAGGCGACCTGCGGAATTGTGTGGGGTATTCCATTCTTGAACTCTATGTAGGAACGCTTACACAGGATGACAAGTTTCACGACATCTTAAGGCACACGCCGGATCAGGAGCAGACGGCAACCTATTGTTCGTCGGTCGATCCCTGGCATCAACCATCTGACCTGGGATCGACCAAGCAAGCGCAGGTGGGATTCGATCTCTTCTTCACCAGCGGCGTCACGCGCGGACTTCCGGCCATGGTCCCCGTCGCCATGTTATACGACACGCCCGACAATGCTGCGGCGGAAATTGCTTATCTCAAGAAGCGCGGCTATCCGATTTCCTATGTCGAGATGGGTGAAGAGGCGGACGGGCAGTACATGCTACCTGAGGATTATGCAGCTCTCTACTTGCAATGGGCGACGGCCATTCATCGGGTGGATCCGACGCTGAAGCTCGGCGGCCCTTCGTTTCAAGGGGTGAATAAAGACATTGAAGTCTGGCCCGATGAAAACGGAAAAGTTTCCTGGACCGCACGCTTCATTGATTACTTAAAGCAGCATGATCGCATGAGCGACCTCGCGTTTTTTTCTTTCGAACATTATCCGTACGATCCCTGTAGAACGCCGTGGGGCGTGCTTTACGACGAGCCTGAACTGGTGAGCCACATCCTGCAAGTGTGGCACGAGGATGGAGTTCCCGAAGACTTGCCAATGTTCATCACCGAGGGAAATTTATCGTCGGCCGCCAGCGAGACTTACCAGGACATTTTTTCAGGTATATGGCTCGCTGACTACATCGGATCGTTCTTGAATGCCGGCGGCAAGGGAGTTTATTTCTTTCACTATCTGCCTTTGCAGATGGAGCCGGGGTGCAATAGCTCTCCGGGAACTTTTGGCATGTTTACTATCGACGCCGACTACCACATTCAGCAGCGCCTGGCGCAGTTTTTTGTCGCGCAGTTGATCAATCTCGATTGGGTGCAGCCGAGCGGTGGCGATCATCAGGTGTTCACTGCGAAAAGTGATGTGCAAGATGGCGCGGGACATGAGTTGGTTACCGCCTACGTAGTGAAACGTCCTGACGGGGGGTGGTCGGTGATGGCGGTGAATCGAGATCAGGACAATGCTCATCGCGTCAGGATTGTTTTTATGAACTCCGAAGAGAAGAGCAGCAGCTTCGGCGGACGAGTCGATGTGTCAACCTTTGGCAGCGCCCAGTATCAGTGGCATCCCGCGCAAACCCGCTTCATGGCGCACGCCGAATCGGGAGCGGAACATACGATCGTGGCCACCAGCAAGGGTTGGGCCGATCCCGACGGTCCCATCGTTCGCAGTACGGTGAATGCAGCCGCGGAGACGATGTACGAATTGCCAGCTGCTTCAGTAGTTGTGATTCGAGGAAAGACCGCCGGAAAGTAGTTCCTATAGTTTTCGCCCGAACCCACTAGGCGCACAATCATTTTTTTCCCGCTGGACGTATCAGGGCCGGGATCGTTCGTTGGTGCGCGGAATCTTTGATGAGCGCAGCCAGCCGCTTTAATCGCGTTTCTTCTTTCTTCGCACTGATCACCCACCAGCTGCACGTTCTTCGATACCACGGCGCCTGAGCCTGGAAGAATTCCCACGCAATTTTGTTGGCGCGAAACTGCTTTTCATAAGCCGCGGGCAGCCTCGCCGTTTTTCGCTGCTCGTAGGAATAAATCTCGGATCGTTTACCATCGCGCTTTTGAAAAGCTGCGATACCCGCAGCATGCATGAGTCCGCTGGCTGAAAGTTCAGTAGCGCGCTTCACGTTGACTGCGCTCCAAACGCTGCGCGGCTTTCGTGGTGTGAAGCGGATCATGTAGCTGGTCGAATCGATACTCTTGCGAATGCCGTCGATCCACCCAAAGCAGAGGGCGCCATCCACTGCTTCGGGCCAAGTGATGCTGGGTCGCCCTGAACCACGCTTGTAAAGGCCCACCCACAGTTCATCGGTATTGGAGTGATGCTCTTCCAGCCACTCACGCCAGGCAGATAAGTCGGAGAAGAATTCAGGCTTCGCAGCCATACGTCGATTCTTTTTCCCGTAATTTTTACATCAGCCACAGTGCATCCACATCAACAACGATCTGCGTGCGCGGAATTTTCTGCGCGGCCGCATGCGCCAGCATGGCTCGCAGCGTGGCATTCAGCTTTTGCCGGCTGGGCGACTTCAACACGAAATGATACCGGTAATCGCGTTTCAGCCGCATGATCGGAGCGGTCGCGGGACCGAGTACGCGCACGCCCTCGTGGCGAGTCCGTTCGAACCATTGTCCCAGAGTGCCCGCCCATTGCAAGGCTTCGTCAAGTTTATTGCTGCGGACAATTACGTTCGCGAGAGAAGAGTACGGCGGATAATGCATCCAGCTGCGGAATTGCAATTCTTTTTCATAGAAGCCTGCGAAGTCATGGCGCGCGGCATATTGCACCGCGTAGTGGTCTTCGAAGTAAGTTTGCAGAATCACTTTGCCGGGGGATTGGCCGCGCCCGGCCCGTCCGGCGACTTGAGTCAGCAACTGGAACGTGCGTTCTGCTGCACGAAAATCGGGCATGCCGAGCGCGCTGTCCGCCCCTACCACTCCCACCAGCGTTACGCCATGGATATCGTGACCCTTGGCGATCATCTGCGTGCCCACGAGCAAATCGAGTTGTCCGTCGCTCAGTGCATTGAGCGTGCGCTCAAAGTCTTCGTGGCCGCGCACCGTATCGCGATCAAGGCGGGCAATGCGCGCTTGCGGGAACATGCCGTGCAGCAACTCCTCGAGTTTCTCCGAACCGGTGCCAAGAAAATAAACGAACTCGCTGCCGCAGTGCTGGCAGACCTTGGGTACAGGCGCCGTGTAGCCGCAATAATGGCAAACCATTTTGTGTTCGCGCTTGTGGTGGGTCATGGCAATGGCGCAGTTCTGGCACTGCAAAGTTTTTCCGCAGGTGCGGCACAGCACCACGGGAGAATATCCGCGCCGGTTGAGCAGCACCATCACCTGCTCGTGGCGGTCGAATCGCTCTTTGATCTCTGCCGCCAGCTTGCGTGAGATAACCTGCTCATGGCCGGTCTCCTGGAATTCCTGGCGCATGTCGACTATTTCCACTTCCGGCAAGGGCCGCTGTTCCACACGGTCGGGCAATTCGACCAAGGCATATTTGTTTTTGCGGGCATTGAAATACGACTCCAGGGATGGCGTCGCCGAACCTAACACCACCATGGCGTTCGCCATCTTGGCGCGCATCACGGCGATGTCGCGGGCATTGTAACGTGGCGTTTCTTCCTGCTTGTAGGAAGAATCATGTTCTTCGTCGACGATGATCAAGGCGAGATCGCTGACCGGCGCGAACACCGCGGAGCGTGTGCCCACCACCATCCGCGCCTCGCCGCTTTTGATACGATGCCACTGCTGCGCACGCTCTTTATCGGATAGCGCAGAATGCAGAATGGCAACCTCATCGCCAAAAATCTGATGCAGATCGGCCGCAACCGCAGGCGTGAGGCCTATTTCCGGGACCAGCAAAATAGCGGAGCGTCCAGCCTCGAGCACCGAACGCATACCCGCGAGATACACGGCAGTCTTCCCTGAACCAGTCACGCCGTGGAGCAGGATGCCGGAAAAGTTTCCCGTCTCAACCGCGGCGCGAAGTCGAAGGAGCGCTGATTGTTGTGCCGGATTGAAATCGAATTCCGGCCGCGAGGGCCGCGGATTGCTTCTGGAAACGGCATATTCTGCCGGCTCGTCAACGAGCTCGATCAGACCGCGCTTGACCAGTGTGTTCAAGGTTGTTCGCGGAATTTCGAACGCTCGCAATGTTTCGACGGCGACTCGGCCGTCCGACGCGGTCAGCGCATCTATGAGTGTTCTTTGATTGTCGTTTAATTTTCCGTCGACAGATTTCAGCAGTGCGAATTTGACGGTGCGAGTGGCGTCGCGGACCTCGGAGACATCTTCGCGCAGCAGCCACTTCTTTCGCACCATCGCGCTGAGAATTGTTTTCGAAACGCGAGTCGCCGAACGCACAGTTTCCTCGCGGACGTGAATCGCTTCTCCGGTCGCGCACTGTTGCGCCGAGAGGTAATCCAGCACGCGATACTCCGCGGCCTGCTCTTCTGGAGCGCGGCGCGAGCGGGCTGAATATCCAGATACTCCGGCCGCATGCAGCGCCATTTGGCCCGCTTTCGTAATGCGATAGGCGACGCCGCGTTTGAACTCCGCATTCAGCGGCAGCATCGTCCGAAAAACTTCACCGAGCGGCGCAAGATAATAGTCGGCGATCCAGCGGCCGAGACTCAGCAGTTGCTGGTCGAGAACCGGTGTGGAATCGAGCACGCTCAAAATTGGCTTGATCGCGACCGATGGCTTACGGTCATGCAACTCCACGACGATCCCAGTCAGGCGTTGCTGACGAAAAGGCACGAGCACCCGTCCGCCCACCACGGGCGAAGCGTCGTCCATGACATGGTAGGTAAAAACCATGTCCAACGGCACAGGCAGAGCAACGTCGCAATACTCAGGCATTGATTGGCAGAATAAACTAGAGCGAACTGGAGGGTCCGTGACCTTAAATCAAATCTTTCACTCGATGTTTTTTTTTGGAGGCTCCATTCCGAGATACTTCATCACCATCTGGAGATCCTTCCATGCCTCGCCTTTCTGCCGGGGATCGCGCAGTAAAAAAGCCGGATGGTAGGTGACGGCGAGGCGCGCGCCCGCCCAGGAGGGATCGCTGCCCACAGGCTTGAAGTCATACCAGCGGCCGCGCAGTTCGGTCATGGGCGCGTTCATCGCCAGCAGATTTTTCGCTGCGGTGGCGCCGAGCGCGACAATCGCTTTCGGCTTGATCGCCGAAATCTGCCGCATCAGAAACGGCGAGCAGGTCTCGGCTTCATCCCGCTCGGGCTGGCGATTGCCCGGTGGCCGGCATTTCACGATGTTTGCGATGTAAACATCTTCGCGCTTCAAGCCCATAGCCTTGATCATGTTGTTGAGAAGCTGGCCGGCGCGTCCCACAAAAGGTTCGCCTTGCGCGTCTTCATCGGCCCCCGGACCTTCGCCTACGAACATCAATTCGGCTCGGGGATTGCCGACCCCAAACACAATTTGTTTTCGCCCCTGCAAGTGAAGCTTACAGCGAGTGCAATCGCCAAGGTCTTCTCGAATCAGCCTGAGCGCAGCCGAGGGATCGGTCACGCCCGCTTCGGGCTTCGAGCCGACGATTTCCAAGATGTTTTCTTGAGCGACGGTTCGCGCGACAGCAGATTTTCTCGAAGCCATTTCCTCTCGCAAGTCTAGTTCTGATGTCAACTGCGATGTTAACGAAGATGCGGCGACCGCTTCTGCAATCGGCTGTATTTCTCTAAATTCGGGAAGACGCGATTCTACTGGAGAACTTTCGCGGCGATAGAAATCATAGATCCCCATCTCCTGGCAGAAGCGAACCCGCTCCGCGAGAGCTCGCCGCAATTCAGGATCAAAAGTGAGGACCATTGACTGTTGGTGATTGTACGCCAGCCGGGGAGATTGAGGTCAGGCCTTAACCGGCGACTTGCGGCGATCACGAATGCGCACGACTTGATCGAGGACGCGTTGTGCCACTTCCCACTTCGTAGTCTCCGGGACTTCAACCACTTCGTCATGAGTGATGATGGTTACTTCATTGTGATCGCTGTCAAAGCCGACGCCTTCTCGAGAAACATCGTTAACGACCACGGCGTCGAGCCCTTTGGCAGCGAGCTTCTGGCGGGCGTTTTCGAGGACGTTCTCGGTCTCCGCAGCAAAGCCCACAACAATCTGCGACTGCTTGCGAACGGAAATTTCCTTGAGAATGTCAGGAGTGGGTTCAAGGTCAAGCGTGATCGGCCCCTTGCGCTTTATTTTCTGAACCGATACAGACTTCGCGCGATAATCGGAGACTGCGGCGGTCTTGATCACGATCGTGCACTGCGGCAGATGGCGCAGCACAGCGTCACGCATCTGTTCAGCGGATTCCACTCGCGTGATTTCAGCGCCTGCCGGCGGAGTCAGCGCCGTGGGCCCGCTCACCAGCAACACCCGGGCGCCTCTCCTCACAGCAGCCTCTGCAACTGCGTATCCCATGCGCCCGCTCGATCGGTTCGTTATGTAACGCGCCGGATCGATCTTCTCGCGCGTAGGGCCGGCGGTCACCAGCAAGGTTTCGCCGAGAAGATCCCTGGTTAGGGCGGCCGCGCCGAGCGCCTCGACAACCGCCTCGACGATCGTTTCATTCTCGGCGAGTCTTCCCGAGCCCGTCATTCCGCAAGCCAGATATCCGGACTCCGGTTCGACGATCTTCACCCCGCGCTGCTGCAGAATTTCCAAATTCGCCTGCGTCGCCGGATGATTCCACATGTTCACATTCATCGCCGGAGCGACCACGACCGGAGCCTTGGTAGCGAGATAAAGCGTGGTAAGAAAATCATGGGCCATGCCCTGCGCGAAGTGCGCGAGAACATCGGCCGTAGCGGGCGCAACCAACAAAGCATCGATGGATTGTGCGACGGCGATGTGCTCGATGGCTGAATCAAGATTCGCGGAATCTGAATGCGGGGATTGCTGCTCCCCAGGCGAAAACATTTCCGTGATAACTTTTTCGCCGGAGAGAGCGGCGAAGGTCAAAGGACGAACAAACTCCTGGGCCGCGCGCGTCATGATGACTTGCACGCGAATACCGCGGTCCTGCAGCAGGCGGACAATCTCGGCCGCCTTGTACGCCGCAATCCCGCCCGTAACTCCGAGAGCCACTTTCATGGTCGGCGAAACCTGTCGGCGAATCGCTCTCCCAACCGCCTCAGGCTTCGTGTCCGAAGGCCTGATCCAGAGCCTCGGCGGCTTGCTCCGCCGCGCTGCGCGTTTCAGGAATTTCCCACTTCACCTTGCCCGCGCGAATTTCATCCTGCGCGATGCGGCACGGTTTGCGGGAGTTTGTCTGGACCACCGGCGGTGCTCCCGATTGCAACTGCCGGGCGCGCCGCGCTGCTACCAGAATGTAACGATAGTTGCTGTCGAAGCCTTCGATCAATTTCATGGACTCTCTCCCTTGGGTATGGGGACACAAGATTTTGATTGCCGAAAGTTTTCCGTTCTGTGTTCTTCGCCAGCGAAGCCAAGAACTCCGCTACTATTCTCCCACGAAACTCGACTTTACGGGGGTCACCGCCGCCCCGCATGGTTACGGAAGCTACTTTGACTCATCATTATCAGGCGGCTTGAATGAATCCAGAATACGCTTCAGCCGGTCACGAACATTGGCCAGCCGACAGCAATCTCCCAAAGCCACAATCTTCGCCTCCTCCTCCGATAGCGGCTGCCCCGCGCGCAGAAAACGTTCACCCCGCACAATGGCGCGCAAAAGCTTGATGGAGTCTTCCAGTTGATCGTTGACGAGGATGTAATTGTAGCGAGGATATTGTTCGATTTCGCTCGTCGCTTTATCCAGACGCTGCTGGATTACTTCGTTGCTGTCCTCACTACGCTTGCGCAAACGTTCTTCCAAAGTCTTGCGGTCGGGAGGAAGAATGAAAATGCTGGTGGCGTCCGGCAATTTACTCTGAATCTGTTTGGCGCCTTGCACGTCGATATCGAGTAGAAGATCGCGGCCGTTCTGTTCCGCCTCGTGCAAAAATCGGCGCGCCGTTCCGTAATAATTTCCAAACACTTCTGCGTGCTCAAGGAAGGCATCGGCCGCAATCATCTTTTCGAATTCTTCCCGCGAAATAAAAAAATACTGCCGGCCATCCTTTTCGCTGCCGCGCGGAGCCCGCGTCGTATACGAAATAGAAAACTCCAGATCGCTCACCTTCTTAAGCAGTTCATTCACCAGAGTGGATTTGCCCGAACCGGACGGGGCCGAAATGATATAAATCAGAGGTTTGTGAGGGGAGGAATTCATTCCAGGTTTTGTACCTGCTCGCGCGATTTTTCGATTTCCGCTTTCATACTCAGCCCCGCCTCCGTGATTTTCAGCGCTTCGCCGGCTAACCCAGAGGTTTTCGAAAGCAGCGTGTTGGCCTCTCGATTCATTTCCTGCAACAGAAAATCCAGTTTCTTGCCGACCTCTCCATGTTCGTCCAGAAATCCGAGAAAGTGCTGGATGTGATTTTCCAGCCGGACAATTTCTTCCTGAACATCGCTGCGGTCGACTAACAACGCCGCTTCCTGCATGACTCGGTCGCGATCCGGACTCGAACCCAGCAACTCCTGCAATCGAGACTGCAGTCGTTCCAGATAACTTTGCAACATGCTGCGCCGGTGTTCCTG
>Ga0302319_10019094_pt1 | contig 12460 bp, 6 predicted proteins | sample Bog_T0_2_FD_203319 | JGI IMG/M metagenome (GOLD analysis project Ga0302319, IMG submission 203319) | Peat permafrost microbial communities from Stordalen Mire near Abisko, Sweden - Bog_T0_2 | ecosystem: Environmental > Terrestrial > Soil > Wetlands > Peat | place: Sweden: Abisko, Stordalen Mire... | reverse complement strand
TCTCAAGCATCTGGACATCGGCGTCCGCACCAATCGACATGGCCATACGGGCCGCCTTGGAAGCCCGTGCCGATTCGAGCAATTGTTTCAGGGGCACTTGCCATTCATCGTTCGGCTGCCCGTCCGATACCAGCACGAGGGTGGGGCGATAGGAGCGGGAAGGAACAAGATTTTTGTCCTCCAACATGATGCGGAGCTGCGTCAAAGTTGCTCCCAACGGTGTATTGCCCTGCGCGACCAAAGACTGCCATTTCTTTTTTGCCTCCCCTGCATTCAACAAAGGCAAGTGAGCGCGGACATCGCCACCAAAAGCGATCGCCCCGATTTGGATCATGGCGCGGACATCCAGCTCAACGGCGAAGGTCGCAAGCATTTCCTCGACGGCACGATTCAAGGCATCCATTTTACCGTTCTCGGCCATGCTTCCGCTCGCATCGAGGAGGAGAAAGACCGGGAGGGGACGGGCCTGAGCTACAGTAAACTCTTTCATTGCGATTTCATTTTTCATTTTGTCTTTCCTTTCACGGCGCGAGTGGTGACTTCACCTGCCAACTGGTCGCATAATGCTTCCAAGGCTTCTTCTGGACCTTCAAACGCCATCATTTTCATCTTTCTGCCGGAGTTATTGAAATGAAGATTAAGCACCGCAAATGCCAGCCCCTTGGCAATATGTCTTTTTTTCCCCAGAAACCGATCCAGCAAAGACGTTAAGCGGTCAAACGAGTAAGGATGTGTTTTTCCACCAAAATTACCGTCATAAAGCCCAAGTGTAGTCATTAATAAATTGGCTTGGACAATGCCAAGCATACGTTTAACAAAAAACGGACTATCAACCTCTACGCCACTTAGCAACCAATCGGCCGCTTCATTATCGGCTTCTTTTTCTTGAGCCATGCTCACCTCATCGGCCACGTTAGCACTATGACCAAGCCGAATATGGGCAAGTTCATGGTGGAGCAGGAAGGCGCATGTTACTAAGCAAAGTTCATCGGCTACATTTTCGTCTGAAAACCTTTGCGGGGTTTTTTGAGGACAAGGCAATCCAGCCGGCCAGATTGAAAGGTAATTATCGCGAATACAGCACGGTTTTATTTCTGATTGAAAAACGTCTTCGAGCAAAAAGCGGTTTAAATATTTTACGTCGTCTCCTTCCGGCAGTTGTTTTAAAAAGTCATCCGTTTCTGTTCGAATCGATAAATGTCTTAAGCCGAGTTCGTTCTTTATATGCTCATTTTTGATTATACCATTCAAGTCTCTAACAATAAGCTCGCAGATATGCCCGGGATCTTTCCCGCTTTTTAGGAAACTAAACAGTTCTTTCCGAGTCGCAGTCCCCAAACTTTGATACAGGAAGGTGGTGAGCCTATCAGATGGTCTGCTTAAAAGAGTCGCAAAGGATTGAACATTTCTGATATCAGACGGTTTTAGTAAAAATGGTGGGTTTGTCTCCGATGGCTGGCAACGAATAGCCCATGACACTAAATTCAATGATTTTTCAACCTTATCATCTGAATGCGGGTCAATTTCTGTCGGTTTGTCAAATTTCCTGCCCTTGATCAAGCGTGTGTAATAAAGGAAATGAGCAAGAGACGAGCACCAGATCAACTCAACAGCCCCGCGACTCAAGAAAATTTCACGTTTGTCTGGTTCAGGGTCAGCGCAACACTTCCAAAGACGCTGATTTACAAAGATTAGATCAAAGTTATTTAATACTTGGTCAAATTCCGCTTGGCGTTCTGGAGCTATGTTGAAAAACGAATTGCCAACATTGACCTCCATCAAGTGGCGAATAGGTGAGTTCATAGCAGCCAAGCATTTTCTGTCGATTCGACGCATAATTTGTGGATCAACATTTGGCCATTACATCGTCGAGTTTGGTGGCTTTGACGAAACGCGCTGGGTTATCGCCGGTGGCCAAGGCGTCGAAATGCGCCTCGCCGCATTTGATCTTGGCGCTCTCGCGGTCGCGGAGGTCGTCGCTGAACAAGCTGCTCTTGGTTTCTACGACGAAGTAAAGGCGCTCCGTGCCGTCTTTTTCCACGAGCACGGCCCAGTCTGGATTGTAGGTGCCCAAGGGCGTCGGGACTTTGAACCAGGTGGGCAGTTTGGCGTAAATCTTGATAGCCTCGTTTTTCTCCAACTGCTCGGCAAAAGATTTCTCGGTATCGGACTGGTAAACGACATGCTCGTAAACACTGCGCTCGCCGACTTTGAGCATGTTTTTCAAATAGCCGTTCAGCTCTTCCTGCTCGAACAATTCCTGCGCGTAGTATTCTTCCGCGCCAAGCCGTTGGTATTTGATGCCATCCACCAGCGCGAGCCGCTTCGCGCGATTGATGGCGTCGGCGGTCAACTCGATGAACTCCTGCGGATTCCGGGTGAAATCGTTCAGCCGGCCGCTTTCAACGAGAACGCGATGGATGCTCCGGCGCGTGAGTTGCGTTTTGTCCTGCAAATCGGTGAGGACATCCGGCAACTCGACATCGCGTTCTTCCAGCACCACTGGCGCCGAGGTGGCGGTTTCGGTGGCGGCGACGCCCGCCTTGCCGATGGAAAGGTCGGCCTTGCGCCATTCCAAACGGGTCTTGGTGATGGGCGGACCATCCTTGATGGCCGCGATACTTTTTAGAATCAGCGCCTCGTTATCAAACTGGACACGGTAGGTGGTCTTGTGCCGGATGCGTTCCCATAGTGCCTTGAACTCGGCACTGTGCAGCACGGCCTGCCGGGTCTTGACCATCTGCCGCTCGTCGGCGTTCTTGATTTCCAATTTGCCTGCGAGTTTACGGAGCACTTCTTTGATCTGCGGGAGCTGGGCCGCGAACGGCTCCGGCAAAGTCAGGGTGTTATCCTTGAGTTGCTTGCGCAGGGCATCCTGCACCTTGCCCTGGGCATTCACCAGCCCAGCGCTTTTCAGGTGTTCCCAAAGTTGCTTGGATTTATCGAAGCCGAGAGGCGTGGATTTGCCATCCGCGCCGGTCACGGAAATGCCGGCGAACTGGTGGTGTTCGACAATGCCGAAGCGAATGCCGGTGTCGTCTTCGATTTCCTTCTGCAAATTTTCGGCGAAATGTTCGTAGCTCTCGGTGGCGACGACGGTCAGGGTGTTAATCTCGAAACCATGCAGGCGTTCACCCTGCTGATTAACGCAAAGGCGGAGGCCGCGGCCAATGGTCTGGCGACGTTGACGCTCGGTGCCCATGTCCCGAAGCGCGCAAATCTGGAACACGTTCGGATTATCCCAGCCTTCTTTGAGTGCGGAATGGGAGAAAATAAATTTGAGCGGCGTCTCGAAACCGAGCAGCTTCTCCTTGTCGCGCATGATCAGACTGTAAGTATCGTCATCCGCCTTGGTGTCGCCGCGCGTATCTTTGAACACCTCGACGGTTTTGCCGCCGACTTTTTTCTTATCAATCGAAAAATACCCGTTATGAACTTCCTCGGCAGCGGTGCGCAGGTCCACTTCCTTGAACAAGCTTTGGAAGTCGGGATGCTTGGCCAGCCGGCGATATTCTTCTTCAAAAATCTTGGCGTAGTCACCTTTGACCTGGTTGCCGTCCGCGTCGTATTGACGGTAGCGCTCCACAGAGTCAATGAAGAACAACGACAGGACTTTGATACCTTGCGGCGCGAGCCGCAGTTCCTTGGTCAGATGTTCTTTGATGGTGCGGCTGATCATCTCGCGCTGCACCGCCAACGCATCGAGGTCGCCGTAAGCCTGACCGCGTTTTAGAAAATGCTCGCCACCGGGCACGCGCAACTCCATGAACTCATTGTCTGTTTCCACGCGGATTTCGCCGACGCGACAATCGTGGTAAACGGCGCGGTTGGTGGTCATCTCCAGATTGTCGCCGTCCTGCACCGAGACTTCCTGCCGCTGAACGCCGGTGCGCGTTTGCACGTCCAACTCCACCTTGGCGGTGATGACGCCCCGGCGGTTGCTCACCGCCAACAATTTCACATAAGGTTTGTTGTGGCCGCCGGTGATTTTGGCCTCCGCGATTTCGATCTGCTTCACCAGCTTGCGTTCGTAGGCGTCCACGGCATCGAGCCGGAAAACCATGTGATGCTTTTCAACGTGGGTGGCGGAATAGCGCAAGGTGCAGAGCGGATTCATCATGCCGAGCGCCTCTTTGCCACGGCCCTCAAGACCGCCATCCACGCTCTGCGGCTCGTCCACGATGATGATGGGCCGGGTGGCTTTGATCAGGTCAATCGGCTTTTCACCGCCGGTTTTCTCACTGTCCTTGTAGAGATTGTTGACATCCTTCTTGTTGATCGCGCCGACGGTGACGACCATGACTTGAATGTTCGCGCTGGTGGCAAAGTTACGAACCTGACCGAGCTTGCTGGAATCGTAGAGGAAATAATCAAACGGCACGTTGGCGTAGAGCGAACGGAAATGGTCCTCCATCATTTGGAGCGACTTGTAAACGCCCTCCTTGATGGCCACCGACGGCACGACGATCATGAACTTGTTGAAACCGTATCGCTGGTTCAACTCGAACACCGTGCGCAGATAAACGTAGGTCTTGCCCGTGCCGGTTTCCATTTCGACGGTGAAATCGCCGGAAGCCAGCGACGTGGATGGCGGCAAACCGTTGCGAAGCTGAATGTCATTCAGGTTCGCGAGCAGCTCGTCGTCGAGCAATGTCAGGCGATTGCCGATGCCGAGATCGTTTTCGGCAAAACCCATGCGTTGCTGCTGGTCGGCGGCGTCGCGGGTGACGGTGAATACGCTACGACAAATTTCCTGTCCCTTGAACAATTCGCACACGGCCTCGATGGCCGCGTGCTGGTAATCGAGATTGGGCTCAAAGTGGAGTTTCATCGCAAAAATTTACCAAAAGAAAATTCATTCAGCCTCAAGTATGGCTCGTAAATCCACTGATATTATTGATTCATTAAGGCAAATTACGCGGGAATGTGGAAAACGCCTCAATAAATACTGTTGAACGCCTTTTGATGTATTGGAAACAACAAAGACTATTTTCTTGTCGCTAACGTCATGTCTGGTGAGGCTATCTGAAACCGAAATAGCGTCACTATATGGAATGAATTCCGGAAGTATAACATAGACAACTCGGCATTTCCTTTGTTCAGGAGGAAACCAGGAATCAAGCAGTTTTCCGGCTCTGATAGAGTGAAAATCCTCCTTCCTCACCACGGTAGAACATGGCTCAACGCATGCCATGTCATCAAATGAATTAGCCAGAGCAATTATTGTTTCATTTCTGTCATTATTCCGTTTGGATCCCAGCACTAATTTGCCGCCAAAATCTTGGAACAAGGTTCTCACCGCTGCGGCACCTCCTCTTCCAATTGCTGAAGCAGGCAAATCCAACCAATTAAAATCCCCACCATCGTCGGTGACTTGAATTGACCTGCTCTGTATTAAGATACGGCAGGTTGTTGCCCTTCCATGAAGAAAAGTATTCCTGGTTATTTCCACAAGAACATCACGAACGGCATTACACAATTCCGTCCCCCAAACTAGGGATACGCATGAATCGAGTAGAGATTGGCCAATAAGTTCACTTTCATTTCCTTGTGCTGGGAGCTGAAGCGTTTGGTCAGCAAAACCGATTTTGACAAGTTCATTTTGTGGCAAGACCTTGTCGGCACCATACGCTTGCTGAAACTTTGCGCGCGATTCAGCAAATTCGCGCCATTTTGCTAACATCGGAATGGTGAATCGATATTCATCCGTATCAATCAACTTGCCGTGTGTGTAGCACATCCAGATGCCATTATCAATTGATACACGCTCGGCTTTTTCCATAAGTGGCCGAACTCTCCTTGCTCCGGGGCCACCCGCAGCAGCGGCTATATGACAAGCCATGCCAGTGTGGCTGACTGAAATATTGCTCTCATCACTCGGGCCAGCCGTTACTGCCTGACACCCGGGAAATGAGCAGCGATGACCTGCTCGATCTTCCAAAGCCTTTTTGGTTACTGGGCTAAATTCGTCGCGGGTTCCCATAAGTATTTTGGTAGTTGAAAATACTCTATTTACAAGCTCCGCACGTTTTCCAGGCCGTGCTGCTGGAGGATGGCGGTGAGGTTGGTTTTGGCCACGTCGTCGGCAAAGGCGCTGTCGCGGAAGACGATGGTGCTTTCGCCGGCGGGAGCTTGGGTTTTGTGCCAGGCCGCAATGCCGAGCGCCAGCGGTTCGACTTCCTTGGCCGTGATGGTTTTGGACAGGCACACGAGCAAAGTGCCCGCTCCGATGCTGTGGACTTGCTGGCCGGCGATGGTGCGCGTTTCAATGGGCACGGTGAGGTCGAGGCCGAGTTTTAGCAGCAACTCGAACAGGATGTCGGATTCCGTGCGGTCGGTTTTGAGATGATCCACCGAGGCTTCGAGCGTTTGGGCCAGATTCTGTCGGTCAGGCTCCCATGCCTGAATGTTGCTGCTGGCGAGTTTGAACACGCGGAAGCCAAGATCGCCCGAGAACATGGGATTCTTTTCCCGGATTTGTTTGCCTGCTCGCCGCAAGCGTTCTTTAGTTAGTTCGGTTATTTCACGAGGTTTGCCGAGTTTATCGCAGAATTTTACGGCTGCCTTCTGATCCTTATCCTCTGGATTGAGTTTTTCCTGAAGCTGAACCAGGCAGAAGCGGCGACGAATCTGGTCTTTGGCATTGAGCTCATAAATAGCTTTAGCTGTGGTTCCTGAACCGGCGAAGAAATCCAAAGCCAAATCGCCATCTTGTTTCAAGAGGAATGGAAAAAATGTAGTAAGCAGTCGAACTGGTTTTGGATTGTTGAAAACCTTGCCTTCATCTTGAAAATCCTCTTTCAAATCGTATGCACCCAATCTACCATCTAACTCAAGCACGCTACTTAGCTTTTCTTCAAACTCAGATGCATAAACTTTTAGTTCAATAATTTTGGATTCATCGTCACCGAACAAAATGCGACCTTGGGCCAGCAGTTCATTCATTGTTTCCTTGGGAAAACGGTAGCCCATCAGCGGCTGCTTGCATGGCTTCTTTTTAGTGGGATGAATAACATCGTAACGGTATCCTTCCTTACCAGGGTTGTGGACGCTTTGACTCCCGGTATAAACACCACCAGAATCAATATATTTGTAACGATCCAGAGGCCATAGCTCGCCTTTGTGCTCTTTGAACCACTGATCGTATGCGCCTGTGAGTGAATCCCCCGAAAAGTGACTTGCCAATTCTTTGCCGATCCGCCCTAAAACTTCTTTAACGTCAGAAATTGAAGATTTCCACTCTTTTTCTAAAGCTTCCTTGCCCTTGGCGACCACGAGCACATACTCATGTTCGGTGGCGATATTTGTTGGATTATTGTCAGTAACATTTTTCCAAATAATTGTGCCCATCTGGTTCTCCTCCCCGAATATTTCACAGCAAATTATTCGGAGGTGAGAGTATTCCTTTTCATCGATTGAAATAAAAAGAACCCCGTCTTCTCGCAGAAGATTCCTCGCAAGTCTGAGGCGCGGATACATCATGTTGAGCCAGTTTGTGTGGTGACGGCCCGATGACTCAGTGGCGCTGCCGAGTTTACGACCATCAGAATCGATCTGACTTGTCAACATCTGGTAATTGCGGATGTTGTCCACGAAGTCATCCGGGTAAATAACGTCGGCGTCTTTGTTGTAAGGAGGGTCTATGTAAATGAGCTTCACCTTACCGGCATAGGGTTTCTGGAGCAGCTTCAATACTTCCAAATTATCTCCTTCAATCATCAGGTTGCGCGTGGTGTCCCAGTCCTCGCTGTCTGCTGGGCAAGGCCGCAACGTGCCGGTGCTGATTGTGAGTGCCAATTGGCGGGCGCGACGTTTGCCGTGCCAATTAAGGCCGTATTTTTCCTCCGTCTCGGTGACGGTCTGGCCCAGCATCTGTTTCAGCGCGTCCACGTTCACGCCGTCCTCGGTGACAACTTCCGGGAACAGTGCCTTGAGTTTGGTAAGATTTTCGGCTGCCAAGTCAGTCGACTTGGTTTCGGCGTCGTTTGCGGCAAGTGGTTTCATGCGCGGTATTTGATAATCAAATCATCTTCGGCGTCGTAGACGCTGAGAGCGATTTTAAGTCGTTCGAGTTTCATCGGGTTAGACAGATTGATTTCAATGAAATAGGTGTCATTGAGTTTCGCAGGCTGTCGGCAGGCAGACTCATGTTTGGTCACTCGCAATTTTTCAAGCAATTCCGTGGCGAAAAATGGATCCGGGTTGGTCGCGAACAGCGCTCTTAGGACAAACAGATACATATCCAGGAATGTATGAATGTCGTGCTTTTGGTCGGCAAAAATTATGTATTCCAGCTTCCTACCCGTTGGGTCTTCGGCGTCGAAGATGTTTATTTCGCCGGAGTCTGGCGAGTCATCCAAGGTGATTTCTGGAAAACGCCAGATCGCCAAGAAACGCACCCCTAGCTCGGCGGAACGATTTTGATATTGTGCAACTCCCCAGGCATCGATTTCCTTCAAGGAACGGTTTAACCAGAGCCGGCTGAAAGCGTATCCCTGCTCCTTACCGTCCACGTTCATGTTTTTCTTTTCAGGGAATGAACGGTTTCCAAGGCTGCCATTATTGCCCGACAGCGTCAGATTCCCAATCGTGTGCAGGTAAGATTCAGCAAACTTTTTGCAGTCTTCGGGCGGTAGGTCTTTTTGCCACTGCGGATCGGGGTTCTGAGGAAAAATGTGCTCAATGGTTATGCCGGAATCGGTGTCCATGAACACCGGCTCTTTGTTCTGGTGGTTTTCAAGGCGATCCAAGAAATAAACCCGATTCTTTGGCTTGATGTGGTAAACATCTTTTTCTGCCAGCGTCTGGAGCACTTCGGCATCCTTGGGAAATCTCTGCGATCCTTTTTTCCGCAGCAATGACTTTTGAATACTGGCCAGATAATCGGACGGGACCACATCTTCGTAAAGACGCATGAAAATCTTGTTCAAGGCATTGGTGGGCAAACCTAGAATGAAGCGCCGCCAAGTAAACGACTGAATCAATTCCAGAACGCCAATGAAAACCACCTTGTCAATCAACTGGTTTTGATAATCTTCGTAAACCTGAATGAGAAATGGGTAGCAGACATTGATTTCCAACAGGTGAATATATTCCAAATGGCGGCGGATATGGAGATCCGGCTCCCGCGCAGGATTGGTCAGTTTTTGGTAGTGCCGCGCCAAATTGCGAAGATTGGTCAGCAGGGCTTCGAGATCGACCGGCGCAAGACTCGGATACTTGGATTTGAACTCCTGATAAACGAGATTCTTGTTGGGGATTTTTTTGTTCTGCAACGTCAGATAGTCGCGGATAAACTCTGACACCCGGCTTGAATTGGTGAGTTCGTCCTTGGCGAGGGTCTCGATCTTTTCCCAGTAGTGCCGGAAAATCTCGTCCTGCTTTTTTCGGCTCAACCCCATCAAAATGTAGTTACGGATCAGGTCAGCCTGTGAAAGTTCAAGACCGGTGGAATTGAGGCTTTCAAAAATCCGCTGGGCATCGTCCTTGCCACGCTCCAGTGAAATTTCCACGAACATCAATTTCGCCAAGCCTTTGAGCACACACCCATAATTCTCTTCGGTGATGCGGGACTTAAAATAATTGTAGTTGGAAATGACACGCGAAAAGCCGTTCGGATAATCCTCCGGTGTGTCCTCTTGCAGGATGTGTTTGAGCGCCTTGTCATTGTTTTCAGTCGGGCGCAATTTTAGTTTTTCTTCATCGGCGGCAAATTTATTGATGAGATAGGTTTCGTGGACCCGATTCACCTGCGACTGGTCGCCCAATTTCAACAGCAGGCGGTAGATGCAAATGTAAGTTAAGGTGATGGTGGTCAATCGTTGCTGACCATCGATGATCGCAAGCTCCCGAATACCTGATGCCAAATATTCCCCATCGTGGATATAGACGATGCTGCCGATGAAATGGGCGATGATTCTGTCACTCAAACCAGCGGCAAGGATGTCATCCAAAAGCAGTTTGCATTGCGTCTCAGTCCAGTCGTAATTCCGTTGATAGACCGGAATGATGAATTGGGTATCCGCTTGGGAGAGGAACCGATTCAGATTTATTTGATTGGCGACCATATATTCTATTGCGGTTTATGGGTCACGGTTTGACTGGGCGCAACAGGTTAAAGATTTTGTGTAATTTCAGCAATGCGCGCATCGAGTTTTTTGATGGCCAGATTGATTTCGACGCGGCGATTGAGTTGGGTTTCCTTTTCGGCCTGGGCGCGGAGCATGGCGAGATCGCGCAATGCCTGGGCGCGTGCATCCAACTGGTCGCGCAGGGCGGCGGAATTTTCCGACGCCACCGGACGAAATGCGCCAGTGATTTGTGCGGCTTCCAACGCCAGCACGGAATCCAGCCAGCTTTGATACAGGGCAAACAAGTTACTTTGCGGCAGGCCAATGACGGAAAGGCGCGCAAGGAATTGGGCTTCTTCCGCCGTGGGATTTTCCAGCCGGAATGGGGCGGTAGCCCGCAATTCTTCGATGACGACCTGACCGGATTCGCCTTGGGACCAGCGTTTGTGCGCGACTGAAACGCTGGCCGTCTCGCACATCGTGGCAATCAGCAAAACAGGATATGGGATGGCGCGATGGATCAGCTCAACCAAGCGAGCCGTTTTGGCATCGGGGCGAAACGTGACGGTGAGGATGGCGATTTCCAGATATTCGCGCACGGCGTCGCGATAGGCGGACACGCCCAAATTCGCGGGCTTCAGGGCCGCCTGCCAAAGAATTTCTTCGATGCCGTCATTGATTTGCCGCTTGTCACTGCCGGTGGGCGCGCCGTTTTCCACCAGCAGCTTTTTGGGCACGCGCTGTTCGACGCGGGTTTCCGCCGGCAACGCCAAGGCATTGATGACGGCGGCGAAACTCATGTGGTGGCCGGGTCGGGTTGGATCACCAGAAAGGCCACGACTTCAAAATCATTGATGCCGGCAAATTCACCTTTCATGGCGTGCGTGCCGCCGGGCGTGAACAGGCTGGCGACGGCGCGTTCCTCTTTTTTGCCGACGATGGAGGCGATGGCGGCGGCGAGCAGTTTTTGCGGTGCGGCCATGTTCTCGCCCTGCCGGGTTTGCTGGTCGAAACGGGCGCACGCCCCGGCATCCGGCAAATCCCGGCCAACACACAACCGGCGCAAACGGTCGAGCGCCTGCTTGGCCTGATTGAACGGCAGTGAAATTGTGCCGTCCTCGCTAACGTGGACGAGATAATGCGGCGCGAGCGGATAGCCCGGCTCGATGGATTTGCGAGCCGCATCCCCCGCCGCCCGGAGACAGAACAGAATCCCCGGCGGAATGGCGGCGTCGTTGGTGGTGGTGGCCGCGAAGGTGCCGAGCGGCAGACTGGCCAGCCGGGCTTCGTGTTCTTTCATGAAGCCAGCCAGATCAATCCGAAAATCGGTCAGCGTCAGGTCGGCAATGGAAACGCCGCTGCTTAAATCTTCGAGGTCAATAACCGCGTCCTGCAATTTCAGAAGTTGCTTGCGGCGGTATTCCAGATCGTTCATCTGGTTGCCCGACTGCGCTTCAATCAGGTTTTCCTCGCCGGTGGCTGAAATATCCAGCAACACCATACGTCCGCTGACGCGCTGCTCCAGATTGATGTATTCCTCCAGCTCAAGGTTGGGCCAAAAATTGACAAGCTGGATTCGCGTATTGATGGAGCCGATACGATCAATACGGCCAAAGCGCTGGATGATGCGGACGGGGTTCCAATGGATGTCGTAATTGATCAGGAAATCGCAGTCCTGGAGGTTCTGGCCTTCGCTGATGCAATCGGTGGCAATCAGCAGGTCCAAATCACCTTCGACGGCGAGGTCGGCGGGGCGTTCTTTCGAGCGCGGCGAAAACGAGGTCAGGATGGTGCCGAGGTCTTTGCGAAGGTCGGGCAGTGTGGTCTGGTTGCGCCCGGAGCCGGTGACGAGCGCGGTATTCAAGCCATGTTCCCGGAGCGCCCACGGCGCGATTTCCGCATAGAGATATTCCGCCGTGTCGGCGAAGGCAGTGAAAATAATCACCTTGCGGTTGCCGGCATTGACTGGGTTGCGAATTTTATCCGTGATGATGTCGCGCAGTTGGGCGAGCTTGGCATCGCGGGCGGCCCCGACCTGACGCGTCGCCGACAACAACGTGGACAGGCGGTTGCGGTCTTCGATCAAATCCTGTTTCCACCGCACCAGATCCACGTCATGCAGCAGGACTTTCACTTTGCGCCCGACGAGCAAACTTTCAAACGCGGGATCGTCCACGTCCACGTTGGCAATATCGATTTCTTCGATGGAATCCTCGTGCTCCTCAATCTTGGCCAGCGTGGCGGACACGTCGTCGAGCTGGCGTTTCACCGTGAGCGAGAAGGAGGACACCGCGCTTTCCATGCGCTTGAGAATGTTCACGCGCAACAGGTGGACAAGGCTTTCTTCGCGGTCCACCTGCCGAAAAAAACTTTCGCCGCCGCGAATCTGC
>Ga0302319_10019092_pt1 | contig 12462 bp, 9 predicted proteins | sample Bog_T0_2_FD_203319 | JGI IMG/M metagenome (GOLD analysis project Ga0302319, IMG submission 203319) | Peat permafrost microbial communities from Stordalen Mire near Abisko, Sweden - Bog_T0_2 | ecosystem: Environmental > Terrestrial > Soil > Wetlands > Peat | place: Sweden: Abisko, Stordalen Mire... | reverse complement strand
CCGATGGATCGATGGACACCAGCGCCGTCCCGGCGGTGACCACCTGGCCTTCATGGACCAGGATCTGGATGACCGGGCCGGAGACCTCGGGGAAGATGTTGATGTTGGATCCGCTCGCCTGGTCGCTCTCGATGATGCCGTTGGCGTAGATCGCGGTGGTATACGGATTGGTGACCGGCTGGAACACCGGCGGTTGGGCTTTGCGTTCCCTGCTGAAGAGGTAGGCGGCCAGGATGCCCCCCAGCACGCCCAGGATCGCCAGAGAAAAGATGATGTAATTCCTCATTGATTTTTCGATATCGCATCGGTGATCCGGCCGTCTTCCATAGAGATGATCCGATCTGCGTATTCGTTGATGCGCGCGTCATGGGTGACGATGAGAATGCAGCGGTTGGGGTTGAGGATCTTCTCTTTGACGAAGGCGATGATCATCTTCCCGGTATCGCCATCGAGCGAGGCGGTCGGTTCATCGAGGATGAGGATTTCCGGTTTGCTGATGATCGCGCGGGCGATGGCGACGCGCTGCTGCTCACCGCCCGACAATTTGACCGGCAGGGTGTCGCCACGGCCCTTCAGGCCGACGATCTCCAGGATCTTCGCCGCCTCGGCCAGCGAGGCGCCCCAGGGTTGATGCTTGAGGATCAGGGGGATGGCAACGTTCTCGGCAGTGGTCAGGCGCGGGAAGAGATGGAAGTCCTGGAAGACGAAGCCGATGGTGTTGAGGCGGAATTCAGCGAGCCGGTCCTTGGAATAGGTCCAGATATCCGCGCCTTTGACCTTCACAGTGCCGGCATTCGGGCGGAGGATTCCCGAGATCATGCTCAGCATGGTGGTCTTGCCGCTCCCGGACGGCCCGACGATGAACAGCATCTCGCCGAAGTGGGCGACCAGATTGGCTGCGTTCACCGCGATCTTCCGCGTCTCGCCTTCGCCGAAGAACTTGGTCAGGCCGGCGGCCTCGATCGCCTCCCGGGTGGCCGTGACTGGGGCAGGTGCAGGCGACGGGCCTGCCTGCTCCGGCACGGCCGGGGCAGTGATCATGTTTCCCGCGGCTGGAGGAAAATCCGGCGGGCGTTTTCCCGGCCGAGACCCGCGTATCGCCGGATCAGGTGAAGATTCACGCCGTGTGATGCATCCACGCTGGATTGCTCATGGCCCAAATGCGCTCGGTCGGACATTGTTTTCAACCGGTTTCCATGGGCGTTGCACAATAGTGCGCAGCTACGCGCCTCGTTCGGGGGTCTTCACCCCCTTGTGCTGTCCTCCCCGACGGCGGGTGTCGGATGTTTCCGGTTTCCCGGGAGGAAATCCGCCCTGATTTTGCCGTCCGGGAATCCGCAGTCGCGAAAACCGGGAAATATCCGTGCGTCAGTTGGAACCCGATCCGTGATCCACCACCATGTGCAGCCAACGGCATGATTCTGAGGTGAACGCCTCATATCGACCGCCGCGCGGCGGCCTACGCTGTCCGCCCCGGGGAACAGGTGCTGAAGCCAATGCCATCGTGGGCCTTCAGTTCTCCGTGATGGCCATCCCTGCTCCATCACCGTCAACGACCAGCAGACCACCGGACACCGACGATTGCCGCGGATTGACCAGCGCCGAGGCCGCCCGCCTGATCGCCCGTTCAGGCCCCAATACGCTCCGTGATGTCGCACCCTCGGTGGCCAGCATGGCCATCGCGAAATTGTGGGCGCCCATCCCGTGGATGCTGGAATCTGCGATACTTCTCCAACTGGTCCTCGGAAAATTTGTCGAATCCGGGGTCATCGCCCTCCTCCTCTTGTTCAACGCGGCCCTCGGCTTCATCCAGGAATGGCGATCACGGGCCACCCTGACGGCGCTGAGATCCCGTCTGGCCCTGACCGCATCGGTCCGCCGCGATGGCTCATGGGGTCAGCGTCCTGCCGCCATGCTGGTGGTCGGCGACATCGTCACGCTCTCCCTCGGCGGGGTGGTCCCGGCCGACGTGACGCTGATCACCGGCCACGTCCTGATCGACCAGTCCATGCTGACCGGCGAATCGATCGGCACCGAAGCCGGCCCGGGTTTCCACACCTTCGCCGGCGCCCTGGTGCGCCGCGGGGAAGCAGTCGCGCGGGTGACGGCGACGGGAAGCCACTCGAAATTCGGCAAGACCGCCGAGCTGATCCGCACAGCGCACGTGGTGAGCTCGCAACAGGTCGCGGTCCTGCGGGTGGTACGCAACCTCGCAATCTTCAATGGCATGCTGATCGTCGTGATCGTCATCTATGCGGTCACCCATGCCATGATCAGCGGGGAGATCATCCCGTTGGTGCTGACGGCGATCCTGGCGTCGATCCCGGTAGCGCTGCCGGCCACCTTCACGTTGGCAGGCGCCCTGGGTGCGCGTGCCCTGGCCCGGCAAGGCGTCCTGGCGACCCGGCTCTCGGCAGTTGACGAGGCGGCCACCATCGACGTGCTCTGCGCCGACAAGACCGGGACGCTGACCCGCAACCAGCTGACGGTGGCGAAGGTCATCGCGTTGCCCGGATCCGACGAACAGCACGTCCTCACCATGGCCGCTCTTGCCAGTTCGGATGGCGGCCAGGATCCCGTGGACGGTGCCATCCATGCTGCCGCCGTGCACGCGGTTGCGGCCAATCCACTCAAGGTCCTCAGCTTCGTGCCTTTCGATCCGGCGAAGCGGATCTCGGAAGCAACGGTGGCGGATCCGGCCCTGGGCAACCTGCGCATCGTGAAGGGCGCATGCGCAGCAATCAGCGTGCTCGCGCTCCCCGAAGCCACCGCCGGTGCGGCGGCACAAGGCCTCGAAAGCCAGGGATTCCGCGTGCTCGCGGTCGCGGCCGGGCCGGTCGGGGCGCTCCGGATCCTGGGCCTGATCGCACTCAGAGATCCTCCCCGCGACGATTCCGGCGCCCTCATCCGGGAACTGTCCACCCTCGGCATCCGCACCGTGATGGTGACGGGAGACGCCCCCACCACCGCGGCGATCGTCGCGCGGGCGGTCGGCATCGACGGCCTCCCGTATCCGGCGGGGCCGCTTCCGGATGCGCTCCGGCCCGAGGATTACGCGGTCTTCGCCGGAGTCCTGCCCGAAGACAAATATAGGCTGGTGAAGTCATTCCAGAAGTCCGGTCACGCGGTCGGCATGTGCGGCGACGGCGCCAACGACGCCCCGGCCCTGCGCCAGGCGCAGATCGGGATCGCGGTGTCCACCGCCACCGACGTGGCAAAATCCGCGGCCGGCGTGGTGCTCACCGATCCGGGACTCGCAGGGATCGTCGCCGCGGTCAAGGAAGGGCGGATCACCTTCCAGCGCATCCTGACCTATGCGCTCAATTCGGTGACCAAGAAGATCGTCCAGGTGCTGTTGCTCGGCGCCGGGCTGCTGATGACCGGGCATGCGATCCTCACCCCGCTGTTGATGATCATCGTGATGATGGCGGGGGATCTGCTCGGGATGTCCCTGACGACCGATAACGTCCGACCATCGCTGCTGCCCAACCGTTGGCGCATCGGCAGCCTGACCATCGCGGGCCTGTGCATGGGGGTGAGCGAACTGGCATTCTGTGTCGGCGTCATCGCCTTCGGACATTTCCACCTGCACCTGGACACCGGGGCGATCCAGACCCTCGCCTTCGTCACCCTGGTATGCGCCAACCAGGCCAGCACCTACGCGATCCGCGCCCGCGGGTGGATGTGGTCAAGTCCCCATCCCAGCCGCTGGCTGGTCGCCTCCAGCATCGCCGACCTGACGATTGCACTGGTCCTTGCCACCTGCGGCTGGCTGATGACGTCCCTGCCCGTGGTGCTGGCTCTTCAGGTGCTCCTCGGCGCGATCCTCTTCGCCTTCGTTTTGGACCTGGTGAAGAAAATGGTCTTCGTGCGGCTGAAGATCACCTGATCCGGCCCACGCACCGGGGTGAATCGGCGGAGCAGGGAGCAGGGCCGCCATTCAGGGGATTCAGGGAAAGCGTCGGGCCAAAGCCTGCGGCCGAACCCCGACGCCCATCGCTATGCGGTGCTCGACGCCACCCAACGCCTGTACCAGAAGAAGCAAGGACCGTGATCGGCGGTTTCCAGATCGGGAGTGGTGATGACGGCATGCCTCGCGTTTCCCCGCGATGCAGCGCCCGTCCGGTTGACGAGCCGGAATGAAACCGCCCAGGGACCGCGTGCAGCGCATCCCTGGGCATGATCAAGCGCCGTCGGTCACGCCGTCTTGACGGCGATCTTTTCCGTCGTCTGAATGGATTCATGCTCCACGACCGACTCGCTCTTCGTAGCACGCAGAACATCGCGGGCACGCGCCGCTTCGCTGGCTGAACCATGAACGACGATGGCGAATTTTCCCGCCTTCAATGCCGTTTCATATTGGAGGACCGAGTCTTTGGGGATGCCGATGCTCATCAGCCCGGCGCCGATCGCGCTGACACCGCCGACCAGGACCGCGCCTTCCAACGCGCCGATGATCATGCTGACCAATGGTCCCGCCACGATGAACGGACCGATGCCCGGAATGAAGAAGAATGCGGAACCGAAGAGGAGGCCCCAGATTCCGCCCCAGAAGGCGCCTGTCTTTCCCCAATACTGCATACGGTCGCCGATATTGTAATAGCCCACCACATGTTCATCCGTCCGGTAGTCCTGCCCGACGATGGACAGGCATTTCATGTCGAATTATATTTTAGCCAATTCCTTGATCGCCGCTTCGGCATCGAGGTGAGATGTGTAGATGGCCACAACGCTGTTGGTGCCGGTGATCATGGAATTCCCTTCGCAGAGTGAATGAATACTGAGTGACAGAGGAGGGCGGTGACGCTCGGGAATGCGAACGGTCACCGCTGCCAGGTGATTCGTGCTTCTTCTGCCGGGACCGCGACACCGGTGAAGCGCGGCATCACGCGCCCGGTGTAGTCCCCCGCCGGACGCGAGGTCGCCACCGTCGCGCGATAACGATAGGCGCCCGCGGAATCCGCTTGGGATTGGACGAGCATCATCTCCTGGCGCACGGGTTCTCCGCCGGCCACCCCCATGGCGTACAATTCGACCCGCACCGCTGCGGGTTCGAGATCCTGGAGAAAGACCTTCAGTTCGAAATCATGCCGACCATCGCTCGGGACGGAGGTCGCCGCGCCGAAGCGGACCCGGGCCCAGTTCTGATCGAGGCGGCGACGCCAATCGATGATCGCCCGGCCCGGGGCCCCATGATCCCCAGCGCGCAGGCGATAGGCCGCCGCTGCCGGCAGATAATGCTCGTTGGTGTATTCACGCACCGTGCGGTTGGCCGAAAATGCCGGGGTCAGGCGCGCCATGCTCTCGCGCATCCGCGCTACCCAGGCGACCGGGATGCCAGCGTGGTCGCGCGCGTGGAATTCGGGGATCACCGCCCGTTCCAGCAGTTCATACAGGGCGTTCGCCTCGCTCGCGTCCCAGGCCGGATCATCGCCATGCTCCTGGCCATCGCCCAATGCCCAACCCACGGCCGAGGTGTAGGCTTCCGCCCACCATCCATCCAGTTCGGACAGGTTGATGCCGCCGTTCACCAGCACCTTCATGCCACTGGTGCCGCAGGCTTCCCATGGGCGACGCGGCGTGTTGATCCACACGTCCACGCCCTGGACCAGTTGTTCGGACAGGCGCATGTCGTAATCGTCGAGGAAGATGACATGGGCGCGGGCATCGGTGTCGCGGATGAAGCGCGTCCAGTCCTGGATCAAAGCCTGGCCCGCGTGGTCGGCGGGATGGGCCTTGCCGGCGATGATGAGCTGAACCGGCTGCCCATGGCGGTTCAGGATGCGCATCAGCCGATCACGGTCGTGCAGGAGCAGATCCGGACGTTTGTAGGTCGCGAAACGACGCGCGAAGCCCAGGGTCAGCGCGTGGGGATCGAGGATGGTTTTCGCCGCACCGAACACATCCGGCGCGGCGCCGGACGCTGCCAATTGCCGGGCCAGATGCTCTCGCGCGTAGCTGACCAGGGCGCTCCGGGCCGCGCACCGGCACGCCCACAGCTTGGCGTCCGGCACCTGGCGCAGGTCCTGCTCCATACGATCCATGGTACCCAGCCAGCGTTCCTTGCCGCAGGCGTTGGTCCAAAGATCGTCCGCCTCCAGCGAATCCCAACTCGGCATGTGCACCCCGTTGGTGACGTGGCCGACCGGTACTTCCTCCGACGGCCAGCCGGGAAAGAGCGGTTCGAAGAGATGGCGGCTGACCAGTCCATGGAGTCGGCTGACGCCATTGACGGAGCCGCTGCCGCGCATCGCCAGATAGGCCATGTTGAATGGTTCCGCGGCATCGCGCGCATCACGGCGTCCCAGGGCCAGCAGCGCGGCGAAATCCAATCCGAGTTTCAAAGCGTAGCCGCTGAGGTAGCGCGCGACCAGTTCAGGCGGGTAGCGATCGAAGCCGGCGGCGACCGCGATATGGGTGGTGAAGAGATTCCCGACCCGGGTGACCGCGAGGGCCACGTCGAACGATTGTCCTGAAGTCCGCATGAAGCTGCGCGCACGCTCCAGCACGGCGAAGGCGGCATGCCCTTCATTCAGGTGACAGACTTCCGGTTTGAGGCCGATGGCTTCCAGCAGGCGCCAGCCGCCGATCCCCAACGCCAATTCCTGCTTGAGACGCATTTCCGGATCGCCGCCATAGAGATCGCTGGTGATGGTGCGGTGGGCGGGATGGTTCGCGGGATCATTGCTGTCGAGCAGGTAGAGCTTCACCCGGCCGACCTGGACCTGCCAGGCGCGCAGCCAGACCGAATATCCCGGCAGGGCGATTTCCAGGCGCAGCCACTCGCCATTCGCCTGGCGCAGCGGAGTGATCGGAAGCTGGCCCGGATCGTTGTAGGGATACAGGGCCTGCTGGGCGCCGTCCTGGTCGATGACCTGGCGGAAATAGCCGCGTTGGTAGAGCAGCCCGACCCCGACCACGGGAACGCCGAGGTCGCTGGCGGTCTTGAGCTGGTCGCCGGCGACATTGCCCAGGCCGCCCGAATAGATGGGCAGGGCCTCGCTCAACATGAATTCCATGCTGAAATACGCGATGCAGGTCAACGGATCGCCGGCATGGTGTTGTTGGAACCACGCCGGAGCCGCTGCCGTCTGGCGTTTGCTGCGCAGCAGATCCGTGACCTGTTGACGCAGCGCCGGATCTTCGAGCACGTGACGTATCTGATCGCGGGAGGCGGTCTGCAGGACGATCCAGGGATTTTTCGTGAGGTTCCACAGATCACCGTCGAGTGATCGCCACAGGCCGTCGGTGCGATGGTTCCACGACCAACGCATGTCGAGGGCCAACTCGGCCAGGTCACCATAGCCATCGACGTCCTCGTGCCGATGGATTGCATCGCCGCCGCCACCTGCGGCGGTCACGCGCATCCCCGGGCGCTGCCGGATTGCCGGATCAGGACCGCGCGCAACGGCGCAGCCACTGCACAAAGTCCAAGCTCGCGACGATGTCCAGGCGCGCGCGATCCATTATTCGTTGACATAGCCGAGCTGCGCGACTTCATTTCTGGCAGTTCCGGAAATATCGGCCAGGTTCAGATTGACCGAAATGACCGCATCATCGTAGCTGATGCGATCGACATGCTGCGGCAGCAGGAAGACCTTCTTTCCCGCATACCAATGCCCGGTTTCGATGGCCAGGCGGCGGATCGCCCAGCTGCGTTCATCGAACATCGTATCGCTGAGTTTTCCGATGGTCCCGTCCTGCGCCTGCAAGTGATAGCCGATGATCTCCACCATGCTGCGCAGATGGGGAACGGCATTCCTCACTCCGGTGACCACATCATTCCGAGATCCCGCCGGAACCGGTTCGGGAATGGGCAGGACCATCGGATATGCGCTGGTGCCCCATAGGGCATTGCCTTGCCAGTAATAGGAATAGCCATAATGCTGATGGTAGGCTTCCTCATATTGCCGTGAGATCGGCTTCTGCGTATCGATCAACGGGCACGCTTCGACCTGTTTGCGCGTGAGGCCGGCCAGCAGCATCTTGCCATGGTCGTCGATCCTGTCGACCGAGCGCGGCGAGATCAGGACGTGGCGGTCCGACAACCATGAGCCGGTCTTCACGATCAGGTAGCGGATGGCCCACTCCTGGTCGTCGAAAAAGAGATCCGTCACGTGACCTAGGTCTCCATCCGCGGCAGTGAGACGATGGCCGAAAAGCTGGGCGGCACTGCGGAGCATGGAGAGACCTTTTCAGTGAGTATCAGAGAAGATGATATCCTAGGTGGTAACCAGGAAATATGCGTGGGGCGAACACCCCAGGAATTTTCCACCTTTGGCATCACGGAAAATAAAGTTTTCCCAATGGTCGATGCCTGCGGGGTCCCGGTAGCTCATTGACGTTGTTTCACCTGCCCGCAATGGACATGGCCGGACCGGGAGGTTCATTTGGTGCATCTGCCGTCTTATTTTCTGAGTTATTATCCCGCATTGGCCAAGAAATCGCACACGTTGCCGCGTTTTCATCACTGGAACCTGTCATCAAGGACGTCGAAAATGTTGTTTCACCCATGCGTCATTTTTTTTCATCAGAACTTTTGCAGTACCGCATAGGCCAAGACCCCATGTCATGCATGCATCCGTGACCCTACCGTTGCCGGTCACCTGCATCACCTGCCTCATAAGGAATCTGGCCATGAAATCGATGAAAATCCGGGCTGTAAAAGTCCTCAAATCCCTACGTCACAACAGTCCTGATCTCATTCATCAGAATCTGCGCGAATTGAATGATGAGCAGGAGATCATCGAGACGGTGGTCCGTGCCGGTCGTTCCGCCGACCGCAGCGATTGGGCCGCTTGCCGTGCCTGCTTCACGGATGATCTGTTCCTGGATTGCGACGGCGGCAGTCATGGCCCTGCGGTCATGAAATCCGATGAGGTGATCGCTGAATGGAAGAAACTCTCAAAATCCTTTTCATCCAGCCTCCACTTCATCTCCAGTTTTGAAGTCGACATCGAGGAGGACACCGCGGTGTGCTCCTCGCTGATCCAGCTGGTCCATACCGATGCCGCAACCCCCAATGCCGGAAACGGAAAGATCCAGCAGTCGTTCGGCTGCTATTCCGACACGCTCATTCTTGATGACTATGAATGGAAGATATCCAAGCGCGTCTACCGTCAGAATGCCCGGGTCACGCTCTAGATACCAGGTTGGAACCCGCCATGAAACATACCCCGCCGGAACCGGCCCATGACATCGATCAGATTGCGACCGTCACCGGCAGCGGCTTCAATGCTGAAGTGCTGCAGGCGGACGGACCCATCGCGGTCGAGTTCATGACTTATGGTTGCCCACACTGCAAGGCCATTGAACCGGTGCTCCAGCGCGTGGCGGAGATGGTGAAGTCAAAAGAGCGGATCTTCCGGGTCAATGTGGCGGTCGAGCAGGAATTGGCCAACAATTTCGACATCAAATTCACGCCGACGATGGTGATGTTCCTGGATGGACGCGAAGTGGGCCGGGTGAACGGATTGAGCCCCACCGTGGCCAGCGTCCTGACTGCCGTGACGCATCCCTTCCAGGCGCTTCCATGAATCCGATCGCCACCATCACTGGGCCGATCGTACCCGTCCTGCTCTACAACGATGAATGCGCCATCTGTCGCCGGCTGGGCAGCTGGGTGCAGGCATCGGCGCTGGGCGCATCAGGTCAGCCCAGCCTCATCGCCCGGCCGATCGGTGAGGATCCGCAGGCGCTGCGGGCGTTGAATCCGCAGCTCGATATCTGGGATGCCTACGCGCACATCCATGTGCTCATGCCGGATGGTGCGATGAAGATCGACGGCGAGGCCGTGGCGGAGGTGCTCCGCGATCTGCCCAACACACACTGGTTCGCCTGGTGCTTTTCCATCGGCATCTTCGGATTCCGGCCTTGCCAGGCGGTATTGAATGTGTGCTACCTCATCCTGGCGGATGTGCGCCCGCTGCTCGGTTGCGAAAGTTGCGGATCGCCCAGTTTTTGGGTGCGACCATTCGTGACCATGATCGCGTGGGTGAAGCGACGTTTCACCAGAGTTCCGCCTCCGGATCTGACGGTACATTCCACCTCGTTCCCGGTCGGAACGGCTCATGCGGCGCCGCCATCGGCGCATTGATCGTCACAGCCGCGTCCGGCGCAGGCGCAAGGCGTTGGCGATGACCGATACGGAACTGAGGCTCATCGCCGCGCCGGCGATGACCGGATTCAGCAGGATGCCGAAGAATGGATACAGCACTCCTGCGGCGATGGGAATGCCCACGGCGTTGTAGATGAAGGCGAAGAACAGATTCTGCCGGATGTTGGCCATGGTCGCGCGGCTGAGGCGGATGGCCTTGCCAAGGCCACGCAGGTCGCCCGCGAGCAGGGTGATGCCGGCGCTGTCCATCGCCACATCGGTACCGGTGCCCATGGCGATGCCGACATCGGCTTCGCTGAGCGCCGGGGCGTCATTGATGCCGTCGCCGGCCATGGCCACGCGGGCACCGTCCCCACGCAGTTTTCGGATGTAGGCGGCCTTGCCCTCGGGTCCGATGTCGGCCTCCACCACGTCGATGCCGAGGTTGTTCGCCACCACGGTGGCGGTGCGGCGGTTGTCGCCGGTGAGCATGACGAGAGTGAGGCCCAGCGCATGCAAAGCACGAATCGCTTCCGCAGCCGAGGATTTGAGCGGGTCCGCCACCGCGAGGATGCCGGCCGCGGCGCCATCGATGACGACGACGATCGCGGTCTTGCCCTCGTCCTGCAGGGTGACCATCTGCGCTTCCAGGGCTGCGAGACCGGTGGCGCCTTCCCGGCGGAGGAAGTCCGCGGAGCCGATCATCACCGTGCGACCGGCGATGGTGCCGGTCACGCCGCCGCCGCTGATCGCGCGGAAGTCATGCGCCGGCGTGAGCGTCAGGCCACGATCCTTGGCGCCCCGAATGATCGCGGCGGCGAGCGGGTGTTCGCTGCCTTGTTCGAGGGCGGCGGCGAGGCCGAGGACATCCGTGGCGGGGGCGATCCGCGACCCTGTCGCGTTGATGGCATCGGTGAGCCGCGGTCTGCCCTCGGTGAGGGTGCCGGTCTTGTCCATGACGACGGTGGTGACCCGAGCCAGACGTTCGAGCGCTTCCGCGTTCCTGACCAGGATGCCGTCCTTGGCGCTGCGTCCGATGCCGACCATGATCGACATCGGCGTCGCCAGACCGAGGGCACAGGGACAGGCGATGATGAGGACGGCGACCGCGTTGACGGTGGCATAAGCGTAGCGCGGTTCCGGCCCCAGGGTGATCCACAGCACGAAGGTCAGGAGCGCGATCCCCAGCACCAACGGCACGAAGATGCCGGCCACGCGATCGGCCACGCCCTGGATCGGGGCGCGGCTGCGTTGGGCCGCGGCGACCATGGCGACGATCCGTCCGAGCATGGTGTCATTGCCGATGTGCTCTGCGCGCATGATGAAGCTGCCGTGGCCGTTGACGGTGCCGCCGGTCACCCGGTCCCCGTGGGATTTCTCGACCGGCAGCGGTTCGCCGGTGATCAGGGATTCTTCCACGCTGGAGTGGCCCTCGATGACCGCGCCATCGACCGGCACGTGTTCGCCGGGCACCACACGCAGGTGGTCGCCGGGCTTCACCCCGGCGAGGGGGATGATCCGGTCGCCGGTGGGCGTGACCACCCGCGCAGTCGGCGGAGCGAGGTCGAGCAGGGACCTGATCGCGCTGCCCACGCGGCTGCGGGCGCGCAGTTCGAGCACCTGGCCGAGCAGCACCAATACCACGATCACCGCTGCGGCCTCGAAATAGATCGGGACGTGGCTTTCATGTCCCATGGTGCGCGGGAACAGCCCCGGAGCGACCATGGCCACCAGGCTGGACAGGTAGGCGGTGCCCACGCCGATCGTGATCAGGGTGAACATGTTCAGCCGGCGCGTGACCAGGGAGCGCCAACCCCGGACCAGGAGGGGAGATCCCGCCCAGACCACTACCGGGGTGGACAGGACCGCCTGGATCCAGCGCGACATCGGGCCCTCCATCCATTCCTGAACCGTCGAGGCGGGAAGCAGGTGGCCCATGGCGAGGATGAACACCGGCAGTGCCAGCGCGCCGCCGATCCGGCACCGAACATTCATGGCGCGCAATTCGGCGTCATCCGCGAAGGATGCGGTGGCGGTCACCACCCTGGGTTCCAGGGTCATGCCGCACTTGGGACAGATTCCGGGACGGTCCTGGGCGATTTCGGGATGCATCGGGCAGGTGTAGACGGTGCCCGTCGGCTTCGCCGTGTCCTGTACGGCTGCGTCCCCCGCGTCCCTGGTCCCGGTCACCACCCCGGGTTCCAAGGTCATGCCGCACTTCGGACAGATTCCGGGACGGACCTGGGCGATTTCAGGATGCATCGGGCAGGTATAGACGGTGCTCAAGCGTGCCCCTCCTTCATCGGCATTTCCTGATCTTCGCCTACGCCTTCGGTCCTGGTCCTCACCGGAGATCAGAAGCGGAA
>Ga0302319_10019091_pt1 | contig 12462 bp, 12 predicted proteins | sample Bog_T0_2_FD_203319 | JGI IMG/M metagenome (GOLD analysis project Ga0302319, IMG submission 203319) | Peat permafrost microbial communities from Stordalen Mire near Abisko, Sweden - Bog_T0_2 | ecosystem: Environmental > Terrestrial > Soil > Wetlands > Peat | place: Sweden: Abisko, Stordalen Mire... | reverse complement strand
TAGGAGCCGATGTCTCTGACATAGCCGACATCGCCCTTGCTCACGAGAATGTCGCCGATCTCGCGGCGCGGATAGGTGCCGTCGTTCTTGATGTATTTGGTCGAGACGACCTTGGCCCCCGGATCGAACACGGGCGGCCTGACGAGTTCGACGTCCTGTTCACGCCCCAATCCCATGAGCTCAAGCCTTCTGTTGGCGCTCGCGCGCGACCTCGCGGACCTCGGCGACGGCGTCATCGACGAGGAGATACAGGAACTCCGGCGCGATGCGCTCGGCGACGACGTAGCGGACGCGCACATCCACGTCGTCAACCAGGAATCGCAACCGCGCTTCGGGGAGCCGATAGGCCGCCTCGCGACGAACCAGCGGATCGGCGTCGCCGCTCAGAGTCCCCAGATTCTCCGCCGGCATCCGGCGCGCGACGATGCGGCGCACGTCGGGGTCGGCGTCGTCGATCATCGCGAAAAGGGCCGCCGGCGGCGCGCGGCGCGCGACCACCGAGCGCACGAAATAATCCTCGTCGTCGGCCATGCCGATCAACTCCGCGCCTTCCAATCGGCTCGCGACCGCGGCGCGGACGCGGCGGTCGGGATCGCGCTTCAGCGCGGCGAGCCGGTTGAGCGGCAGGCGCGAGGCGATGAGCGCGCGGACCTCGGACTCCGGGTCGGCGATGAGGGCGCCGAGTTGAAATACCGAGGCGTAGCGCGCGGCGATCAGGCGCACCTCGAAATAGGGATGATCGAGGTAGCGTCCGGCGAGTTCCGGACTATGCGCGAAGAAGCGGTCGATGCGACGGCCACGCCGATCGCGCACACACGTCTTGCCCAGATCACACCGCCCCTCCTGCCGGATGTCCTCGTGCGGACAATCGTGACAGCGAACCGGCAGACCCTGCCAGTCGAGCGTTTCATCAACGCTCGTGGGCTCGACCTGGCGCTCGACGTCTGCGTTCAAGCCTTCACGCAGGTCTTCGGCACGGGGCAGACCGAAGCGCATTGCGGCGCGTCGAAATGGCCCTCGCATTCCGTGCACTTCTTCGGGTCGATGATGTAGGTTTCGCCCTTCATGCGGATGGCGACGCTGGGGCATTCGAATTCGCAGGCGCCGCAGGCGGTGCAGCTCGAAACGATGATCTTGTAGGCCATGGGTCTTCTCCTTGAGTCGGGGATTCGCGGCTCCCCCGATCGCCGTCAGGCCCTCAGGGCATGAATTGCGGGAGCCGCGAACCGCGCGGAATAGTAGGCGCCGATCGCGGCTTCGATATATTCGTAGGCGTGGGCGTCGGTCGCCTCGATACCCGCCGCCAGCAACATGTCGCTGGGGCAATCGCCGATCTTGGCGCAGAGCACGACCTCGACGCCCTCGAGCGCGGCGACGACGCCGTCGAGCGTCGCGTCCTCGCCGAAGCCGCCCATGCAATAGGCCTCGACCTTGCGATGACCGACGAAGGAGATGCCCTTGGCGGAGGCCTCGTAGATCTGGAATTCGCGCGCGTGGCCGAAATGCTCGTTGACGCGGCCGCCGCCCTTGGTGGCGATTCCGACCAGCAGCTTGGCGCTCGCCTCGGTTTCCTTCACCGTTGCGATCGCGACGGTCTTGGCGGCGAACTGGTCGTCCCGCTCCTTGGCCACGAGTTCCTTGTAGGCCTCGCGCTTGCTCGGATCGTAGACGACGGCTTGCGGCAATTGGTCGAGGTTGAATTCCTGGCCGCGATCCTCGCCGAGCAGGCCCACGGCGTCGGCGCGACACTGCCGGCAATGGCGCATCAGCTTGGCCCCGCCCTCCAGCTTGTCCTGCAAAGTTTTCAGTTCGGCGGGCGTCGGTCCGCGCTGCCCGGTCAGGCCGTAATGCGTGCCGTGCTCGGGTTCGGAGATCAGCGGCATGACGTTGTGCAGGAAGGCGCCGCGCGCCTTCACCCATTTGTTGACCTCGACCAGATGCTCGTCGTTGACGCCGGGAATCATGACCGAATTCACTTTGACCAGCACGCCGCGCGCGGTCAGCATTTCCAGCCCCAGCATCTGCCGCTCGTGCAAGATGCGGGACGCCTCGACGCCGGTGTAGCGCTTGTGGTTGTAAAAGATCCACGGATAGATCTTCGCGCCGATCTCGGGATCGACCATGTTGATCGTGATGGTGACATGGTCGATGTTGGCCGCCGCGATCTCATCGACGTGGTCGGGCAAAGCGAGGCCGTTGGTGGAGATGCAGAGCTTGATGTCGGGCATCTGCTCGGCGACCGACAGGAAGGTCTGTCGAGTCTTGCGCCAGTCATAGACCGCGTCGCCGGGGCCGGCTACGCCGAGCACGGAGAGTTGCGGCACCGCGTTGGCGACGGCGATGATCTTGCGCAACGCGAGGTCGGGCGTCAGCCGCTCGGAGACGACTCCCGGGCGGCTTTCGTTGGCGCAGTCATACTTGCGATTGCAGTAATTGCACTGGATGTTGCACGCGGGCGCCACCGCGACGTGCATGCGCGCGAAATAATGATGCGCTTCCTCGGAATAGCAGGGATGGTCCTTGACCTTCTCCCAGACGTCGGCGGCCATGTCGTCGGGGCGCGCGGAGGAGCCGCAGGCGGACGACTGGCAGCCGCCCTCGCTCAGCTTGGCGCGCATCTCCTCGACGCCGACAGGCGCGAGAAGATTCTCGAAGGCGAAGATCTGACTCGACATGTTCGGCTCCCCGATGAGGCTTCCGAAGATGTCGCAACGCGCGTGCCAAAGTTAAGACGTTGGGAATAAAAGGGTTTGTCCAGAAGCGGCTCGAACACGTCCTGTCGCGTTCGCGACAAACGTCACAGGCGTTCGATGCCGATGCCGTGTTTGCGTAGGGCGTAGCCGATCTGCCGAGGCGTCAGGCCGAGCAGCCTGGCGGCCTTGGCCTGAACCCAGCCGGCTTTCTCCATCGCCGAGACGAGCTTCTGCTTTTCATTGGGGCCGCGACTGACGCCGCAGCGCTCCTGATCGGAGCAAGTCGCCGGATCGTCGCAGCAAGGCGGCGCGTCCTCGTCGATGTCCTTGGCGGGGGCCAGCGTGTCGCGCTTCAACGCGCCCACGGGCAAAATATGACTAGCGGGCGTCGGGTGTTTTTGGGTGGGGCTCTGGTGGGGCGCGCCGCGTCCCTTCCACAGCGTCGAGGACAGGCAGACGCCGCTTTGGCAGGCTAGATCAAAGCCGCTCACCGCGGCGCCTTGCGCGAGCGAGGCGGCGCGTCGCACGCAATTCTCCAATTCGCGCACATTGCCGGGGAAGTAACAGCGCGTGAGCGTGTCGATCGCGTCAGCCTCGAATTGAAGCTGGCGATGATTCTCCTCGTTGAATTTTTCCAGAAAGCTCTGGGCGAGCTTGGGAATGTCGCCCGCGCGCTCGCGCAACGGCGGCAACTGGATCGCGATGACGTTGATTCGGTAATAGAGGTCGGCGCGGAAAGTTCCGGCCGCGACCATGTCCTCGAGATTGCGGTTGGTGGCGCAGATCAACCGAGTGTCGACCTTGATGGTCGCGGCGCCGCCGACGCGCTCGAATTCGCCTTCCTGCAACACGCGCAGCAGCTTGGCCTGGAACGAGGACGAAATCTCGCCGATCTCGTCGAGGAAGATCGTGCCGCCGTTGGCGAGCTCGAAACGCCCCTTGCGCTGATTGATAGCGCCGGTAAAGGCGCCTTTCTCATGGCCGAACAATTCGGACTCGATGACGGATTCGGGAAGCGCCGCGCAATTGAGCTTGATGAAAGGCGCCTTGGCGCGCCGGGAGCCGTCGTGAATCGCCTTGGCGAACAATTCCTTGCCGGTGCCGGTTTCGCCGCGCAGCAGCACCGCCGTGTTGAGGCCGGCCACGAGGCGCACCTGATCCATCACCCGACGCAAGGTCGGGCTCTCGCCGACGATCCCGGCGAAGGCTGCGCTGGGCAAATCCGCGTGAACGCCTTTTTGCGCGGACTTCGCCGTCTTGCCTTGGGTTTGCTGTTGAGCGAGCCGCGAGATCTCCTTTTGCAGGCGATGCTGCTCGACGATCAACCGGTCGCGGTCGGTCGAAACCAACATTTGCATGCGCACGGCCTGCCCGATCAGATTGGCGATCATCACGAGGAACCGCACGTCCTGATCGAACCGGAACTCGGCGTGACCGTCCCAAGCGCGGTCGATCGACAACGTGCCGCGCACCTTGTCGTCGACCTTGATCGGCACGCCGATGAAGGACACGCGGCCGGGGCTCTTGGTCGAGGCGAGATACCCCGATCGATGGAACAGCGGATGTTGCCCGATGTCGTCGACCACCAAGGGGGTCGCCGTCGCGACGATCTGGTCGATCGCGCCTTGCGGCAGCGGCGGCGCGCGCTCGGCCTCGTGCGACCAACCGCCGCCGGTGCAGACGATTTCGGGTTCGCCCTCGTCCTCGAGCATGACGATCATGCCGCGTCGCATGTCGAGGAAGGAGGAAAGCACGCTGACGACGTTGCCGAGCATGACCTCGAGCCGTTGCGGCGTCGTCAGCAGTTTCGAAATTTCATAGACGCCGGAAAGCGCGAGGTCGGCGAAGGCGGCGCGGCGCAGCGGTTCTTGCCGAGGATGCGACAACGAGGCGCGCTGCGGCGGGATATGATTCGTCGGCGAAGGGTTCGCCGTCGGATGTCTTTCGGCCGCGCCGCTCTTGACCGTGCTCATTTCGCTCTCCGCTTCGGAAGGGCCGGTCAGCGCGAGGCCCGAAGACTTGCCTCGCGCCGCCCGAGCGCCGCGACCCATCAAGCCTCCGAAATTGTATCTTTTTCGACGAAGCCCTCACTCTGCGCCCGCCCGCGAACCAGAAATTCGCACGTCGCCCGGCCGTCCGAGAGCTTCGATCGTCGCCGTTGATTTCGGTGTTCGTACCTATACCAGCAAAATTTATGCCGAACGCCAGGTCGTGAACTTGCGCTCGCTCAATTCCGATGGCCGTCAGACGATGTCGTAAACCCGACAATCCCACGACGTTTTTCGTCGCGACATCGCGCTCGACTCGTAGGCTCCAGATATTTTCTTGCGATTTCAAGCCTCTGCATTTTCGCCCGCACTGGCCCGCCGTTTGCTGCGTCGAGGCAAGCGACCCGCCGGCCGACAAAATTATTTTTGCCGGGGTCCACGTCTCGAACCTAGAACAGAGTTGGAAATCATGGCCAATGTGACATTCTCCTCCCCGCTGCTGCCCAAGGACGTCACCGTCTATGCCGTCGCGGGCGATTGCAAAACCATTCTGGCGCTCGCCGAGAAGAACAAGATCAAGATCCCGTTCGAATGCCGCGACGGCGAGTGCGGGTCGTGCCTCATCGAAGTGACGCCGCTCGACGACGCGCCGATGGGCACGATGTTGACGGAAAAAGAGAAGGCGCTGCTGAAGTCCCTCGGCAAGATCACCAAGGACGAGATCGCCCGGGCGGAAACCGACGATATCGCCCCCAAGCGCCGTCTCGCGTGCCAATTCATCGTTCGCGATCAGGACATCCTGGTGAAGTTCACCGGCGCCCCGGGAGGCGCGTGATGAGCGATCTCCCACACGAAAATGTCGATGTCTTCCTCGCTTATGCGTTGAAGGTCGAGCAGGAGGCGGCCTTGCGTTTCGCGCAATTGGCCGACGCCATGGGCGCCGCCGGCAATCGCGACGCGGAAAAAATATTCCGCAAGATGTCGATGTTCTCGCAGATGCATTACGCCGAGGCGCGCGCCCGCGCCCGTTATCACGATCTGCCCGGGATGAAGCCCGGGGACTTTCAGTGGCAGGATTTCGAAAGTCCGGAGACGGCCGCGATCTGGGCGGCCGATCCGCTGATCGCCAAGGATCAGGCGCTGGAAATAGCGCTCGACGCCGAACGCGCCGCGCATGATTTCTACGCTCAAGTCCTGCGACGCACCGACGATCCCGAGGTCAAGGCGCTCGCCTCGGAATTCGTGGTGGAGGAAGGCGAGCACGTGCAATGGATGTTGCGCTGGATCGCCGAAGACAAAGCCAACGCGCCGCATGATTGGGTCGACGCGCTGCAACATCACTGACCCGTGCGTCCCTGACGCGCGAGCGCTGGCGAGAGTCTAGCTCACGAAGTTGCGTATTCAACCTCGCTGGCCGCTACGTAGGGACTAGACTTGGCGCTCGCCCGGCTCTGCTGGCGTCGATGAATGAGTTCGTGAACGAATTCCAGTTTTTGAACGACCGGCTTCGACATCACGAAGGGATACAGGTCCGGCTGTCCCATGCTGCGATTGACGCCGTTGATGGCGACCGTCAGAGGAATCCAGGCGCGGATCAATTGCTCCGCCGACGCCGCGAAGTAGGGCTCCAAGTTCAGCTCGACGCGCTGCGCCGGATTTCTGAAGCCCGCGCTCACGTTGATACCGTAGGATCGCGCGGTCTCCAACGCGTCCACCATGTGGAGATAGTGCGCCCAGGTCTCAGCGAAATCCTCCCAAGGGTGCGAAGTCGCATACGCGCTGATGTACGCGTCCCGCCATCCCGAGGGCGGCCCCGACTCGTAGTGTCGCGCGAGCGCCTCGACGTAGTCCTGGGTTTCGTCGCCGAAAAGCGCCCGAAATTCCATGACGCGGTCGCCGTCCCTGACCAAACGGTCCCAGAAGTAATGCCCGATCTCGTGCCGGAAATGGCCGACCAGCGTACGGTACGTCTCACCCATCAATGAACGACGTCGTTCGCGCTCGGCGTCGTCCGCCTCGGCGATGTTCAGCGTGATCAGGCCATCTTCGTGGCCAGTCTGCACCTTGGCCTGGGTCGAGTCGCTCAAGAAATCGAACACGAGACCTTCCTCGGGGTCCTCGATTCGGTTCGGCGCGCGCAATCCCCAGCGCATCAAGGATCGGAAAACATAGCGCTTCGCCAACTCGATCTTCCGCCAGCGCGCGATGTTTTCGGGAATCGTCAGATCTGGAATCATACGATTGTGTCGGCAAGATTCGCAGAGCGCGTCGCCGCCCTCGCCGACCATCCAATTGCAGATCTCGTCGGCCGCATTCGCGCAAAAGCGATAGCTCGATCCGCGATCGGCGAGCGCGATCCAACCCTGCGGCGTCTGCTCCAGCGCGCTCATCACAAGTCGGTCCTGGAGATAGCCCACGCGATAATGACAATTCACGCAGATCGTATTGTCGAAGTGCAACGCATTTCCACAATTCTGGCACTCGAACAGCTTCATTCCCGCGCTCCATGGACCCATTGGCGTCGCGCCATGCCGGCCCGACGCAGGCTCAAACAGACTTGTCGCGGGAAGGTTCCCGCCGCCGGGCGTTGGCGACACGGATTTTCGTAAGCTTCTGCGCGGACGCCACTTTCTTCCCCGGTGGAGGGAACGTCTGGGACGGTGACGCGTTGTCTCGGCGTGTTCAACATCGCGGGATGAAAGAAATGAGCGAGCAACCTTTAGCGAACGGTTTCCGCAAAGACGCGGCCGAACTTGCCGGCAAAGCGACCGCCGCGGCTTCCCAATTCTCTGACAAGGCCGCGTCGGCGGCGTCGGCTTTTAGCGATCGGGCCGGCAAGACGGTTGACGACGCCCGCGAGCAGGTCGGGCGTTACGCGGCGGGCGCGGCGAGCAGCGTGAGCGAAAACGCCTCGACCGCGAAAGCCGGCGCCGCGGACGCGGTGGCGAATCTGGCGCGGGGCGCGCGCGAGGTCGCGGACGGGATTGAAGATCAATCTCCGCAAGTGGCGGGGGTCGTCCGCACGGCGGCCGATGGGGTCGAGCGTTTGTCCGGGCAAATCCGTGACCGCGATATCGGCGACCTCATCAACGCGGTGACAGACTTCACCAGGCGCCGTCCGGCGGTGGCTCTGGGCTGCGGGGTGTTGGCGGGAATCGTGCTGACCCGCCTGCTTCGTGGATCGGCGGAAGCCTGACGCTGACGAGGGGAGGGGTTCGTGGCGAGAGAACTGAGTTTCCTGGGTCTGCTGGCGTCGGTCGTCGAGCTGGAAGGCCGCCTCCTGCGAACGGAGTTCGCGCTCTTCAAGACGGAAACCTCTGAAAACGTAGGCGATTTGGCTCGGATCGTCGCGCTGGCGGTGCTGGCGGGACTCTCCGGGCTTTTGGGCGTCATGTTCGCGTTCGTCGCGCTCGGGTTCGTCCTGATACGCCTAGGGCTGGAGCCGTGGGCCGCTTGGGCCGCCATCGCGTTTGTCTGGCTCATCGTGGCGACCCTTTGCGCCTTGATCGCGCGAAATCGCGCCAAACACATGTCGTTGTTCCCCACGAAAACTGTGGCCCAACTCAAAGCCGACGTGTTGGCGATTCGTCGGGAGCTGATTCATGTCTGAGACCGCACATCTCGAACGCGACGCAGGGAAACTACGAGGCGAGTTCATCGCGCGGGCCAGGGAAATACGTGACCGCTCTCGGCCTGCGAATGTCTTTGCGGCAGCTAAAGATCGGGTGATTCACGCAGCGGCGCCGATTGTCGAACCTGTGGAGCGAGGCCTCGAGAAGAGCGGCGCCGCGTGGGTCGTGGGCGCCGCGATCGGTTTAGCGACGCTTTCGCGCAAAACTTCGAAGACGTCGCCGTCGGTCGAGCCGGCCGCCGACGCCTCGTGGGAGACCTTGCCCACGGCGCCCAAGCTTGGAAGCCGTGGGGCGTTGACGCTGCTGGGGTTAGGCGCGGCCGCGGGAGTTCTGGTTGGCGCCAACATTCCCGTCAGCGAGACGGAACGACGCGTATTTCGCGCTGTCCAACTCGACCTGAAGAACGCTTTCGTCAGGGCGTCCAACCGGGGGTTCGAATCGCTCCTCGCCAGCGATTCCGTGCGCGCGAACGCGCTGAAAATCGGATTGACGGCCCTCGCCGTTCTGATGCGTCCACCTCGTTCCGAGCGCCCCGGTTAGCGCGCGACGAGAGCCGTCGCATCAGGACGAATCGCACTTCAAACGCGGAGAGCCGACAGATGAAAATCGCGCAGGTTGCCCCTTTGATGGAAAGCGTGCCGCCCCGGCTTTACGGCGGCACGGAGCGTGTTGTTTCCTATTTATGCGAAGCTCTGGTGGCCGAAGGGCATGACGTGACCCTGTTCGCGAGCGGGGACTCCGTCACGGATGCAAGGCTCGTGCATTGCGCGGACAGCGCGATCCGCCTGAATCCCGCGGTCGCGGATCATCTTCCCCATTATATGATCATGCTCGACAAGGTTCGGCGAAGCGCAAATCAGTTTGACGTCATTCATTTCCATATCGACGCGCTCCAGATGCCGCTGTTTCGCGACATCAGCGCCAAGACGGTGACGACGTTGCACGGGCGGCAGGATTTGCCTGACCTGCTGCCGCTCTATAACGCCTTCCCGGAAATGCCGCTGATCTCCATATCCAACGCGCAACGCGAGCCGATCCCCGACGCGAATATCGTGCGGACCGTCTACCACGGGCTGCCGCTTGATCTGCTCTCCCCGAACTACGAACCGCGCGGCGGCTATCTGGCGTTTCTCGGGCGTGTTTCCCCCGAGAAAGGACTCGATCGGGCCATCGCCATCGCCAGGACGCTGGGTATGCCGCTCAAGATCGCCGCCAAGATCGACAAGGTCGATGAAGGCTATTTTCGCGAAGTGATCACGCCTTTGCTCGGTCAAAATGGCGTCGAATTCGTCGGCGAGATCAACGAAGGGAACAAAGCGAAGTTTCTCGGAGACGCCCTTGCTCTGCTTTTCCCCATCGAGTGGCCCGAGCCATTTGGCCTCGTCATGATTGAAGCGATGGCGTGCGGAACGCCGGTTCTGTGCTTTCGTCGGGGCTCGGTGCCGGAGATTGTCGATGATCGTGTCACGGGGCGGATCATCGGCTCGATGGATGAAGCGATCCGGGCGGTTCCCGAGACAATTCGTCTCAACCGGCGGGTGGTGCGTCGGCGTTTCGAGGAGCGTTTCTCGGCTCGGCGCATGGCGAAGGACTACCTCGAGGTGTACAGCGGCGCCGGCCATGTCGTTCTGCCCGTCACGGAACGCGTCGCCTCGACGCTGGGGCCCAATGTGATCCCGATCGTGAGGCGAGGCGCCGTGGAGCATCATGCGAGTTGAGGCGACGTCTCGCGTGACGGAGGGTCCCGTGGACGCAATGGCCCAGGCGCCGTTTTACATCGCCTCGACAGCCCCGTCCGCGCGACCGCGCACTACGCTCAAACACGACGACACTTTCGCCGTGCTCGATAGTCATGGTGATATAGGGGCATCCGTCGGCGGCCCCGACGGACTGTTTGATCACGACACACGCTATCTCTCCCACCTCGAGCTGCTCATCAACGGCATGCAGCCATTGTTGTTGGGTTCAAGCATCACGGGCGACAATTTGACGTTGACCGCGGATCTCACCAATCCCGACATTCTTGTGGATGGTCACGTCATATTGAAGCGCGACTCGCTTCACATCGTACGGACGGCGTATCTGTGGAAGGGCGCCGCCCATCAGCGGATTTCGATTAGCAATCACAGCCAAACGACCATCGATTTCACGCTCGCGGTCACTTTCGGCGCGGACTTCGCCGATCTGTTCGAGGTTCGCGGCGAGACCCGCAGGCGTCGCGGCAAGTCGCGGGAAACTGTCCGCGACGCATCCGAGGTCAACTTTGTCTACAATGGCCTCGACGGGATCGAGCGCACGACGCTGATCGCTTTCGAGCCTCCGCCGGCCCAATTGTTGGCGAGCGTGGCGACTTACCAGGTTCGGTTGGAAGCCAAGAAATCCTTTCAGGTCTTCATGTCCGCCGAATGTCTGAACGCGCGGGGACCGGACCGCATCAGCTTCGTCAAGGGCCTGATGGCCGCCCATCGCAATCGCCAGTTGGCCGCCCGCCACACGGGCGCCGTCGAGACCTCGAATGATGTCCTCAATGAAGCGCTCCGGCGCGCGATGGCGGATCTTAGAATGTTGGTCACTGATACGCCGGAAGGCGCATATCCGTACGCGGGAATCCCTTGGTATTCCACAACATTCGGACGTGACGGGTTGCTCACGGCGATTCAGATCCTTTGGTGCGATCCCAATGTCGCTCGCGGAGTTTTGATGCGTCTGGCGGCCTATCAGGCGACCGAGGTCGACACGCAAAAAGACGCGGAGCCGGGAAAGATTTTGCATGAGATGCGCGGCGGAGAGATGGCGGCCTTGAACGAGGTGCCCTTTGGGCTTTATTATGGCTCCGTCGACTCGACGCCGCTTTTCGTCATCTTGCTAGATCTTTATGTCGAGCGCACCCATGATGAACCCACCCTGCGTGAACTGTGGCCGTGCGTCGAGCGGGCGCTCGATTGGATGGATGTGTATGGCGACCCCGATCGCGATGGATTTCTCGAATATGGGGCCATCGCCGGCGAGGGATTCAGTCACGGCTTGCGCAATCAGGGCTGGAAGGATTCCTTCGACGCTGTCTTTCATGCCGATGGACAATTGGCCGAGGGCCCGATCGCTCTGTGCGAGGTGCAAGGATACGCTTATGCCGCGAAGCGATCGGCTGCGCGATGCGCGCGCCGCCTCGGCATGTCGGACGCGGCGATCCAACTCGATCGGAGCGCCGATGAACTGGCGGCGCGTTTTGAAGAGGCGTTCTGGTGCGAAGACATCGGCCTTTACGCCATTGCGCTCGATGGATCGAAGAAAGCGTGCCGGGTAAAGTCGTCCAACGCCGGGCACCTGTTGTGGACCGGGATCGCCTCGCCGGAGCACGCGCGTCGCGTCGCCGATGCGATGATATCGTCGGACTTCTTCTCGGGCTGGGGCGTGCGTACGATCGCGAAAGGCGAGCCGCGCTACAATCCGATGTCCTATCATAATGGCTCGATCTGGCCGCACGACAATTCCTTCATCGCGCTCGGACTATCCCGGTATGGTTTCAAACAGCACGTCGACAAGATTTTTGAGGGTATGCTCGCCGCCGCGAGCTACATGGAACTGCGGCGCCTGCCAGAACTGTTTTGCGGTTTTCGCCGACGCCGCGCCGCGGCGCCCACGCTTTCTCCCGTCGCTTGTAGCCCGCAAGCCTGGGCGAGCGGATCCCTCTTCTTGCTGATCCAGGCTGGCCTCGGCATTGAATTCGACGTTCCTGGGCGATGTATCGTATTCCGCAATCCCCGTTTGCCGCCATCCTACGATCGTATCGTATTGCGCCAACTGCGCATGAACGAAGCGATGGTCGACATTGAATTGCATCGTTCCGGCTCACACGTCTCGATGCGCGTTCTGCGAAATACCGGAGCCGTTCAAGTCTCGATGATCTTCAGTTGAGGGATCGGACGGCCGCTGATCCCAAGCAGTTTCCACGTGTTTGTCGTGGCGGATCGGGAACGGATTTTATGACGAGCTTCGCGCCGCGGCCGCCACAGAGAATACCGGCGCCAGTTTACGAATCCACTCACAATTTCTTTCGGCCAGCAATTTACAAACATTGTCGCCTCGGGCAAACTCCCGCGACCTAACCAGCGTGGCGCCAACCAAGGGTTTTGTCGCAATGTCTGTTCA
>Ga0302319_10019090_pt1 | contig 12462 bp, 16 predicted proteins | sample Bog_T0_2_FD_203319 | JGI IMG/M metagenome (GOLD analysis project Ga0302319, IMG submission 203319) | Peat permafrost microbial communities from Stordalen Mire near Abisko, Sweden - Bog_T0_2 | ecosystem: Environmental > Terrestrial > Soil > Wetlands > Peat | place: Sweden: Abisko, Stordalen Mire... | reverse complement strand
CGACAAGAACGGTAAAGGCATTTGAGCGCTCAGATTTTCGATGCCGCTAATCGCGTGCTTGGGACGGTTGAGGGAAAGAAGTTCACTGGAGCGCGACGCGCAAGAATGAGAAATGGTGTTTGAGTGTCCAGTACTGTCCCCAATTTCAGGGGCGGATAGGCTTTGATTTTTCAAGTTGAGCCGTTGCGGTTTTCCTTTGTGGCACGGGAGGATATCTACTTTCCGGCGGGAAAAGCTGCGAATATTTTGCGTGGGGCGTTCGGGATTATTTTTCGAAAGATCGCGTGCTTGCCGCAGTGCGTGGGTGCGCGGGAGTGTGAGCGGCGCGGGGAATGTCCCTATGCGCGGCTTTTCGAGCCACACTCGGCCGGAAGGGAAAGTCCGAGCGGGTTGGCGGACCGTCCGCGGCCGTTTGTGTTTCGCGCGATTCATTTGGACGGCCAAACGTTCAAAGCGGGACAGAGTTTTCATTTCGATCTGCATCTGTTCGACAACGATCCGACAAGCATTGCTTATTTTGTTTTGGCGTTTGCGCAGTTGGCGCGAGAGGGGCTTGGACCCGCACGAAGCAAGGTTGAACTGATGACGGTCGCGCGGCTGAATGAGGACGGCGTTTGGCAGGAGGGTACGGACGGGCAGCCTTTAAGACTGGATCTCGCGCCAGGGACGACCGTCGTTTCGAATGTCAGAGTGACGTTCGTAACGCCTACTGAGCTTAAAAGTGGGCAACAGATTGCGACGATGCCGGAGTTCGGGATTCTGGCGGCGCGGGTGCGAGACCGCATTAGCACTTTGCGCGAGTTATACGGCGAGGGGCCGCTGGATCTTGATTTCCGCCGGTTTGGAGAAAGGGCGGCGCTGGTTCAGATGACTCGATCAAAGATTGAAAATGTGGACGTACAGAGACGGAGTAGCCGGACGGGACAGGTTCACTCGATTGGCGGGTTTGTGGGTGAGGTGGATTACGAGGGCGATTTGACGGAGTTCGTGCCCTATTTGAAAGCGGCGCAGTGGACAGGGGTGGGGCGGCAGACGGTTTGGGGGAAGGGTGAGATCAGGACGCGAGAGCTTTGTTAATTGTTTTTTCGAGCAGCTTCATGTCGGTTTCGCCAATGAACGATTGGATGACGGCACCCTTGCGGTCAAACAGGAACAATGCCGGTAATGCGCCGCTCCACTTCGGATCAATAGCATTGATGAAGGCGTCGTCGCTGGTGGCATGCCTAATATATGCAGGTTCCGGCGTCCTTTGGGTTTGCAAGAAATGGGCTGCGGACGCTTGCTGCTCCGGCTCGTCGCAGGAGATAGTGGTCAGATCGAAGCCCTTGCTCTTTTGTGCTGTGTACAGATCAACGAGTTTGGGAAGTTCTTCGCGACACGGCGAGCACCATGTCGCCCAGAAATCCACCAACAGTATTTTTCCGCGATGGCTGGTCACCATGCGGCGGAAGGCAAGTTCATCCAACGGGATCAATGAAGGCGCAGCAGCCAAGGCGCGCGCGGCACAGGCAAGTAACAGGCCTCGCCGGGTCATTAGCTTTTCGGCGCCCGTTTGATAGAGCAGCCAAGTGCTTTCGTTTCCGTTTGTATAGGTTCTTTGCCGGCCAATACCGCGTCTAAGGCCATGCGCAATCGTTGGGTGGTGACGCGAGACAAATTCTGCGAATCATCGATCGACCCGTGATAACGAAGGACACCCGTTGAATCGATCACATAGGTCTCAGGCGTAACCGTAGCGCCGAACCTGTCCGCGACTACGTTGTTTTCATCTTTGTAAACGCTGAATGGGAAGGCGTGCTCGCTCGCGTGCTGCCGGACAGCGGCTGGCGGCTCGGTGCGATTTGCGTTGAGGACCACAAACTTAACGCCTTTGGCGGCGTAATCGTTATACAAAGCAGTCATCCGATCGTCGTACGCGTTCGAGACAGGACACTGCACTGAGATGAACATGACTAAGGTGACATTTCCCTTCAGTTGTGAGAACTGAGCAGGAGATCCATCTAGTTTCGTGACAGAAAAGTCCGTTACGGGCGAACCGACCTTGAACTCTTGCGCATAAAGGCTTGATGCGGCAAGGAAGGCGGCTAACAAAGAAGCAGAAAATGAGTGTTTCATTGTGGCTCCTAGGTTGGATAGACGAAAGAGGCCGGGTGGGATGTTACAAGTTATTTTTCATTGTCTCATCGCGATGACGAATGCCGTCGAGAACCGGCAAGTCGAAGCGTCGGGCGGCTCTAACTGATAAGCTAGTTGAGCCGTCATGCAGTAGGGCGGCCACCAGCATATAAAGATGCCTAAATCTTTTGACGCGATCGTTATTGGAACAGGTCAATCAGGTCCCTCCTTGGCGGTGAAGCTGGCCGATTCGGGGCAGAAGGTTGCGGTGGTTGAGCGAGGGCGGTTCGGTGGGACATGCGTTAACACGGGCTGCATACCGACTAAGACCATGGTGGCCAGCGCCTATGCCGCTCACATGGCGAGACGGGCGGCCGAGTATGGCGTCATCATTGAAGGTCCCGTTCATATTGACTTGAAACTGGTGATGGCGCGTAAAAACGCTGTCTCAGGAAAATCGCGAACGGGCCTAGAAAAAATGCTTGGCGAGAACGCGAACTGTAAGGTGTACCGCGGCCACGGGCGTTTTAATTCAAACTATGAAGTCCAAATCGGCGATGAAGTCATCGCCTCGAAACAGATCTTCATTAACGTCGGCGCAAGAGCGCAAGTGCCTGATATTCCTGGGTTGAAGAGCGTCCCCTATCTTATAAATTCATCGATTCTTGAAATAGATTTCCTGCCAGAACATCTTATTATTGTCGGCGGCAGCTATCTGGGACTCGAATTTGGCCAGATGTTCAGGCGGTTTGGCAGCAACGTCAGCATCCTCGAACGAGGACCTTTTTTGCTAGCCCGCGAAGATGAAGACATCTCAAACAGGGTGTGCAGCATCCTATCAAAGGAAGGGATTCGGGTTTTGGTGAATTGTTCGCGCCTCAGTTGTTCGAAAGTTTCTGATGGCATTGAAGTGCAGACGGGTTCCGCTGAAGGTTCAACGGTTCGGGGAACACACCTGCTGGTAGCTGCGGGAAGAAAACCGAATACCGACGATTTGGGTTTGGAGAATACCAACATCAAGCGCGACGCGCGCGGATTCATCGAAGTTGATGACGAGTTGCACACGAGCGTGGCGGGTATTTGGGCTACGGGAGATTGCAATGGACGCGGCGCTTTCACGCACACGTCCTATAACGATTACGAAATTGTGGCGGCCAATCTTTTTGATCATGATCACCGCCGTGTGAGCGATCGAATCACGGCATATGCGGTTTATACCGATCCGCCTTTGGCGCGTGTCGGCATGACGGAGAAGGAAGTGCGTCGGTCAGGACGGAAGGCGTTGATTGGCAAGCGGGAGATGACTAAGGTGGGACGCGCGGTGGAAAAAGGAGAGACGGAAGGCTTCATGAAAATCATGGTGGACGCGGAGAACCATAAAATCCTGGGTGCGGCGATTCTTGGAACGGGCGGCGATGAAGCCGTTCACTGCATTTTGGACACGATGTACGCCGGCGCTCCGTATACCGTTTTGCAAAGGGCGGTTCACATCCACCCTACCCTTTCTGAACTCATTCCTACTATGTTGGGAGACTTGAAGCCGTTATGTTGACAGGCTCCGAAGTTGCGATTGACCGCGGGTTGCTGCGGCGACTATCAGAAGCGCGCCATGAAACGGATCGTCTCTTCGGCATAGTGAAGCAGGGATCGCTCTATGACCGGCCGATTCCCGAACGGCATCGCATTGTGTTCTACATTGGACACCTGGAAGCGTTTGATTGGAATCTGCTGCGCGAGACGCTTCACCTGGGTCGTTTCTCTGCGGAATACGACAAGCTGTTCGCGTTTGGCATAGATCCGGTTGATGGATCTTTGCCCAACGATCAACCGTGCGATTGGCCCACGCTGGTTCAGGTAGAGAGCTACCGCAGGCGCATTCGGAGGGAGTTGGATGATGCCTTGTCGGATGCGGATGCGACTGAAGAATTGATTCAGTTACTGAATATCGCCATTGAACACCGGTTGATGCACGCGGAAACGTTGGAGTACATGTTCCATCAACTGACGTATGCGGCGAAAAGGAACCCGAATCCGAGCGCTGGGCAAATTCGGACCGCTAGCGTCACACCTGCGGTGTCAGATATACCCGGCGGTGCGGTTACTTTGGGTTTGAAGCGAAGCGCGGGTCAATTCGGATGGGACAACGAATTTGAATCTCAAACGCTGGAAGTACCTGCTTTTTCCATCGATCAGTACAAAGTAACCAATGGTGAGTTCCTGAAGTTTGTGGAGAGCGGCGGATATAGCCGACCATCCTATTGGTCAGCGGCAGATTGGGAATGGATCACGGAGACAGGAGTGAGGCATCCTGTTTTCTGGGTTCCGACCGGCAGCGAATTCCGTTACCGATCGATGTTTGAGGAGATCCCGCTGCCGATCGATTCGGCGGTTTTCGTGAGTTACGCGGAAGCTTCTGCCTATGCGCGCTGGGCCGGCAAAGATCTTTCGACAGAAGCCGAGTGGCAACGCGCGGCTGAGGGGGCGAAGCCGCCACAAGAAACGCGCCAACTCTGGGATCCGCCGCCGGTGGGCGCTCAATTTGGTTCGGGTAGTCAGTTCGGCGTGGAGGGGCTTTTCGGAACGGGATGGGAGTGGACCCGCACAGCGTTTGCACCTTTTCCAGGCTTCCGGGCGCATCCTGCCTATCCCGGTTATTCCGCCAACTTCTTTGATGGTCAACATTACGTCATGAAAGGCGGCAGCACAAGAACGGCAGCGTGCTTGCTCAGAAAGAGTTTTCGGAACTGGTTCCAGCCGCACTACCAATATGTGTACGCAGGTTTTCGCTGCGTCACAAGATAACGACCTCAGGAGACCTTCACCATCATGATTGCCGAGCCTCTCAGCATTGACAGTGTGGCCACCGCCCAATTTGCGGCGGATGTTCGCGCCGGCCTGGATCGTGCAGACCAAAAGCAACTTCCTTCGAAGTATCTTTACGATCCAGTTGGTTCGGCTCTTTTTGAGACAATCAGCCTGCTGCCGGAGTATGGTCTGACTCGTGCGGACGAACGAATCTTGCGCGGGCATGCGGCGGAGCTGGCGCGTATTGTGCCCGAACCCATTGCCGTTGCCGAACTCGGCAGCGGTAGTGGAAAGAAAACGCGCTATGTACTTGAAGCCTTAGCTGAGCATGGCGATCTGACCTACTATCCGATTGAGATTTCAGGCGCGGCGCTGGCCTCGTGCGGGCGAGAATTGAGCGGGATTGCGCGCGTGACTCTGGTGGGGCTGGAACGGGAATACTTGGACGGGTTGCGGGAAGTCTCCTTGAAGCGCGAGCAAGGCGGTCATTTGCTGGTGCTCTTTTTGGGGAGCAGTATTGGCAATTTCGATTCAGGAGCGGACGTACAGTTTCTCAAGCAAGTGCGCGAGACTTTGATGCCTGGGGACTGCGTATTGTTAGGAACGGATCTGCTCAAGCCGGTGGACCGGCTGTTAGCTGCCTATGACGACCCCGCTGGGGTAACCGCAGCATTCAACATGAATCTGTTGGGCAGGATTAACCGGCAGTTAGGCGCCGACTTCGACCTTCGTTCGTTTGAACATGTAGCGCGGTTCAATCAAGCAACCAGCAGCGTGGAGATGCACCTACGATCAAAACGGCCGCAAACCGTGACCGTGCCGCGGGCTGAGTTTATGGCGCGGTTCACGGAAGGCGAAACTATTTGGACCGAGAGCAGCCACAAGTACTCAGTGGCTGAGTTAGATGCTGCCGCTTCTGCTTCGGGGTTCGATTGCAAAGCGCGCTGGATTGACAGCGAATGGTGCTTTGCCGAAAACCTGTTCATCGCTCAGTAGATCTCGTTGATGAGAATGCGCACGCCGTTCCAAAGAATCTGCACACCGATGCAAATGAGCAGGAACGACGATAGTCTCAAGATCACACTCATGCCACTGGGCCCGAGGATGCGCGCGAGACGATCGGCAAAACGGTAACAAAGATAGACGCTGAGCGCGACCACGGCGGAACCGATGAGAGCGCCGGCGATGGCGGCGATGTTTTGCGGAAAGCCGTGCGGGGCGTTGGCGCCGAGGGTAATTGCCACGGAGATGGAGCCCGGGCCTACGGTGAGCGGGAGGGTTAGCGGGTAGAACGCTTCGTGTGATTGGTCTTTGGGCTGAATGTTCCGGTGGACTTCTTGACGTTCTGCATCGGCGCCGCGGTGCAGCATGGCCCAACCGGTAGAAATTACCACCAAGCCACCTCCCACCTGGACGACCGGAAGCGAGATGCCAAAGAAGGAAAGTATGTGCGTGCCGACAAGGTATGAGACGGCGAGAAGGAAGAAGCTGTTTATAGCGATGCGTCTAGACAAGGAATGCCGCTCGGCGCTGTCGTAATCGGCGGTCAACGAGAGGAAGATCGGGCTTCCGCCAAGAGGGTTGACGATGGGGAACAAGGCGCTGATCACAAGCAGAATTGCTTTGAATAAATCGGATATAACCATGGTTGGCACGGCATCTCTAGGATGACAAATCAGTATCAGTGAGCGTCTTTTGCCTATTTTCTGTTACGACAGAAATGACTGATATACTCAGAGTATGAAAGCTCTCCGTGAGAAAACCACTCCCAGACAGGCTGTTGAGGCGATGGTGCGGTACTACTCGGAGGCAGGTCCTGACTATAAGGCGTGGAGCCCAGGATTCAACATGCACTTTGGATACTGGGGGGCTGGACAGAACCCCTTTGCGCGCGAGGCCATGCTGGAGCGGATGAACGAGGTAGCGACGGGGACATTGGACGGGTGCCGCCGAGTGCTGGACATGGGCTGCGGATTGGGAGCGACGGCGCGCTCTTTGGCGGCGCGTTCGAAACGTGTGCAGGTGACCGGAATTACGGTTGTGCCGTGGCAAGTTGAGCGGGCGCGGGAGATGACAGCGGCGAGTGAGCACGTTGACTTTTTCGAAGAAGATTACACACAGACGGGTTTTGGCGACGGCGAGTTCGATGGGGCTTATGCGATTGAGAGCTTTTGTCATGGTCCGGGCCGGGATAAGGCGGGTTGCATACGAGAGGCGGGGCGGGTGTTGCGACGAGGCGGACAACTGGTGATTGCGGACGGGTTTCTGAAAAAACGGACCCGGCTTCCGCAGTGGCTGGAACGTTGCCACAAGAGAATTTGTGAGTGCTGGAGCATGGACAGTTTGCCGGTTCTGCCAGAAGTGCTGGACTGTTTGGACGCCGAGGGCTTCCGGGTGACAGCGGTTGAGGACATCTCATGGCGCGTGGCGGTTTCGGTGGCGCATGTGCCTTTTGTAACCGCTGGGTTCTTATTCAGGCAACGCGGCCCGCTCAGCAGGGAGCGATGGAACAACTTACTGGCTCCGTTGCTGACGGGCGTGGTTGGGTTGGCGCGGGCGTCTTTCGGTTACTACATCTTGCGGGCGGAAAAGACGAGAAGGACGACGCCGTGACCGGGTACAGTGGTTGAGTAATCCACGCCGGAAACGGCTACGTCCTGGTGAAGCCAGACATTGCGGGCTTTAGCAGGAATTTTGTTCCGAAAACCGACATCGGACCAGTGGAAGGAGGCGACGGCTTCGCTGGTGCCCCTATTGAAGATGGCGACGGCCCTGCCACCATTTATGAGATCGCGGGTCCAGACCTCCGTATCGCCCGATTTAATGGCGCGGGCGCCTTGCTTCCCTGCCCTGTCTTGATCGATAGCGATGACTTCGCGATTTGTCAGGATGGCGAGGATTTCAGGAGACATATTTTGGAGGTCGTTGCCAGCGAGTAGAGGCGCGGCGAGGATAGACCAGAGAGTCATGTGCGTTTGATATTCCACCGTGCTCATGCCGCCGTTGCCGACCTCTAGCATGTCAGGGTCGTTCCAGTGACCCGGCGCTGCGTATGGGGCGAGGTCGTTTTGGCTGAAACCGATTTTTTCCATTGAGTCATAGCTATCGCGGATGTCGCCGGTGGTGCGCCAAAGATTGCCGCCCACGTCGGGGCCCCATTTCCAGACGTCGGCGCGGCCGTATTGGCAGAGGCTATAGACAATAGCGCGACCGGTGGCCTGGAGAGCGTCTCCCATTTTTTGGTAGAGTGGCTGCATTTCGCTGTCCTTATAAAGGTTGCGAGCGCCGCACCAATCGTATTTGAGGTAGTCGATTCCCCAAGCGGCGTAGGTTTTGGCGTCTTGCTCTTCATGACCAAAGCTGCCTTCGTAGCCGGCGCAGGTGTTGGGGCCGGGTGAGGAGTAGATGCCGAGTTTGAGGCCTTTGCCGTGGACGTAATCGGCAAGAGCTTTCATATCGGGAAACTTTTTATTCGTCTGGATGTTGCCTTGCGCGTCGCGGTCAGCCTCCCAGGTGTCGTCGATGTTGACGTAGATAAAGCCAGCGTCTTTCATGCCGGTGGAGACGAGCGCATCGGCGGCGCTGCGGACGGCGGCATCGTCAACACGGGAGGCGAATTTGTTCCAACTATTCCAACCCATGGGAGGTGTCTTCGCGAGGCCGTTATACGGAACCTTGTGAAGGGCTGGGAGTGGGAGGCGGGTAGGCAAAGCACCTTCGCCGGGAGTAGTGCGATGAGCAACCATTTCAATGAGAGGCGCATCGGGGCGGCGGCGTGTGGAGACGTGGAGTTCGTCGCCAACGAGACTGATTTGGTAGGTGGCTTTGCGCTGGTTATCGCCATCGGGCCAAGTGCCGACGAGGGTGAAGGTGTCGGGACCGCCGGTGCTTTCCGAAATTATGTAGAAGGCTTGCGTGGTTCGGATGTGGCCGGTAATGTGGGCGCCTTCCTGTTTAAGGTCGAAATAGGAACGGCGGACGGTGCCGTCGGGCAGAGAGTCACGGACGACCCAGTTGCCGCTGAGGTCGGCGGCGGAGAGGGAGAAGACAGGGATGAGTAAGAGAGATAAGAGGTAAACGCCGTACGCGGATTTCGGAAGTTTTGTTTTGATTGACATATGTTGGGGCACACTTAGTGTATAAGAATTTGCGGGGAAGCAATGGGTTGGCGTTAAGCGGCTTCGACGGCAACGTGGTTCGGGTTGCTTGCGAGTGCCTTCCTTGCGAGTTCGGCTTCGAATTGCGCTTCGAAGCCAGGATTCAGCGACTTCCGCCGCACTTGACCTCGGAGTACCGTTACTGAGAATGTACTTAACAGAGAGCTTCTGTCAACGGCGGAGGGAAAGTATCTCGAAAATAGCCGTTACCATTCGCGGATGCCGGAAAGTGACGAAGAAGTGGCCCTGTGCCCGATTCATTCTTTAGTCGCCGCCAGTTCGATCTGCAAGATCGGCGTGGAAGGAGATCGCAATGGCCGTTAACACGCTGAAGCCAAAGCTCATAAGTTGCTCGGGCAACTCAACCCCAGCAAGCTCGCAGCAGTGGTACATCTGCTCGAAGTCATGGTGCACGAGGATGACATTGAAGACAGCGATACGCTCAGTCCGCTGAATCGAAGGCCATCGCCGAAGCCGATGAATGGAGCAAGCACAACCAACCCATTCCGCACAAGGAAGTTCTGGCCGAGTTTGGCCTTTCCGCGGCCGCCTGGGAGAAGATGAGCCGCGAGCCCTAAAGGCGCGGATCTACATCAATGGCCAAACGCATCGTCTGGACCGAGCAAGCCAGGGCCGACATTCGCGTTATCTAACAGCCCGTCGCCATCCAGATTCTCAAGACCTTGGGCCGCTACGTTTTCACCGGAGAAGGCGCGACCAAGCAGGTCAAAGGCATAACTCCTCCCATGATCCGGCTGCGCGCCCAGAACCGTCGGGTCTTTTTCCGCGAGCATGACGATTATTTCCAGATCGAGCGCGTGCTCGACCGCAAGGAGGCGTACCGCTAATATAGGGATTTGAGTGTAATGCCAACGTTTCCTCCCGCTGCATAGCGACATGGCTGGCGCCTTCCGCCTTCGTCTGGGCGATTAACGCGTTCTGTTCAAGCTCCAAGACGACGCCGTGCGCATCGGCGCCTACTGGGGCTATAAGTGAGACGCCGAAAAGGAAAGCAACCGCATTCGCGGCGAAAACTGGAAACGCGAGATCCGTCGCGCGACCGCGGAATCGACACAGATGCCGCCGGACTCTGAGAAGTGCGGCTAAGAGGAAAAGCTTTGTTTTCAATTTAGGTCTGGTGTCGTGGCTAGGGTGGATGGTTTCCGAGATTGGAACGCGAAGCACCGGTCGAAGCGAGCCGTCCGACGGAGGAGCTGATTCGGGCGATGAAGGATTGACTGACCGAGGACTCGCGTTCGCTCGTTGAGTCGCATAGAAATGCGACTCGCAGCCAGGATTGACCGCCCCACCAGGTAAGAATAGTGGTTCTGATATTCTCGCGGGTATCTCTTTATCCACTGTGACTCATCAATCTTGCGAGACCTCGCGGCGCGCGCTTGTGAGGGCGGCTGGGGTGGCGCTGGCTTCCTCGCTATTGGAATCGTGCATTGGCAAGATTGCACCGTTCAATGCGGCCTGCTGTGTTGCGCCGAGTCCGCAGGCCAAGGCGGTTGATAACAACTCGCTGCTGACGATTGACGCGCATTGCCATATTTTCGATGGGTCGGATTTACCGGCGAAAGATTTTCTGACCAAAGTAGAACGTGAGCCTTCGTTGTTGGGGATCTGGCGCAGTTGATTGAATGGAGCGTCGCGCCTACGGGAAAGCGAAGCACCATCCGCCGCTGCGACGTCGAGCCAACCGGAGGTCATGGCGCAGATCAAAGACAGGATGCAGCGTGCGCCCGATTATGCGACGTACAAACAAGAGGCGGCGTCGCATCCACTCAGCGAATCGGCGGCGGAAGAAGATTGGGCGCTGGTGGTTCAGAACTTCCACTACCGTTATGAAATGATCCAGGACTATCTGGACACCTTCATGAAACGAAGCGGGCGTGTGGCATAGAGTAAGCGCCGAAAACAACGCTGCCGATACAGGCGCGCGTGATGGAGCAAATCAGCATCATGAGCCGCGTGCATGGGATGGTTCCTTTCGATCCGTTACGGGAGGCGGCGTATCGGACCGGGCGGCACATGCACAATTTCTCGTCGCTGGCGTTCGTGCAAAACGCGATTTATAACCTGGGATGTATTGGAGTGAAACTGTATCCGTCGATGGACTTCGCTCCATGGAATAACTCGCAGTTGCCAAAAAATTTCTGGGATCAATATCTCCTGAATCGCTGCGATCTTTGAAGTATGCCGGCGGCGCTACGTTAGGCGAAGCGTTGGACGATGTGCTGAAAGATTTGTATCTGTGGTGCGTGGCGGAGGACGTTCCCGTTTTGACGCATTCCCGCATGACGAACGGGCCTACGGCAGATTTCAAGAAATTGGCGGGGTTGGCGTATTGGAAGGCGACGCTGGCCGATCCTCGGTTCGCGAAACTGCGCATCAGTTTTGGACACCTGGGCGATTTAACCGATGATTTGAATAGTTCAGGCGCGCCGCCGGATGCCACTGGCTTTGTGAATTTGATGAGTGAGGGCGATGGGGCGGCCGGCAGTCATGCCTTGCAGACGTTGGATATTTTAAGGAGGTGATTACGCAAAACAAAGAACTGGCGGATCGGATCAGGCAGTGCTACACAAAGCCGGTTGCGGCTGGGCAGGCGCCGCTTGCTCGACGGTTGATGTATGGCACGGATTGGAATCTGCTGGTTCGTGAAGGGGATATTCGGCCGTGTTTCGATGAGTTCGTGAAGTTGTTTGAGGAAATTGATAAGGAGATAAAACCGGTTGGGGATTTGTATAGCCCGTCGCAGCGGTTTTTCGGGCAGAATGCGGTGGATTGGATGGGTTTGAAGAGCGGCAAAGCGCGGACGAGGCTTGAGGGGTTTTATGCGAGAAATCAGGTGGATTTGAATACCGATCCGATGCACTGGACTAAGAAGGTGGGTTAGTGCATGCCGGGTAGTCTAGAATCAAAGAGTCCGTTGGTGTCGGGGCGTAGCGCAGCCTGGTAGCGCACCTGCCTTGGGCGCAGGGGGTCGGGCGTTCGAATCGCCCCGCCCCGACCAATATTTACACGGCTTCCGCGAAAATGGGAGCCGTCCCCATACCGCGATGTACGCAAGAATGTACGGAACGCGAACCGATTGCTTCACGCAATCCGACAAACTTGAACGAAAAGCGGCTGCCGCTCTTCATTCGCTACGAAACAACCCACGAACGAGCCTTCTACCGCGCCTTAAAGGAGCTGCAAACTCTAAGAAAAGAAAAGCGCAACACCGAAATTGGGTTCGAATCGCAGAAGCTCAAGCAATCCGCCGAAACCCGTGCTTCAGAAGCTCAAACTCTGAGGCGCGAACAGTTTGAATGGAAGAAAATGGTCGCTGAAGCGAAGAAGGAGGTCCGTCCAACGGTCGAAACCAGTCCCGACGACC
>Ga0302319_10019088_pt1 | contig 12463 bp, 6 predicted proteins | sample Bog_T0_2_FD_203319 | JGI IMG/M metagenome (GOLD analysis project Ga0302319, IMG submission 203319) | Peat permafrost microbial communities from Stordalen Mire near Abisko, Sweden - Bog_T0_2 | ecosystem: Environmental > Terrestrial > Soil > Wetlands > Peat | place: Sweden: Abisko, Stordalen Mire... | reverse complement strand
AAGCTTTCCCCGCCGAAGTGCGCGATCCCTCCCTCAATCCATCGCGCATGTTTGAAAAGCGGAAATGGAGAATCGATGTGATGGAAAAAAGCAGCGCCGCAAGCACTGCCAGGCCAGCCGTGAACAAAAGAACGTGCGGACTCAACCCCAGCCCGCGCAGATAAGGCATCCCGTCAAGCCAGTTCCTTGAGATCAGGCTGCTCAATCCCCTGATGCCGGCATACGCAAGCATCAGCCCAACAACGCCGCCTGCACCAACCAGCGTAAGCGCTTCTGTGACGAGCTGCCGCGATAGGCGTGCCCGCGATGCACCCAGTGCGCTCCGTACCGCAATCTCGCGCCGGCGACTCTCCGCACGGACCAGCAGCAAGCTTGACACGTTGACGCAAGCAATCAGAAGCAACAGTCCCGCGCCTCCTAACAACACCAGCAGGATGACCTTGATATCCGCTGCAATGAATGAAGACAGAGACAGAACGCTAGCTCCCTGAGCGCGATTCGAATCGGGATACTGCTTCTCCAACTGCGATGCAACCGCCTTCATCTCGGCCATCGCACCATTGACTGTGACCCCGTCCTTGAGTCTGGCCACACCCTCGAAATCGCGACAGCCGCGTTGCCTCTCGCAATCCGAGATTGGACGCAATGGCGTATAAAACTCGGCAATCTCGCGCGGCGCAAACTCAAAGTCCTGCGGTAGCACACCCACAATCGTGTAGGTCGAGCCGCTCAGGTTGACCGTTTGGCCCAGCACATCGGACCTGCCGCCGAACCGCCTTTGCCATGCACCGTAACGGATGATGAGGACCGGAGAAGCGCCCGCCCCATCTTCATCCGGTCGAAAATCCCTGCCCAGCATTGGACGAACTCCGAGTGTAGAAAAGAAGCCGGCGCTGACTCGCTCGCCATGCACCGACTCGGTACCGGAGCGCGTGTTAAATTCGAAACGGCGACTCGCATAAATATCAAAGGAACTAAAAACCGTATTGATTCGCTTCCAGTCGACGAAATCCGGATACGATAAATTGCTAATCGGAGACTGGGCCGTCGCCTCGTGGACTGCCATCAGGCGGGTTGGATCTGGATAAGGAAGCGGCTTGATAAGCGCCGCGTCGACAAAAGCAAAAATTGCGGCGCTCGCGCCAATGCCAAGTCCCAAAATCAGAATGGCCGTAATCGCAAAACCTGTATTCTTGCCCAGTTGGCGGAGAGCAAAGCGCAAGTCATGGAAAATCGTCTCCACCTTGAAGCCGACCACTTCGTGGCTCCTTTCGTTCAGACTCGTCAAGTTGCCGAAGTGCTTCTTGGCCGCAGTTCGAGCGGCCTGTGGCGATAATCCGGCGGCGAGAAACGCACGCTCGGACTGGTCGCGGTGGAAAGCCATCTCCTCGCGGAGTTCCCTGCTGAACCTCTCGCGGTAAAACAAAATCCGCAATTTTTCAAGGAGCTGTCTCATGCTATTTCGGTCTCTCCACACCCCGCGATTGCCTTCCTACTCCGCCCGCAACGCATCTGTCGGATTCACCGAAGCCGCGCGCCGCGCTGGAATATAACTGGCCATCATCGCTGAAGCTCCAAGGACTACAGCAACTCCAACAAGTGTCCCCGCGTCCCACGCCTGCACGCCGAACAGCAGCTTGCCCATCAGCATCGCAGCTCCCACTGAGGCCGCGAGTCCCACCACAATGCCGATCCCTATCAACCGCCCAGCCTCTTTCAGGATCAGTTGATAGACTGAGCTTCGCTGCGCACCCAGCGCCATGCGCACTCCGATCTCCCGCGTCCGCTGGCTTACCGAGTAAGCAATCACGCCATAAAGCCCCACTACACCCAGCACTAGCGCTATGACCGCAAAGCCACCCACCAGGTACGCGGCAGAGCGATGAATATAAGCTGTCTGCGAATCGTTGATCTGCGACGTCATGGTGCTGCCCTCTTCTACCGCCGCCTCCACACTGACCTGGTGAATAGCAGCCGCCAGTTCCGGAAACACCGCCTGTTCATCCTGACGCGTCCGTATCAGCATTGAGAAGTGTGTATCGGTGCTCTGGTTGAAGTGAAAATACTCCGCTGGCCATTGCTCTTGTTCCAGCCCCGCGTCCTTGAAATCCGCAACCACGCCGACGATCTCACGGATCGATTTCGGTGAGAGCTTGATATCCCCAATCTTCTTGCCAATCGGATCTTCGCCAGGAAAGTACTTCTTTGCAAATGTCTCATTGATGATAATGACCAACGGCTTCGAGCCATCCTCAGCATCGGAGAAATAGCGTCCTTTCAGCAGTCGCGCATGTAGAGTGGAGAAAAAACCGGCGCTCACATCGCGCTCATTCACGTCGTTATGGTTGCCGTCATACGGCTTCCCCACAACGCGTATCCAGTCCGTATTGCAGTTGCAACTCAATGGCAGCACGCTGGTGATCGCAGCCGATTCCACACCCGGCAAACTTTCCACCTTTCGCACCACATCGCGCGCAAACCCTACAACTTGCTCGTCCTTTGAAAAAGCAATATCCGGCAATCCCACATCGATAGTGGCCAGATGTTCCGTCGGAAAACCCGCATCCACGTGCAGCAGCTTGTACAAGCTCTTTCCCAACAACCCTGCGCCGGTCAGCAGTACCACCGCTGTGGCAAGCTCAATCACCACCAGGTTCGCACCCATCCGACGCCAGAGCATCCCCGCCGAACCGCGGCCGCCCTCCGTCAATCCATCCCGCATATTTGAAAATCTGAAATGCAAAATCGGCGTGATTGAAAACAGAGTCCCAGCAACCACCGCGAGGGCGGCGGCAAACTCCAATACATGCGCGTTCAAGGTTAGCCCGCGTAGAAACGGCATCCCCATCATCATTTCCTTTGAGATGAGCCCGCTCAATACCTTCATGCCGCCATACGCCAGCCCCAGACCAACCGCGGCCCCAGCAACAACCAGCGTCAGGCCCTCAGTCACGAACTGGCCGCTGAGGCGCCTGCGCGATGCGCCCAATGCTCCGCGGACCGCAATTTCACGCCTGCGGCTTTCTGCGCGCACTAACAGCAAGCTAGACACATTGACGCAAGCAATGAGCAAGAGCAATCCCGCGCCACCCAGCAGAATCAGGAAAATAGGCCGTATCTCCCCGACGATCGCTTCCGACAATAGAATTACGCTCGCGCTGTTTCCTCGATTCGAATCTGGATACTGCTTCTCCAACTGCGCCGCAATCGACTTCATCTCCGCCAGCGCGCTCGTCACGGACACGCCATCCTTCAACCGGCCTACGCCGTCAAGGTTGTGGCAACTGCGCCGCTTTTCGCACTCGCGAATCGGTTGCAGCGTCTCCCAAAATTCCGCATCGTCCCGCAATGCAAACTGAAAATCCTGTGGCAGCACTCCAACAATCGTGTGCGCAATCCCACTAAGATTCACAACCTGTCCAACCACATCAGGCCTGCCACCATACCGCCGCTGCCAGGTTCCATAGCTAAGCAGAACAACCGGCGATGCGCCCGCACCATCTTCCCCTGCTCGAAAATCCCGACCCAGCATCGGATGAATTCCCAGCGTGCCGAAGAACCCCGCGCTTACTCGCGTTCCCGGCACTGACTCTGTGCCTGTTGGAGTACTCAGCGTATACCCGGTCCGATTGAACACCTCCAGCGATCTGAAGACCGTGTTCATGCGCTTCCAGTCAAGATAGTCCGCATACGACAAATTGTTGCGCGCAAACCCTGCCGAGCTTTCATTCACAGCAACCAACCGCGTCGGATCGGAATACGGCAACGGCTTGATTAAGGCCGCGTCAACGAATGCGAAAATGGCCACGCTGGCGCCGATTCCCAAAGCAAGAATCACAACAGCCGTCGCCGCAAAGCCTGGATTCTTCCGCAACTGCCGCAATGCGAATCTCAGATCCTGTACCACCGTCTCCAGCTTGAATTCCACCACTTCGTGGCTCCTCTCTTTCACCCGCGTCGGATTGCCAAACTGCCGCATCGCCGCATACCGTGCGCTCTCCGGCGTCATTCCACCCTCAATAAATTCGCGCTGTGCCTGCTCGCGATGGAACGCCATCTCTTCGTTCAGATCGGAGTGAAAACGGCGGCGCTGCAACAAGAGCATCAGCTTCTTCACGAATCGGCGAATCGAATTCATCTAAGCCTCCTGCGCGTCCTGCAACACGCGGCCGATTGCCGCTATCATCTGCTCAAATTGCGAAAGCTCGACGCCAAGTTGCCTCCGTCCCGCCGCCGTCAATGTGTAGAAGCGCGCGCGCCGGTTGGTCTCGGTCATCTTCCACTCCGCCTTGACCCAGCCCTGCAGCAGCAGCCGCTGTAACGCCGGATAGAGCGAGCCTTCTTCCACCGTCAGCACATCGTCGGAAAGTCGTTTGATCGACAAAGCAATCCCGTAGCCGTGCAGCGGCGCACGCGTCAGCGTCTTCAGAATCAGCATGTCGAGGGTTCCAGGTAAAAGGTCGGGTTTCTTGGCCATGAGTTGATATATAGATTATCTATGGGTAGAGAGTCAATGGGGAAATCGCGGCGACCCGTTACTTCTTGTTTTGCAAAACGAATGGCTGCCCCTCATGCAGCAGGCAGCCACTCACTTTCAATTTCCCTTGCTTTTTAGTGCTTGCTGTACATCTCCATCACTTCCTTGCGAAGCTCCGTACGGCTTGATTCGCGGGTATAGAACATGTGGCCGCCAGGAAATTCCTTGACAGCTACGCGCGTCGGATCGCCCATTACCGGGATCTGGTCCGCGGTCAGCACCGAGCCCATGAATGGGCAGGAAAGATCATTCCATCCATGCACAATCAGCACGCGCATTTTTGGATCGGCCGCGATTGCCTCACGCAAATCCGGCACTGCTCCCCGCCGCAGATCGTTCCCGCCCCGGTCCCACTGCCGCCCGACATCAAAAGAGAGCGCGTTGTAGCGCGCGTCCACCTTCCAGCCCACCGTGCGCGTCACAAAGTCCACCATTGCCGTCGTCATGGGGGCAATCATGCTGGCAAGTATCGGATCGTTCGCGCGCTGCTCCGGAGAAAAAGGGAACGGGTCGAACATGGTGACGTTAGAGTCATACACCGAACCAAGCTTACCCTGTTCCCGATGAACTTCGCGCAGATAAGCCTCCGTATCCAGGCGACCGCCAGAGAACTTCACAAACGACGGGTCGAGTCCGCTCAGTTCCGTTACGTGCTGAATCATTTTCTGTTGCGCGTCAGGATCGGACCGTCCTTTGAGCAACGTAGTCGCGTACTCCCCGCGCGTATAAGCGATGACATCGGCCATCGTCTCCGAAGTGAGCTTGTTTTCGCGTTCCAGGTGAGCAGCCGTAATCGAAGGCAGCGTCATCATCCATGGCACCGGCGACAAATCCCCTCCATCCTCGATAGATGGATTCAAATATGGCGACACCAGCACCACGCCGTTCATGGCGACGCCGAGCTGCGCCTGCAAATAGTGCGTAATGCGCGGCCCGCGATATCCGCCGTAGCTTTCGCCGACGAAGTACTTCTTTGAACTGAGCCTGCTGTTTTTTACCAGCCAGTCGTAGATAACACGCGAAAGATATTCGATGTCCGGCGTGGTCGAATAGAAGAGCTTTTTGGCCTCAGCCTCAGGCACGCTCGCCCGGCTGAAACCGGTTCCAACCGGATCGATGAATACCAGGTCAGTGAAATCCAGCCATGTCCCCTGGTTGTCCGATAGCACCGTCGGGTCGGACGGACTATCGCCGTCATTGCCTGCCTGCAAATGCTTCGGACCGATAGCGCCGAAATTCAGATACACCGACGAAGCGCCCGGTCCGCCATTCATCGCAAACGTGACGGGACGGTTATCGCCGTCCACCGTGTATGCCGTCACCACCACCTGGCCTGCAGTCTTTCCGTCGCCATCGCGCACAGGGAATGCGCCAACAGTAACTGTGTAGCGCAGCGCCTTGCCGCCAAGTTGGATAGATTGTTGCGAATGAGCTTCGGCTGGCAGCGGTGGCAGCGCGGTCTTGTCGGTGCCCTTGTCAGCCGCGGCTTTGTCGCCTCCAGCCTGCGCGTCGCCGGCGGCCGGTTTGTCGCCTCCAGCAGGCTTTCCTGCCTGCGCCCACGTCGGAACGGCAATGATTCCAAGACAACAAATCGTGCACACAACAAGCGTCATGCGCCGGAAAGCTGGTTTAACCCCAGGGAATGTCATGTCGATACGATACATCGTCCAATCAAATCCTGCGATCAGGACTCGGGAAACCAAATCAAGCCTCTGGCAGTACCCCCGCTGCATGATTTAACCTCAAACACGTTATGAAACTCTCCCAAGCAGTTCTCCTTTCCGCTTTGACCGCAGCTTTTGCCCTCGGAGCCCCCGCTCAACAGTCCACGCCTGCCCAGCCCGCCGCCCCGCAGGATTTGCCGGACGCTCCCCAAGCCACTGCGGCGGCTATGATCCATCCCAATGGCCCAACCGTAATCATGGATACTTCCATGGGCCGCATTACCTGCCAGTTCTACGAGAAGCAGGCACCGAAAGCTGTCGCCAACTTCATCGGCCTGGCCGAGGGCACCATTGACTGGACCGACCCTACGACGAAGAAGAAGCAGCACCACAAACCTTTCTACGACGGGACAGTCTTCCATCGCGTCATTCCTGAATTCATGATTCAGGGCGGCGATCCAACAGGCACCGGCATGGGCGATCCCGGTTTCTCCTTTGACGACGAGTTCGACCCAAATTTGAATTTCGATACCCCCGGCAAACTGGCGATGGCCAATTCCGGCCCTAACACCAACGGCAGTCAATTCTTTATCACCGAGAAGGCCTACGACTCGCTCAATCAGCACTACAGCCTCTTCGGTCAGTGCGACGATTCCAGCGTCCTTGTCGTCCAGACCATAGCCCGGGTCCAACGCGACTCGAACGATAAGCCGCTTGCTCCAGTTGTTCTCAAGAAGGTCACCATCGTCCGCGATGGGCAGCCAATTCCGCCCCCACCTGCTGCAGCAGCACCAGCAGCACCAAAGAATTAATCGAAAACCGGGTGTCCCGGAGCCTGTCCTGAGCCTGTCGAAGGATCTGGACTTTCAGACCCGGGATACCGCGAACCTTAGTCAAACTCAGGAGTATCCATGTCATTAGCACCAGGCACCTACGCCGTCTTCTCCACCACCGAAGGCAAGATCACCGTTCGCCTCTTTGAGGCCGATGCGCCCATCACCGTCAAAAACTTTATCGAACTGGCCGAAGGTTCAAAGGAGTGGACGCATCCCACCACGCGCGCCAAATCCAAAGACAAGCTTTTCGACGGCACCATCTTCCATCGCGTCATCCCCGACTTCATGATCCAGGGCGGCGATCCCACTGGCACCGGGATGGGCGGACCCGGCTATCGCTTTCAGGACGAGACCAAAGGCTCACCACACAAATTCGACAAGCCCGGCAAACTGGCCATGGCGAATTCGGGGCCAAACACCAATGGCTGCCAGATCTTCATCACCGTTGCGCCAACTCCCCACCTCACCGGCAACCACACCATCTTCGGTGAAGTAGTTGAAGGCCAGGACATCGCCGTCAAAATCTCGAAGGTCCCCCGCAATGGACAGGACAAGCCGCACAAGCCGGTAGTGCTGGAATCCGTCACCATCGAGCGCGTCGCTTAACTCTGCGCCTACTAGCACACAAACACTGAACCCCCACCTCACGTTGGGGGTTCTTTGCATTCAGACCCTGGTAGTATCATTCCTCATCGCCCACAAAATGCAGCGCGGCTGGCAAAGGTCTGCATCTCCAGCCGTGTTGCACCTCTCGCTTTTCCAAATACCTTTCCCAACGTAAATGGAGTGAATTCGAATGCATACCTCTTCTGCCTTGCGCCGCCTCGCGATCCTCTCAGCTTTCCTCCTTCCAGCTTCCGCACCCTTTGCGCTCATCGCTGCTGAAACCCCTGAACTGCATCGCGGCTACTACTCTGACCCGGCGCTCCATGGGGACACAATCCTCTTCACCTCCGAAGGGGATTTGTGGTCGGTCAGCATTCACGGAGGGCAAGCGCACCGGCTCACCTCCGGCGCTGGCCAGGAGCAGAAAGCCACCATCTCACCCGATGGAAAGACCGTCGCGTTCAAGGCAAACTACGAGGGCTCCTCAGAGGTCTACACCATGCCCATCGACGGCGGCCTGCCTCAACGCCGCACCTGGGATGGAAACTCCGAGCCAGAGGGATGGGCGCCCGACGGCCGCCTGCTTGTCGCTACCGAGCGCTACGCCACGCTGCCCAGCGTTCAGCTTGTCCTCATCGATGCGAAAGGCGGGCGCGAACTGGTTCCTCTTGCGCAAGCTGCACAGGCCGCCTACTCCTCCGACGGCCACACGCTCTTCTTCACCCGCTGGTTCCGGCAATGGAGTGAGACCAAGCGATACAAAGGCGGGTGGGCCGAAAACATCTGGAGCTTCGACGGAACCAACGAAGCAACGCCACTGACTGCGGACTACGCCGGCACATCCACCAATCCGATGTTCTGGAATGGCCGCATTTATTTCCTCTCGGACCGTGACGGCGTCATGAACATTTTCTCAATGGACCCGCAAGGGCACGGCGTCAAGCAGGAAAGCCATCAACACATATTTGATGTTCAAGGTGCTTCGCTTTCCGACGGTCGCATTCTCTATGCTTCCGGCTCCGACCTCTGGCTCCTCGATCTGAACACCGGCCAAGACGAACTTATCCCCATCACCCTCATCTCTGATTTCGACCAGATGCGCGAGCACTGGGTCAAAAAACCACTCGACTATTTGACCTCGGTGCATATCGCGCCCGATGGTTCGAGCGCCGTCTTCACTGCACGCGGCGAGGTCTTCACGCTTCCGGCCAAGTCCGGACGCATCGTTAAAGTCGCAGGCGACTCAGCCGTTCGCTATCGCGAGGCACGCTTTCTGCCCGATGGCAAAAGCATCGTCGCCCTCTCCACTGAAAGCGGCGAAACCGAATTCTGGAAATTGCCTGCCAACGGCGATGGCAAGCCTGAACAGTGGACACATGACGCCAAAGTCCTGCGCTGGGAGGGTGTTCCATCACCCGATGGCCATTGGCTTGCTCACCGCGACAAAGATCAGCAACTCTGGATCTACGACACAAATGCCAAAACAGATAAGCGCATCGCGCAATCAATGAATGGTGACTTCGATAACCTGACCTGGTCGGGCGATAGTCATTGGCTCGCGTATGTCGAAACGGCCGACAATCAGTTCTCGCAAATCAAGTTGCTCAATGTGGACTCAGGAGCAATCCAGGCGATCACATCCGACCATTACAACAGCGCCGATCCCGCCTGGAGTTCCGACGGCAAATGGCTCTACTTCCTCTCCGATCGCAATCTTAAGACAACCATCCGAGGCCCATGGGGACCGCGTTCGCCTCAGCCGCATTTCGATCGCAGTGTAAAGATCTACGAACTGGCTCTCACCCCGGGCCTTCGTTCGCCGTTCCTCCCACCCGACGAACTTCATCCCGAATCTCAAGCAAAAAAGGACGAGGAAAAGAAGACAGAAGAAAAAGAAAAGGACGCCAAAGCAGTCGCAGCAGGCAAAAAGCCAGCCGATACCGACAAAGCCGCGGCAGACAAAAAGGATGAAAAGAAGGAGGACGATAAAGACAAGAAGCCTGCCGACGTGAAGGTAGATTTCATTGACCTTGCCTCGCGTCTCTCCGAGGTGCCTGCGCCGCCGGGCAACTATGGCGACCTCCAGGCTACCGAGAAGCGTCTGTGCTGGCTGAATGCCAATGACGAAGGCGAGCATCCCGGATTGCAGTGCCTCGATATCGCCAACAAGGACGACGAAGTAGATACCGTCCTCTCCGACGTCAAAAGCTTCGAGATTTCCCTCGACCGCAAAAAGCTCCTGGTCAGCAAAGGCGACGACTTCTACATCTTCGATTCCGACGTAAAGGCCGGCGCACTCGGCGATCCGAAAACACTTTCAAAGGCAACCATCAATCTCTCGCATTGGACTTTCACAACAAATCCGCGGGATGAGTTTCGCGGGCTTTTTCTGGATGCGTGGCGATTGGAGCGCGACTACTTCTACGACCGCAGCATGCACGGCGTCAACTGGACGGCTATGCGCGACCGCTACCTTCCCCTCGTCGACCGCGTCGCCAACCGCGAAGAACTGAACAATGTTATCGCGCAGATGGTCAGCGAGTTATCCGCCCTGCACACGTTCGTCCAAGGTGGAGATGCGCGCAAGCCTGCAGACCAGATCGATACAGCCACATTGGGAGCTATCCTTCGTCGCGATGAAAAGGCCGGTGGATACGTTGTGCAGCACATCTATCAGCATGACCCCGATCTGCCCAATCTGGCCCCGCCGCTGGCGCGTCCCGAGTCCCTCGTCAAAGAAGGCGAAGTCATTCTAAGCATCGATGGACAGAGTCTGCTCACTGTCTCTGACGAACGTTCTCTGCTCCGCGGCAAGGCCGGTCAACAGGTAATGCTGCACGTCAAGCCTGCAACAGGCGATGCCCGCGACATCCTCGTGAAGCCCATCAGCGATCGCGAAGACGGCCGCATGCGCTATGCGGAGTGGGAATACTCGCGCCGCCAACAGGTCGATTCCGGTTCGTCCGGCCTGATTGGTTACGTGCACCTCCAGGCCATGACTTCAGGCGACATCGACCAATGGGCACGCGAGTATTACCCCGTCTTCAATCGCCAGGGGCTCATCATCGACGTTCGCCATAATCACGGCGGCAACATCGACTCATGGCTCCTCGGCGATCTGTTGCGCCAAGCCTGGTTCTACTGGCAGAATCGCGTTGGGAACCCGTATTGGAACATGCAGTACGCATTCCGAGGCCACATCGTCGTCCTCTGCGATCAGGAAACCGCTTCGGATGGCGAAGCTTTCACTGAAGGCTTCAAGCATTTTCAAATGGGCAAAGTGATCGGAACCCGCACCTGGGGCGGCGAAATCTGGCTCTCCGGAAGCAACGTCCAAGCCGACAACGGCGTTGCAACAGCCGCGGAAAACGGCGTGTACAGCCCCGACGGCAAGTGGCTCATCGAAGGCCATGGCGTCGACCCGGACATCGTCGTCGACAATCTCCCACACGCAACATTCGCGGGAAGCGACGCACAACTCCAGGCCGCAATCGATCTCCTTAAGCAGCAGATCAAAGACGATCCGCGGCCCGTGCCACCCCATCCACCCTATCCAGATAAATCATTCAAATATCAACCGTGATGGCTAGCAAACAGTCAGGGCCGGAGTTATAACTCATAACTCCGGCCCCTGGCTTCTTTTCACGTTCAAAAAATTATTTCCCTGCGCACAAGCGCAGAATCTCTTCCCCAAAGCGCTCCACCTTCGCCGGACCAATTCCGTCGATTCCAAGTAGCTCTCTCGGATTCTTCGGGCGCGCCTGCGCCAATGCCGCAAGCGTGCGATCATGGAGCACCACATACGCCGGAACCTTCAGCCGCTTTGCCTCTGCCGCCCGCCATTCCCTGATTCGCCCCGCCACTTGCTCGCCTTCCGCTGTCAGCCGGACCGGTTCATCAGCCACCGAAAGTTTCCCTGCAACATTTGAAGTATTCGCCTTCTGTATCAAAGCGTTCTTCTTCTTTGCCCGCATAGGAGACGGAGCATTTCCAGCAAACTCCTCCACAATTCCGTCGCTTATCAATAACTCCAAGGGCGAACTTGGTCGCACATCTCGGCCCGCATCCGTCAGCCTAACCTTGCGAAATTTAAGAACCTGTCCGTCCTTCTCAAACTCCGCCTCTTCGATCTCAATCAGTCGAGAATGTGCCATGGCTCCCAGCAACCCATCGTACTCATCCCGGCTGATCCTTCCCACCAGGTCGAGGTTCTTCTGCAACGTACCCGCAGCCTTGTAATCCGCCCCCCGCAGTTCCTCCACGATGCGCCTTGCAATCTCAAGTTCAGCGCCTGTTGCACGCCGAAATTGCCGCAACACCGCGCCGCCTGGATCACACACATCGCACACTCCGCACGATTGCTTCGCATCTTCAACATCGCCGAAATGGTGCACCAGCGTCGACATCCTGCATTCACTCAGACCCGTGTACCGCAGCACCTTTGCAAACTGCTCCGCCCTGTATTGGGCCTGCACCGAGTAAGTCTTCTTCCAGCCATTGCCACCAACCGTGACGTTGCCGCCGAAGTCTATTCGGGCGCCGCCATGAATCTCCAGCTTTTCAAGTGCCTTGTCGAACTCCTCCTCGCCAAGCTTCGAACCAGCACGCAACTCCTCCACCGCGCGTGGCTCCTCGCTCAGGGTTCGATAAACCTGCATAAGATGTTCCACCGGCGGATAGTCTCGATTCAAAAAGAAGTCGTGTGTGCGCTGATCGGCGTAACTGTGCATCAGAAATGTACGACTCAATGCACCATCGCGGCCAGCGCGTCCAATCTCCTGGTAGTAGCCTTCAAGTGTTGCCGGAAGCCCCGCGTGGAT
>Ga0302319_10019087_pt1 | contig 12464 bp, 10 predicted proteins | sample Bog_T0_2_FD_203319 | JGI IMG/M metagenome (GOLD analysis project Ga0302319, IMG submission 203319) | Peat permafrost microbial communities from Stordalen Mire near Abisko, Sweden - Bog_T0_2 | ecosystem: Environmental > Terrestrial > Soil > Wetlands > Peat | place: Sweden: Abisko, Stordalen Mire... | reverse complement strand
CGGCGTGATGGTGCCCGGCTTCGCCAGCACCTGACCGCGCTCCACGTCCTCACGCTTGGTGCCGCGCAGCAGCGCGCCGATGTTGTCGCCCGCCTGGCCCTGATCGAGCAGCTTGCGGAACATCTCGACGCCGGTGACGACCGTCTTCACCGTCGCCTTGATGCCGACGATCTCGACTTCTTCGCCGACCCGGACAATGCCGCGCTCGACACGGCCGGTCACCACGGTGCCACGGCCGGAGATCGAAAACACGTCTTCGATCGGCATCAGGAACGGGCGATCCAGCGCACGCACCGGCTGCGGAATGTAGGCGTCAACCGCCTCCATCAGCTTCAGGATCGCGTCATGGCCGAGCTCAGGCTGCTTGCCTTCCAGTGCGCACAGCGCGGAGCCGTGGATGATGGGGATATCGTCGCCCGGGAACTGATAGGACGACAGAAGTTCGCGAACCTCCATCTCGACCAGTTCCAGCAACTCGGGATCGTCGACCATGTCGCACTTGTTCAGGAAGACCACCAGCGCGGGCACGCCGACCTGACGGGCGAGCAGGATATGCTCGCGCGTCTGCGGCATCGGGCCGTCGGCGGCGGACACCACCAGGATCGCGCCATCCATCTGCGCGGCGCCGGTGATCATGTTCTTCACATAGTCGGCGTGGCCGGGGCAGTCGACGTGCGCGTAGTGACGGTTTTTGGTCTCATATTCGACGTGCGCGGTCGAGATGGTGATGCCACGCGCCTTTTCTTCCGGCGCCTTGTCGATCTGGTCGTACGCCGTGTAGGTGGCGCCGCCGGTTTCCGCCAGCACCTTGGTGATCGCGGCCGTTAGCGACGTCTTGCCATGATCGACGTGGCCGATCGTGCCAATGTTGCAGTGCGGCTTGTTCCGTTCGAATTTCGCCTTACCCATCGTCGTATCTCCGTAGATCCACCGGATCTTTTGGGTTGTGCCGTAACCTTGAGTCCTGAGCCGTAATCAGGCTCTACCAGCGGTAGTGGCTGAACGCCTTGTTGGCCTCGGCCATCCGATGGGTATCTTCACGCTTCTTCACCGCCGATCCGCGGTTGTTCACCGCATCCAGCAGCTCGTTCGATAGTCGATCCTGCATCGTATGTTCGCCACGCTTGCGGGCGGCATCGATGATCCATCGGATCGCCAGCGCCTGACGCCGTTCCGTCCGGACTTCGACCGGCACCTGATAGGTGGCACCGCCGACGCGCCGGGACCGAACCTCGACAGCCGGCTTCACGTTATCCAGCGCCTCATGGAACATCCGCACCGGGTCTGCCGCCTGGCCGCCGCGACGCTTCAGGACATCGAGCGCATTGTAAACAATACCCTCGGCCGCCGATTTCTTGCCGTCGTACATCAGCGCATTCATGAAGCGGCTGATGACGATGTCGCCGAACTTTGCATCCGGCAGAATCTCGCGCTTATCGGCGCGGTGACGACGAGACATGCGATTGCCCCCTTACTTCGGCCGCTTCGCGCCGTACAGCGAGCGGCGCTGCCGGCGCTTGGCGATGCCCTGCGTGTCCAGAACGCCGCGCAGGATGTGATAGCGAACGCCGGGCAGATCCTTCACGCGCCCACCGCGGATCAGCACGACCGAGTGCTCCTGCAGATTGTGGCCTTCGCCCGGAATGTAGCTCACCACCTCATAGCCATTGGTCAGCCGCACCTTCGCCACCTTCCGCAGCGCGGAATTCGGCTTCTTCGGCGTCGTTGTATAGACGCGCGTGCAGACACCCCGCTTTTGCGGGCAGCCCTGCAGCGCCGGAACCGAGTTCCGGGTCTTCGGCCGCTCGCGCCCATGGGCGATAAGCTGGTTGATGGTCGGCATAGACCTCTTTCTCTATGTTCGTACAGCGCGTCGCCGCGGGTCATGGTCCGGCCGCCGCCTAACAGGCAAACCCGCCGGCATGGGGATAATCCCATCCAGCGGGGTGACGGAGGCAGACGGCCTAAGCCCAACCTTGATGGTGGGCGGCGCCGCGTGCGTCGTGTGCCTGCGAACCGGCAGCCGCCCCATAAGAAAAACCCTTGGGTCAGCCGAGGGCGCGATCTCTAGAAGCCCGTCCGAACCGAGTCAAGCGTCTATGACGGGCCGTATGACCGATTCATATGCGCCCGGTTGGCCGCCACCATGCGCAAAGCACGCCCGCCTGGACCTCGGACCGCCCTAGCGAAGTCCTCGCGGCAATCCGCCACAGGTGCTAAGCACCGCGTCCAGCGGCGGGCACGACGCGCGGATCGACGTTCGGAGACACTCTTATATGTGCGGCATCGCCGGTTTGATCCTCTCGTCCGGCGCGGCACCGCCGGATCCGAATGTCCTGTCAAAGCTGATCGGCGCGCTGCACCATCGCGGGCCGGACGGCAGCGGCCACGCGGTGATGGGCCGCGTCGCACTGCTGCACAACCGGCTCGCCATCATCGATCTCGTCACCGGGGACCAGCCGTTTTTCGCCGGCTCCGCAACACTGGTGGCAAACGGCGAGATCTATAATTACCGGGAACTGCGCGAAACGCTGCCGGGGGTCAACTTCGCCACCAACAGCGATTGCGAGCCGCCGCTGCATCTGTGGCTGCGCGACGGTGCGGATTACGCGAAGCAGCTTCGCGGCATGTATGGGATCGCCATTCACGAACGCGTGCGCCGCTCCGTCACCCTGTCGCGTGACCCGTTCGGGATCAAGCCGCTGTATATCGCCGCGATCGATGGCGGCCTGGCGTTCGCCTCGGAACCGCAGGCGCTGCTCGAGGCGGGGCTGGTCAAACGCGCGGTCCGTCCGGCAGCCGTGGAAGAACTGCTGCAGCTTCAGTTCACCACCGGGGCCGACACGATCTTCGAAGGCATCCAGCGAGTGCTGCCGGGGGAGACGATCACCTGTTCGGACGGTCACATCCTGGAACGGCGGCAGATCAACCCGGTGCCGGCGGCCCCGCCCGAGGACATCGACGAAGACACCGCGATGCAGCGGCTGGACCAGGCGCTGATGGAAAGCGTCGATCTGCACCAGCGCAGCGACGTGCCGTACGGGATGTTCCTGTCGGGCGGTATCGACAGCGCGACGTTGATCACGCTGATGGCTCGTCTGAACGAGCAGCCGGTGCTGGCATTCACCGCCGGATTCGATGCGCCGGGTGCCGCCGATGAACGCGAGCAGGCTTCTGCGATCGCCCGAGCGGTGGGCGCGAAGCACGAAGCCATCGAGGTCACCGAAGCGATGGTCTGGCAGCACCTGCCGGAAATCGTCGCCGCGATGGATGATCCGACGATGGATTATGCGATCATTCCGTCCTGGTTCCTGGCACGCCGGGCGCGGCAAGACGTCAAGGTGGTGCTGACCGGCGAGGGCGGCGACGAGATCTTCGGCGGTTACAAGCGCTATCGGCAGGCGACCCTGCCCTGGTGGCGCGGCGGCAAGACGATGTGGGCCGGGGGCAGCTTCGACAAGGTCCCGGTGCTGCGCACGCGCCCCGTAGCCTGGCGGGACGGCATGGCAGCGGCGGAACTGCGGGCAGCGGAGGGCGGACGGTCGCCGCTTGGGGCGGCGCAGGCGCTCGACATGACCGACTGGCTGCCGCACGACCTGCTGCTGAAGCTGGACCGCTGCATGATGGCGCACGCCGTGGAGGGGCGCACGCCGTTCCTCGACGCGGGCGTGATGGCAGCCGCTTACCGTCTGCCCGACCACATGAAGCTGCGCCGCGGCATGGGAAAGTGGATACTCCGCAAATGGCTGGAGAAGAACCAGCCGGCCGCCCAGCCGTTCGCGCCGAAATCAGGCTTCACTGTTCCGGTCGGTGCCTGGATCAAGGCGCAGGGGACGCGCTTGGGGCCGCTGGTGGCGGCACAGCCTGGCGTGGCGGAGATCGCTCACCCCGACAAGGTGGAGGCGCTGTTTCGCGACATCCGCCGCTGGCGGCACGGCTTCGCCTGCTGGAAACTGCTGTTCTACGCGCTGTGGCATCATCGGCATATCGTTGGCATGCCGCCGTCCGGAGATGTGTGGGAGACGCTTTCCGTGCGTTAGTCGGGCCGCGCCGCGAGGCCTGAGCCGGGTCCCATGGCGCCCGAAAAGCTTGTTGACTTCGACGCACGCTCCGATCATTAGGGGCGCCTCGCGTAAGCCGAGACCGGCGATGGGGCTGTAGCTCAGTTGGGAGAGCGCCTCGTTCGCAATGAGGAGGTCAGGGGTTCGATTCCCCTCAGCTCCACCACCATCCCGGGTTCTCCGAGCAGCCATGATGATTCGCAGATATCTCCTGTCCGTCGCGGCGACTCTTTCGGTCTGTCCTGCCCACGCATCGGACGATCCCACCCACATCGCCTTCAACGTCCCGCGTGAGGCCGTTGTCATGGGTCAGGACATCGCCCGTACCGACTGGCCGACGCGGCTGGCGAAGCCCAGCGCCGAGGGGCAGTTCGAGGTGCTGGTTCGCAAGACGGCCGCGCCGGTCGTCGCACCCGGCTGCAACAGCGCCTATCTGCTGGTGCGGATGCCGGCCTCGGTTTTGACGTCGAGTCACGATCTTGCAACCCAGGCTGCCATCAGGCAGAAGCGAATCGTCTTCGATCGCATGTTGCAGGACTATGACGCACGGCGGCCGATGCGGTTCGACGTGTTTGCTGGCCCGTATGGCCATCGCGCGCCGGACGGGCAAATCGTCCTGACCGGCTGCAACCTGTTTTTCGAGGAGCCGACCGTGCCGCCGCCCTGAACGGGCCTGCCATATCCGGACCCGGTTCAGACCGACGCGAAGAACAAAGGAGGCGACCCATGGACCCCGTCACGTTCCGCGATTCATTCGTCAAACCGGCCCTGGACGCGTTGGGGGCCTGGTCGCTTCAGGCCGAAATGCTTGTGGTCGGAACCGCCGCCCAGGAAAGCAACCTGATTTACACGCGACAAATCGGCGGTGGCCCGGCACTCGGCTATTTCCAGATGGAGCCGGCAACACATGACGATTGCTGGACCAACTACATTAATTTCCGGCCACCCCTGAAGGCGATGGTTCTGGCGACGCGGCTCGCCGGCGGCGACCCGAACGCACAGGAGATGGTAACCGACACCAAATATGCCGCCGCCATGGCACGGGTGCGCTACATGCGCGTCGCCGATCCAATTCCAACCGCAGGCCGCGATATCGCCGCATACTGGAAGCAGCACTACAACACGCCGCTCGGCGCCGGTTCCGTGGACGATTTTGTGGCGAACTGGAACCGGTATCTGGTCCCAACCCTGTATTCCGCGATCGTCTGAATCCCTATTCTGTCGCAATCACCGACGGCTTACCCTCGACCAACCCAACAACGAACAGCGGCGTATGTGCGTGGTTATGGTCGTCCGGCGCGTAGGTGCCGCCAAGGATGGACGGCATCGTTGTCGTCTTCAGCGCCTGTTCGATCGCCGCCGGCTGGTCGGCCCCCGCGCGACGGATCGCATCCGCCACCAGGTAGGTCGCCTCGTAGACGAAGAAGGACCGCTGTGTCGGCACCAGGCCGTAATGTGCCCGATAGGACGCCACGAACGCCCGCACATCCGGCTTGTCGATCAATGGTGTAAACACGGCGATGCTGGTGAGGCTTGCCAGTGCGCCGCTGTCTCGGAACGCCGGAGACACCGCACTGAGGGCCGAACCGACATCCAGCCGGCCACTGATCGGCACCTTCCAGCCGGACGCTTCATAGGCCTTGAAAAACGCGGTGGTCGATGATCCGGGCATGATCAGCAGTTCGTCCGGGGACCCGGCCTTCAGCTTATCGAGCAGGGCTGCAAAATCCGTCGTCCCGGGCGTGATGACCTCCTGTGCGGTCACCGTCATGCCCGCATCCTGCGCCGCCTTGGCAAAGGCGACTGCGTTCGCCTGCGGGAAGCCGCCGGCTTCGGCTGCAATCGCCACCGATCTGACGTTCTTGGTCGCCAGGAACTTCACCAGCCCGCGCGCAATATCGGTTTCCGAGGGGATAGTTTTGAACAAGTAATCATTGCCGCCGACGCCCGAGCGATCGACAAAATCCTGCCCGGCCGAGGTCGCGATCACCAGCGGCACCTTCGCCGCCTGCATCACCGGTTCGATGGCGCGCGTCACGGGTGTGCATAACGCCCCGATGATCACCGGGACGTGCTCCTGCTCGATCAGCCGCTTGGTCGCCGGCACGCCGATATCGGGCTTGCAGGCGTTGTCGGCATAGAACGCCTCGACCGGGCGGCCGAGCACGCCGCCCGCCTCATTGATCTGGTCCAGCGCGAGTTGGGCGCCGTACTGTTCGGATTGTCCGCGATCGGCAGTGGGGCCGCTCAGAATCGTCGTGATACCGATTTTGACCGGTTCAGCAGCTTGCACGGCGGAGGCGGCGAACAGACTGGCTAAGATCAGAGCGGCGCGCATTTGTTGCGAATCCTTCCCGGGGCGATTGGTAAGACGCAAGTCATGGCCCCGGGCCGCATATCGGGCAAGACACAGCCAGCAATGCGGACCGGTTCGCACAGAAGGCGCCAAACATCCCTGCCATGCAGGTAAAGAACGCCTCGGGACATTTGTCTATACAAAGATTTTCATTCCTGCTGGCCGGCCCGACCGGAGTTAAATGTTTATTTGAAGAAAAAATATGTATTTTTATTCCCGATACTTCACTTATTATTGTTGTAACGGCAACCGCGCCACAATTCTACGTGTCATTTTCATGAAACCGGCATCGCCCTCTTTGCAGATTGCTAATCGGACACCTAGTACGCGGCGAGACGGAACAGCGAGTGATTACGTCCCCGCTGCAGAGGCTCATTCATCTGAAAGCAGACGCCTCGGAGCGCGAGGCGTCAGGAGATTTTCATGCGGAACATCCTGTTGACCACCGCGGCCCTGCTCTGGGGCACGGTGGCACTTGCCCAGGCGCAGACGGCGGCGCCATCGCAAGGCCAGTTGGCCGCGCCCTATGGCGCCGGCCCGGCCTCAAACAACAACAACAACGCCTGGGGCATCGCCAATACCCCATCGGGCAGCACCGCGGCGGGTCCGCTCAGCACACAATTCCCACCCAACACTCTCGCGGTTCCGACCCCCGGGACGATCGTCATCCGCCTGAACGGCCGCGTGGAAGTGGACCTTACCGGGAACTTCACCAGTGTGGATAAAGGCGTGACCGCCACCGGTGCGCCGAACGGCTACAAGCTGAATCCACTCGGAATTGCCGCCTATGCCCGCCTCTATCCGGGTTTCGATGGCCTCGCCGCGAACGGCCTGCGTTACGGCGCCACCGTCGAAATCCGCACGAATTTCTCCGGCGGGAACGCCAACGGTGCCACCTTCGCGAGCGGAGCGGGCGGCGCCGCCAGCGGTCCCAGCACGAACTCCTCGGAGGAGACACTGTATGTTCGCCGCGCCTTCACCTATCTGGCCACCGACCAGACGGGTATCGTCCGCCTCGGCCAGGGCGACGGCGTGCTGGGCCTGTTCGACAATTGTATCTTCACCTCGCAGTGCTGGGACGCCGGTGAAGGCGTGTTCGACGGCGGCGGTTCCACGCAAACCGAACCTACCAACGTGATACCGCCGTGGGTCTGGCTCAGCGGGTCAGGCGCCGAATATGCGAACAACAAAATCGTTTATCTGTCGCCTCAGATCTATGGCTTTGACTTCGGGGTTCAGTATGCCCCAAACGAGGGCAATTCCTTCCAGAACACCGGCAACGGCGTCGGCTGCGGCCAGGCCGGCCCAAGCTGCGTCAACGTGACATCCGGCAACGACGCAACACGCTGGATCAATCAGGCCGGGTTGGGCCTGCGCTTCCAGCACAATTTCGGCGCGGTCGACGTCAAGACCTATGGTTTCTACGAGGTATCGGGTAAAGAAAACCTGACGACCACCGGCACGGTATCGCCCGCTGCCGCCTTGAAGGCGGCGATCGCCGGCACCAACGAGACCCAGTTCCAGCGCTACGACAATCTGGGCTTCTATAAGGCAGGGGTTGCAGTCACCGCCGCCAACATCACGCTCGCTGCCGATTACATCGGTGGTCGGATCAACGGCGCGCTCAATCTGGCGCCGACCGGCGGCGCACCGATGAACGCGGTGATCACCGGTCTGACCTATGCACACGGCCCGATCACGGCCGGCGCCGAGATCGGCATCATCGACAGCCAGGGCGATACACGGTTGGTCGACGTCTCGCAGCGTCATGAGTACGAGGTTGCGTTCGGCGGAGCTTACAAGCTCGCCCCCGGTGTCCAGTTGGTCGGCGAATATCAATACACCCACCGTCACCAGGGTGGGTTCGACTTCGCCACCGGCACCGTCGATACCAGTCTGAGAACTGTGGATGCCCAGTCCCAGGGCGTCACGTTCGCCACCGTGCTGACCTGGTAGCAGGTCACACGATTTAACAGCCGGCAGGTGAGCGCAGACGGCGTCGCCCAGGGCGCCGCCCCCTGTCGTCCGTCAGGCGACAGCGCGGATGATCGCCGGTGCGCGATGACCGGTCCGTTACGATGCAGACGATCTGCACGATGTTTGTCCATACCAATTCCGTCGCGGCACGAAGGCGGCGCGGGGGGCCGCCGGAAACTATGGTTCGCGTAATGATCTGGCAATGTTCGGGGCGGCGGAGTCAGCCTCGCCGGTGTCATTCATACACATTACTTTCAAGTACCCGTATCCACCGCACGCGCTGCTTCATTCGAGCGCCGTGACCAATGCCTGCCGCAGCGCCGGCAGCAGTTCCTCCCCGAACCAGGAATTGCGCCGCTCCCACGCTGTGGTCCGCCATGACGGATGCGGCAGCGGCACGATCGCCGGTCCGAGGTCGCGAAACAGCCGCACCCGCTCCGTCATCGCTCCCTTCCCCAACCGGTGCCGCAATGCATAGGAACCGACCAGCAGGGTCAGTCGGACCTGAGGCATCAGGCCGACAAAGCGATCGAGCCAGAGCGGCGCACATTCCGGTCGGGGCGGGGCGTCGCCGCCTCGCGGCAAGCGACCGGGATAACACAATCCCATTGGCACGATGGCGATGCGGCTGGAATCGTAGAACAGGTCACGATCCATCAGCAGCCAACTGCGGAGACGGTCGCCGGAGGCATCGTTCCAAGGCAAACCGGTCATATGCACTTTCGTCCCGGGTGCCTGCCCGACAATCAGCACGCGCGCAGTTTCAGCCACGCGGAACACCGGCCGCGGACCAAGCGGCAGCACCGCTTCGCACCGGCGGCAGGCCAGTGCCTCGTCGATCGCAGCCGCCAGTGTGTCGTTATGAATCCCAGCCATCGGGCAAATATGGGAGGCGTCGGAGCAACAAGAAGTTCGATCGACGCTAAAACCTGAATAGCTGCCTATTGGATTGACTGCGCAGCGAATCGAAAACCGAAGCCGTTGGTTTGCCTCGTCGCGTCGCTGCCATACGTCGGGAGCCTGGCAGGTCCGACACCCGACGCCGCGGCGGCTAGCGAGGCTAACCGCGGCGTCGACGCACCGCTGACATCACCAGCAACGATCCCCCCAAAAGAGCCAGTGTCGCCGGCTCCGGTGCGAGCGCCGGCGTTGCCGTTGCAGTCCCGGAAGGTGTGGCAGTCAGGGGTCCCCCGGGAGGGTTGTAGCTAACAGTTGCGAACACGTCGAAATAGCTGCTGACATCGAAAAACGCTTTATCCTGCACGATTGAGGTCGTTCCCGAGTCGAGGGCTAAATCGGCGGGATTGAGTTCCAGCGTCACCGGGTAGCCGGCCAGCGTGCCGCTCAGCGACAGCGAGATAAGATCAACTGTCCACGAGCCTAGACTATCCGGGCTGAGACGCCCTATCACCTCCTGCTCGACGGTGCCAGTCAGGGTCACGGTTCCCACCGGGACTGACGACAGGTTATTCACCTGGATCACGTCGGTAGCATACGCGGTGATAAACTGGTTTGAACCGGACTGGACGAATCCGCCCGGAACGACCGATGTCAGAGTGAGTTCGCCGCCTGCGACGCAGAATTGGGCGATCGGGAAGCAGGTGCCGCCGCCGATCGTGTATGGACTGCCGAGCAGCGGCAGCGTCGGCGATTCTGAAGGGAATGCCCGGACTGACCCCATGCCCGCCGCGAGAACCGCCGCAGCTACAGCCGCGCCGACCCCCAAACGCCGCCTTGGACCACCACGTGCCATCGGAACCCCGCTCTAATTAATTACAGAAAGTAAACCACCAATTTGCCGGGAACACAACAAGCTGCGCCAGATTTCGGGGTGTCCCCTAACATATAGTACGGGCAGGCGATCCTGTGTCGCGACCTCAGAGCAACTGGTTGACTGTTCGATCAAGACTGGCTCCCGAGTGTCGGGATCGTCTTCGACCGGCAGCGGGGATTCCCGGATCGGCGCCTCGAAGCGGCCCAACTGCCGTTCAATGATCTCCCGCAAGTTCTTCAACAGGTGAAACCGATCCGCGACCTGTCGCGCCTGCGGCGCACCCTCGCGCGCGGCATCCGCATAAAGACCCGCGCGATCACGACTGACAACTTCGATTTCCGGATGCCTCTTGAGCCAGTCAGCCGTGGTAGCGGCCGAGCGGACTGGCAGCAGTGCCAGCACCTGACGACGTTGCAAATCAACGATGACCGTCCCGAATGTCGTGCCCTTCCGTCAAGCCCATTCATCAATGCCCACGACGCGGACCACCGTACAATCGGGCTGCGCTTCAACGCTTTTCTTGACGCTCCGCAAGATCATGGTGTCGCTGACTGACATGCCGAGCCTGCCCATCAGTCGCTCGGAGGGTCGTCCACCGACGCCGTGGCCAAATAGTTTGACGATTCCGGCCAACCGGGCAGTCCGGCGGGCGAATGGGGTTGCAAGCCTCGGAAGCCGCTCGGCAAAAATCCGGCGATCGCACTGGTGATTCCTACATCGCCAGCAGGCCTGCCGTGCCTGGATATTCACCGGCTTTCCTTGAGCGGAAAGATCCCGCAGCGTCCGTACATAGGAACTGTGACGCGAACTCGATTGCGTGCCACAGTCAGGACAGCAGCCATGGCGCTGTTCCCGTTCGGCAGCACGACAATCGACCGAGACGATCCAGGCTGGATCCCCCGCATCAACGGCGGTTACGTTGAGATCAGGCGCGGGTGCCCAGGATGCCAATGTTTTCATCCCGTTTGATGTTGCCTATCGACGTTCGACGCAAGCCACGGCCAGCTTGCACCGAGATTGAAGCAGAGCCGATAATACCTAGAACAGATGTAATCATGTGATAATATACAACTCTGGGTAAAATTAATCCATATATAACCCCAAATCCGGCAGTTAGCTGATTGCCGATGCTGCCCGAATCGTTGGAACCAGCGGGGATGCGGACAAGAACATATCCGGTTTTGGCTCACCCGTCGGGTGAACAACCCTCGGTTGAAGTTTACTCGGCGACAGCGGACACCTTCGCGGGCCGGATCCACGTCGAGTGGGATGCAACAGCACCGGTCACGCCATTTGGGCAGTTGCCATTCTTCATCGATTACCTGAAGCAAGCCGGACTGTTCGACGCCTGGGTCGCCGATTGCCTGCTGTCGTTCACCAGCCCGAACGCACCGAAGACGCGAGACCTGCTCGGCACGGTGATGTTGTCGGTGCTGTCCGGCCATCGTTGGTATGCGCATGTGACCGCGCTGCGCTGCGACCCGGTTAACGCGCCTTTGCTTGGGATGCGCAAGATCGTCAGCGAGGACGCGGTGCGCCGCGGCCTCGCCAAGATCGACCAGACCAAGAGCAGGAACTGGCTGCAAAATCACGTGGATTATTGCACCACCCCGCTGCTGGGCGAACCGTGGGTGCCGGATATGGACAGAACCGTGAAGACTTTATACTGGCATCAGGAAGGCGCCGAAATCGGCTACAATCCGGCCAGACCCGGCCGGCCATCCCACGCTTACCATACCTACATGCTATCCAGCCTGCGGCTGGTGTTACGCGTCGACGTTCTGCCTGGCAACGAATACAACGTCGCGCACGCCACCGACGGATTGTGGTCATTGCTGGATCATCTCGGTCCAACACGCCGTCCGGCGCTGCTACGCGGCGACAAATCCTGGGGTATCGAGCATGTTATGTCGCGCGCGGAGCAAAACGATCTGGCCTATCTGTTCCGCCTGCGCATGACAGCGAATGTGAAACGCGATCTGGTCCGTGCCATGCGCCACAGCGACTGGGTGGATGCCGGTCAAGGTTGGCAAGGCAAGGAAACCAGTCTGCGCCTGCATGGCTGGAGCCGGCATCGCCGTATTATTCTGTTGCGCCGCAAACTGGCGCACGGCGTCGCAATCAGCGACCGAAGCGACCCCGCCCAATCGTTGCTAAGCTTTGGAGACGTCGAAGCGGACAAGGAACTGTGGGAATACGCTGCGCTGGTGACCTCGCTGAAGCACGAAATCCTAAGCCGGATGAACCGGAACCAAAGAGGCTGTAGCATCGCCACCCGAAGCCACGATAGCCGAGG
>Ga0302319_10019085_pt1 | contig 12464 bp, 9 predicted proteins | sample Bog_T0_2_FD_203319 | JGI IMG/M metagenome (GOLD analysis project Ga0302319, IMG submission 203319) | Peat permafrost microbial communities from Stordalen Mire near Abisko, Sweden - Bog_T0_2 | ecosystem: Environmental > Terrestrial > Soil > Wetlands > Peat | place: Sweden: Abisko, Stordalen Mire... | reverse complement strand
ACCTCGTGCCGATAAGTCGCGCCGGGATCACGAAAGGTTCAAAATATCGGTAATCCTTTTTCGCGTCGTGGTTTTCCTTGCGAGAGGGTTCGATGCGACCATGCGCGTGTTTTGAGATCGACCGAGCATCAAAATTCACGATCGCTTCAGCGGCGGCTCCATACCGACAATCGGGGCCTTTCGAGAGACTGGGGAGAAGGGACTGCGGGAGCAGGTCGGCCCGCTCATTTCCCGGCGCAGCGACGAAATCCGCTTGTCCGCGGCCGTATTGCGCTTAACTTGGAGCCGGCGTCTACGACCGAGCGCAACAATTCGCGGCGTCGGCCTTGCGGGAGGGGATATGGCGGAAGGGGAAATTACGGCGGCGCAGGTTTACGGGGAGACTTGCGCGAGTATCAGAGCGACCGAGGAGATCAGCTTCAAACTGATCGGCATCGTCCCGTTCCTCAGCGGCAGCGCGATCGTGACCTTGCTCGGAACCGAAAGCGTGAAGAGCATTCCGAGCGCCGCGCTCGCCGCCGCCTGTTTGTTCGCCGCTTTCGCGACGCTGACGATCTTTCGTTGGGAGCTTCGCAACATACAGACCTGCGACTGGCTCAGGGCGCGCGCGCAGGAGCTGGAGAAGGACGTGCTGCCTCAGCGAGCCTTGCGCGCGCGGCCTGGCTCGCCGCTCCTGTTCGGCGCTAAAGTGCGCAGTCTGACGGGGCGCGATCAATGGCTGCAGAAGATCGACTTCGCCTTTGGCAAGACGGAAGCCGCCAAGGTGACCTATTCCATGACGACGATTCTATGGCTTTTCATCCCGGCCATATCGCCGAAACTGGAGACGTCCCCGATAGGGGCGATGCTGTATTTGATCGGCGCTGTCATGATCGTCATTCTGGTCGCCGTCAGCGCGGCGAGCCCTGTCAAATTTCAATCCGGCTTCAACGAAGCCAAGCCGGTCAATCAGGAAGCTCGATACTGACCGTAAAGGCCATGCGGTGAAGCCAGAAACGTGGAGGCTCGCGGCGTCAATGCATTGGCGTCGGTTGCATAAGACTCCAACTGGAGTCACCATTTGAGTTCTTGCCGCTGGCGCTGACGAAATTGTTGCCGTAGGTGTCGACGATGCCGCCGTTCGATACGCCGACGGCCGTGTAGTTGCCGGCGAGGGTCGAGGACCCTAGAAAGATTGTGGCGCTTTTGCCATCCACTGAGACGCCGGTTGTTCCGTTGACCGCTTGGGAGCCCACGATTTCTAGGGTCGCCAAAAAATTTCCGTTCACGATGCCGTATCCGAGCAGATTGTTGCTCGCGACGCTGTCGGCGATCGTGCCCCGAAAAACGCCCGCAAAGACCACACCATCAAACACAAACCCGCCTCGTTTGTAATTGTTGAGCAGTTGCGTACGCTTCAAGGAAACAGTGACTAGAGGGGTGAGAGTGGGTAAGATATAGATGCCCCCGCTGGCATTCGACGAGATCACGGTATCCAAAATATTTAAGGCGAAGCTCGTGCTCGGTGAGGCGAAGACCCCATCAATCTGGAACTCCCGGATAACGCAATTCTGCATGTTTAGGGTATTGCCGGAGTTGAAGTTGAGTCCGTATAGGGCTGCGCCAAGGCCTTCCAACGTGAGACCGCGCAGATCTACGACGTCGTTCGTTCCCGCGTTTATCGTGATAACGGATTGCCCTTTGCCGGTCTGCCGCAAGACAGCCGCGCCAACCCCATCATTTATGATGCTAATCGATTTTTTGATAATAATCGGACCGTAACTATCAGCGGGATCGAGAATATCAATTTCGCCGCCAGCGGCGATTACGTGATCATGGACGTATTGCAGCGTTGCGCACGGATTCGAAGTAGCCCCGCAGCCCGCGGCGTCCTTGCCATGCCCGGAAACCCAGGCGTTTTGCAGCGCATGCGCCGGCGTGGCGAAGCCCGCGCCGAGCAGAGCGGTGGCGATAGTCAGCAAAAATGCGAGTTTTGGCATGAAAAACTCCCCAGCATTTAGCCCGTACGGACCAAGCGCGAAAAACCGACGAAACGGATACCGTAAACGAAATATGAACGAACTCACTGCCTAAGGATAGCAAAAGTCCACGGCATAATCCGATCAATCCGTGCCGTCGTTTTTTCATGCTGCTGGGAACGCGAGACCTCCGGAGAATTCTAACTGTGATCTCTCAAGAAAGAAGGATTTTTGAGAGATCGGCGGCGCAGCCGCGGATCGCCGTCAATACCGGCAAAGTCGCGTCGCAACAGCGCCTGGTCCCATGAGTTTCGAGAGGCGCCGATTCGCTTCCCCTACCTCAGCGACGCGTTGATCGCCGCCAGCGCTTTCGAGCCTGGGCAGAGGTCCTTCTCGCTCAAGGAATTGAGCGGCCGGGCGGCGGTGTTGAGAATGGCGTGCATGTCCTCGGCGTCCGCGTTGACATAGAGGAGCCCGGTGGCGATTTCGCCGGCGGCGCGGTGGCGCTCGATCACATTGATCGCCTGGGCGCGGTCGCCGGCGTCGTGGTCGTCGGCTAGCTTGTGCAGCCGGATCGTCCCGCCGTCGTGCATCATCACGGAGGCCGTCGCGCCCGCCGCGTAGTCGACGGCGATCTCGTCCCTGCCCTCGATGAAGTCGAGCGCGTTGAGGGCGATATTGTGCTCGCGCACGTAATCGAAGCTCTTGGTCGAACCGGCGTGATTGTTGAACGTCACGCAAGGGCTGATGACGTCGAGGAACGCCGCGCCCTTGTGCCGGAACGCCGCCTTGATCAGCGGCGTCAACTGGCCCTTGTCGCCGGAAAAGCTGCGCGCGACGAACGAAGCGCCGAGTTGGATGGCGAGCGCGCAGAGGTCGATCGGCTCGTCGGCGGCGCTCGAGCCCTTCTTGCTCTTCGATCCGCGGTCGGCGGTCGCGGAGAACTGGCCTTTGGTCAGGCCATAGACCCCGTTGTTCTCGACGATGTAGACCATGTCGACGCCGCGTCGCATCGCATGGGCGAATTGGCCGAGCCCAATCGAGGCGCTGTCGCCGTCGCCGGAAATGCCGAGGTAGATCAACTCGCGATTGGCGAGATTGGCGCCCGTCAGCACCGAAGGCATGCGGCCATGCACGGCGTTGAAGCCATGGCTCTGGCCGAGCATGTAGGTCGGCGTCTTCGACGAGCAGCCGATGCCGGAGAGTTTGGCGATCCGGTGCGGCGGCAGGCCGAGTTCGAAACAGGCGCGCACCAGGGAAGCGGTGATCGAATCGTGGCCGCAACCGGCGCACAATGTCGACATCGCCCCTTCATAGTCGCGCCGCGTAAATCCCAGCGCATTGGCCTCCAGCCCCGGATGCTGGAATTTGGGCTTGCCGAGATAGGTCACGACACGGTCTCCAAAATGGGCGCGACGGCGGGTTTGTTCAGGCGTCGAGCGATCTCTCCGGCGATGAACCGCGCGGTAATCGGCAGTCCGCCGAAATGCAGGATGGGAATCAGCCGGGCCGGGTCGAGTTCGAGGTCGATCGTCAACAGCGAGCGCAATTGCGCGTCGCGGTTCTGTTCGACGACGAACAAGGTTTTGTGCTGACGCGCGAAATCGGCGATTTCCGGGGCGAACGGAAAAGCGCGGACGCGCAAGGCGTCGACCTCGATGCCCTCCGTAGCGAGCAGATCGATCGCCTCGTCCATCGCCGGCCCCGTCGAGCCGAAATAGATGACGCCCACGTTGGCGGGATGGCCCGAGCGCCGGATTTCCGGGGCGGGTAGGAGTTTGCGCGCCGTTTCAAACTTCAGCAGCAGCCGCTCCATATTGTCGATGTAAGGCGCGGAATCTTCGGTGTAGCGCGCGAAACGGTCGCGACTGGTGCCACGCGTAAAATAGGCGCCGCGCGTCGGATGGGTTCCCGGCAGGGTGCGAAAGGCGATGCCGTCGCCGTCGATGTCGTCGTAGCGGCCGAAATTCTGGGCGGCCTCGAGCGCCAGCGCGTCGAGTGTTTTTCCGCGATCATAAAGCCGCGAATCGTCCCACGCGAAGGGCTCTGAGAGGTGGGCGTTCATGCCGATGTCGAGATCGAGCAGCACGAACACCGGCGTTTGCAGGCGTTCGGCAAGGTCGAACGACAGCGCGGCGAATTCGAACGCCTCGTTTGGGCCGTCAGGCAGCAGCAGCACATGCTTGGTGTCGCCATGGCTGGCGAAAGCGCAGAGCAGCAGATCGGACTGCTGCGTGCGCGTCGGCATGCCGGTGGAAGGGCCGCCGCGCTGCACGTCGAACAGCACGACCGGGATTTCGGCGAAATAGGCGAGGCCGAGGAATTCCTGCATCAGCGAAATGCCCGGACCGGAAGTCGCGGTGAAGGCGCGCGCGCCGTTCCAGCCGGCGCCGACGGCGATGCCGATGGCGGCGATCTCGTCTTCGGCCTGCAGATAGGCGTAGTTCTTCTGGCCCGTTTGCTCGTCGATGCGAAAGCGGCGCGCGTGGCTCTCGAAGCTTTCCGCCAGCGAGGTCGAAGGCGTGATCGGATACCAGGCGCAAACCGTGGCGCCGCCATAGACGGCCCCGAGCCCGGCGGCGAAATTGCCCTCGACCAGAATCGCGTCGCCGACCGCGTCGGCCTTGCGCACCCGAATGCCGAGCGGACAGACGAAGCGTTGGCGCGCCTCCGCATAACCGAGGCGCAGCGCCCGGACGTTGGCCTCCAGCAGCCTGTCCTTGCCCTTGAAACGCTCGGCGATCAGCGTCTCGATGACTTCGGCGTCGATGTCCAGCAGCGCGCCCAGCGCGCCGACGTAAACGATATTCTTGTAGAGCTGGCGCTGGCGTGGATCGCCATATTCGGCGTTGCAGATTTCCGTCAGGGGCATGCCGAGCGTGACGACGTCGTCGCGCAGCATCGCCGGAGGAATCGGCCGCGTGGAATCGAAGAACAGATAGCCGCCGGGCTCCAGCGCAGCGATGTCCTGCGCCAGGGTCTGCGGGTTCATCGCGACCAGCATGTCGGCGCCGCCGCGCGCGCCGCGCCGGCCGGCCTCGCTGACCCGGACCTCGTACCAGGTCGGCAGCCCCTGAATGTTGGAGGGGAAGATGTTGCGCGGCGCGATCGGCACGCCCATGCGCAAAATCGCGCGCGCGAACATCAGATTGGCGCTCGCCGAGCCGGAGCCGTTGACGTTGGCGAACCGGATGACGAAATCGTTGACGGCTTCGATCGGCATCATGGCCCCGCTTGCGCAAGATCGAGAATGAACTTCTGCATATCCCAAGCGCCCGTCGGGCAGCGTTCGGCGCACAGGCCGCAATGCAAGCAGACGTCCTCGTCCTTGGCCATCACCCTGCCCGTTTTCACGGGCGCGGAAACGTAGACCGCCTGTTGCCAGTTCAGCGCCGGCGCCAGCAGCGCGGCGCGCAGGCCCGCCTCGTCGGCGGCGTTGGCGGTGAAGGTGATGGCGTCGACCGGGCAGATGTCGACGCAGGCGTCGCATTCGATGCAGGCGGGCGGGGAAAAGATCGTCTGGACGTCGCAGTTGAGGCAGCGTTTCGCCTCGCCCAGCGCCTGGCTGAGATCGAAGCCGAGTTCGACCTCGGTGCGCAGGTTCTTCAGCGACTTGCGGGTTTCGACCTGCGGCACGACGAAGCGCCGGTCGAGCGTGATCTCACTGTCGAACGACCATTCGTGAATGCCCATCTTCTGGCTCACGAGATTCGTATGCGCGGCGGGGCGCGCGGCGGGGCTCATCCCTCGGCAGTAGAGATCGATCGAAATCGCCGCTTCGTGGCCGTGGGCGACGGCGGTGATGATGTTCTTCGGGCCGAACGCCGCGTCGCCGCCGAAGAACACTTCCCGACGGCTCGACTGGAAAGTCACCTTGTCGAGCACGGGCAACGCCCCTCGCCCCATCTCGACGCCGCTCTCGGCCTCGATCCAGGGGAAGGCGTTCTCCTGCCCCACGGCGACCAGCACGTCGTCGCATTCGATCGTCACTTGGGGTTCGCCGGTCGGCTCGAGCGTTCGCTGGCCCTTGGCGTCGTAACGCGCCGCGACCTTCTCGAACACGACGGCGACCAGCCGGCCGTTAGCGTGCAGGAAGCGCTTGGGGCTGAGAAAATTGAGAATGTCGACGCCCTCGTGCATCGCGTCCTCTTTCTCCCACGGCGAGGCCTTCATCTCGGCAAAGCCCGAGCGGACCACGACCTTGACCGATTCGCCGCCGAGACGGCGCGCGGTGCGGCAACAGTCCATCGCCGTATTGCCGCCGCCGAGCACGATGACCCGCCGGCCGATCGTTTCGACATGGCCGAAGGAGACGCTGGAGAGCCATTCGATGCCGAGGCGGATGTTCGCCGCCGCCTCGCGCCGGCCGGGAATTTCCAGATCGCGGCCGCGCGGCGCGCCGCAGCCGACGAACACCGCGTCCCAGCCTTCGTTCAACAGCGCCTTCAGGCTGTCGATTCGGCGATGGGCCATGAAGCTTCCGCCCATGGCGAGGGCGTAGGCGACCTCCTCGTCGATCACCTGGTCGGGCAGGCGGAATTTCGGGATTTGGCTGCGCATCATGCCGCCGGCCTTGGCGTCGCCGTCGAACACGGCGACTTCATAGCCGATGGCCGCGAGATCGCGGGCGACGGTCAGCGAGGCCGGACCGGCGCCGATGCAGGCGACGCGCTTGCCGTTGCGGGGCCTGGGGCTAGGCAGCAGAGAGCCGATTTCGTCCTTGTGGTCGGCGGCGACGCGTTTCAGCCGGCAGATCGCCACCGGCTGTTCCTCGACGCGGCCGCGCCGGCACGCCGGCTCGCAGGGGCGATCACAGGTGCGGCCGAGAATGCCGGGAAAGACATTCGACTTCCAGTTGATGAGATATGCGCCCGTATAATCCCCGACCGAGATGCGGCGAATATATTCAGGCACGGGCGTATGCGCAGGACAGGCATACTGACAATCCACGACTTTATGAAAATAGTCGGGACCCGAGACAACAGTCGGTTCCACTACACGCTTCCTTCCCTCCCCGCTGCCGTACTTGAGCCCTTACGGCGCGGGTCATTCTTATGCCACCGAAGCGCGGACCCAACCCCGCCGCCCGTGGTTTACATGAATTTGCTTCCTGGAAAGTTACGATGTCAAGGCGTTCGTGCGTCGAAGCCCTTGAACTCACGATATTCTGAAGCAAAGCCTCACTTCGCCAGGAAGCCGCCGTCGACGACCAGCGTGTGGCCGGTGACGTAGGAGGAGGCGCGGCTGGCGAGAAACAGAATCGCGCCCACGACCTCCTCGACATGTCCAAAGCGTCCGAGCGGCGTCGCGCTCTCAACGGCTTGGCGGACTTCAGGGTTGGCGGAGGCGTTGGCGCTGAACGGCGTCTCGATCCAGCCCGGCGCGACGCCGTTGATCCTGACGCCCAGCGACGCCCATTCCGCGGCAAGCGCGCGGGTGAGATTGACAACGGCGCCCTTGGACGCCGCATAAGAGGCATTGGAATAGACGAAACCGGAGAAACCCTGCACCGAGGCGATATTGACGATCGAGCCGCCGGATTTCATTCGCCGCGCCGCTTCCCGCGCGCACAGAAACGAGCCCGTGGCGTTGACCGCGTTGACGGCGTCCCAGTCGGCCCGCGAAATGTCGAACGCGGCCTTGCGGCGCGAAATGCCGGCGCTGTTGACGAGCACGGCGAGCGTTCCGAAGGCGCAGGCTTCGTTCATCACGCGGATGACCGCCGCCTCGTCGCAAACGTCGAGAGCGACGCCGAGGGCCTTGCCGCCGTGGGATACGATTTCGTCCGCCGTCGCGCTGGCGGCGTCCAAGCGGACGTCGGCGGCGATGACTTGCGCGCCGACCGCGGCCAGCGCCCGGGCCGCCGCGCGGCCGATGCCGCTGCCGCCGCCGGTGACGACGGCGACCTCGCCGGCGAACCGGAAGGTCGCGAGCGGATCGTATGGGCTCTCCATTCCCTGCTGCTCCCGCCGATGATTTGATCTTGACGCCGTCAGGCGATGATCAGATTATCAGACCAACGCACGCAGCCTTGACTCTGTCAAGACGAGTCGGGACGACGCGGGAGGAGCCATGCCGGACAGTCATTATGACGCCATCGTCGTCGGCGGCGGCCATCACGGCACGATCATCGCCGCCTATCTCGGCGCGGCCGGTCTGAGGACGGCGGTGTTCGAGCGTCGCGGCCAGTTGGGCGGCGGCCTGAGCAGCCGCAACGGCCCCGCCCCGGGCTTCCGCATGAACATCTGCGCCCACTGGACGCGCTTCTACGGCCATCCCGCCTACCGGGATTTCGATCTCGGCGCCGAGGGCGTGCGCTACGTCTTCCCCGAGGGCAACGAAGGCATCATCTTCGACGACGGCACGAGCTACATCGGCTATTCCGCCTATCGGGTAGCCGATCCGGCGACGGGCCGGCAGGAATACGCGCCCGACAACGTCGACAAGACCTATCGTCAGATCCAGCGCTTTTCGCAAGCCGACGCGGATACTTACCTCGATCTGCTCGACAAATACACGAAGTACTGGAAGCCGGCTTTCGCCAAGAACCGCTTCACCGTTCCGCCGCCCTGGGGCACGCCCGACCCGCTCGAAGCGCTGCTCGGCCGGCCGGAGACGGGAATCGAGCCGGTCTATCAGTTCATGACGGTGCGCCAGCTCGCCTATGAATTCTTCGAGAGCGACGAGTTGCGCTCGCTGTTCATGCGGGCGTGCTCGACTTCCACCGGCTGCTACGCCGACGACGTGATGGGCCTCAACGGCCTGCTGCATTGTCTGCCGCTGGTGCTGTCCTACGAGCCGCCGGCGATCGCGATCGGCGCCAGCCAGTCGCTTTCCGACGCGCTGGTCGCCGCCGGCCGCAAGCGCGGCGTCGAGTATTTCGAGCAGAGCGAGGTCGACCAGATCCTGGTCAACGGCCGCCGGGCGACAGGGGTCCGTCTGAAGAACGGCGAGACGATCCGGGCCGACCTGATTGTCTCCGATCTCGGCCTGCCACAGACCATTTTACGTCTAATGCGCGACGTCGCCATCGCGCCGAAGATGGAGCGGCGGCTGAAGAACATCCATTACGACCGCAGCCAGGTGTTCTGGATCAATGTCGCGCTGCACGAGGCGCCGCGCTATACGGCCGCCGAGACCAACCCGGGCGTCGGGCCGCAGCCGCGCCTGATGTGGGGCCCGAAGGACCCGGATTATCTCGCCACCCGCTATCAGGCCGAAATCTTCCTCAACGGCCACGCCAGCCGCACCTGCGCGCTCACCTCCTGCGACACGCTCTGGGATCCGTCCCGGGCGCCCGAAGGAAAACATCTCGTCGGCGTCGAGGAATTCGCCGCGCCGCGTCGTCTGTTCACCACGGAAGACTGGCGGCTCATCAAGGCGAGCCTGGAGACCCAGCTCCTCGAGCAATGGCGGAGTTACGCGCCCAACATGACGGCCTCCAACGTCATCGCGGTGCATATTTCGTCGCCGGACGAAATCGAACGCCTGCACCCCGACAATATCCAGGGCGGCTACTCGCAGGGCTCGACTATCGCCTCGCAGATGGGCCGCTACCGGCCCGGGCCGGGCCTCGGCTCCTACAAGACGCTACTCGACAACGTCTACAATTGCTCGTCGAACCTGCATTCCGGCTCGGGGATCGGGCGCGGCAGCAGCTACAATTGCTTCTCCGTCATGGCCGAGGAATTGGGCCTCAAATTCCCGAAGGCGAGCTGAACGATGCCGATCACGCCAGAGGACGCGCGTCGCGAACATCAAACCGGACCGGGCGCGGACGGGGTAGCCGTGCATTACGTCCACCGTGGCGCGGGCGCGCCGGTGCTGCTGCTGCACGGCTGGCCGGGGTTTTGGTACGACTGGCGCGCCGTCATCCCTGGACTTGCCGAGCATGCCGACGTCATCGTCCCCGATCTCCGGGGTTTTGGGCGCACCCCGAAGCCGGAGGGCGCGCCGGTCGACACTGCGGGGCCGGAGCACCACGTCGCCGACCTGATCGCGCTGCTCGATCACCTCGGCGTCGACAAGGTGATCGCCTGCGGCCACGACATCGGCGCGGTCGTCGCGCAGGAGCTCGCGCAACGCCATCCCGAGCGCGTGGCGCGCCTCGTGCTGTTCAACCCGCCCTATGCCGGCATCGGCAAGCGGCGTTACGAGCCCGACGCAAGCGCCGAATTCTGGTACTACAATTTCCACAACCTGAGCCTCGCGCCTGATCTGATCGGCCAGTCCCGCGACACGATGCATCTCTATCTCGCCCATTTCTACGACCATTGGGTCGGCCGCAAGGCCAGCGTGAAGCCGGAAGAATTCGAGGCGATCGTCGACGTCTACATGCGTCCCGGCGTGTTCGAGAGCAGCATCGGCTATTACCGCGCCCGCGCCGCCCGACGTCGCGCGGCCGGTGGCGCGATCGGGGCGGAAAAGATCGCCGCGCCGGCGCGCATTTTCTGGGGCGCGCTCGATCCCGTCATCAAGGTGCGCTGGGCCGACCTCTTGAGCGAATATTTCGCCGACATGGCGCCGCTGGAAATCCTGCCCGACGTCGGCCATTTCGTGCCCTTCGAAGCGCCGGAAATCGCGCTCAAGGCGATTTTGGAAGAGGTGGGGCGGTTGTGAGGATGGGCAGGCGTCATCGCGAGTTTCGTTCAGACCCGAGGGATGAAGTTCAGAGGAACGTCGGCCTCCAGGCCGACGCGGCGCGGCTACGTCGGCCTGGAGGCCGACGCTCCTCTTGTTTCTCGTTAACCGCTTACTGGAGCCCTTCATGGACCTGACCAACGACGACGTCGAAGAGATCGTCCGGCTGCTCGATTCCAGCTTCTACGACGAACTGCGGCTGAAAACGGCGAACTTCGAGCTTCGGCTGCGCCGCTCCGGCTCCGGCTGGACGGAGGAAAAGACCAGTCTCTCGACCCCGAACCTGCTCGACGCGCCGGCGACTGCGGCGGCGCCCGCGGCCGTCAAGCCGAGCGAGGACATCGAGGGCCTGACCTCCATCCGCGCGCCGATGGTCGGCACGTTCTACCGCGCGCCCAAACCCGGCGCGCCCGCCTTCGTCGAAGTCGGCGCCGAAGTCACCGAGGACACGGTGATCGGCATCATCGAAACGATGAAGCTGATGAACTCGGCGAGCGCAGGCGCCAGCGGAAAAATCGTCGAGATCCTCGCCGCCAACGGCGAGATCGTCGAGGCCGGACAGGTGCTGATGCGGCTCGAAAAGAGCGCCGCATGACCCTCCGCCGCGTCTTCATCGCCAATCGCGGCGAGATCGCCGTCCGAATCATCCGCACCTGCCACAAGCTCGGCCTGATCTCGATCCTCGGCGCCTCGGAGGCCGATCTGAATTCGACCGCCGCCAAGCTCGCCGACGAGGTTGTGCGCATCGGCCCGGCGCGCTCCAGCGAGAGCTATCTGAACATCGAGGCGGTCATCGAAGCGGCGCTGCGCGCCAAGGCCGACGCGATCCATCCCGGTTATGGTTTCCTTTCCGAAAACGCCAAATTCGCCAACGCCGTGCGCTCGCGCGGACTGATCTTCACCGGGCCGACGGAAGCCAACCTCGAGGCCGTCGGCGACAAGCTGAAAGCTCGAGGCCATGCCGAGGACGCCGGCCTGCCGCTCGCGCCCGGCGGTTCGATCTCCAACCCGACGGACGCGCGGGCGCTGGCGGCAAAGATCGGCTTTCCCTTGCTCGTCAAGGCGGTCGGCGGCGGCGGCGGGCGCGGCTTGAAGCGCATCGACGCAATGTCGCAACTCGATGCGACCGTGGATCTCGCCATTGCCGAAGCCAATGCCGCCTTCGGCGACCCGCGCGTCTATCTCGAACGCTTCGTGGCGTCGGGCCGCCATGTCGAGGCGCAAATCATCGGCGACGGCGAAACGGTGTTGGACGTCGGCCTGCGCGATTGCTCGGTGCAGCGGCGCTATCAAAAACTCATCGAGGAAGCGCCCGCCCCTGGAATCCCCGCAGCGGTCGAGGCCAGGATCCGTCAGGCCGCCGTCGCCTTCGGCCGGCATCTCAAATATGTCGGTCTCGGCACGGTCGAGTTTCTCTACGATCGCCAGCGCCAGGAATTCTATTTTCTCGAGATGAACGCCCGCATCCAGGTCGAGCATCCGGTCACCGAAGCGATTTCCGGCCTAGACCTCGTCGAGGAACAACTGGCGCTCGCCGAGCACGGCAAGCTGCGGCTGAGCCAGTCCGACATTCGGCTGAGGGGCCATGCGATTGAATGCCGCCTCAACGCAGAGGATTGGACGCGCGATTTTCGCCCCTCGCCCGGCACGGTGACGCGGGCGCTGTTCCCCGCCGGCCCGGGCATCCGCGTCGACACCCACATCGAGAACGGGGCGTCGATCCCGCCGTTCTACGATTCGCTGATGGCGAAAATCATCGTCACTGGCGCCGACCGCGCCGAGGCCGTCGCCAGGCTGCTCAGCGCCATGAGGCAGATCGAGATCGAGGGCGTCGCCACCAATCGCGACCTGCACATCGCGCTGCTG
>Ga0302319_10019084_pt1 | contig 12465 bp, 10 predicted proteins | sample Bog_T0_2_FD_203319 | JGI IMG/M metagenome (GOLD analysis project Ga0302319, IMG submission 203319) | Peat permafrost microbial communities from Stordalen Mire near Abisko, Sweden - Bog_T0_2 | ecosystem: Environmental > Terrestrial > Soil > Wetlands > Peat | place: Sweden: Abisko, Stordalen Mire... | reverse complement strand
GCAGCAGCGATCCGGACTGCAGATTACGGAAGAACAATGCCAGCCACAGACCACCAAGGCCGAGCGGCGCCGTGATATCCATCCACGACATGGAGAAGTGAACGTCGGTGACTTTGGCGAAATTCGGCTCCACCATCACGAACACGTCCACTACGCGAACTACCATGATATAAATCGCCACCATCGCGATGGTCTTCGCGTTTTTCTTGATCGACTGCGAAAGCAGCATCAGGAAGGGCAGCGCGAAAAGCCCGATCAGAAGGATGAGCGACGCCCAGCCGTAGCCGCCATTCCAGCGCTTGATGTACCAGACGATTTCTTCCGGCAGATTGCCCGACCAGGTGATCAGCAACTGCGAGAACTGGAGGTAAGCCCAGAGCATGACGAGCGCGAACATGAGCTTGCCGAGATCGTGCAGATGCTTTTCGGTGAGAGCGTGATCGTAGGGCGCGTATTTCGCCAGCAGCGTCAGTGTCGCGACGATCAGACACATCAGAGTCAGACACCAGCTGATGACCGTGAGAAAACCGTAAACCGTCGAGTACCAGTGCGGCTCCAGCGTCATCAGATAATCGACCGAACAGAAGGTCATCAGGATGAAGAAGATCGGAATACCGGGTCCACTGAGCGTTTCGAGTTTGGAAGAGACGGCCGTGGATTTGGTTTCATCTTCCTCGCGCGACCATTTGGTGAGAAGGTAGGTCATTCCCGCCAGGAAGAGCGAGTAAATGACCCAGCGGCCCCAGAGGAAGGGAACGTTCAGATAGAGATCTTTCGCCTGGATGACTTCGTCGGCCTGTCCGGCCTTGGTGGTCCACCAGTACAGGCTCTCGTGACCGAGCAGAATGGGCAGAAAACCGAGGACGAAGATATAGAGAGTTTTCGCGCCCGCTTCGAGCGGTCTGCGTATCATTAGGCCCCAGGCGCCACCGGTCATATACTGCGTCATCAGGATCAGCAGAGAAGCTGCGCCGCAGCCGAACCAGTACCAGAAGCCGACCAGGTAAGAGCGGAAAAACTGTTGCGGACTCACAAGAAAGAAGCCGGCGATGGTCAGGGCGAGGAACAACAGGCCCACGAACGCGGCGGTGTTCTGGTATTTGCGCAGGGTGCCGATCAGAGCCGGCGCGGTTTCGTAAGTATGTTGCGTCGTCGTCATTTTTTCTCTGGCTGGCCAGGAGTATAACCGCTGGCAGCTCCCGCACCCATTGCGCCTGGAACACCGGCCGGCGTTGCAGGCTCAGACGGAAAGTTCATAAAGTCTTTGTCGACGGGGGCCATTGGCTCGGCGTCGGTGGCTTTCTTCATGTCGCCGCTCATGGCCTGGCCGGGCACCGGCAGTTGCGCGCGCGCTTCGGTGGGCAGGTCGCTTACGTTGGCATTTTGGCTGTATTGGAGCGCACGGATGTAGGCCACGATGGCCCAGCGGTCGCGCACCTGAATCTGTTGCGAATAATTCAGCATGGCGCCGTAGCCATTGGTGATCACGTCGAAGAAATGACCGGCCGGCGCATTGCGTAATCTATCAATGTGATAGGAAGGCGGCTGCTTGAAGCCGCGCTGCACCACCATGCCGAGGCCATTACCCAGGCGTCCATGGCAGGGCGAGCAATAAATATCGTAGCGCTGGTGACCGCGTTCGAGGAAGGTCTTGTCCACCGCGACCGGGAAGGCGTCGATATCTTTGCCGGTGGCGTCTTTGCCTTCGTAATAGGCGGCATCTTCGTTCAGCTGACCGCGGGCAATAGTGCCTTCAAGTTCGGGACGGCCGTCGCGTGCGTCGACGAAGAAATCGTTGGTGCCCTGGGCCTTAAATTTGGGCTGATCCTGCATGTCGAGACGCGAGCAGCCGGCAGACAACAGGCTGAGTGCGGCGAGTGCGAGGACTGGTGTCGCTTTCATTACGGCGCCACCTCCGCGATTTCTTCCGCGCCCAGACCTTCAAGAAAAGCAGCCGTGGCGTGCCGTTCGAATTTCGGATCGGCCGATTCGATGCAAAGGAAAAACTTATTGCGCGAAGCCATGGCAAACCGCTCCACGTTGAAGACCGGGTGATACGGAGTAGGAAAGCCGTTCATGACGAGCATGCTGATCGCGGCCGTCAGACCGGCGAGCAGAATGGTGCATTCGAACGTGATCGGGATGAACATGGGCACGCTGATCAGCGGACGGCCGCCGACATTGAGCGGAAACGCGATCGCCGCGCACCAGCAGGCCAGACTGAAGCCGCCGACACAACCGAGCAGGCCGCCGATAAAGGTGAACATGGAGACGCGATTGTCGTGTAAATCCATGGCGTCGTCCAGTTCATGAAGCGGCAGCGGAGAAAAGGCGTCGAACTTGCGGAAGCCCGCGTCCCTGGTACGGCGCGCCGCGCTGACCAGTTCGGTGGCCGTTTCAAACTCGGCCATCAGGCCGTAAAGCGGATGGCTGGATTCGATATGAGCGCTCATCGGGGAACCATCTCCTTTACCTGGGCTCCGGGCAGGAGCATGCGTAATTCGAAGATCGTAATCATGGGCAGCACTCTGACAAACAGGAAGATCAGCGTCATGAACAGGCCGAGCGTGCCGACATAAACCGCCCAGTCCCAGATAGTGGGAGCGTAATAGCCCCAGCTGGAGGGCAGGAAGTCGCGATGCAGACTGGTGATGACGATGACGAACCGCTCCAGCCACATCCCGATATTCACGATGATGGAAATGATCCACAAAATGCCGGGGCTGGTGCGAATCTTCTTCGACCACAGGAACTGCGGCGTAATGATGTTACACAGGATCAGGCACCAGTAGAACATGGCGTAGGGCCCGAACATGCGGTTCCAGATCATGAATTTTTCGTACTTATCGGCGCTGAAGTAACCGAAGAACGCTTCCATGATGTAACCGTAGGCCACGACCATGCCGGTGGCGAGCGTCACCTTGGCCATATTGTTCAGATGGCGCATGGTAATGATGTCGTCGAGACCGTAGAACTTGCGGACCGGAATCATCAGGGTCAGCACCATGGCGAAACCGGAATAAATGGCGCCCGCGACGAAGTACGGCGGGAAGATCGTGGTATGCCAGCCGGGGATGATCGACACAGCGAAGTCGAAGCTGACGACGGTGTGGACCGAAACCACCAGCGGCGTGGCCAGGCCGGCGAGGAGAAGCGAAGCCTTCTCATAACGCTGCCAGTGGCGGGCGGAACCGCGCCAGCCCATCGAGAGCATGCCGTAAACTTTCTGCTGCCAGGGCTTCTTCGAAGTATCGCGCAAAGTAGCCAGATCGGGCAGCAGACCGACGAACCAAAAGACGGCTGAAATGGTGAAGTAAGTGGAAACTGCGAACACGTCCCAGAGCAGCGGACTGCGGAACTGCGGCCAGAGGGCCATCGTATTCGGATAAGGGAAGAGCCAGTAGGCCAGCCACGGACGGCCGGTATGGAGCACCGGGAACATGCCGGCGCACATGACCGCAAACAGCGTCATGGCTTCGGCGAAACGGTTGATCGCGTTGCGCCAGGATTGATTCAGCAGTAAAAGGATGGCGGAGATCAGGGTTCCGGCGTGGCCGATACCGATCCACCAAACGAAGTTGATGATGGCGAAACCCCAGCCGTTCGGGATATTGATACCCCAGACGCCGACGCCTTTCATGAACAGCCAGACGGCGCCCGCGGCTAAGGCCTGCAGGAGACCGAACGCCATGAACAGACCGAAGGTCCAGCCGAGCGTAATTTTGCGCTTGAGAACGATACCGCCGACCTTGTCGGAGATGGAGGCGAGGCTATGGCCTTCATCGATAACAGGGCCGACGTAAATCTTATCGGGAATTTCGACGGGCTGTGCCATTTAGCTTTCCCCCTTCGGGTTGTCGTTCGGAATCGGCAACGCCGGATTCGGATTGCGAATATCCGCCAGATAGGTGGTGCGGGGACGCGTATTCAATTCGCCCAGCAGAGAGTAATCGAGGGCCTGACTCTTCCATTTATTCACGCGGCTCTTAGGATCGTTGAGATCGCCGAAGGCAATCGCATCGGACGGGCAGGTGGACTGGCAGGCCGGGACGATTTCGCCATCCTGCACTCTGCGATCTTCCTTCTCGGCCATGATTTTGGCGTAATTGATGCGCTGCACGCAGTAGCTGCATTTTTCCATGACGCCGCGGCTTCTGACGGTGACATCGGGATTGCGCTGCAGTTTGATGCTTTCGGTTTCCCAATCGGTATCGAGGAGGAAGTTGAAGCGGCGAACCTTATAAGGACAGTTGTTCGAACAGTAGCGAGTGCCGACGCAGCGGTTATAGACCATGTTGTTCAGGCCTTCCGCGTCGTGTACTGTAGCAGCCACCGGGCAAACCACTTCGCAGGGAGCCGATTCGCACTGCTGACAGGCCACCGGCTGGAAATAAGACTGGGGATTTTCCGACGTGCCGCTGTAGTAGCGGTCGATACGGATCCAGTGCATTTCGCGGGTGTTGAGCACCTGCTCTTTACCCACAACGGCGATGTTGTTTTCCGCCTGGCAGGCGGCGACGCAGGCGTTGCAGCCGGAGCAGGCGGTGAGGTCGATCGCCATGCCCCACGCGTAGCCTTTATACTCCCAGACTTGCGGCAGGATGGTCAGACCCTTGGGGGCCGTTTCGCTGGCTTCCTGGGCAAAATGGGGATTCTGGATGTAATCGGCCAGCGTTCCGGTGCGGACGGGATCGCGGCCTTCCATCGTGAAGTGATGCTGGACGGCGGCGAGGCGGAATTTCTCGCCGAGCTTTTTGACTTTAGCGCCGGTCGCGGTGTAGGGATTAGCCAAGGTACGCAGCGGGTTGACGTTGAAGCCCGCGCCGTTGCCAGCCCTGCCGGAACGGGTGCGGCCGTAGCCGAGAGTCAGACCAAGCGAGCCATCCGGCTGACCCGGCACGCGCCAGATGGAGCCCCAGACGGTTTGTCCGTTGACCGAAACTTCGACGCGATCTTCGTCTTTGACGTCAAGATCTTTCGCCGTTTTTTCACTGACGATGACTGCGTTGTCCCAGCTGAGGCGGGACATGGGGCGAGGCAATTCCTGTAGCCAGGTGTTGTTGCCGTAGCGGCCGTCGAGAATGTAGGGATCGAAGTGGAAGGAAACGTCGTAGCCTTCGCCCGCGGCAGGGGCTGCGGTTGCAGCGACCGCTTTGGCTTCCGCCTTGATGGCAGGGTACGCGGAGTCTTTCACGTAGCCATCGTGCACGGAGTGATTCCAGAAAGTCTCGAAATCGGCGCCGGCGTGTTGGGTCTTCCAGTAATCGCGCACGGAGGCGTGGCTGGTTTTTTCGGGCGTTTCCGTGAAAGCCGAGAGAAGATCGTGCGCCGATTTGCCGCCGTAAAGGGGCGCGATCAGCGGCTGGATGATCGACAGGGTGCCGTCATAGGCCGGGGCATCGCTCCAGAATTCAAAGGCGTGATTCTCCGGGATGAGCCACTGGCAGACTTCGGAGGTTTCGTCGTCGTAAAGGCCCAGGCGAATGCGCTGTTTGGCCAACTGGATGGCGCCGCGCAGATTGAGAGACGCGGGCGCATCGAAGACCGGATTGCCGCCGAGAATGAGCAGCAGATCGACCTGACCGGAATTCAGATCGTTGGTCAGGGACTGGATGTCGGCGAACTGATCGACCGGCTTCTGATCGAGCGATTTGGTCAGCACCACCGTGGCGCCGTTGTTATCGAGAAGCTGATTGATGTAGTGGACTACGGCGTGAACTTCGGGCGACTGATCGTCACCGGCGATGACGATGGACTTGCCTTTGGCCGCGAGGAGGTCCTTAACGAGGGTTGCGACGAAGGGCGACGCGGCGCCGGCTCCGCCGCCACTGATGGCAGCCGCGAGATTGTGAACGAACGGCGCGATTTCCGAGGGCTTCAGCGGAAGACGATGGTCCGCTTTGGCTCCAGTGGAAGTGGGGGTGGTTTCGACGACGTAGAAGCGGCTTTGGGTGGTGGCGCCATCGCGCACGACGCGCCTGGAGGCGAAGTCGCGGGCGTAGCGGACACCGCCGGGGCCGTTGGCAAGGAAGTTGGCGTCGATGGCCAGGACGACATCGGCCTGATCGAATTTATAGGTGGTGTTCAGGTACTGGCCGAAGGCGAGCTGCGAACCGGCGCGGCGGCCGTGGCCAGTGGCTTCCCACTGATACCATTTGGCGCCCGGATAGAGCTTGAGAACATCCTGAAGCTGCCCGTAAAGCGTGGGCGACGTGACCGTCTGGGTCAGGATGCGGATGCCTGCGCCGTTCTTTTCGCGCTGTTTTGCGAGAATCCCGATGAAGGCCAGCAGGAAAGAGGAATAGGAGCGGATTTCGCCGAGGTTGTTGACCGTTTGCAGGCGGTCGGGATCGTAGAGGCCGAGGACGGAGGCCTGGGTGGGAACGTCGGCGGCTCCGAGGCTGGCGGGGTGCTGCGGATTGCCTTCGACTTTGGTGGGGCGAAATTCGTGGGTCTCGACGAGGATGGGATTGGCAACGCCGCTGACGGGAAAAGCGGTGGCGTAGAAGAGCGGTTTGCCGGTGATCAGCTTTTCCGGCGCTTCCACGTACGGCATCATGTACTCGGTGGGCTGTTTGGTGCAGGCACCGAGTCCGGCCAGGGCGAGCGACGCGCCCATAATCTTCAGGAAGTTGCGCCGGCCTTCGTCGTCGAGCCATTCGCCGGCCTGACGGGGGAATTCAGTGTGGAGAAAATCCTGGAAGCCTTCGGTTGCCGACAACTCATCCAGACTGCGCCAGAAGGCCGGGCCTTTGGCTTTCGCCAATGTGGCCTGGACGGATTGCAGACTCAAAGGATCGCCTTGTGTGCTCATTGATTTGCCGTCATTACTGTCCGAGTTTACCGGTGACATGTCCAGCAGGTCTCCAGTTTTTGTATGTTGTATTCCTTGACGAGTCTTGCGCCGATCACTTCCTGCGGCTCGGAGGGTTCGTAGCCCATTTGGGTGACGAGTTCACGCGGCCTGACATATTTCTCCGGATTTCGGTGGCAATCGAGGCACCAGCGCATTTGCAGCGAGGCCTGCTGATACATCAGAGGCATGGTATCGACGCGACCGTGGCAGGTTTCGCAGCCGACGCCCTTTTTGATGTGAATGCTGTGATTGAAATAGACGTAATCGGGAAGATCGTTGACCTTGGTCCAGCGGATGGATTCGTTGGTCTGGTAGCTGTCGCGGACCGGCTGCAGGGTGGAGCTGTTAATCCAGATCTGCGAATGGCAGTTCATGCAGGTCTTGGTGGGCGGCACCATGGCGTGCTGGGAGTTATCGACGCCCGTGTGGCAGTAGCGGCAATCGATCCCCATGGAGCCGACGTGATGGGCATGGCTGAAGGGGATGGGCTGTTCGCGCGCTTCACCCTGGCGCGTGGCGTACGACGAGTTGGCGATCAGCTCAAACAGGGCACCGCCGCCACCGCCGAGCGCAAGCACAGTGAGGATCAGACTTGTTCGGGCTAAAGAGTTTGTGCTGGCTTTGAAGATCTGTGGCATTGCAGTGGCAGTCGGTCTCCGAACCTACTAGATAAACAATTCCGAACGGTACAGGCGTGCGTCAAAAACGGACAGGGGAGTTGGACAAATCTCAGGGCTGACGCAGGCCAAACAGATATTATGTCCTATCGATAGTGTTTTCTCAAAGCACTGCAAGTGTAGTTTAGTAAGAATTTTGACATTGCGCCCGAAGTGGACCGTATCGGAACAGTTGCTGGGTAATTTTGGAATATCCCAGGCGCGGTTTTCCTGTGCAGAGGCTGAACCAAGCGGGAAAGCGATCAGGCGGCGTCGGGTTCGGGCCAGTTTCGGAGGTTGGAGGGGGTGTCGGCTTGGGTTGCCGAGGGTGCTCCGGAGGAGGCTCCGGCGAATTGCACCTTGGATTTCGCCTGAAAGAGGGTGATTCCGGCCGCTTTGAGGGCGGTGAGTCGGTGGGCGGCGGCGATGACTTCGCGATTTGAAAAAACGGAGCCGTTGGGGCCGGGCTCGACGGGCGCTTTGTAGTCTAAACCATTGATATCGTTGGCTATTGCGAGGATTATTTCTTCGGCAAGATCGCGCTGGTGATTGGCCCGGCGCTCGGCCTGGAGGCTACGGAGGGCGGTCAGATTCTTGTGGATGCTGCGGTTCATGCGCTGTTCGTAGATGCTCATGAGGGCGAATTTCTTCGCTTCTTTGCTGTAGGTGATGGCGTCGGAGAGGGCGGTGTGGAGTTCGGGGGCGTCGCAGTCGATTTCGGTGGCGTCGTCGGCGGCGGCGCCGAGGGCGTACATGTTCATTTCGACGGCGCGTAGGTGATTGAGACGCCAGGTATCCCAGGCGATGGAGTCGGCGAGGCTGAGTTCGAGGGTGGTTTTGGGGGCGAGGCCCTGGATGAAGTCGGATTTGAATTTTTCGAAGACGGGGCGGTCTTCGTCGGACAGGGTGGTGACCTGGCCGGTAAAACCGTCGCGCAGTGCGTTGAGGCGGGTTTTGGCCTTGGTTTCGGGGTGTTGAGGACCCGTGGAATGTTCGGCGTTGCGGCGGTTTGCTTCGATCTGTTTTTGTGATGCCATTTTGTGGTCTCCTGCTATGGAGATAGCATGGCGGATGGGGGACTGGGTGGGTATGTTATTGAGGAATAAGGTTAAGATTGTTGTGACCGGAGGTTGGCGAAGTTGAAAAAAGTTCTGATAACGGGTGCGGGCCGGGGCATTGGGCTGGCGACGGCACGGGCGTTCGCGGCGGCGGGGTGGGGTGTGATTTCGCTCGACAAAGAGTTTGGGGGCGAAGTGGTTGGCGAGCGCCTCGATTTCGATCTTCGGCGTGTGGCGGATATTGCCGCGATGGTGGCCGCACTTGGTGGAGGCGGCGAAGTGGATACGGTGGTGAATAACGCGGCCGTGCTCTATTGCGATCCGGTGGACGCCATCCCCGACCCGCATCGGAGAGAGATTCTGGCGGTGAATCTGGAGGCTCCGGCGGCGCTGATTGCGGCTGTGGCACCGGGCATGAGGGCACGCGGAAGCGGGCGCATCGTGAATCTGAGTTCGGTGGCGGCGTTCACCGGGCATCCGGATCTTTGGTATGGCGTGACCAAGGCCGGGATATTGAATCTGACGAAGGCATGGGCGCGGGCGCTGGGTCCTCATGGGGTGCTGGTGAATGCGGTTGCACCGGGGCCGACGAGGTCACGCATGTACGATCAGTTGCCGCAATCGCGTCGCGACGATGTAATGCGGGCGGTTTATTCGGGGCGCGTGGGCGAGCCGGAGGAGGTTGCGGCGTGTGTGTTGTGGCTGGGGAGCGCATGCCCGGACTACGTGAATGGCGCTACTTTGGACGTGAATAACGGGAGCTATCCGCGGTGAGAAGGCACTTGGTTGCGGCAGGAGCAAGGGCTTCCCTGTGGCATACTGAATCGGAAGGGCCCTGGCGGAGAAACGACGGGTCTTTGCCCTGCCGATTTCGCGTGGCCGAAAACGGCAACCGACGACCCCCTAAGACTCATGCTCTCAATTCAGGTCCTTGAAGGCCGCGCAGCGTTTGAAACCCTGACGCCGGAATGGGAATCGCTGGTGGGCGATTCGTTCAGCGCGGTATTCTCGGATCCCGCATGGCGCCTGGCCTGGATCGATGCGTTCGAGCCCAAAAAACTCACTGTGGTCACGGCCCGCGAAGAAGGCCGGCTGGTGGGCGTGCTGCCATTGTGCCGGATGCGCACGGATTCGCGCGGCTTATACTTCCGGCAAGTCACGACGCCGGGCTGTGGCGACTATCAACCGTTTGTAGTGGCTCCGGAATCGGCGGCCGTGGCGCTGCCCGGCATGCTGGACGCCGCCATTCGCCATTTCGGTCGGCATGGCGTGTACTGGTGGCCGAACATTCCGACCACCGATCCCTCACTGGAATTATTGCGGCAGTATTTCACGTCGCACCGGATGCCGTGGACGGAAGCGACCGAGATTGCGCCGCGCCTGCGTCTGGATGGCAGAAACTACGAGGCTGTCGAAGTGGACCTGGATGCCCATCACAAGAGGGATGTGCGGCGGCGAAAGAAGCGCCTGGTGACCGAAAAAGGCCCACTTTCGCTCTGGCAACCGTCGAGCATCGAGGAGGCCGAGCCGGTGCTCTCCGAGTTTTTCCGTGTGCACGACGAAAAGTGGCTCTCGCAGGGATTTCCGGGCATGTTCCAAAGCCCCGATCAGCAGCGCCACTTCAGAGCGATGCTGCGTCACCTGTGGGGCAAGGGTCTGCATTTCTCAACAGTGCGGTGCGGGGACGTGGACATCAGCTATCACTTCGGATACTTTTCCGGAAAGTGGCTGCAATGGTACCGTCCGTCCTATCGCACGGAATTCCACGCTTATTCTCCCAGCAAAATTCACATGTCGATGGTGATTGAAGAGGCGTGCCGCCAGGGTTGGAGTGGAGTTGACTTCCTGCTGGGCGAAGAGCCGTATAAGTTTCTGTGGGCCAACGAAACGGTGCAGGTTGTGACCGTCAATGCCGGGTTCCATGCCTGGGCTCCCGCTTACTTCTGGTTCAGCCGCGGCAAACCGTACGTGCGAAGCAAACTGGTGCAGCATTATACGCGGGCGAAGGCCTGGCTGCAGAAGATGAAGAAACCGGAATAGCGCAGCTGCTAACTGCCCCAGTCTCCGGTGGAGAAACGCTGCCATCGCTCTCCATCCAGTCCGCTGAGGGCCGCCTCTCCCAGACGAACGGTGTTGACAAGATCGGGGTTTCGGGAATGAATGAGGGCACTCGATTCGGGATGCCGGAAGACGCAGTAATTGCGGGTGAGCGTTGTAAGATACCCTGGCCGCGACGGCCCTTTGGCGACTACGCAGCCCTGTTCAAAGGCATCGGCGAAGAGCACCTGCAAGACGGATTCGTAGTCGTTCGCCGCGCGGATACCCAATTGCAGAAGATAGGCGGCGCCGGCGGCTTTCGCGAAGTACACCAGCCAGCCGCAGGCGACTCCGTCCGAGTCATGCACGATGAGTGTCCGTAGCTGCCCCACCACGGGAGCCTGCGCCGCCTGCGCGAGCAGCCACGCGAACGACGCGGCGCCGTAACGGGGGCTGAGTGGTTCCCGCCAGCCGATCTTTTCGATGCAGGCCAGGAGTTCGGCGGCGGACGCGGAGCGAAACGAAACAGCCGGACGCCGCGCGCCGAACGGGGGAAGGCGGGTTGCCAGCAGGTCCGCGGGTATTGTGGCCAGGGCGGCGACGCGGTGCAGAACTTTGCCAGGCGTCCCGAAGCGCACGAGAAAGCTCCGGCCGTTTTCAAAGGGACGGAGGACCCTCATCCAGTGCAGGGAATAGAAATGGGCGGGGAAGCTTCCGCACACCTTATGGAACAGGTGCACGGGGTCGGATGCGCCATCGACCCAGGTCATATCCTGTGGGCCCTGGAAGCAGCGGCGGAGCAGTTGCATGGCGGCCGGACCGCGGCGATGATCCGGGTCGACCATGAACTGAGTCATGGTGGCGGCGACGATATCCCGCCCGCGAAACACCATGGGGCGTGGCACGATTCCCAGAGTTCCGATCAGCTTGCCGTTCTCCAGGCAGACCCACGAAGGGACGTCCGGCGTGGCCCAGGGATTTCGGAGCAGGATCTCACAGAAGTACGCAGGCAATGCCTTGCCTGGATGCCTGGTTTGCCCGCGCATGGCGCGGAAATACAGGATGGCAGTGTCGATGGCGAACTCTTCACTGAATGGGCGGACTTCCGTCATAGCGTTCGATCTTCTCTATCTTGACATCGTCATGAAAACAATCGCGTGGATATACGGCGGCCGCGCATATTCAGCAGTCTGTTGTGTTTTGAAGGACACTGGCATACGGCCTGCAGTGATACCTGCGAGGTGGATCATATGCGAAAACTAACACTTGGATTACTGACGGCCGTTTTCGGACTTTCGCTGACGGCTATCGCGCCGACGGCACCGGCGCAGATCGGTGTGGGCGTTAACATCGGAGTGGCGCCGGATTGCCCGTATGGGTACTACGACGTCGCGCCATACGCCTGTGCTCCTGCGGGGTATTACGGACCGGAGTGGTTTAACGGCGGTTTGTTCATTGGCGCGGGGCCGTGGTTCCACGGCGGAGACGACTTCCATGGCCACGTGGATAACCATTTTCATCCCGATCACGGATATAAAGGCGCGATGCCGCAACGTGGTGAAAAAGCGGATGAGACAAAGCGGGTCAACAGTTCGAGCTTTCACGGGAATGAAATGCGCGACGGCCGCGGACATGCCGTGAACGAGAAAAAGTAGAAAAAAACGGAATCGGCGCGGGGCGGCTTTCCACGACGTGGGGGTTGCCCCTTTTTTGTATGAGGTTTGTTTTGCAATAATACGAAAAATCGGCAGCGGCAAATTCAGACTCTATTCACGTAAGAAGAACGCTCAGGGCGAACGGAAAAACCTCGGCACTTTCGATTCCCGGGAAGCTGCGTAAAAACATGAGCGAGAAGGGC
>Ga0302319_10019077_pt1 | contig 12469 bp, 11 predicted proteins | sample Bog_T0_2_FD_203319 | JGI IMG/M metagenome (GOLD analysis project Ga0302319, IMG submission 203319) | Peat permafrost microbial communities from Stordalen Mire near Abisko, Sweden - Bog_T0_2 | ecosystem: Environmental > Terrestrial > Soil > Wetlands > Peat | place: Sweden: Abisko, Stordalen Mire... | reverse complement strand
TCGATTGAGGAGTTCGTCACACAAAAGGCGGGCTGTGGCCAGGGAGGTAGAAATGCCGAGGCCTTCATGACCGGTGGCAAGGTAGATGCCAGGGTGGTTGGGAGATTCGCCGATGATAGGTAGCTTATCGGGAGTCGCCGCACGGAAGCCGGTCCAGGTCCGGATTGCTGAGACTGAGCCGAGCGCAGGCATGTATTCGATAGCACGGCTCAACATGCGGGACAACATGGCTGAGTCGATAGCAGGATCTTCTGATCCGTATTGCCGGGAGGAGCCGATGAGAAGTTGTCCGGTTTTGCGAGGCTGGGCGTTGAAGGCAACAGAATCAGTGTGTAGAGAATGAGCGCTTTTGAGATAGCCGAGTTCGATGAGTTGGTGGTGGATGAAGCCCGGGTAACGGTCGGTGATGAGGAGGTGGCCTTTGCGGGGTTGTATGTCGAGATCGGGAAACATTTGACGGGCCGCAGTGCCAGTGGCGAAGACGGTGTGGGCAGCGGGAAGCGTATCGCCGTTATCGAGGACGGCGCTTCCCTGCTCCGCCTTGATGATGCGCCGACCTATATAGAGATGGGCGCCGAGTTCACAAGATTTCGAGACAAAATGGCGGGCAGCGCAGGGAGGATAGATGACAGCATCGTGAGTGAGGACAAGACCTCCGGCAAGACCCGGACGGAGGTTGGGCTCGGCGGCGGCAAGGGCCTGGGAATCCAGGATTTCCACAGGCAAGTGGCGGGCCCTGTAATAAGCGTGTTTGCGATGGACTTCGGCCATTTCCATCTCGTCTGCAGCGACCCAGAGAGAGCCGCATGGGAGGTATTCGACGTCGGGCGGGAGTTCGGGAATGAGGTCGCGCCAGAGGGATTGGGAGTAGCTGGTGAGGGCAAACTGTGCGGGCGAATCGTCCATGACGGCGAGGTGGCCCATACCCGCGGCTGTCGCACCGCCACCAATTTCAAAGGGCTCGACGATGGCGACTTTGAGACCGTTGCGAGCGAACTCCAAGGCGCAGGCCGCCCCTACGATGCCAGCGCCAGCGATGGCGACGTCGAACGTTGGGGAGGGCGAAGGCATGGAAAGGGTCAGTATAACTGGATGAGCCCGGATTACGCTTCGAACCCAAAGGCCGGACAACATCCAAATGGCCCGGATTACGCTTCGAACCCAAGACGAACGGCAGGGTGAATGAAAGGAGAAATCCGCTGACTGCCCAAGAGACAATCAGCGGATTACTAAGAGAGCTTAAGCCAAGTCGTAGCGGTCGAGGTTCATGACTTTCGTCCAGGCAGCAACGAAGTCTTTCACAAAAGACGCTTGCGAATCGGAGCAGGCGTAGGTTTCGGCGACAGCGCGGAGTTGCGAGTTGGAACCGAAAACCAGATCAACTCTGGTACCAGTCCATTTCAGTTCATTTGTTTTACGGTCGCGGCCTTCGAACAGATCAGCGGCCGGCGAAGTGGCCTGCCACTTGGTATTCATATCCAGCAGGTTGACGAAGAAGTCGTTCGTCAGCGTTTCAGGGCGTTTCGTAAAGACGCCGTGTTTGGCTTGGCCAACGTTGGCGTTCAGGACACGCAGGCCGCCGATCAGGACTGTCGTTTCAGGCGCGGTCAGCGTGAGCAACTGAGCCCTATCGACCAACAGTTCTTCGGCGGGCCGAGTGTGGATCTTATCGACGTAGTTGCGGAATCCGTCAGCGGTCGGTTCAAGGACACCGAAAGAGTGAACGTCAGTCTGTTCCGCCGAAGCATCGGTGCGGCCCGGTGAGAATGCTATCTTCACAGCGTTGCCGCCCTTCTTGGCCGCCTCTTCAATGGCTGCGTCGCCGCCAAGAACGATCAAGTCGGCCAGCGAGACCTTCTTGCCGCTCGATTGCTGCGCGGTATTGAATTCCTTTTGGATGGATTCAAGTTTCGGGAGCACCTTCGCCAAGACAGGAGGCTGGTTGACTTCCCAATCCTTCTGCGGAGCTAACCGGACGCGTGCGCCGTTTGCCCCGCCACGCTTATCGGAACCGCGGAACGTGGACGCGGAGGCCCAAGCCGTGGAGACCAATTCAGGTATGGACAATCCAGAGCCAAGGATTTTGGCTTTGAGAGCGGCGGCGTCCTGCTCGTCGATGAGTTTGTGATCAACGGCGGGAATTGGGTCTTGCCACAGCAAATGCTCAGAGGGAACCAGTTTGCCCAGGTAACGCGAAACAGGCCCCATGTCGCGATGCGTTAGCTTGAACCACGCCTTCGCAAATTCGTCGGCGAACTCCTTCGGATTTTCAAGGAAATGCTTGCCGATGGGCGCATAGATGGGGTCTACTTTCAGAGCAATGTCGGTAGTGAACATCATCGGAGCGTGGCGCTTGGTTTTATCGTGGGCGTCGGGCACAGTGCCGGCGGCTGCGCCGTTTTTGGGGGTCCACTGGTTGGCGCCAGCGGGGCTCTTCGTTAGCTCCCAGTCAAGGCCGTACAGATTCTCCAGGTAGTTACTATCCCACTTAGTCGGGTTACTGGTCCACGCGCCTTCCAAACCGCTCGTGATGGTGGCTGCTCCGTTGCCGCTGCCAAAAGTATTCTTCCAGCCGAAGCCTTGTTCTTCTATGCCGGCGGCTTCCGTATCAGGTCCAACATATGTGTTCGGATCGGCGGCGCCGTGCGCTTTTCCAAACGTGTGTCCCCCGGCGATGAGTGCGAAAGTCTCCACATCATTCATGGCCATGCGGGCGAACGTCTCGCGAATGTCGCGCGCGGCAGCGGCCGGATCAGGCTTGCCATTGGGCCCTTCCGGATTCACATAGATGAGACCCATTTGCACAGCGCCGAGTGGATTTTGAAGCTGACGATCACCCGTGTAGCGCTCGTCGCCAAGCCACTTACCTTCTGGACCCCAGTAGATGTCTTCTTCCGGCTCCCAGATATCTTCGCGGCCGCCACCAAAACCGAAGGTCGGCAATCCCATGGAATCGATGGCAACGTTGCCGGCAAGAATCATCAGGTCGGCCCAAGAAATCTTCTTGCCATACTTTTGCTTGATGGGCCAAAGCAAGCGACGGGCCTTATCTAGGCTTACGTTGTCGGGCCAGCTGTTGAGAGGAGCGAAGCGTTGTGAGCCAGAACCCGCGCCGCCGCGGCCGTCCGCAATGCGGTAGGTGCCTGCGCTGTGCCAAGCCATACGAATGAACAACGGTCCATAGTGGCCAAAATCGGCGGGCCACCATTCTTGTGAGCTCGTCATCAACTCATGTAGGTCTTTGACGACCGCATCCAGGTCGAGACTCTTAAATTCTTCGGCGTAGTTGAACGCCTTATCCATGGGATTGGCCAGCGAGGAGCGCTGGTGGAGGATTTTCAGGTTGAGCTGATTGGGCCACCAGTCGGCATTGGTCCAAGCGCCCGCCGCCGTATGAGCGCGGCCGCCGCCTGAAAACGGGCATTTGCTGCCTGGCTCGACGACGCTTTGTCCGTGATTTGCCGGGACCGCTGTTTCCGCTTTAACGGTATCTGTAGTATCCATGTTGCTTTGTATCCTTTTCTTGGGTTCGTTTGGTTTTGATTCGCGCCATCAACGGCGGAGGCGCTTAGAAGGAACGCTGCGCGCGCATTTCTCGCAGAGCCCCCGGAAAATGAGTTCGGATTCACGCAGAACCCGGTTCCCTAGCGAACCTGAAGCAGGCCAGGGCACGTCGTACCAATCCACGTCTTCCACTTCGCCGCAGCGATCGCAGACGAAATGATAATGCTGAATGCCCTTCGCATCGAAGCGAGCCGCGCGACCTTCGACGGCGACCTCACGGACAAGACCGGCCTTCACCAAATCGCGCAGATTGTTATAAGTGGTCGCTCGTGAACAGCGGGGATCAACGCGATTTACGGCAGCGAAGATTTCCGCTGCCGTGGGATGGCTGTGTTGTTTCAACAGGAACGCCATCAGGGCGTGCCGTTGCGGGGTGCACCGCAAACCACTGTCTTGCAGGGATTGTTGAATCGCCTCGGCGTCTACCAAGTTATTAGACTAAGTCTAATTTGATATTTTGTCAAGAGTTGGGTTTGCTTTGCCCGTTATTTCACAGAGGGAGCGTCATCTGCTTTCAAATCACCAAGCGCATACTGAATGCCCGCGCGCAGGTGTTCCAGCATCGGCGTCATGGCGTAAACCCGGTCGCTGTGGCCATGGCCTTCGTAAAACACGCGGCCTTTACCTTCGCGACGGATATAGCTTAGGGCATAATCGCCGTCAGTGCGCGGGTTGGATTCTTTGGCTTTGTCTGCGGAACTCATCTTGTCGTAATCGATGCTGGTGAGAACGTGGACGTTCTTGCGGGAGAAGGAGTCTTGGGCGAAAGTGTAAGTTTCGTCGTGGATTTCGAACTCCTGGCCGTGAAACATGGCTGTCAGCGGGCTGTTTGGATCGTCGATCTTCACGGTGATCAGCTGCGGATCAGACCAGTGAAATTTGAAATAGCCACCGATCAGAGTGTTGAATTCGGGCCACTGATTGACAGGTTTTGCTTCGGGGAACATACGCGGGCCCGGAGGTGGAAGCAGAGAGTTGAAGTGCGCCACGAAATCGGCGCGGCTTACTTGGCCGGTGCTGGCGGTATCTAACTTCTGGAACCAGTTACCGGCAAGGGCCGTCCATTCCTGGCGCGTTATGGTCTCCTTTTGGTCGTCGGCCTTAGCGCCGGCTGCCACGAATTGCGACGCCATAATGACAGCCATGAAGTTCGGACCGGCAGCGCTCCGGCTTGAAGCAGCTTCGGCCGCGAGGCAATCGGAGTGATAAGAATCGGTAGCGGCGTGGATGCCCGCAATGCCCTTGCCACTATGCACGAAGTTCATGAACGCGGCACGTCGGGCAGTGGTGACCGCAGGATCAGGGTCGTCAAGGAAGCAAGCCGTAGTGCTATCGAGAAAGATGGCATCGTATTGCTTTAGGTTTTCGGTGTTGATATCGGCGGCGTCGTAGGAGACGGTAGTGGCCCACAGGTTGCCTTGATTACCGAGAGCTTCGACAGTTTTGGCGGCAAGGGGAATGGAGGCATGAACGAAACCGCCAGGGCCAGTGTGAGCAAGCACGAGAACTTTGCGGGCGTGCCGCGGCTTGGCGCCAGGGGTTGTAGGCAAAGCGGCCATCATGCCATCCACGCCGGTTTGTGAGACGGCAACCGGCGTTGAATTGCCGGCACTGTTGAAGGTGTTGGCTTGGCCCGGTTTGGCTGCGGGCGGTGCAGGAAGTAGTTGGCCAATGCCAGCGGCGACCTGCTCGCGAGTCAGTTTATCGGTGTTGTTTCCCCACGCGCTGAACCATGAATTGAATCCCGACTCCATCTCGCTGCGCGTAAGCGTGCCGTCATTATTGGCATCGAGAGCAGTAAAGATCGCCTGAGCGGTTCGACCACCGCCACCCGGTCCTTGCGCCCGCAACGCGGCTACACCCGTTGCCAGCAGCAGTACTCCAACCGTCGCGCCGGCTGCGATCGATGCCTTAATCCTGTTTTGTCCCATATCTATGTGCCGACACAGAGTCTATCAGGGAGGTACTTCGGCAAATTCGCGATAGCCATTTCAGCCGAGGACGAGATTGAATCAGCCCAACGTAAACACGCCAGGCGTTAGATCAACTGCTTCACTTTGCGAATCTCATAGTCACCGGTAGTGCGGTCCTGCTTTTGCGCCCAGACACGCCAGCGCCCGCCTATGCGCGCACCCACGATCGACACCGCGCGATCCTGCGAATAATCGTCGCGTCCATAAACGGTGGTCCAGTAGGGGGTCTTTTGAAGAACATTGTGCAGTGTTTCGGCAGTCAGATATTGACTAGGCCGGATGTGCGCCACCACGAGAGATCCATCGCCAACATCGTGTATGGCGAAGGAACAACCTGATAACTGGCCGGTAAGCATAAGATCGGGCCCACCAACCACGGGGAGCGTATAAGTGCCGATACCTGCAATATTGTTGGACTCAAACATCTTCACCGAATGTGCGGTGAACCATACCGCGCCCGGCGGATTATTGCCAGCCGCTGCTCGCTGGGCACGGACCTGAAAGAGTTGGGTGGTGTGCATGTGGGCTGTCCGCAAAATGGAACCAGGCCGCTGCGAGGCGCCGCCATCTTCAATCCGGTAACTGGCAACATGCGAACCAGAGGGGTCTCCGAAGATGCGAATCACGTAGCGAGAGAGGAACGCGTTTGTTTGGGTTTGCAATTCCAGTAAAGCCTGAGCGGGAGTGATGGGCATTTTCCTTGTGTTAGTCTACAATAGAATTTTTGACAGACGCTATTGCGCGAATGAGTTAGTAAATGAGTAACTCCAAGGCAGAACTCTGTGAGAGCCGCGACTCCTTAACGAACCGCGGCTTTGCAGCATTTAGCGCTACCGCCTCATTCTTTCCTTGAGGCTCACTTTTCCTTTTGGCTCACTTGGCGCTGGCGTCGCCGGCGGCGATAGCTCAAAGCGGAAGTATTTGCATAGCGTTGGTACCGAGAGCCGAAAGTGGCGAGCGATACCAACCTGTGACACCCCGTTACTCGCCATGATGGCGACAGTCCGCCTGTGGTCGGCGGAGGGCCTGAAGCTCGGCCGCCCCCGACGTTTTTGCACCCCAACCGGTGTATTCGCCGTCTGAATGATTTCGTCCTGCATGAATCTGGAACTCCTTGTTCTGGGTCCAAGGTAGCCGCGAGATCCTGCACGCTCGCCGATTTTTCGCCCTAACCTATTGAAAAGACTAGGCAGATATATTTTTTAGTTCTGAACCACGGTTTGGTCAGCGCTTAAAAATCGTCGTATCTGGGTGATAGTTACGCCAATCGAACCAGTAATCCTTCAATGCGTCTACCGGCCGCAAACAAGAACCAGTTTGCGGACCCTTAGTGGCGCATCCGCGGAAATTCCATTCGCTGCCGGTGGCCGCGTCCACAAAGATATCGTGACCTGTACGGTAGAACTCCGATGCTGCTTTTTCATCATTGGCGCGGGCGCGAAAAACTCGGATCGACTTACCGTCTGAGCCAGCAACAATGAGAATCGGTTCGGTACCTAACCGATCTTCGATCAGCTTCGCAGCAAATATTCGATCGACAGGATAGGCGCGGCTGGCTCCGAAAGCGTCGATACCGAGTATCAGGTCGCGAGATTGCAAGCCGGAGTGAGGGAAATCGAGAACCGTACGGTTTTTCGCCATGTGGACCTCCCAATCCTTGGTCTCGTATTCGGCAGCGTCAGCGGGCAGCGATTTCAGAACAGTGCCGTTTGGCGTTTCGCCCCGCCACAAAGCAAACGTAAGTTCGTCACTATGGACCGGCTCCAGTTGAGAACCCTTCAGCGGACCCGATACGGCAAGCCCGCTGATCTGCTGCCAGAACGTGCCGGTCTCTTCGTCGCGCATCAAGAAGTTTTGGTTATTGATGCCCGCTAAGTGAAGGGTCAAGGTTTGGCCCTTGATTGTCCGCGACCACACCAGACCGGTGTGACAGAGCGTTCAATAAGTGGATACGATCGGCAGCCGGCCAACCGTATCGTTCACCACGTGATGGTAAGCCATCTCGCGAATCGGATAAGCGCGGGATTCGCCGTTGATCTGAACGGTCAGCACCATGTCGTCTTTGTCAACGCGCGCGGCTTGGGCTGTTTCAAATTGCGGCGTGTCCAGATGGTGAAACATCTGCTCATACACGTTGACTCGCGACAAAAAAGCGCCGCCCAGGGCAATCATCAGTAGTGCGATAAAGCCGAGGCGTTTGCCCCAGCCGCGCGTGCGCCGCCACGTAAAGATGAGAATGGCGAAAGCAATCGCCGCACAGAGCGCGGAGAGTGTAGGACCAATTTGGCGCACGAACAAAGCCACTGCCAGTTCGCGCGCGCCTTGATGACGAAACGGTCGAATGACATAAATAGGGACGGCAAAACAGGCAAAAGAGACTAAGGAGCAAGCCAAAAACGAAAGTCGCGCCAACATATCTCGTTGGATGCTAGCAATTCGCCGCATTTTTGTCCTCAATCAAAAGTTGGAGGATAGAGGAATGAACTCCTGCACACATCTGGACCATATACACGACGTTAAACCACGCACCCCGAAAGGCTGTGAAGAATGCCTGAAAATGGGCGATTCGTGGGTGCATTTGCGCTTGTGCTTGGAATGCGGTCACGTGGGCTGTTGCGATTCGTCGAAGAACAAACATGCCACCAAGCATTTTCACCAGCTGCATCATCCGATTATGAAATCTTTCGAGCGTGGCGAAAATTGGGGCTGGTGCTATATCGATGAAATTGAAATTGAGTTCGATTAGTGTTTCGCGAAAAGTTTAAAAACTTCGACCAAGCCCCAAATAGGCAGGCCAATACTCACAACCAGTAGCGCCAGTGTGAGCAGGATGAACCACCAGTCCGACTTGCGCTGACGTTCCGGTTGTGACAAATGGCTTTTCAAAAGATGGTAATTGCGGCGGTTTGCTTTGAAAGCCACGTCAAATAGGTTGCCAATAACCGGAACGGTGCCCGCGAGTGATTCGATACCAACATTCACCAGCATCCGAGCCACAGCCACGCGCGGAATCCGCAGTTTGACGGCGCGCATAATAATGTACATGGAGAGCACGGCATCCATCACGTCACCAATGCCCGGAATGAGGCCGACAATACCAGCCACGCCGAATTGAAAACCGCCCGGAAGCGTAAACGCGTAATCCAGCCAGCGGGCCAGCGCTTCAACATCGGCAAGGCGCGGGTCAACAATTTCTGGCGTAAGGGCGTCGGAGCGATAACGGGGAATCGCGACGGAGTTACTGTTATTCGGCATGGAGCGGTCTCATCCGCTATTGTCTCGCGTTTGAGTCACGCGTCCGGCTCCCTCTGTGTGTCACGCTAGAGTTGTCCCATCCAAGTATGATCTCTTTATCTCCCGAGCCATCCACGCTCTCCGAGCGCGGCCTCTTTTCGTTCTCGCCCGTCGCTGGCATCAATCGTTTGTGGCAACTAGCCCTTCTTCTTTTTTCATTAACTTGCTTTTTGGAAATCGCCCGGATTCTTGATCCTGTCCACATGCATGTAATCTCCGTCGCGCTGGCAATCCTGGCTATCTCGTTAGTGGCCAGCCGCCGCGCCTTGATTTTCTTGAAGTGCGGAGCAGGCAGAGTGTTACTGCCCTTGGTCGGCTGGTTTCTGTTGGCGTATTTTACGGCGCCTCACACCGAGTTGAGTTCGCCCTATATAATTTCAAGCATTCAAGGCGCGCTTTTATTTGTAGCCGGCGCAGTTTTGTTTGCCGGAGTCGCCGACTTCAAGACCTTCTTCAGAATCGTAGCCGCGGCGGGGCTCGTGTTGTGCACGCTCGGAATAGTTTGGAGCGGCACGATCAACGGCCGTTTTGCGTTGCGCGGCGGACCGTACATCGATCCGAATACCTTTGCGCTGGCGCTGCTGGGGATCGCGCCCATCATTTGGGTGTCTTGCGCAACGAAACCTTGGTGGATCAGACTTTGCGGTTTCGTCGCAACGGCCGTACCCGTGTTACTCGCCTTAAGAACGGCGTCGCGCGGCGGGCTTGTGGGCATCTTAGCCATGCTGGTTGTACTTTTTTTCCTGGCGGCGACAAGAATCAAGATCGTGATGGCAAGCGCGGCAGTCTTGGCGCTGGTGATCGTACTGGCATTCTTGCCCGATTCGCTGCGGACCCGGCTCTTCTCAGTTACGAGAATCGCTTCGACAGGCGAAAGACAGACCGCCGATACGGTATCGCTCTCTTCGCGTGAAACCATGCTCAGGACAAGCCTAAACATGACGATTGCCTATCCATTGTTTGGCGTGGGTCCGGGCAACTTTGGGCCAACCATCGAAGAGCTCGGCAAGCTGCAGGGTCAGAATTGGATCAACCTGAATACTCACAATTCTTACACCCAGATCTCTTCAGAAACAGGCATTCCGGGACTGCTGCTTTACCTTCTCTTGATCGGCTTTTCCTTCAAGAGTTTGATCACGGCCATGCGCCGAACTTCGCCACACGGCGCGTATCCGAACCCGGAACTGCATCGGCTGGGAGCCGGGCTCTTGGTTTCCTTAGCCGCCACCTGCACTTGCATGTTGTTTCTGAGCGAAGGATACAGCGTGCTGATCTTTCTCTGGCTCGGCTTAGCCAATGGGGCAAAACTGCTGCTGCCTGACGAACCGAAAGAAGAAGATGAGTATGTCGAAGTAGAAGTTGAACCAGCCTAGCGCGCCGGCTCCAACACACGCGCCGACAGATCCTGCACTTGGTCTTTGCCCGACAAAAAGATCTCACCCCAATACTGCAAATTAAGCAGCCGCCAGATGCGGTCGGTAGCGTCAATCTTATGGCTGCGGTGCTGTTCAATCATCTTACTCACGCGACCCATATCCAGATAGGACGCAATGAAACCATTCGGCTCCTGTAGCTTTGTGTAGAGCGCATTCGCGCGCGGATCCAGCAGCCAGTTTTTGATAGGCGTCGGGAAACCCATTTTCTTGCGCGTCAAAGTCGATGGCGGCAATAGGTTCTCCACGGCCTTGCGGAGAATATACTTCCCCTTGCCTTCACGAATTTTCAGATTGGCCGGAACTTGCGCAGCAAATTCCACAAAGGTGTGATCCAGAAACGGCACCCGGCTTTCGATCGAACACGCCATGCTCATTTGATCTTGCTTCATCAGCAATTCAACCAGATACGTTTTCTGATCGGCGTAAAGAAGCTGTGTAAGTGGATCAGACCCGGCGCGTTTAGCGCGGTAACCCATGTAGGAAGAGTACGGGCTTTCCGCAGAGAAGTGTTCTTTGGTAAGTCCTTCCTGTTCTTCCGCAGAGAAGGCCGAATAAAAGTTGTCCAGATAAAGCGATTCGAACGAAAGCTCGCGCCCGACGATGGTGTGTTGAGCCTTACGCCGTAAATCCGCAGGCAACAGGCTCGAACCGGCCACTAAGTTACGAATGCCTTTGCGCAAACCGGCGGGCACCTTGCCGTAAATGGCAGCATGGCTCTCATTCGTCGCTTGATGCTGATAGCGGTGGTAACCGGCAAACAGTTCGTCGGCGCCTTCACCAGTAAGGACAACCTTCACCTCTTCCGAGGCAAGCTTCGAAACAAAGTACAGAGCCACACTCGACGGCCAGACAATCGGTTCATCTTCGTGCCAGATCAAGCTAGGCAACTTATTGAAGAAATCTTCCATACCTAGCGTGACTTCGTGGTGGTCGGTATTGATCTCAGTGGCCAGTTCGCGCGCGAATCCCAACTCGCTATATTCCACCTCGCGATAGCCCACCGAGAATGTTTTGATCTTCTGAGTAGGATCGCCCACCATGCGCTTCATCAGCGCGCCGATCGTGCTCGAATCGATACCGCCGCTCAGGAACATGCCCAGCGGCACGTCGCTCATCAGCCGCATCTGCACAGTCTCTTCCACGCGGCGCCGGCATTCGTCAATCCATGCTTGGTCGTCTTTCCCGCCACCAGCGGCAGCAGTTGGCACGGGCACATCCCAATACTGCTTTTGCGAAATCGCCAGCGTACGCGCCGACGTCACTTCCACCTTCATGGTGTGGCCCGGCATCAGCTTGCGGATGTTACGGAACATCGTCTCTTCGCCGCTCAGATAGCCGAACGCTAGAAACTCCGGCAGATTCTTATCATCGAATTCCGCGCGCACCGCGGGGTGCATCAGCAGCGCTTTGATTTCGCTTCCGAAAACGAAAGTGATGCCATCGGTCCAATAGTAAAAAGGTTTGATCCCTAAGCGGTCGCGCGCGCAGAATAGCGTTTTCGATTGCGTATCCCAAATCGCAAACGAAAACATGCCGCGGTACTTAGTGACACAATCCTCGCCGTATTGCTCATAAGAGTGAATGATGGTCTCGGTGTCGCAGCGCGTGTGATATCGATGCCCCGCCGCTTCCAGATCGGGCCGAAGCTGCGCGTGATTGAAGATTTCACCGTTGTAGACAATTTGCAAACGCCCGTCTTCGTTCGTCATGGGCTGATGTCCGCCCGCAACGTCGATGATGCTCAATCGGCGATGGCCCAACGCCACAAAATCATCACAGAAAAACCCGCTACCGTCGGGTCCGCGGTGCGCGATCCGATCTGTCATTGACCGAAGCAGATCCCGGTCTACATTCTTATTGGCTGAAAGAAAACCCGCAATGCCACACATGTGATTAAAAAGGAAGGCTCAATACCAATGTAGCGTGTCGGAGAGGTTGGGGAAAAGGGGGTAAGGAAAAGTCTGAGGAGTGAGGTCGGCTACGACTCCGCCCCAGCATGTGCCCTGTCTAAGAACGCATCGGCCAGGCGCTCAATTCTGGCACCCAGCGGCGTGTACGAGACAACCACTGAAAACAAGAATGCTCCAACCGCCGTCAGCGCCGCCTCTGTATACTCGCCCGGATAGTGGGACGCGTGCACGAATGAGTCAGCCGCAAACGTGCAAATTCCAAAGAAGGCAGATGATGTCCAGCGATTTACAA